>Ga0208544_10000059_pt1 | contig 80283 bp, 78 predicted proteins | sample DEB08_DNA_9_FD_184526 | JGI IMG/M metagenome (GOLD analysis project Ga0208544, IMG submission 184526) | Aqueous microbial communities from the Delaware River and Bay under freshwater to marine salinity gradient to study organic matter... | ecosystem: Environmental > Aquatic > Marine > Coastal ...
GTCCAGGTCCGCATCGCCGTCCTGAACGGCTACACCGCGCTCGGCATACCCGTCACAGAGACCGTGGGATAAGTCTGTCCAGGGAAAGGGGTACCTCGGCCATCAGCCGATTTGTGCAACAGAGTCCTTCAAAGACCTAAACCTTGAATTAAATCTAGTGGCAACAAAAGAAGGATCATTCGAATTTGTTTTTGAGTTTGCTCAATATGCACCTTACCTTGCTGAGGCATATGGAAAGGGTTTGGCAAACGCATCTTGGAAACTCGTGGAAACTGTATTTAAGCGCGCAACTGGTATAAGCGGCGCCGATGAAATTGAAGATGCCGAAAGTGACGGGCGAATAAATGCAGGAGATTTAGGTGCTCTAATTCAAGCTGCGGAACCTTCTATTCGACGAGCACATTCGGTCGTGAATCACGGTGCGGCAAATGTGAATATTTACATTAATGGCGATGACAACTCGGTTGTTCTTGATGCGACAAGCAAAGAATATATGTACGAAAGCATTTTTAACGATGAAACTCGATCACAACGGTTTCTAGTTACTAGTTTTGATGGACGTAATCGGACAGGCCGATTGTTTGACTTAGAACTTGAGCAAGCATTTACCTTTGACTTACTCGCCGAAGCAGACCGAAAATCTTTGACTGTAATTGTAGATGCCGCGCGAGCGTACGCATTGCGTGAAAAAGGAAGGTTCGATGAAAAAATGGAAGCAGTATGTGCTTTTACTTCAGTCGATGCTGAAGACGGACGGCAGAAAAGGCTAAAAGTATTTGCGGCGGCGTCTGAGTTTGATCAATTAGATATCGGACTTATACCTGATGTTTCGGACGCACCGAAGCAAATCGAAGATAATTCGGATGATGAAGACGATGTGATAGAATAAGCTAAAGCGCGCCCGAACCGCCCCCACGGAGCGGGCGCTTCTCGCCCACCCCTCGGTTCGGGCGCGGCATCCATAATGAGACACTGCGCATGTGGGTACGTCACCCGGCACTCGCCCACCCCCTCGGTTCGGCAGCGGCGCTTTGAATTGCGCTCCTGATTGACTCAAATCAAAGCAGCCCTGCCCATATCGCGCCAACCTCTCCTTAGTCTAAAGGAGACAGCGTCATGGACATCGCCACCCAAAAACAAACCCTGCTGACCCGCCGGGCCGAACTGACAGCACATTTGAACAAGGTCGAAGACCAGCTTGATGAAACCCCGACCAAGGACCTCGAGGATTATTCGTCCGAGCGGCAGGGGGACCCTGTGCTCGAGGCGCTGGGCCGGCACGAGTTGGACGCGCTAAAGCGCATCGACGCCGCGCTTGCCCGGATCGGCGCTGGCACCTACGGCATTTGTCTGAAATGCGGCGAGCCAATTTCGGACGCCCGGTTGGAGCTGTTGCCCGATACCGCCCTGTGCAAGGCTTGCGCGGTCTGAAACGGCACTGGCGCCTGCGCGCAAAAGCCGATAACGCTGCGCCATGACATGCCCCCTTTGCACCGCAGCCGATACCCCGTTGATCGCCACACCTGTCCCCGGCGGCCCACATGACGCCACAGTCGATATCTGCGCCATCTGCGCGGCAGGTCTGGACGCGCCTGACGAAAACCATTTCCGCAGCCTCGCCACGACGATGTGGTCAGACGACCCGGCCATTCAGGTGCTTGCCATGCGCACCCTGGCCAGGCTGGGCACGCCATGGGCGCAGGACTTGGCCGATCAGTTGTATCTTGATGATGAAACGCGGGCCTGGGCGGATAATGTCGCCGCCGACAGCCAACATAGAGACGCGCACGGTGCGACCCTGAATACCGGCGATACCGTGGTGTTGATCAAGGACCTGCCAGTCAAAGGCGGCGGCTTTACCGCAAAGCGCGGCACGGCCGTGCGTGGGATTTCGCTGGTCGCAGAGAACACTGGCCATATCGAAGGCCGCGTGGAAGGTCAGCGGATCGTGATCCTGACAGAGTTCGTCAAAAAGAAATAACGCCGGAAATGCGGTGGTGCGACGTATCATCTTCATCACTGCGATGGAGCATATCATGTCTTACCTTCCCCACGTCTTTGGCATTGTGATGGGCGGCCTTTGTCTGGCTACTTTCCTGACCTCGCCGATCCTTTAGAGGCGGGGTTATGCCCGCCTATCCAGTGGACAGCGCGCGACGGATTGTTCTACCAAGGATGCGCTGGGGGAGGGCCGCATAGATGAGCTTTGATTATGTGATTGTTGGCGGCGGTTCTGCCGGGTCAACACTGGCTGCGCGTCTGACCGAAGACCCCAACATTCGCGTTTGCCTGCTTGAGGCTGGTGGCAAGGGTGATCATATCCTGATCCGCACGCCCGCCGCCGTCGTGGCGATGCTGCCGGGGCGGCCCAAGATCAGCAACTGGGCCTTTCGCACCGTCGCGCAGCCGGGTCTGAATGGGCGCAAAGGCTATCAACCTCGGGGCAAGGCGCTTGGTGGGTCCAGTGCGATCAATGCGATGCTTTATGTCCGAGGGCACAAGTCGGATTATGATGGTTGGGCTGATCTTGGGTGCAACGGCTGGTCCTGGGACGACGTGCTGCCCTATTTCCGCAAATCCGAAAATAATGAGCGCGGCGAGGATGCGTTCCATGGCGCGGCTGGCCCGCTGCAAGTGTCCGAGCAGAAAAGCCAGCGCCCGATTACCCGCGCGTTTGTTGAAGCCGGGACGCAAATGAAGCACCGCGCGGTTGCCGATTTCAACGCTGGCGACAATGAAGGGATCGGGCTGTATCAGGTCACCCAATTCCACGATCCGGCCCAGAATGGCGAACGCTGTTCGGCTGCCGCTGCCTATCTTTTTCCTGCCATGGGCCGCCCCAATCTGACCGTTATCACCAATGCACAGGCTACAAAGATACTGTTTCAAGGCAAGCGCGCCACCGGCGTGACCTATCGCCAAGGGAAGACCGACAAGCAGGTTCTGGCTGGCAAAGAGGTGATTTTATGCGGTGGCACATTCAATTCGCCGCAACTGTTGCAGTTATCGGGCGTAGGGCGGCCCGCAGATATTACGTCGCATGGTATTGCGATGGTGCATGAACTGCCGGGCGTCGGCCAGAACCTACAGGACCATCTGGATGTTACTCTGGCCTATAAAACCAAAGATACCGACAGTTTCGGGATCGGAATTGCTGGCACGATTGGCCTGATCAAACATATCCTGAATTGGCGCAAGACCGGCACCGGAATGATGGCGACGCCGTTTGCCGAAGGCGCGGCATTTCTGAAAACAGATCCGACACTGGACCGCCCAGATGTACAGTTGCATTTCGTGATTGCTCTGGTCGAGGAACACGCCCGCAAGCTGCATTTGGGATATGGGTTCAGCTGCCACGTCTGCGCCGTGTACCCGCACAGTCGGGGCGCTGTCACACTGCAAAGCCGTGATCCTATGGCGGCACCTGCGATTGATCCGAAGTTTCTTTCAGACCCGCGCGATCTTGCAACAGCAATCAAGGGCGCGCGGCTGACCCGTGACATTCTGCAGGCGCCAGCACTGGCCAAATACCGCCACAAGGAACTGTTTGGGATCAGGGATAATATGACCGATGCCGACTGGGAGGCACATATCCGTGCCCATGCCGACACGATCTATCACCCCGTGGGCACCTGCAAAATGGGCGTTGATGATATGGCTGTTGTCGATCCGCAGCTACGTGTGCGTGGGCTCAAGGGGCTGCGGGTTGTGGATGCTTCGATCATGCCGAAACTGATTGGCGGTAACACCAACGCGCCCACAATCATGATCGCTGAAAAAGCTGCGGATATGATTCGCAATATTGCGTCGTAAGGTGCGCCTCTACGGCGCACCTTGTGATTTCAAAGTGCGTTGTCGATGGCCGTGCCGGCATTGCTGATATCTTCGCCCACGCCTTTGACGGTCTCGCAAGCGGCAAGGTTCAGGATAACAGCAAGCGCAAGAAGTCTGATCATTGAATGTCCTTTCATATCTCAGCGACTACCGTAGGGCGGCGTTGTCCCCGCCGCAACAATTGCCATGCAGACCAGCGCATTTTTTGTGAGCAGGCTGCGCGCTTTGGCCCAATGCCGGGCAACAACTGGCCTAACCGAGGAACGCGGCGACGGCGGCCTCAAATTCACGGGGCTTTTCGGCATGTAACCAATGTCCGGCGCCGGGGATTTTTGCGAATTTTGCGTGAGGGAAAAGTTTCTCGATCGTCGGTCGGTGATCCGGCTGGACATAGTGCGACGCACCCCCCGACAAAAACAGCGTCGGCCCGTCAAACTGTCGTGTGAAATCAGGAAAACCAAGGATTTTGTCCATCTCTGCGGCCAGAGTATCCAAATTCAAGCGCCATTTCCGGTCTTTCATATCAAGACTTTGCAGCAAGAAATCGGCCACGCCCGGTTCCAGATCGCCAAGCGCTGCTTTCGCGTCGGCCCGGTTGTGGATCGCCGCCAGATCGACGTTGCGCATCGCATCAAGCGGGCCCAACTGACTATGCGCATAGGTGACCGGCGCGATGTCCGCCACGATCAGGCGGCGGACCTTGGCGGGAAATTTAAGGGCCAGCGCCATTGCGGCCTTGCCGCCCATGGAATGCCCCAGAACATCCATCGGCCTGTCGATCACCTGTGCCAAATCATCCGCAAGGTCATCATAGGAATGGGTGTCAAACCACGGGCTTGAGCCGTGGTTGCGCATGTCTACGGCGATGACAGGACGGGTCTCGGCCATCCGCTTGGCGATCACGCCCCAGTTACGCGCAGACCCAAAAAGCCCATGCGCGATCAGTAGGGGCACCCCATCGGGGCCGTCATGGAAAACCGTGTTCAACATGCACCTTTTCTAACCCGTGATGGCCCCGAGTTGCCAGAGGCATTGAGCGCGCGCGCAAAGATCACTACCGCAGGGTGATGGACCATGCTCTCGACCACAAAATCGCAGAAATCCGCCAGCTGATTGAAACACGGCTGCGGATCAGGGGCGGAAACCTGCGGGTGCAATTGCGCCGGGCTGGACGCATGCTGCCGCGCGGCATTCGCCGCGACCTGCGCTATTTGGCCGATGCGGAAGCCTTGGCCGAAAATCCAAAGCTGGCCCGCATGATTGATGGCGCACGGGTGAATCAGGCGCATCGCAATGCGGTTGCCTATCTGGCGGGGGTCGACCCAAGGGAACGGATGTGGAACCAACTGCGCAATATCACAGCGTCGATCGCATTGGCATTCATCGTGATTTTTGTTGTTGTTTTATATGTGCTTGTGCAACGGGGCTTTGTTTAGACGGCATGCCGCGCGCGCTGCTGGCAATCACAGCACTAAAAAACCGCCACGGATGTTTCGTGGCGGTTTGCGAATGTTTTCGTAAGGTGGGTTTTAACCCACCCTACGCTGCTTAAAGGTTGGGATAGATCGGGAAAAGGTCGCACATGGCTTCGACTTCTGCCTTGACCTTGTCTTCGACGGCGCTGTTGCCATCTTCACCATGCGCCGCCAGCCCGTCGGTCACTTCCACGATCCAGTCGGCGATCTGACGGAATTCGGTTTCACCGAACCCGCGTGTCGTGCCGGCAGGCGAGCCGAGGCGAATACCCGACGTGATCGTCGGCTTTTCGACATCAAAGGGGATGCCGTTTTTGTTACAGGTGATATGGGCACGACCAAGCGCCTTTTCGGTCGCATTGCCCTTCACGCCTTTGGGGCGCAAATCGACCAACATCAAATGGGTGTCTGTGCCGCCCGTGACGATATCCAAGCCACCCTTCATCAGCTGATCGGCCAATGCTTGGGCGTTCTTGATCACCTGTTGCTGATAGGTTCTGAATTCGGGGCGCAGCGCCTCGCCAAAGGCCACAGCCTTGCCAGCGATCACATGCATCAACGGGCCACCCTGAATGCCGGGGAAAATTGCGGAATTGACCTTTTTGGCGATGGTTTCGTCGTTGGTCAGGATCATCCCACCGCGTGGGCCGCGCAGGGTCTTATGCGTTGTCGTCGTGGCGACATGCGCATGCGGGAAGGGCGACGGGTAGAGGCCCGCGGCGACCAGACCCGCAAAATGGGCCATATCGACCAGCAGGTATGCGCCGACACTATCCGCAATTTCGCGCATGCGGGCAAAGTCGATGATGCGTGCGATGGCCGAGCCACCGGCGATAATCATCTTGGGCTGATGTTCCGTCGCGAGACGCTCCACCTCGTCATAGTCGAGCAGGCTGTCTTGTTGGCGGACACCATATTGGATGGCATTGAACCACTTGCCCGACTGGTTGGGCTTTGCGCCATGCGTCAGGTGACCACCGGCATCGAGCGACATGCCAAGGATGGTATCGCCGGGCTGCAAAAGCGCCTGAAACACACCCTGATTGGCTTGGCTGCCAGAGTTTGGCTGCACGTTGGCGAATTCGCAATCGAACAGTTCCTTGGCACGGTCGATGGCCAAATTCTCTGCCACGTCCACATGCGCGCAGCCGCCATAATAGCGGCGACCAGGGTAACCTTCGGCGTATTTGTTCGTCAGCACGCTGCCTTGCGCTTCCATGACGGCGGCCGAGACGATGTTTTCGGACGCGATAAGCTCGATCTCTTTGCGTTGGCGCCGCAGTTCGGCCTGCATGGCCGCATGCAGTACCGGATCGCGGGTCTCTAGGGTTTCAGTAAAAAAGCCGTCGTCGCGTACAGTGACGTTCATGGTGCAGTCCCCCTGGAAAGTGCATTTCGCAAAAATCTTGGGCACTCATAACGCAAGGTGCGCCTGTTCAAAAGTGTCAAAACGACCATGATGTTCATGAGCGCGCCATGTTTGTTTCATATCCGCGTCTTGCGTTTCGCCGAGGATCGTTGGACTACTTGACGGAACTTAACGGATTTTTGTCTATGTCACGCCCCAAAATTGCCTTTACAGCCAGCCCGGTGCCGTTGGCGCAAGCTGCCTTGCAAGATTTGCGGCAGGCATATGGCGATGTGCCGCAAGACGCAGCCGACGTGATTGTCGCGCTTGGCGGTGATGGTTTCATGTTGCAGACCCTGCATGCGACGCAGGCGTTGTCGGTGCCGGTCTATGGGATGAACCGCGGAACCGTCGGTTTCCTGATGAACGAATTTCACGCCGATGATCTGCAAGAACGGCTGGATGAGGCCGAGGAAGAGGTGATCAACCCGCTGGCGATGACGGCTGTCACGCTGGATGGCAAGACCCACAAAGCGCTGGCTATCAACGAGGTGAGCCTGCTGCGCGCCGGCCCGCAAGCCGCGAAATTGCGGATCACCGTTGATGGCAAGCTGCGCATGAATGAACTTGTCTGCGACGGGGCTTTGGTGGCGACGCCTGCGGGATCGACCGCTTACAACTACTCTGCGCACGGTCCAATCCTGCCCATTGGGTCAGATGTTCTGGCACTGACCGCGATGGCGGCTTTTCGGCCGCGCCGCTGGCGTGGGGCGCTGTTGCCCAAAGGTGCCGTGGTCCGGTTCGATGTGATCGAGCCGGAAAAGCGGCCAGTCATGGCGGATGCCGATGGCCAGTCGGTGCGCAATGTTACCAGCGTCGAAATCCGTTCAGAGCCGGATATCGCGCATCGTATCCTGTTTGACCCCGGTCACGGCCTGGAAGAACGCCTGATCCGCGAACAATTCGCCTGATGGCGGGCGGGTTCAGGCGCCCGCGTAGCCCATTGGTTTCAATGCGTCACGGATTTCGTCCAAAATGGCCGGATCGTCAATTGTTGCGGGCATCTTGAAGGGTTGGTCGTCGGCAATCTTGACCATCGTGGCGCGCAGGATCTTGCCGGATCGCGTCTTGGGCAGCCGATCCACCACGGCGACCAGTTTGAACGCCGCCACAGGTCCGATTGTATCGCGGACAGATTTGATCACCTCTTTGACGATGTCGGTATGTGGTCTGTTGCAGCCGTTGTTCAGGCACACGAAACCCATGGGCAATTGCCCCTTTAGTTCATCGGTAACACCGATCACGGCACATTCGCCGACGTCTGGATGGGCGGCAAGTACCTCTTCCATGGCGCCGGTCGACAGGCGGTGCCCGGCCACGTTGATCACGTCATCTGTGCGCGCCATGATGTAAAGATAGCCATCTGCGTCAATCATGCCCGCGTCACCGGTTTCATAGTAGCCGGGGAAGGTCGCAAGGTATGATTTGATGAACCGATCCTGCGCATTCCACAGCGTGGGCAGGGTGCCGGGGGGCAGTGGTAGTTTGATCGCGATGGCACCCAACGCGCCGGGTTTCATCGGGTGGCCCGCCTCGTCCAGGATTTGCACATCATAGCCGGGCATGGCGACGGTGGGCGATCCGATCTTGACTGGCAGCGCCTCGATGCCAGCGGGGTTGCCGGCAATTGTAAAGCCGGTTTCGGTCTGCCACCAGTGATCGTAGACCGGTACGTTCATGACCTTTTGCGCCCATTCAATAGTGTCCGGGTCGGCCCGTTCACCCGCCAAATACAGCGCACGCAGGCATGAGATATCGTAGTCTTTGATCATCTCGCCTTTTGGATCTTCGCGTTTGATGGCACGGAACGCTGTCGGGGCGGTGAAAAACGACCGCACGTTGTGTTCCTGAATGACCCGCCAAAAGGTGCCCGCGTCGGGCGTGCCGATGGGTTTACCCTCGAACACGACGGTCGTGTTCCCGTGGATCAGCGGCGCATAGCAGATATAGCTGTGGCCCACGACCCACCCCACATCAGAAGCCGCCCAGAACACATCGCCGGGATCGACATTGTAGATCGCCTTCATGGTCCAGTTCAGGGCCACGAGATGCCCGGCGGTCGGGCGCACGACGCCTTTGGGCGCCCCCGTCGTCCCGGATGTATACAGGATATAGGCGGGGTGGTTGCCTTCGACGGGCACGCATTCGGCGGGGGTTACGCCGTCTTGGATCGCGTGCCAGTCGTAATCGCGGTTGGGGATCAGATCACAGGTGTGTTGCTGTCGCTGCAAGACCACCGTGAATTCAGGCTTGTGCCGGGCGTGTTCGATCGCACCATCCAACAGCGGTTTATAGGGTACAATGCGCCCCGGCTCTAACCCGCAAGAGGCAGCGATGATCGCTTTGGGTGTCGCATCGTCAATCCGCACGGCCAGTTCATGCGCGGCAAACCCCCCAAACACGACCGAGTGTATGGCCCCCAGTCGGGCACAGGCGAGCATGGCCACCAATGCTTCGGGGACCATCGGCATATAGATGATGACCCGGTCGCCTTTGGTCACGCCTTTGTCGCGCAGCGCGCCTGCAAGATTGGCCGTTTCATCCAGCAGTTCCGCATAGGTCATCTGCGACTTGGTGTCCGTGATCGGGCTGTCGTAGATAATCGCAACCTGATCACCGCGCCCGTTGGCGACATGGCGGTCAACGGCGTTGTAGCAGGTATTCACGCGGCTGTCGGTGAACCATTCATAAAGCGGGGCATTTGCGTCATTCAGCGCACGGGATGGCGGCGTGACCCAATCAATCGCTTTGGCCTGTTCCATCCAAAAGCCTTCAGGATCATTTTGCCAAGCGGCGTATACATCGCGGTAACCCATGCGTTCCTCCCAAAACAACGTAGGATTTTGTTACGCCTGCATCCGTAGTGCGGCAAGCCTGTTGGCACATGCTTTTGTGCGACTAGTCAAAAAATTGACAACGCGCGTGCCCCTAGAGGTCACTGTCGCGAGAGTAGCGTGTCCAGTAGTCCTTGATCCATTTGACCGGAAAGTAGCCAAACTTTTCAGGCGAACCCCCGCGCTTGAATGGTCTTTGTGTCATGTCCTGCGGGTTGGGCGTACCGTGGAAAGACACGATCATACAATCTGCTGGAGGCCTTGACGGTTGCAGAAACAGACTTGTTGGAAAATGCCACGCCAGCGATTTTTTAAAACTCAGGACCCACCCATTGGGCAAGTACTGCCGCTTGGCGCCATGGTTGTGAAAAACGACCTGATCATTTCCGTACTCTTCGATCAGGTCAGCGCCACGGTCTTTGACCATATCATACAGATGGTCTTGCTCACCGCCGATCAAGCCGATGACGGCGCCATGGGTGATCCGCTCTGCAGGAAAAAGTCGCGGGAACCACCTTTCGTGGGTATTGTGCCAGCCTTGCGGGACCTGCAGCCCACGGTTCGTGGTCACATGCGCGATGAGAGGCGCCAGATCACCAGTCACAAGCACATCGACGTCCAAATAAAGTATCGGCGTCTCAGGCGTGAACATATCTTTCGCGCAAATCGCGAATTTGGGCCATATGCCATGTGTCCAGAGATGGCGTTCAAGAGCAAACGGAGGAAGGGGCCGGGTTTCGATCCCATCGTCAAGCCCTGTCGGGTCGTCTGTAATGCACACGAATGTGAAAGGAACGGAAATTGTATCACTGATGGCGCGGTAGAGCATATTTGTATAGATGGCTGGGTACCCTGTACCCCACTTGAGACACGCGATCACAGGGGTCCGCGCTAGCCTATTTTCATCTTCTTTTGGCGCGCCTTCGGGCGTTGCGGCGTTAACCATAGTGCGCCACGGGCGTTCCGGCGATGGCCGACATGTTCAACAGTCCGCGTGCGGTGATTGATGGGGTCACGATGTGGCAGCGATTGCCCATGCCCATAAGGATCGGCCCAACCTCGAGGCCGCCACCTTTCATTTTGAGGATGTTACGCACGCCCGATGCCGCATCGGTATTGGCGAAAACCAGTGTGTTGGCGGGGCCGGGAAGATGGGCCTCTGGGAAGATGCGGCTGCGCAGTTCGACGTCCAACGCGGCGTCGATATGCATTTCACCCTCATAGGCAAAGTCACGCGGCGTGCTGTCAAGGATCGCCATTGCGGCCCGCATCCGGCGCCCGGTGTCGCAATCAAGATTGCCGAATTGGCTGTGTGAACACAGCGCAATTTTCGGCTCGACCCCAAAGCGGCGGACGTGACGCGCGGCGCCGATCACGGTTTCCGCGATCTGTTCCGGGGTTGGTTCCGGATGAACCTGAGTGTCGGCAATAAACAGCGGGCCGTCTTCCAGGATCATCAGAGACAGGGCGGCGACCGGGTGCAGTTCTTTGGTGCCGAGAATCTGTGTGACGTAGTTCAGATGCCATAGGAATTGGCCAAAGGTGCCGCAGATCAGGCTGTCTGCCTCGCCACGGTGCACCATGACGGCACCAATCGCGGTAGAATTCGTGCGCATGATCGCCTTGGCAAGGTCAGGTGTCACGCCTTTGCGGGCCATCAGATTGTGGTACGTCTGCCAATAGTCGCGGTAGCGCGGGTCGTTTTCCGGGTTCACGATGCTGAAATCCACACCGGGCCGGATCTTGAGGCCCGCCCTTTCGCAACGCCGTTCAATCACGTCGGGGCGGCCAATCAGGATCGGCGTATCGGTTGTTTCTTCCATGATCGCCTGTGATGCGCGCAAGACCCGTTCATCTTCACCCTCGGCAAAGACGATGCGGCGGGTGGCGGTGCGCGCGGCCTCGAATACGGGACGCATTATCATGGCGGATTTAAAGACAGATCCGTCCAGTTTGGCCTTGTAGGCTGTCATGTTTTCGATCGGGCGGGTGGCAACGCCGGTTTCCATCGCGGCCTTGGCGACCGCACTGGCAACGACACCCATGAGACGCGGATCAAATGGTTTCGGGATCAGATAATCAGCCCCGAACGTCAGCTTTTCACCACTGTAGGCGGCGGCGGCTTCGGCGCTGGTGGTGGCGCGGGCCAGCGCGGCAATGCCTTCGATACACGCGATCTTCATTTCGTCGTTGATATCGGTGGCACCCACATCCAGCGCACCGCGGAAGATGAATGGGAAACACAGTACGTTGTTTACCTGATTGGGAAAGTCGCTGCGGCCAGTGGCGATAATCGCATCAGGGGTGACGGCGCGAGCATCATCGGGGCTGATCTCTGGGTTGGGGTTGGCCAGCGCAAAGATGATCGGACGCTTGGCCATCTTGGCAACCATTTCGGGTTTCAGAACGCCGGGGCCAGACAGGCCCAGGAACATATCCGCGCCATCAATCACATCACCCAGCGAAGCAGGCGTCGACCCTTGCGCGTATTCCGCCTTTTGTGGGGTCATGTCCTTTTCGCGGCCGTGGTAGACCAGACCTTCGATGTCGCAAAGCCAGACGTTTTCGCGCTTTACGCCCAGTTTCAGCAGCATGTTCAGGCAGGCAATGCCCGCCGCGCCGCCGCCGGTACTGACGATTTTGATATCTTCAAAGTTTTTGCCCGCAACGCGCAGCGCGTTCGTCGCAGCGGCACCGACAACAATTGCGGTGCCGTGCTGGTCATCGTGGAACACGGGGATGTTCATCCGCTCGCGGCATATCTTTTCAACAATAAAGCATTCGGGGGCTTTGATATCCTCAAGATTGATCGCGCCAAAAGTCGGCTCGAGCGCGCAGACGATCTCGGCAAGCTTTACCGGGTCGGGTTCATTCAATTCGATGTCAAAGCAGTCGATATTGGCGAACTTCTTGAACAGGACGGCCTTGCCTTCCATCACCGGCTTTGACGCAAGAGCGCCGATGTTGCCAAGGCCCAGTACCGCCGTGCCGTTGGTCACGACCCCCACCAGATTGCCGCGCGTGGTGTAATCGCGGGCGGTATCGGGGTTGGCTTTGATTTCCAGACAGGCTTCGGCCACGCCGGGCGAATAGGCACGTGCAAGGTCACGACCGTTGGCCAGCGGCTTGGTCGCGCGAATTTCCAGTTTTCCAGGCTTGGGGAATTGGTGATAATCGAGTGCGGCCTGCCGCAGGCCGTCGTTTGCATCATCGTTCATGTGATCCCCCTACAATATGGTTTAGCATTAAACCATTTATCTTGCGCAACGGAAAGCTGCGTTGCCGACTAATCATATCGCGGGACATCTTGCAAATAATTCTGCGGACCGACAGGGTATATCGTATGAAACAATCTGCACAAATCCGGGCCGAGGTATGCCTGCCCACGACCGACCTGCGCGCGGACCTGAGGTTTTTTGAAAAGACCCTGAGGATGCGTCTGGACATGATCTATCCTGCCGATGATCCATCCGTCGCGGTCTATTCCGGGCACGGTCTGCGCATCCGGCTGGAAAACCGCACAGGCGCCGTGCCGGGCCTGCTGCGCATCTTGACCGACGACACGGGTTTTGCGGGCGGTGCCGCAGAATTGACCGCCCCCGGGGGCACGCGGGTCGAGATCGATGCGCTGAACCCGCCGCTGAAGTTGCCGCAAACCGATCATGCATTCGTGGTCCGCCGCCTTGCCGATCAGGCGCCTTGGGTAATCGGGCGCGCGGGAATGCAGTATCGTGATCTGATCCCCAACCGGCTTGGCGGTTCGATCATTGCCAGCCATATCCGCATCCCTGACGGTGGCCCGGTCCCCGATATGGTGCATTTTCACCGCGTCGGATTTCAGCTGATCTTTTGCTATCGCGGCTGGGTTGATGTGGTCTACGAGGATCAAGGTGGCCCGATCCGTTTGACGGCGGGGGATTGCTTTATCCAGCCGCCAGAAATTCGCCACCGGGTGTTGGAAGCGTCGGACGGGATCGAGGTCATCGAAATAGGCGTCCCGGCCGCGCATGTCACCGAAATTGATCATGACATGACACTACCGACCCCGGACCTGCGACCTGACAGGCAGTGGCAAGGTCAGCGTTTCGTATTCAATCAGGCCGCAGGTGCGGATTGGCTGCCATCGCGCCTGCCGGGGTTCATTGCGCGTGAGACAACAATCGCTGCGAACACGCACGATGTTGCGGGGGTACAGGTCATCCGGCGCGGGCAGGGCGACCCGGTTTGGACAACCCACGACGCCGATATCCACTTTACCTTTGTAATGGCGGGCACAATGATGCTTGAGGGGGATGGCAAAGACCCATATCGCCTTGGTTCCGGCGATGCGTTCGTGATCCCGCCGGGGATGGCGACACGCTATGCCGACCCATCCGATGATCTGGAGTTGCTGGAAGTGGCTTTGCCCGGCGTCTTTACAACAGCCCAGTGCTAGGCCTCTTGCATCCCTGCGTATCACGTCCCACTCTGCCATAGTCCAAAAGGAGGCTCAGATGTCCCTGCTCGATACCGCGCGCGCCGTCCGCGAAAATGCCCATGCGCCCTATTCAAAGTTCAAGGTCGGTGCGGCAATCAAGGCCGCATCTGGCGCTGTCTATGCCGGCTGCAATGTTGAAAACGTCGCCTATCCCGAAGGCACATGTGCCGAGGCCGGTGCGATTGCGGCGATGGTGGCCGGGGGCGATACCCGGATCACCGAAGTTGCCGTTATCGCAGACAGCCCCAAACCCGTCAGCCCGTGCGGTGGTTGCCGTCAAAAGATTGCCGAGTTCGCAGCGGGTGATGTCGTGGTGACGATGGCGACGACCGATGGGATCGTGCAGCAGACGACGGTTGCTGCGCTGTTGCCCGGCAGCTTTGACGCCGATTACATGAGCCGGGTTTGATTTGGACGCGCGCAGCATCATCGCAGCGATTCGGCGCAAGCAGACGCCGTCGCCCGAGGCGCTGATATGGTTCGCCAACGGGTTGGCAACGGGCGACGTGACCGATGCGCAGGCCGGAGCGTTTGCGATGGCGGTGTGTTTGAATGGTCTGTCTGACAACGGCCGCGTCGCCCTGACGACGGGCATGCGCGACAGTGGCGACGTGCTGTCGTGGACATTGCCGGGGCCGGTTCTGGATAAACACTCGACCGGCGGGGTTGGCGATTGCGTGTCACTGATCCTGGCGCCGGCATTGGCGGCTTGCGGTGTCTATGTGCCGATGATTTCGGGCCGTGGTCTGGGGCACACGGGCGGCACGTTGGATAAACTGGAGGCGATACCGGGCCTGTCGGTGAATGTATCCGAGACGCGGCTGCGCGAGATTGTCGGCAAGGTTGGCTGCGCTATCGTGGGGGCTACGGGCCGGATAGCACCAGCTGACAAACGGCTTTATGCGATTCGCGATGTGACCGGGACGGTCGAAAGCGTTGACCTGATCACGGCGTCGATCCTGTCGAAAAAACTGGCCGCTGGGCTGCAGGGGCTTGTGCTGGATGTGAAGGTCGGCAGCGGTGCCTTCATGAAGACGCTGCCCGAGGCAGAGGCGCTGGCCCGCGCGTTGGTAGACACGGCAAACGGGGCAGGCTGCAAAACGGCGGCCTTGATCACCGACATGAACGAGCCGCTTGCCCCCGTGCTGGGCAATGCGGTCGAGGTTGCGATCTGTATGGAGGTACTGGCTGGCAATCGCGCTGCCGCACCGCGCCTGCATGATCTGACCATTGCACTGGGTGCACGGCTGCTGGCGCTGCACGGTGACAACGAAGACGACGGTGCCAAACAGCTGACCCGCGCCATCGCCAGCGGCCAAGCGATGCAGCATTTTGCAGCGATGATCGCCGCACTGGGCGGGCCGCCGGACATGGCTGACGATTGGCACACACATCTGCCGCGCGCACCGGTCATTGGCGACATCACTGCGCCAAATGCCGGGTATATTGCGGCGATTGACGGTGAGGCTCTGGGGCTGGCTGTCGTTGATCTTGGCGGTGGCCGCCGGGTCGAGACGGACCGCGTTGATCCGTCGGTTGGAGTGACAGATGTCGTGCGGCTGGGCAATCAGGTAGCCAAGGGGCAACCCTTGTGTACCGTTCACGCCGCCTCTGAAGCGGCTGCAGAACAGGCCGCCCAAGCGGTGCGCCGCGCGATCACCATCGGTGACGCGCCCAAGGCAAACCCGTTGATCGTGAAAAGGATACAGTGATGCCGCGTGCATTTTTGATCGTGATTGACAGCGTGGGAATTGGTGGCGCACCGGATGCCGACAGGTTCTTTAACGGGACATTGCCCGATACCGGCGCCAACACAGTCGGGCATATGGCACAGGCGGTCGGGCTGCATGTCCCAACGCTGGACGCGATGGGATTGGGTGCAGCACTGCGGCTGGCCAGTGATATTGCGGTTCCGGGATTGACTGCAACGCCAACCGGGGCTTGGGGTGCGGCAACCCAAGTGTCACCCGGCAAGGATACGCCATCGGGGCATTGGGAACTGGCGGGCGTGCCGGTGCCATGGGATTGGCACGTGTTCCCCGATACCGTACCGGCATTTCCCGCAGACCTTACCGCGCAAATCTGCGCGGCTGCCGGGACCAACGGCATTTTGGGCAACTGCCACGCCTCGGGCACCGCAATCATCGCCAAGGAGGGCGCCGCACATATCAAAACCGGCTGGCCGATTTGCTATACGTCCGCAGATTCCGTGCTGCAGATTGCGGCGCATGAAGAAACATTCGGACTGGAGCGCCTGCACAGGCTTTGCGCCGATCTGGCCCCCATCGTGCATGCAATGAAAGTAGGGCGGGTGATTGCGCGGCCCTTTGCAGGCGATCCCGAAAGCGGATTCACCCGGACCATCCATCGCAAGGATTTTGCTATCGCACCGCCTGCGCCGACGATTTGCGATTATGTCCATAATGCGGGCCATCCGGTGCATGCGGTCGGTAAGATCGGTGATATCTTCTCGATGCGGGGGATAGATGATCTACGAAAAGGACGCGATGCGGCGCTGATAGACCATTTGAACGATCTCGTGTCCGTGGCTGTAGACGGCGCGTTTGTCTTTGCCAATCTGGTGGAGTTTGACAGCGAATATGGCCACCGTCGTGATCCGCAAGGCTATGCGGATCATTTGGCGTGGTTTGATGCGGCTCTTGCCAAGTTGCTTGCGAAGCTACGCGACGATGACCTGTTGATCGTGACGGCTGACCATGGCAATGACCCCACATGGCCGGGCACCGACCACACCCGCGAACGGGTGCCGGTGCTGGTTCATGGGGCGGGATCACGCAGCTTGGGTCATTTGTCGTTTACTGACGTGGGCGCATCCATTGCGGTGCATTTGGCCGTTTCTTATGCCGGAGAAGGGTGCAGTTTCTTATGACATTCAAAGACATGCCAAAGGTAGAGCTGCATTTGCATCTTGAAGGGGCCGCACCACCGTCGTTTATTGCCAGCTTGGCACGCGAAAAGAAAATCGACATCGGCGGGATATTCGATGCACGCGGTGGTTATGCATTCCGCGATTTCGATCATTTCCTCAAGGTTTATGAGGCCGCCTGCACAACCCTGCAAAGCCCCGATGATTTCCGCCGCCTAACGCTTGCGGTGCTGGAAGAAAGCGCATCCCACGGCGTGGTCTATACCGAGGCATTCCTGTCGCCGGATTTTTGCGGTGGTGGTGATCTGGCCGCATGGCGTGATTATCTTGCTGCAATTCAGGATGCCGCAGCCGAGGCAGAGCGCACGATGGGGATCACGCTGCGCGGTATCATCACCGGCATTCGCCATTTTGGCCCTGATCAATGCAAGGTCGCGGCGCATTGCGCTGCTGAAACCATGGGCGATTTCATTACCGGCTACGGCATGGCAGGCGGTGAAATGGTTGGGCGGCCCGGCGACTATGCCTATAGTTTTGATATGGCGCGCGAGGCGGGTTTGCAGTTGACCTGCCACGCTGGCGAATGGGGTGGTGCGGCGATGGTCGCCGAGACGATCCGCGATTTGAAGGTCGCACGTATCGGTCATGGCATCGGCGCAATTGATGACCCTGCGTTGATCAAACAGATTGCGGAAACTGGTGTTGTCCTTGAGGTGTGCCCGGGATCAAACGTGGTTTTGCGGGCCGTGAAGGACTGGGGCAGTCACCCCATTGCAAAACTGCGCGATGCGGGTGTGCCCGTCACCGTGTCCACCGATGATCCGCCGTTCTTTCACACGACAATGACTGCGGAATGCGACATGCTGGCCAAGACATTCGGCTGGGAACGCGATGATTTCAAAGCGCTGAACGATGTCGCGCTCAAAGCGGCATTTTGCGATGAAGCCACCCGTACACGCGTGGCCAAACGACTGGAGACGACCACATGACCGACTCTTCGCACGTCACCCATGTGACCCACCCGCTGGTGCAGCATAAACTGACGCTCATGCGACAAAAAGATACATCCACCGGCGAATTTCGCCAGTTGCTGCGCGAAATAAGCCAGCTTTTGGCCTATGAGGTGACCCGCGATTTGCCGTTGACAACCAAACGCATCGACACCCCGCTTGAGCCGATGGATGCGCCGGTTCTTGCAGGTAAGAAACTTGCGCTTGTGTCGATCTTGCGGGCTGGCAACGGGTTGCTGGACGGGGTGTTGGAATTGATCCCGTCGGCCCGCGTTGGGTTTGTCGGGCTGTACCGCGACGAAGAAACGCTGCAACCTGTGCAGTACTATTTCAAGGTCCCGACCGAGCTTGAGGATCGTTTGGTCATCGCGGTGGACCCGATGCTTGCCACCGGCAATTCATCCGTCGCGGCCATTGACCTGCTGAAAAAAGCGGGTGCCACCAACATCCGCTTTTTGTGCCTGCTTGCCGCACCCGAAGGCATTGCCCGCATGAAAGACGCGCATCCTGATGTGAGGATTGTCACCGCCGCGATTGATAGCCATCTGAACGAAAAGGGGTACATTGTGCCTGGCCTTGGCGATGCAGGTGATCGGATGTTTGGGACCAAATAACGCTTAGCTGTTGCAGATGTTCTGCAGGCTGACCCAATCATCATCGCTCAGGATCAGGGGCGTCTGCGGCGCTTGTTCCGCAGTGTTGGCCACCAATGTAGCCCCATCGCCTCTTGCCGCTGACATGGCATCATATGGCGCGCTGGGCAGCGCGGCCTGAATGAATGCGGCGCGCAACGCGGACGCGTTTGGCAGGGTTGTCGCACCCGCGATGATACCCTGTGCATTGGCCTGCAAAATTTCCGGCGGAATATTTCCGGTCGTGAGCAGGCGGAACGTCACACCAAGCCCCGCCTGGTGCAGCACCTGTTCCAGCGGATCCATCTGCGCACGGGCCGTTTGGGCAAGTATTATATAGCCTGCGGCAACTGCCGGATCATCGGTCTGCTCCAACAGCGCCCGATCCAGTGCGATGATCTCACCGGGCAACGCCACTGCACCCTGCGCGAGCTTGGGCAGCACAACAAGACGCGTGCGCGTATCGGGTCCGATCAAACGCCGGACCAACTGCGTTGCTGCGGCGATACCGCTGGGTTCGCGGCAGGCGGGCCCTGTTTCACGCTGAAGGTGGCCAAGGATAGCGGCGCCAATTTCGGTTCGTTTTGACAGGGGAACCACGGCGAGGGTCTGTCGGGTTAATGCGCCGGGCAACCAAAAAACGGTCAGCGCCAAGATCGTCACCGTCAGGCTCGTAGTAATCAAATGGCGCAGTATGCCCGGCTTTGGACGCGCGCGATCAAGCGCACCCCGGACTTCCTCTATCGCGTCAATCATCAGATCATCGGCGATTTCAAGCGTTTCTGCGGCGTCTGCATCGGGGGTGTAGATCGCGGGGTTTTCGCCCGGGTTGCGGCGCTGCACAGCGGGCAGCGACCAGTGTGCCAAAGGGCGGCCCGCGCGATCTGCAATCACCAGCGTTGCATCACCAAACGATACTGTCACATCGCGCCGCTGCGCATCCGGATCGGCGCGCCAAAGCCCGTCGCTTTCCAGCCTGACGTATCGATCAAGTGCTGTCATCTGCCCCAACTGCCCGTTTGACCCGCACCATAGCGGTCAGCCCGCGGTTTGGGTAGCGGACTTGCACGGGTGCGACGCAATTACAGCCTTTTGGCCAACATCCTAAGTTCGAATTTTTGAATTTTGCCCGTCGAGGTTTTGGGCAACTCTTGAAACACCACGCGTTTGGGGCATTTGAAACCTGCCAACCTTGTACGGGTAAAGGCGATGATTTCTGCCTCTTGTGCCGATGTGCCTTCTTTGAGCTCGACAAAGGCGCAAGGCACTTCGCCCCATTTTTCATCGGGCTTGGCGACGACGGCACACAGGTTGACGGCGGGGTGGTGCATCAGTGCGGCCTCTATTTCAACCGAGCTGATGTTTTCACCGCCCGAGATGATGATATCCTTGGCGCGGTCAGAAATCTGGATCATCCTGCCGGGGTGCAGCATCGCCAAGTCCTCGGAATGGAAATAGCCGCCTGCGAATGCTTTTTCCGTTGCCCCCGGATTTTTCAGATACCCTTTCATAACCGCGTTGCCGCGCATCACGATTTCGCCTTGGGTTGCGCCATCCATTGCGACCTGCTGCATATTTTCATCAACGACGGTCACGTCTTCCATCATCGGAAATGCGACCCCTTGGCGGGCACGGATGGCCACCTGTTCATCGCTTGGCAGGATATCCCAGGTGCTGTCCCAGATGCATTCGGTGACGTGCCCATAGGTCTCGGTCAGGCCGTAGACGTGTTTGACGTTGAACCCAAGTTTCTTAACGGCCACCAGCGTTGCAGGGGCGGGTGGCGCACCTGCTGTAAACACCTGCACCACGTGATCAAATGCGCGGCGCTCGGCATCTTTGGCATTCACGATCAGGTTCAGCACGATAGGCGCACCGCCGAAATGCGTGACCGCCTCGTCGTCAATCGCCTTGTAGATCGCGGCTGCCGAAATATCGCGGCAGCAGATCGCAGTGCCACCCAGCGCGGGCAACATCCACGTGTGGTTCCATCCGTTACAGTGAAACAGCGGCACAATCTGCAAGTAACGCAGGAACAACGGCAGTTCCCATGAAATCGGCGTGCCCATGGTCATCAAATATGCACCGCGATGATGATAAACGACGCCCTTGGGCCGCCCGGTCGTGCCGGATGTATAGTTCAGGGCAAGGCTTTCCCACTCATCCGTGGGCATGATCCAGGCAAATTCCGGGTCGCCGGTTGCCAAAAAGTCCTCGTAGTCTTGTTGTTCGCCGATTGCAGGGATGCCAGCCTGCGTGTCGGGGACTTCGATGACCAGAGGGGGCGGGCCATCCATCTGCTCAATCGCCAGCATGGCCAACGGCAAGAACTGGCTGTCCACCAACGCGACCTTCGCCTCGCCATGGTTGAAAATATACGCGACGGTATCGACATCCAGCCGGGTGTTGATCGTGTTCAGAACCGCGCCGCACGCAGGTACGGCAAACGATGCTTCGGACTGGGCGGGAATATTGGGCAGGATCGTCGCCACGACATCGCCGGGCTGCACCCCCGCCTTGGTCAGGGCCGACGCCAATTGTGTGACGCGTCGATGATACTGGCCATAGGTCAGGCGTGTTGCACCGTAAACCAGCGCCTCGCGGTTCGCAAAAATGTGGGCGGCTCGCCGCAAATGTGACAAAGGCGTGAGGGGGGCATAGTTCGCAGAGGTCTTGTCCAACCCAGTTTCATCGCGCAACCAGCCCATGTTGATCCTTCCTATGTCGTATTTAGCTGCGCACGGCGCGCCCTACCGACTATAGAACAGGACAAAATCACAAGGAGCAAGCAATGGAATTGACCAATCGCCCAGGCATGGCTGTCATACTCGTACTTGGTGCCATGGCATTGTTTGGCTTGATTGATAATTTCATGCGTCTTGCCGCGGAAACCGGGGGGCTGTGGCAGTTCCACTTGCTGCGGTCGGCGGTCGCGCTTGTCGTGTTATTCCCCATGGCGCTTGTGTTGCGCATCCGCTTGCGACCGCTCCGGCCTTTGCATGTTGCGGGGCGGAGCTGTCTGAATGCGACAGCCATGGTGATTTATTTCGGGTGCCTGGGATATATGCCGATTTCGCAGGCCGTGGCCGGGTTGTTCACGGCACCGATCTTTGTCGTTATTTTTTCAGTTCTCTTTTTTGGAGAAACTGTAGGGCTACGCAGGACAATTGCTGTCTTGCTCGGATTTTTAGGGATCATGCTGGTATTGCGCCCCGATGCCGCCGGGATCGGTGCGTTGACGTTTTTGCCTATTGCCGCCGGTGCGACCTATGCGATGGGCAATATCGCGACACGGCGCTGGTGCGGGGGCGAAGGGACGCTGACGCTGCTGGCGGCATTTTTCACATGCATGCTGATTTTTGGAGGTCTTGGGTCGGTCATTCTGACGCTATATCCTGTGCCGGTGCCCGCAGGTGCGGATGGCTTTGCGGTACGTGGCTGGGTGCAACCGGATGGAATTTTTGGCCTGATGATCGTTATTCAAGGTATCGGATCGCTGATTGGGGTTGGTTTGCTGATCCGTGCGTACCAATTGGCCGACGCGACATTCGTTGCCGTGTTTGAGAACGCTTTGCTGGTGTCGGCGACGATCTGGGCCATGATCCTGTGGGGCGAGGTCCCCGATATGATCGGTTTGACCGGCCTGCTGATGGTGGGCGGTGCGGGGGTTATCATCGCGTTTCGGACCGGTGCGCCGCAGACGGTCCGCGCGGCGTTGCCCGAAGAGGGCGCGCTGTGATGCGCGCCCTTTGGGTTTATGCAGCCTTTGCAGCCGCGCCGAAGCGGGCATAAAACGCCTGCCCCTCTTCCGCCATTTCGCGCAGCAGGTCTGGCGTGGCAAAGCGGGTGCCAAATTGCGCGGTCAGTTGATCACACCGTTCGGCTGCGTAGGGTGTGCCGATGATATCGAGCCAGCTGAACGGGCCGCCTGACCATGGCGCAAAGCCCCAGCCAAGTATGGCACCGACGTCGCCTTCGCGGATGTCTTCCAGCACGCCTTCTTCCAATGCGCGGACGGCTTCCAAGGCTTGGGCGAATAGCAGGCGGTGCTGCACCGTGATCAGGTCGGGCTGGTCATCTGCGACAGGGTACTGCGCGCTCAGACCTTCCCAAAGGCCCTGACGTTTGCCTTTGTCGTCATAGCTGTAGAAGCCGGCATTCGATTTGCGGCCCAGACGTTTCTGGTTAAACATCCAAAACAGGACCTCGTCCACCTCGCCATCGGGATAGGCGTCGCCCATCGCGGCCTTGGTTGCCTTGGCTATTTTGACGCCCAGATCAACGGATGTTTCATCGACCAACTGAAGCGGCCCAAGGGGCATGCCCACCAGTTTCGCGGCGTTTTCGATCAATGCGGGCGCGACACCTTCCTTTACCATCCGAATACCTTCGTTGATGTAGGGAATGATGCACCGGTTGGCATAAAAGAATCGCGCATCATTGACGACAATCGGCGTCTTGCGGATCTGGCGCACAAAGTCGAGAGCCTTGGCCACGGCCACATCGCCAGTCTGCTTGCCTTTGATGATCTCGACCAGCATCATTTTGTCCACCGGGGAAAAGAAGTGGATGCCGATGAACTTTTCGGGATCGTTTGATGCCTTGGCCAGTTCGCTGATCGGCAGCGTCGATGTGTTGGTCGCAAAGATGCAGTCGGGGCCGGTAACGACCTGTACCTTGGCCGTGACCTCGGCCTTGACGCCGGGGTGTTCGAAAACGGCCTCGACGATCAGATCACAGTCCGAAAGGGCGGCATAATCCGTCGTGGCCGTGATCAGATCCAGCACCGTCTCTTTCTTTTCCGGGGTGACTTTTTTGCGCGAAATCCCTTTGTCCATATAGGCAGTGGTGTAGGATTTACCTTTGTCTGCGGCTTCCTGCGTGCTGTCGATCAGCACGACCTGAATACCCGCAAGCGCCGATACCAGTGCGATGCCTGCGCCCATCATGCCCGCGCCGATCACGCCGACCTTCCTGACCTTCTGGTCGGGGGTATCGGGGCGGTTGGCACCCTTTTCCAACGCTTCTTTGTTGATGAACAGGCTGCGGATCATGGCCGATGATGACGGGTTCATGAGGACATGCGTGAACCAACGCGCCTCGATCTTGAGGGCGGTGTCGAAAGGCACCAATGCGCCTTCGTAAACCGCTGATAGCAGGGCCTTGGCGGCGGGGTAGACGCCTTGGGTCTTGCCGTTGACCATCGCGGATGCGCCGACGAATGTCATGAAACCGGCAGGATGATAGGGCGCGCCGCCGGGCATTTTATAGCCCTTTTCGTCCCATGGTTTGACAATATTGGGTTCGGATAGAACCCATGCCTTTGCCGCCGAAAGCAGGTCAGCTGCGGGTACGACTTCGTCGATCACACCGGCGGCCTTGGCCCTTATGGGGTCATTCAGCTTGCCTTCCAGCAGAAGCGGCGATGCGCCCATGGCACCCAGTTTACGGGCCAGACGGGTCGTGCCGCCAGCACCCGGAAAGATCCCGACCATAATCTCGGGCAAGCCAATTTTGGCCTTGGGATTGTCAGCGGCAAAGATACGGTGGCAGGCCAGCGGAATTTCCAGGCCGATGCCAAGTGCGGTGCCGGGCAGGGCGGCTGCAATCGGTTTGCCGCCTTTGTTGGTCTTGGGATCCATGCCTGCACGTTCGATCTTGCGCAGAATGGCGTGCATCCCCATCACACCCTCAAACAACCCACGGGCGGGGTCGTCGCCAGCGCTTTCTTTCATGCGCGCGATGATGTTCAGGTCCATGCCACCAGCAAAAGAGCCGTCCTTGCCAGAGGTGATCACGACGCCTTTGACGGCGTCGTCGGCCAGTGCTTGATCAATCAGTGCATCCAAATCGGTAAACCCTTGTTGGTTCATCACGTTCATGGATTTGCCAACGGTATCCCAGACAATCGTAGCAACGCCATCGGCGTCAGTGGTCATTGTGAAATCGGTCATGGAAGGGGCTCCCTTAGAGATGTGTCTATCCGGCCTGCCGGGCCGTTTAATTCGGTAGGATCGGTGGCCAAATGTCGCGGGTGATCCCCGTTGCGACATGCGTGGCGAGCCAGCTGTCGTTGCGTTTCTCCAGGATCATGGAAGATTGAAACCGATCCATGATCCGTTGTCCGTTCGAAAGTAGTTCCGTGTAGTAGTCGCCGCAGATCATGTCGGGGCTCATCCATTGGACATTGTGCGCAACCCGGATCATGTCCGTCACGCGCTGTGTTTTCATCATGTCCATCCACATGTCGAACTGGGCCTGCAAGCCGTCCGTATCGGTGATGGTCCTGCCCCCGTCCTCACTTGTTATTTCAAGAGGCAGCCGGATGGCCGCACGAAAAATTTCAAAGCGGTCGCTGAAAAATGCATCGCCGACGCGATCAAGCCACTGCTGAAAGAACGTGTCTGCCATGCTGTTTTCGCCTTTCGTCAGACCCGCTCGATGATCGTTGCAGCACCCATGCCGGATGCAATGCACAAGGTCGCAAGACCCGTCCCCTTGCCTGTCCGCTCAAGCTCGTCCAGCAAGGTGCCGATGATGATGGCCCCTGTCGCGCCCAGCGGATGCCCCATGGCGATAGAGCCGCCGTTGACGTTGACCCGGCTGTTGTCCACATTGAAGGCCTGCATGAACCGCAGCACCACGGATGCAAACGCTTCGTTGACTTCAAACAGGTCAATGTCGCTGATCGACATGCCTGAATCTGCCAATATCTTTTCGGTTACTGGCACGGGACCGGTCAGCATGATGGTGGGGTCCGTGCCGATTTTCGCTGTGGCCCGGATCACGGCGCGGGGTTTGATGCCCATCGCCTCGCCCCATTCCCTGGACGCGACCAGCACGCCTGCTGCGCCATCCACGATACCCGATGAATTGCCCGCGTGGTGGATGTGGTTGATCCGCTCCAGATGCGGGTATTTCATCAGCGCGACCTTATCAAAGCCGGGCATCACTTCGCCCATAGCCTGAAAGGCAGGGTTGAGCGCGCTAAGCGTCTGCATGTCGGTGCCGGGGCGCATATATTCGTCATGATCAAGGATCGCGAGGCCGTTGATATCGCGCACGGTGACGATGGATCTGGCAAAGCGCTTTTCATCCCACGCATGCTTGGCACGCTTTTGGCTTTCGACGGCAAGTTGGTCGGCATCGTCGCGGCTGAACCCGTATTCCGTCGCTATGATATCTGCGCTGATGCCTTGCGGGACGAAATAGGTGTCCATGGCAATCGAGGGATCAACGGCAATCGCCGCCCCGTCACTGCCCATGGGCACCCGGCCCATCATTTCCACGCCACCGGCGATATAGGCCTGACCCGCCCCGCCTTTGACTTGGTTCGCCGCAAGGTTCACGGCCTCCATGCCCGAGGCGCAGAAGCGGTTGATCGCCAGACCGGGGATGGATTGGTCAAGGTTGGAGGTCAGAACGGCGGTCCGCGCAAGGCAGCCGCCCTGTTCGCCGACTTGCGTGACGTTGCCCCAGATCACATCCTCGACCGCGTGGCCTTGCAGGTTGTTGCGTTCTTTCAGCGCGTTCAGCACACCTGCTGACAGGCGCGCGGATGTCACCTCGTGCAGGCTGCCGTCCTTGCGGCCCTTGCCGCGCGGGGTGCGGACGGTGTCGTAGATATAGGCTTCGGTCATAGTTATTTTGCCCCCAAAAGAAAGATAATACCGCAGATTTTCTCGATGCATTCTTCGACTTCTTGGTCGGTCATCTGATCTACCGTTGCGCTAACTGAACCCTCTTTGGGGTCTTCAATTTTAGTGAGCAGCTCTCGAATTTCGGTCAGTTGCTCTTGAATTTCACTGCCCCACTCATGCGTGGGGTAATCCGCGTGCATCAGATTATAAATATAGGCGTCTTTTAGCCTTTGGCGCAGTGGGGCATGCGATGTCGCCATGCCCAACACGGCAGCGAAAAGCTTTTCGTTTATGTATGCCATTAGAAGTCCTTCCTATGGATATTAGTCTAATGCTCGCGGCATCAGATCGTATGGGTGTTTCCAGCCGGGCTGGGCGGCGATCCGGTCAAGCCAGCGGTCAATATTGGGGTAATCGGTGCGGTCGAAAGTGAAGTTTTCGTCGTAAAACAGGTAACCGGCGCAGGCGATGTCGGCGATTGTCATCTCTTCCCCGGCCAGCCAGTTGCGACCCTCAAGATGCGCGTCCATAATCTTGAGCGCGGAGGCAAGCCGCATCGCCATAAACGCGTTCACATCCGCGTTGCGTTTGTCTTCGGGCAGGAAGTTCATGTTGAACCGCAAGGGGCCGGCCACACCGGACACCTTGTGGTTGTCGAAGAACATCCAGCGCAGAACCTCGCGGCGCTGGTCCGCAGATTTGCCGCCCAGCTTGCCCGTCTTGGAGCTGATGTAATCCTGAATGACGCCCGATTGGGTCAGAATTGTATCCCCATCCTCAAGCACGGGCACTTCACCCATGATGTTGAGTGCGCGAAATTCGGGGCTGCGTGTCGCGCCGTTGAAGAAATCGACGAACACCGGTTCCCATTCCTCACCGGCGAAGGTGAGGGTCAGGGCGGCCTTGTAGGCGTTTCCGCTTTCGCCAAAGCAATGTAGTTTCATGGTCATCGTATAGGCCTCCCAACCCGTGCCGTCGGTCTTTCAAACGAAAAACCGGATGAGGGTGCGCACGTTTTGCGCGAACCCATCGTCAGCTTAGAAGTTTGCCGCCTCAAGCGCCATGACCGTATCCGCACCGGTGTTGATGCGGGCCAGATGCATGGATGTCGCGGGCAATTGGCGGGCCATATAGTAGCGGCCTGTCGCGATCTTGGTCTTGTAGAAGTCGGTGTCGGATGCGCCGCCTTCCAGTGCGTCCATCGCGGCCTTGGCCATCCGCGCCCACATCAGGCCCAGACAGACATGCCCCATCATGTGCATGAAGTCATAGGAACCGGACAGCGCATTGTTGGGGTTCTTCATGCCGTTCTGCATAAAGTACATACCGGCGGATTGCAGGTCCTTGGATGCGGCCTTGAGTGGATCAAGAAAGCCGGTTTTCAGGGCTTCATTGCCGTCATTTTTCTTGATGAACGTCTTGATCATCTCAAAGAATGCCATCACGTGCTTGCCGCCATCTTGGGTCAGCTTGCGACCGACCAGATCTAGCGCCTGAATGCCGTTGGCGCCTTCGTAGATCATCGCGATGCGGGCGTCGCGGGCATATTGGGACATGCCCCATTCTTCGATATAACCGTGGCCACCGTAAACCTGCTGGGCTGCTGTGGCATATTCGAACCCTTTGTCCGTCTGAAACCCTTTGATGACAGGCGTCAGCAGAGAAATCAGGCCTTCGGCGTCTTTGTCGTCGTTGCGGTGTGCGCGATCAATCAGGTATGCGCCCCAAAGCGTAAAGGCACGCGCGCCTTCGACGAATGATTTTTGGTCCATCAGGTTGCGGCGGATGTCGGGGTGAACAATCAATGGATCGGCAGGGCCGTCGGGATTTTCAGCACCTGTGACAGCGCGGCCCTGCAGGCGGTCCTTGGCATAGGCCACGGCGTTTTGATAGGCGCTTTCGGCTTGTGCGTAACCTTGCAGGCCGACGCCGATGCGCGCTTCGTTCATCATCGTGAACATGGCGCGCATGCCTTTGTGTGCCTGACCAATAAGAAAACCCGTTGCCTGGTCATAGTTCATCACGCAGGTCGCATTGCCGTGGATGCCCATTTTTTCTTCGATCTTGCCACATGTCACGCCGTTGCGCGCCCCAAGGCTGCCGTCGTCATTCACGAGGAATTTCGGCACGATGAAGAGGGACACGCCTTTGATCCCCTCAGGTCCGCCTTGGATCTTGGCAAGCACAAGGTGGATGATGTTGTCGGCCATGTCGTGTTCACCAGCCGAGATGAAAATCTTTTGGCCCGAAATTTTGTATGACCCATCATCGTTTGGCACGGCTTTGGTCCGCATCAGGCCCAGATCAGTGCCGCAATGTGGCTCTGTCAGGTTCATGGTGCCGGTCCATTCGCAGGTGACCATCTTGGGAAGGTACTTTTGCTTCTGTTCGTCTGACCCGTGGGCATGGATCGCGGAATAGGCACCGTGGGTCAGGCCCTGATACATGTTGAACGCCATGTTGGCCGACACAAAGGGTTCCTGTGCGGCGGTGTTCATCACATAGGGAAGCCCCTGACCGCCATATTCGGGATCACAGTCCATCGCGGTCCAGCCGCCCTGTTTCATCTGCGCAAAGGCGGCTTTAAATCCCGTCGGCGTGCGCACCACACCGTTTTCCATCACGCAGCCCTCTTTGTCGCCCACAACGTTTAGCGGATGCAGCACCTCGGTCGCGACTTTGCCGGCTTCTTCCAAAACGGCCCCGGTGAAGTCCCGGTCCAGATCATCATAGCCCGCGATGTCCTGCTCGCTGACTTTCAGCAGGTCGTGCAGGACGAACTGCAGGTCCTTTGTGGGTGCGTTGTAGATCGGCATTTCGGTATCTCCCTAAGATCGGTCGTCTGTGGTGGCTGCGGGTTTTTCAGGCGGCGGTCGATTTGTGTTTGGCCAATTTGGCAAGCTTTTCAGCGCCCCAATGCATCTGTTGTTTCAGCTCGCCAATGGCTTCTTCCAACTCGGCTTTTTGCGCTTCCATGGCGGCAAGATGACGCCCGGCCAGTTCGTAGGATTTTGAAAGCTGCGCTTCTTGGCCGTCGTCCATGTGGTAGAGGTCAAGCAGTTGACGGATTTCTTCCAAGCTGAAGCCAAAGCGTTTGCCGCGCAGGATCAGCTTCAGGCGGGCCCGATCACGTTTCGTGAACAAACGCTTCTGCCTATCGCGGGTTGGGAACAGCAGTTCCTTGGATTCGTAAAAGCGAAGCGTGCGCGGCGTCACATCAAAGGCGTCACACATTTCGCGTATGTTCATTGTTTCGGCGGCCATCAGTCCATTCCTAAAGTGTGCAGCGGTACGACACAGATGCGGAGTTTGGACTTACCTTACAAGTAACGTTGACGTTAACGTAAACGTAACGTGGCGTCATGATCCGGTTGACGAAAGGTCAGCAACGATTTCCAAAGGGCAGGCGCAATTTTGCAATCCTTGGCGGGGATGGGGGCGGGCGCTCGGCGCGGGACGTGCAAAACAGTATTGGCCGATCAGTCCAGTGTCTTTTCTGTTTCGTCTCGCAACGACTTCAGCTCCGCCATGGTTTCATCAAGCTGTTTGCGCTGTTCTTGAAGCTCGACCAATTGTCTGTCGGCCATCTCTATCCATTCGCGCATCTGTGCTTGGGTGCCTTCGTGCTCGTAGATCATCAGCCACTGGCGAATATCCTCAAGCGAGAACCCAAACCTGCGGCCACGTAAAATCAACGTCATACGGGCCAGTTCCGTAGCGCCGTAAAAGCGGGATCTGCCTTCTTTCTCGGGCGAAAGCAGTTCAATATATTCATAATAACGGAGCGTGCGCGGCGTCACATCGAATTTTGCGCACATCTCTTTGAATGACAGGCGTTTTTCGTTCATGAGCACCTCCTTGACCGTATCGTAGCGTCAAGTCGCGAAGGGGGCAACGGCGGAAGCGGCGCTTAGTTCATGAAGCCGGGGGCGAAGAAATAGAAGCTATAGCCTGCAATCAAGGCCGGAACGGTGGAGTAAATGGTCGCCCAGATTGCTGCCTTGGGGTTCAATGCAATGGCGGGGAACAACGCGTCGCCGTCGTTCGATATTGCATTGCCCATCAGCGCAGCAAAGGGAATGAGCCCGTTCACATAAAGCGTCGTTACCAGAACTTGTGGCCCGCATCCCGGTATCAAACCGATCAGAATACCCATCAGCGGCAAAAGTGGTCCAATCGTGCCAAAGCTGGCTTCGAGATCAAGACCGGTAAAAGTCACGATATAGTCATAGCTCAGATAGGCCCCGATCACCCAAACCGAGATGAAAGCCGTTTCTTCTGCCATCCGCGTCACGGGGCTATCGCCGCCGTTGGTCATGGCGTGCAGTTTGGACGTTGTCCAGACGCCAAGGCTGATGACAGTGCCGATCAGGCCGACAACCGTCACAAACGGGCCGTAGACTTCATAGACATCGGCCCCACTCAGTTGGGTAATGCCGATGACCAGACCGGGCATGACAAGCGCCAGAAACGCATAATCCTTGGCGCGGGTCCGGCCAACCAATGGTGCCATGTCGCATTGCGCCATCTTATCGGGCACCATCGTATCCCCCGAAAGTGCATCGACGACCCAGCCAGATATGATCCCAATTGCGAACGACAACGGCAGCACGACGATTGCGGCGTCCGGGCGGGTGGCAATAAGCAGAAACGCGGCGTCACCCATCGTGGCCGTCAACGTCGCGACGACGGCACCAAAGCCCACATTGCCGGACGAATATGCGGCCACAACAACAACGGCCCCGCCGCAGCCGGGCGTCGCGCCCAAAAGTGCGGCCATCGGAACCTGCCAGCCTTTGGCGTTTTTCAGCGACTGACCGATATCGAAGTTGAACAACCGTTCGGCGCCGTAAAACAGCAGCAGGGTGGCCGCAACAAAGGCGGAAACCTGAACGTAGGCGTCCACCATCAAGCCGCGGGTCACTTCGCCCAAGATGCCGGGCGCAATGGCCAGCCCCAACAGGATCAGCGCAACGATGAGACGCCTTGGGCGAAACGGCCCCAAAAGCCGAGGCAGAACAACACTTGGTAAGTTGGTCGTCGTGTCCAATGGACAAATCCTTTGTTGCGAACAATTCTTAATTGCAGATATAGCACTTGCAGTCCCAACTGCAAGTGTCAGGTTTCAGCCGAATGATCGGCGTACAAAGGAATGACGATGTCAGACGCAAAAAAGGCACGCCGCGACATGCTTGCCAGAAAATTCATCGAATCGATTCCGCACGCAGGTGCATTGGGCATGACCTTGATTGATATTGGTGACGGGCGTGCTGTGATCGACATGCCTTATGATCTGCGTCTTGTCGGTGATCCAGAAACCGGGGTTATCCATGGCGGGGCAGTGTCCGCGCTTATGGATACCTGCGGTGGCGCGGCCGTGATGTCACATCCCGAAGCCCCTGTCGGCACCGCGACACTTGATCTGCGTATTGATTACATGCGACCGGCCAAACCCGGTGATCGGATTACTGCCACAGCGGAGTGTTATCATGTGACCCGGTCCGTGGCCTTTGTGCGCGCGACAGCCACCGATGGTGACCCCGACCGACCGGTCGCAACCGCCACCGGGGCCTTTACCATCGAAAGGGCAAAGCCATGAAGCAGCCAGAGCCAGTGCAGATCATCAAACAACGTCGCGATGCCACGCTGCAAAAACTGGTGTCCGGTGTGCCCTACATCCAGTATCTCGGGATCAAGATCGACCGTCGCGGGGATGAGCTGACGGCGGTGCTGCCTTTTGCGGAGCGACACATCGGCAATCCGATGCTGCCTGCGCTGCATGGCGGGGTGACCGCTGCGTTTCTTGAGGTGACCGCGATCATGGAACTAAGCTGGGCCATGATCTGGGAAGATATGGAAGCTGGCAAAACGACAAATGATGCCCCCCGGTTCCGTCTGCCCAAGACGATTGATTTCACGGTCGACTATTTGCGTACCGGGCTGCCGCGCGATGCCTATGCGCGGGCGCGGGTGAACAGGTCTGGCCGCCGCTATGCGTCCGTGCACGTCGAGGCATGGCAGGACAATCGCAGCCGCCTTTTCGCGCAGGCCACAGGTCATTTTTTGATGCCGAGCCGTGATGACTAGGGCCACCGGCCCACTGACCCACCGACGCGTGCTGACCATCGCGCTGCCGATCGTGCTGTCCAATGCGACTGTGCCGATCCTTGGTATTGTGGACACGGGTGTTGTTGGCCAACTGGGCCAAGCCGCCCCGATTGGCGCCGTTGGCATCGGTGCGATCGTTCTTTCGGCACTTTATTGGGTGTTCGGCTTTCTGCGCATGGGCACCACGGGCCTGACGTCGCAGGCCAGTGGGGCAGGGGATGCGGACGAGGTGCATGCACTGCTGTCGCGTGCCTTGCTGATCGGTTTTGCCGCCGGTGCGGTTATTATCATGACACAGGTATGGTTGTTTCGGGGGGCGTTCATGCTGTCCCCGGCCAGTGCCGAGGTCGAAACGCTGGCCCGGGATTATATGGCGATCCGGGTCTGGTCTGCGCCTGCCACAATCGCGCTTTACGGGATTACGGGCTGGCTTATCGCACAGGAACGCACGGGTGCCGTGCTGGCTGTGCAGGTGCTGATGAACGGGGCAAATATCGGTCTTGATGTGGTGTTTGTGCTGGGCTTCGACTGGGGCGTGCAGGGCGTGGCGTGGGCGACGTTCATCGCGGAATGGTCGGGGCTTGGTTTGGGGCTATGGCTTTGCCGTGACGCCTTTGCGGGTCGGGCGTGGCGGTCGGTGGACCGTGTCTTTGACCGGGTGCGGCTGGCGCACATGGCGATCGTTAACACCGACATCCTAATCCGATCGGTGCTACTGCAAGCGATATTTGTGAGTTTTTTGTTCTACGGCTCTGATTTCGGTGATGTGCAGCTGGCAGCAAATCAGATCCTGATGCAGTTCCTCAATGTCACCGCTTATGCGCTTGACGGTTTTGCCTTCGCTGCAGAGGCGCTGGTGGGGCGGGCGCTGGGTGCCAAGGCGCGCGATAGCCTGCGGCGCAGTGCGATCCTCAGCGCTGGGTGGGGGGCTGGCATTTGCGTTGCTCTGGCGATTTTTTTTGCGGTGTTCGGCGGTGCGGTGATCGACATCATGGCAAAATCTGCCCCGGTTCAAATGGCTGCGCGGACTTACTTGCCATACATGGTCGCGGCACCGATCGTCGGTGTGGCGGCATGGATGTTTGATGGCATTTTCATTGGGGCGACGCGGACCAAGGACATGCGCAATATGATGATCATCTCGACCGTCGTCTATTTCGCAACCGTGATCCCGCTGATGGCCGCCTTTGGCAACCACGGGTTATGGATGGGTCTGTTGATCAGCTTTGTGGTCCGCGGTGCAACATTGGCTTGGAAATACCCCGCCCTTGAGGCCGAAGCGGCGCAGCGTCCGCTAGATCCAGCCGCTGCGGCCTGATCCAATTGCATCGCTGACATTGGCAAAACCATCGCGGGCAAGCAGGTCATCCAGTCCTTTGGCAATTTCATCGACCAACGACAGCCCACCATAAACCAGCGCCGTATAAAGCTGCACAGCGGACGCGCCTGCGCGAATTTTGGCATAGGCCTGTTCGGCACTACCAACGCCGCCAACCCCGATAATGGGCAGGTCGGTCAGGCCAGCAAGTTGCGCCAGTACCCGCGTCGATTTTTCAAAAAGCGGCTGACCCGACAGGCCGCCTTGTTCGGCGGCATGGGGGCCGTGCAGGCCCGTGCGGTCGAGCGTTGTATTGGTCGCGATAATCGCGGCAATGCCAGAGGCGTTGGCGACATCTGCCACCTCTGCGATCTCGTCATGTGACAGGTCGGGCGCAATCTTGAGGAAAATGGGAATGGTATGATCAAGTGTCGCACGGGCAGCCATGACGCCCTCAAGCAAAGCGGCTAGGGCGGCTTTGCCCTGCAAATCCCGCAGTTTTTCGGTGTTGGGCGATGAAACGTTTACCGTTGCGAAATCCACATGTGGCCCGCAATGGCGCAGCACTGTCGCAAAATCGGCCGCCTTATCTGCGCTATCTTTGTTGGCGCCAAGGTTCAGGCCGATGATTGCGCCGCTCGGGCGCTGGGCAAGCCGCGCGCAAATCGCCTGCATTCCGTCATTGTTAAAGCCAAAGCGGTTGATCGCTGCTTGATCCTGCGCCAGTCGGAAAAGGCGCGGTTTGGCGTTGCCAGGCTGGGGGTGTGGGGTCGCCGCGCCGACTTCCAAAAAGCCAAATCCGGTGCGCGCCAAGGCGGTCAATGACGTCGCATTCTTGTCAAAACCTGCGGCAAGGCCAATCGGGTTTGGCAAATCAAGCCCCGCAATGCCGGTGCGCAGGCGCGCGGTCGTGAATGGCCCTCCGCGCGGACCAAGCCCGGCATTCAACGCCGTCAGTGCCAGGCCATGGGCGGTTTCGGCTTCTAACCGACGCAGCGCTGCCAAGCCTATTTTCTCAAGGTTGCTCATTCCAGATCAGGAAATTGATGCACGCCGTCAGTGCGCGGCAGCGGGACATGCCATGTGATATCAGCCATGCGCAAGGTGCGGTACAGATGCGGAAACAGCACGCCCGCACGCGCAGGCTCCCACTTCAACGGCTCCAGCCCATCCGCCTCGACGGCGAGCAGGACAAGGCCGTCCTCATCGGCGAAGTATTTCGCGGCGGTCTCGGCGACATTCGCCGCCGTTGAAAAATGAACATAGCCATCTGCGATATCAATCGGGGCGCCGGAAGTTTCGCCTTTGGCTTGCAGCTCGGCCCATTCGGACGCGCGGAAAATCTTGTATATCAACATAACTGCGTCATGAACTTTGCAAGGAAAATGGTCAAGCATTGCATTGCCGCTGTTTTGTGCGGCGTTGACGTAAGGTGAACCCCGCTCGTGTCTGCGTTAGGTATTTGACTCTGCAGTGAGCGGTTGCCAATCTGATGTCATTCCAACCCTGGGGGACGTATCCAATGATTTCGCGAATTCTGACGACAACCTGTGCGCTTGCGCTGACGGCAGGGGCGGCTGCGGCCGACTATTCCCTGACAATCCTGCATACCAACGACTTTCACGCGCGTTTCGAGCCAGTAAGCAAATATGACAGTGGCTGCTCTGCCGAAGATAACACCGATGGCAAATGCTTTGGTGGCACCGCTCGTCTGGTGACGGCGATTGCCGACGCGCGGACCCGGTCGAACAATGCGATCCTTGTCGACGGCGGCGACCAATTTCAAGGCACGCTGTTCTACACCTACTACAAGGGTGCGATGGCGGCCGAGTTCATGAACAAGCTTGGCTATGACGCCATGACGGTCGGCAATCACGAATTCGATGACGGCCCCGAGGTACTGCGCGGTTTTATGGATAGGGTCGACTTCCCGGTCTTGATGTCCAATGCGGATTTCTCGGGCGAGCCGCTGCTGGCTGAGGCCCTTGCCAAGTCCACCGTGATTGAACGCGGCGGTGAAATGCTGGGCCTGATCGGTTTGACGCCACAAGACACGGACGAGCTGTCAAGCCCGGGCGACAATGTCATCTTTACCGATCCATCCGATGCGGTGCAAAGCGAAGTCGATAAGCTGACGGAGATGGGCGTGAACAAGATCATCGTGTTGTCCCATTCAGGCTATGCCGTGGATCAGCGCGTTGCGGCAAATACGACGGGCGTCGATGTCATCGTCGGCGGTCACGACAACAGCCTTCTGGGCGATATGGAAGGTGCCAAGGGCCCTTATCCGACAATGGTCGGGGCAACTGCGATCGTTCAAGCCTATGCCTATGGCAAATTTTTGGGCGAGCTGAACGTGACCTTCAACGATCAGGGCGAGATCACTGAAGCGTCGGGTCAGCCGATCAGCTTGGACGGGACAGTAGCCGAGGATACAGGCACTGTTGACCGGATCGCTGAACTGGCCCTGCCGCTGGACGAGATCCGCAACAAGGTCGTGGCCGAAACCGCGACCGAGATTGTCGGTGATCGTGAGGAGTGCCGTGCGGTCGAATGTTCCATGGGCAACCTGATTGCCGACGCCATGTTGGCGCGCGTAAGGGGGCAGGGCATTCAAATCGCCATCCAGAACGGTGGCGGTATCCGCGCGTCTATTGATGCGGGGCCAGTGACGATGGGTGAAGTGCTGACCGTGCTGCCGTTTCAGAACACGTTGTCCACGTTCCAGGTGACCGGCGAGACGATTGTCGCGGCTTTGGAAAATGGCGTGAGCCAGATCGAAGAGGGCGCAGGTCGTTTCCCGCAGGTGGCTGGCATAACGTTCACTGTCGATCCTGCGGCTGAGGTCGGTGCGCGGGTCTCTGATGTGATGGTCGAGGGTGGCTCGATTGATCTTGCTGCAACCTATGGTGTGGTGTCCAACAACTTTGTCCGCAATGGCGGTGATGGGTATGTGATGTTTCGCGATGCCAGCAATGCCTACGACTTTGGCCCCGATCTGGCCGATGTGACAGCAGAATTCATTGCCACCAACACGCCATATGCGCCTTATAAGGACGGTCGTATTACTGTGAAGTGAAGCCGTTTGGCGGGGGCAGGTGCGCTGCGGGCATCCGCGGCGCACCTTTGTCGTATGGGGTGGGTCAATTTTCTGGAAAATTGATGCCTCCGGCGGGGATATTTAGGCTCGGAAGAAGTGCAGGGGGTCCCCGGATTTTCAGTGGAATCGTCTGGCAATGCGCGCTATGGTGAACGTAGACCCGGAAAACGGGCGGTTGAGGCAGTATTGGCGGTGATCCATGACGGAAATGGTCTATGGGACGGTCCCGGTTCAATCCGGTGACCCGGTTCTTCCACGATGGTGGCGGACAATTGACAAGTGGTCGATGTGTTGCATTCTTGTTCTTTGCGGGATCGGCTTGCTGTTGGGGTTGGCGTCTTCGCCACCGCTTGCGGCCAAGAATGGCTTGGAGCCTTTTTACTATGTGATCCGGCAGGCAATTTTTGGCGGTATGGCCATGGCCGTGATGTTTGCGGTGTCGATGATGTCGCCTACGCTGGTCCGCCGGCTGGCCGTGCTGGGGTTTCTGGCGGCATTTGCTGCGCTGGCGATGCTGCCGGTCTTTGGTACTGATTTTGGCAAAGGTGCGGTGCGCTGGTATTCGCTGGGCTTTGCATCGGTCCAGCCATCGGAATTTCTCAAGCCTGGGTTCATTGTCATGGCGGCCTGGTTGCTTTCGGCGTCTCAGCAGGTTGGTGGACCGCCTGGCAAATCCTATTCCTTTGTTCTGACCGTGGTTATTGTGCTGATTTTGGCATTGCAGCCGGACTTTGGGCAGGCCTGTCTGATCTTGTTTTCGTGGGGGGTGATGTATTTTGTCGCCGGTGCGCCGATGCTGTTGCTGTTTGTGTTGGCCGCGTTGGTGGTCTTTGGTGGCGCGGTTGCCTATGCCAATTCCGAACATTTTGCCCGTCGGATCGATGGTTTTCTGTCACCGGATCTGGATCCGACGACTCAGCTTGGCTATGCGACAAACGCGATCCGCGAAGGCGGGTTCTTTGGCGTCGGCGTGGGCGAGGGGCAGGTGAAGTGGTCACTGCCTGATGCCCATACCGATTTCATCATTGCCGTCGCGGCTGAGGAATACGGGCTGATTTGCGTCTTGGTCATCATCGCATTGTATACAGTGATCGTCGTCCGGTCGCTGCTGCGCCTGATGAAAGAGCGTGATCCGTTTATTCGGCTTGCGGGCACTGGGCTGGCCTGTGCGTTTGGTGTGCAGGCGATGATCAATATGGGCGTGGCTGTGCGTTTGCTGCCAGCCAAGGGAATGACTTTGCCGTTTGTCAGTTACGGGGGGTCGTCGTTGATTGCGGGGGGCATTGCGGTTGGGATGCTGCTGGCGTTTACCCGGACGCGCCCGCAGGGCGAGATGGGTGACATCTTGCTGCGCAGGGCGAACCGATGACCGCCCCCTTGTTGATTATCGCCGCAGGTGGCACCGGTGGGCATATGTTCCCTGCGCAGGCCTTGGCCGAGGCGATGCTGAAAAAGGGCTGGCGGGTGCGGCTGTCCACGGATGCGCGTGGCGTGCGTTATACGGGTGGCTTTCCCGAGGCCGTCGCGTTGTCCGTTGTCGGTAGTGCCACGTTTGCGCGCGGTGGTATCGCCGCGAAACTTCTTGCACCGTTTCGCATCTTGGGCGGTATCGCTGCGGCGAAATGGCGGATGTTGCGTGAACGGCCGACCGTGGTTGTGGGGTTTGGTGGCTATCCCGCGATCCCGGCTATGACGGCGGCATGGGCGTTGCGCATTCCGCGGATGATCCACGAGCAGAACGGCGTTTTGGGGCGGGTCAATCAGGTCTTCGCCAAACGTGTGAATATTGTGGCGTGCGGTACCTGGCCGACTGAACTGCCCAGTGGCGTGGAGGGCGTGCACACTGGCAATCCGGTGCGTGCTGCCATCTTGGAACGCGAAGGCGCACCCTATATTCCGCCTGGGGACTACCCGATGTCGATCCTCGTGATGGGCGGCAGTCAGGGCGCGCGTATTCTGTCCGATATCGTCCCGCCTGCGATTGCGGCCCTGCCGGAACATATGCGCCGCAACATCCGCGTGAGCCATCAGGCCCGCACCGAGGATCTGGCGCGTGTTGCTGATTTCTATGCGAGCGAGTTGATCACGGCGGATGTCCAGACGTTCTTTACCGATGTACCCCAGCGGATGGCCGAGGCGCAGCTGGTCATTGCGCGGTCCGGTGCATCGACCGTTGCCGATGTCAGCATCATTGGACGCCCGGCGATCTGGGTCCCCTTGGCGATTGCGATCCGGGACGAGCAGACGGCAAATGCACGCCAGTTGGCTAATGCTGGCGCCGCAATCCTGATCCCCGAAAGCAAATTTCAGGTTTCCGTGCTGACCGATCAGATCGAAACTGTGCTTAGCGACGAAAGAGGCGCGATGAAAATGGCACAAGCTGCATTGCGCTGTGGTGTGCCGGACGCCACGGACCGCCTTGTGCAATTGGTGGAAAATCTGGCAGAGGGGCGGAGCAACTGATGGATGGGAACCTGGTGATGAACGCAGCAACAAAGCTTCCGCTTGATATTGGTCCGATCCACTTTGTCGGGATCGGTGGCATTGGCATGTCCGGCATTGCCGAGGTTTTGTTGAACCATGGTTATATCGTACAGGGGTCCGATCTGAAGGCATCGAAGATCACAGATCGCCTGAAAGCGCTTGGTGCCGTGATATTCGAAGGCCAGCGTGCCGATAATCTGGCTGGCGCTGACGTTGTCGTTATTTCCTCGGCCATTAAGCCGGGCAATCCCGAACTGGACGAGGCTCGCAAGCGTGGTCTGCCTGTTGTGCGCCGGGCCGAAATGCTGGCCGAACTGATGCGTTTGAAATCCAACGTGGCGGTCGCAGGCACCCATGGCAAGACAACCACCACGACGATGGTTGCCGCCTTGCTGGACGAGGGCGGTATTGATCCTACGGTGATCAATGGTGGGATTATTCACGCCTATGGTTCAAACGCGCGGATGGGGCAGGGCGAATGGATGGTGGTTGAGGCCGACGAGAGCGACGGCACCTTTAACCGCCTGCCTGCGACCATAGCGATCGTGACGAATATTGATCCCGAACACATGGAACATTGGGGTACAATCGAAAACCTGCGCCAAGGCTTTTATGATTTCGTGTCGAATATCCCGTTTTACGGCCTTGCCGTTTGCTGCACCGATCATCCCGAAGTGCAGGCGCTGGTGGGCAAAATTACGGATCGCCGCGTTGTGACATTTGGGTTCAACGCGCAAGCCGACGTGCGCGCGGTCAACCTGAGCTACAAGGCGGGTGTGGCCCATTTTGATATCGCCTTGCAAAGCGAAGATGCGGTCATCGACGGCTGTGAGCTGCCGATGCCGGGGGATCACAACGTGTCCAATGCATTGTCAGCGGTTGCCGTGGCGCGCCATCTGGGCATGAAAAAGGATGAAATCCGTGCCGCGCTCAGGGGCTTCAAAGGCGTAAACCGTCGCTTTACGAAAGTCGGCGAAGTTGATGGCGTGACGATTATTGATGATTACGGCCACCACCCCGTCGAAATTACTGCCGTGCTCAAGGCGGCACGTCAAGCGACGACCGGTCGTGTGATTGCTGTGCATCAGCCACACCGTTATAGTCGTCTGTCGCATCACTTTGACGAATTCTGCGCCTGTTTCAACGATGCAGACGTTGTTGGCATTGCGGATGTCTTTGGCGCTGGCGAAGACCCGATTGCTGGCGCCGGACGCGATGATCTGGTTGCTGGACTGATCCGCCATGGGCATCGTCATGCGCGCGCTGTCGAATCCGAAGACGATCTGGAACGCCTTGTGCGTGAACAAGCCAGAGCGGGGGATATGGTCGTCTGTCTTGGCGCGGGCACGATCAGTGCTTGGGCCAATGGGCTGCCGGCACGGTTGGCAAAATGACGCCATCGGCGATCATCGGCTGCTTTTGGGTACTTGCCGCGACAGTGGTCGCTTTGCTGCCCATGCGATATCAATACACGCCGGGCGTGACCTTGTTGATCGCCGCACCGTTCCTGATCATTTGGATCGGCTATGACTACGGTTGGTTTTTTGGCGTTCTGGGCACGTTGGCCTTTGGTTCAATGTTCCGCAATCCTCTTATTTACATCTATCGCCGTGCATGCGGGCAGCATCCCGAGATTCCAAAATGATCGGGTCATTGGGCGTGATTTGTCTTTGGGTTGTGCTTGCATTCGTGATGCAGGCGATCCCGTCAAATGACAATCATTGGCGGCGTGCGTATGTGCTGATTGCTGTCGGTCTACCCTTGCTGGTCTGGGTGACATGGCGTGACGGGGTGTGGGCCGGGGCCTTGGCGCTTGTCGTGGGGGGGCTGGTTTTACGCTGGCCGCTGCTGTATTTTTGGCGCTGGCTGCGCCGGACAGTCGCCAGATGATGGCGGAATTGCGATTGGCAGCGCTGCTTTGTGGGGCCTGTCTGATGGGATTCGCACTGCTGTTTCGCGCGACAGAGCGGGGCCGGACAGGTTTGGCGATCACGCAGATCAGCGTGCTGGGGGCGGCGGTGTTGGTTGGGTTCTTCATTGCGGCGCGGTCACCAGAGGCACAGGCCCTGCGTGTTTTGGCCGTCACGAGTGTGGGACTTGCGCCTGCGTTCGTCGGCGGACTGGCGGGCGCGGCATTGGGTTGGATGATCGACCGTCGCCGCAATAGATAGACTTCGGATGAAGCTGAGAGACTGCAGAATGTTTGATTTGCCACAGGTGCGCGGAACGCTGACCATGAACCGGGTTCTTGCGGACCTGACATGGATGCGCGTGGGCGGACCTGCGGAGGTGTTGTTTCAGCCTGCGGATATGGATGACCTGTCTGGGTTTCTGGCGGCACTGGATCCGGCCGTGCCCGTTTTCCCCATGGGGGTCGGAAGCAACCTGATCGTGCGTGATGGTGGTATTTCTGGCGTTGTGATTCGGCTGGGGCGCGGTTTTAACGCCATTGAAATTGCAGGCGAAACCGTCGTCGCCGGGGCCGCCGCACTGGATGCCCATGTGGCGCGCAAGGCGGCTGAGGCGGGGCTGGATTTGACATTTCTGCGCACCATTCCGGGGACAATCGGTGGCGCGCTGCGGATGAATGCGGGGTGTTATGGACGTTATGTGGCCGATGTACTGACGTCAGCTCTGGTGGTGCAACGTGACGGCAGCATCGTTGAAATGGCGTCAGATGCACTGCAGCTGGCCTACCGCCGCAGCGTACTGCCAGATTGCGCCATTATCGTTTCTGCACGGTTTCTTGCACCTATGGCTGACCCCGTCACGCTTGTCCGACAGATGCAGAACCAGTTGGTCAAACGCGATGAAACACAGCCGACCAAGGATCGTACCGCAGGGTCGACATTTCGCAATCCGGCTGGATTTTCATCCACCGGCCTTGCGGATGACACCCATGAATTAAAGGCGTGGAAGGTGATTGATGACGCGGGAATGCGCGGCGCGGCTATAGGCGGCGCTGTGATGAATTTGAAACATTCCAACTTCCTGACCAACGCCGGTGGTGCAACAGCCGCCGATCTGGAAGATCTGGGCGAGCAGGTGCGGAAAAAGGTTTACGATTCCAGCAAGATCACGCTAGAGTGGGAAATTATGCGGGTCGGCAAACGTCTGGGCGCTGATACCATAAAATAATTGGCCAGAACGGCCAGGGTCCAAGGCAGGACCATGATAAACGACGGGTCGCCAAAGACCCGCGATTGAGGCGGTAGGGTATGTCGAGCAGGGCAAACCCGAAAGTTGTTGTATTGATGGGTGGCCCATCGGCAGAGCGCGCAGTGTCGCTCAGCTCGGGCCGTGAATGTGCGGCGGCTTTGCGGGACAGTGGATGTGAAGTGATCGAGGTCGATGCTGGCCGCGACGTGGCTGCGCGCCTAATCGAAATCGCTCCTGATGTCGTTTTTAACGCCTTGCATGGCCGCTGGGGCGAAGACGGTGCGGTGCAAGGTATCCTTGAATGGTTGCGTATTCCCTATACGCATTCCGGCATTCTTGCCTCGGCGCTGACGCTGGACAAACAGCGCACCAAGGATGTGTTCCGCAAGGCGGGCCTGCCAGTCGTTGAAAGCGTGATCGCCGCGTCGGCTGACGTGCGCGCCGCCCATGTGATGGCCCCGCCCTATGTCGTGAAACCCAACAACGAGGGATCGAGCGTTGGTATTTACATTGTGCATGACGCCGCCAATGGCCCACCGCAGTTGGCCGACGACATGCCCGAGCACGTCATGGTCGAGGCGTTTGCCCCCGGTCGCGAACTGACCACGACCGTTGTCGGCGACCGCGCGCTGACCGTCACGGATATCCTGACGGACGGCTGGTATGACTATGACGCCAAATACAAGCCCGGTGGGTCGCGTCATGTGCTGCCTGCTGATATTCCGACCAATATTTTTGATGCCTGCATGGATTACGCGTTGCGTGCCCATAATGCGCTTGGCTGTCGGGGCGTTACCCGTACCGATTTTCGCTGGGATGAAGCCCGTGGTCTTGCCGGGCTGATCCTGCTGGAAACCAATACCCAGCCCGGTATGACGCCCACATCCCTCACCCCTGAACAGGCGGCGCATGTGGGCATCAGTTTCCCCCAGCTTTGCCGCTGGATGGTCGAGGACGCATCATGCGACCGCTGACCGCCCCACGTCGCCCGGCCGCCGCGCCGCGTGATCCGGCGCCGTCAAAGCTTGGCTATCGCTATCAGCGTCTGATGCTGACGTCGGGGTTTCGCGGTTCCGTGCGGATTGGTGTGCCGATCCTGTTGATCGCGATCATTGCAGGGTCTTGGTTTTCCAAACCTGCCAACCGCGAAGTGCTGAACACGCAAATCTTGCAGGCAAAGCAGGGCTTTCAGGAACGTCCGCAGTTTATGGTGCAGTCCATCGCGATTTCCGGCGCGGATGAGTCGCTGCAACTGCAAGCTGCAGCGCTGCTGCCCGATGCCTTTCCGGTGTCGTCGTTTGAACTGGATCTGGAAGCAATGCGCAAAACGATCGAGGCACTGGATGCGGTTAAATCCGCCAGTGTCCGGGTTGGGCAGGATGGCGCGTTGGCGGTTAAAATCACGCCACGGGTGCCTGTCGCATTGTGGCGCGATGGAGGCGTTTTGCATCTGATTGACGCGGGCGGTGTGCAGGCGGGTGCTGTGGCGGTACGCGCGGAACGGCTTGACCTGCCACTGATCGCGGGCGATGGCGCAAAGCATAAGATTACCGAGGCGCTGGCCCTTTATGCTGGCGCCGGCCCTTTGAGGACCCGCGTGCGCGGCCTTGTCCGCATGGGCGAGCGGCGCTGGGATATCATTCTGGATCGGGATCAACGCATATTATTGCCCAGCGATGGGGCGGTTGCAGCACTTGACCGGGTGATCGCACTGAATGATGCGCAAGAAATGTTGGAGCGGGACGTGGCGGTTGTGGACTTGCGCAACGCCAGCCGTCCGACGCTGCGCATGAACGAAGAAGCTGCGGCCGCATTGCGCCGCGTCAATGAAGCAGGGGCATACAACTAATGGGCGATCTATACGACAGCCAGCGCGCGATGCGGCAAATGCGCAAAGCAGCCATGCAGCGCGGTGTGGTAGCCATTTTGGATGTGGGCACCTCCAAGATTGCCTGCCTTGTGCTGCGTTTTGACGGCCCCGAGCGGCTTCGCAGCGTCGATGGCGTTGGCTCAATGGCGGGTCAGTCGCAGTTTCGCGTGATTGGGGCCGCAACAACCCGGTCGCGCGGTGTGCGTTTCGGTGAAGTGGATGCAATGCAGGAAACCGAGCGCGCCATTCGCACGGCGGTACAGGCCGCACAGAAGATGGCGAATGTCCGGGTCGATCATGTGATTGCGTGCCTTTCAGGTGCGCGGCCGCGGTCCTATGGTCTTGACGGGGCGCTGGATGTGGCGGGCGGCATGGTCACCGAACAGGATATCAGTCAGGTGATGGCGAATTGCGATGTGCCCGATTATGGTGCCAACCGCGAAGTGCTGCACGCGCAACCGGTGAATTTTTCGCTTGATCACCGCTCTGGTTTGGCCGACCCGCGCGGCCAGATCGGCCATCGGCTGACCACGGATATGCATATGCTGACGGTGGACGCGACGGCCATTCAGAACATTTTCTACTGCATCAAGCGGTGCGATCTGGAACTGGCCGGGCTTGCGTCGTCGGCTTATGCGTCGGGGATGTCGACGTTGGTCGAAGATGAGCAGGAGCTCGGCGCGGCCTGCATTGATCTCGGCGGTGGATCGACGGGCATTTCTGTCTTTATGAAAAAGCATATGATCTACACCGATGCGGTGCGCATGGGCGGCGATCACGTGACCAGTGATATTTCCATGGGTTTGCAAATTCCTGCGGCCACCGCCGAGCGGATCAAGACGTTCTATGGCGGCGTTGTGGCTACGGGCATGGACGACCGCGAGATGATTGAAATCGGCGGCGATACCGGCGATTGGGAACATGATCGCCGCACTGTCAGCCGGGCCGAACTGATCGGGATCATGCGCCCACGTGTCGAGGAAATCCTTGAGGAAGTCCGCGCGCGTCTGGATGCCGCAGGGTTTGAGCATTTACCAAGTCAGCAAATTGTGCTGACAGGCGGCGGCAGTCAAATTCCTGGGCTAGACGGTTTGGCAAGCAAAATTCTGGGCCAGCAGGTCCGCCTTGGCCGTCCGCTTCGGGTGCAGGGATTGCCGCAGGCGGCCATCGGGCCCGCGTTTTCAAGTGCTGTCGGCCTGACGCTTTTTGCGGCGAATCCGCAGGACGAATGGTGGGATTTCGAAATTCCGGCCGACAGATATCCCGCGCGGTCACTCAAACGTGCCGTCAAATGGTTTAAAGACAACTGGTAATGCGCAACATCTTGCCTATGGGCCGACATCGAGGGCAAAAGCAGAAAATATTGTCCAGATTTGGTGGCTATTTTATGTTTTTGTCGTGACCTTTCAGCACCACCCGGTTAAGATTACAGTAATAAGCAGACAGGCGCCTGGTGGGACGGGCAAATAAAAAAAGGCGGATCGAGCTATGACATTGAATCTTTCCCTTCCAGGGCATGAAGAACTGAAGCCACGCATCACAGTGTTTGGGGTTGGCGGTGCGGGCGGCAATGCTGTGAACAACATGATCGAGAAACAGCTTGATGGCGTCGAGTTCGTGGTGGCCAACACCGATGCGCAGGCGCTGCAGCAGTCGCGCTCGACCGCGAAAATCCAGATGGGTCTGAAAGTGACCGAAGGTCTGGGTGCCGGCGCGCGCGCAACCGTGGGTGCCGCCGCCGCTGAAGAAAGCATCGAACAGATCGTTGACCACCTTGCAGGCGCGCACATGTGTTTCATCACCGCCGGTATGGGCGGCGGCACCGGCACCGGCGCTGCCCCGATCATCGCGCAGGCAGCGCGTGAATTAGGTGTTTTGACTGTTGGCGTCGTGACCAAGCCGTTCCAGTTCGAAGGCGCCAAGCGGATGAAGCAAGCTGAAGCGGGCATTGAGGCCCTGCAAAAGGTTGTGGACACGCTGATCATCATTCCAAACCAGAACCTGTTCCGTCTGGCCAATGAAAACACAACATTCACCGAAGCCTTCGCTTTGGCTGACGATGTCCTTTATCAGGGCGTCAAAGGTGTGACTGACCTGATGGTCCGCCCCGGCCTGATCAACCTCGACTTTGCGGACGTACGCGCCGTGATGGATGAGATGGGCAAGGCGATGATGGGGACCGGCGAAGCCGAAGGCGAAAATCGCGCTATTCAGGCTGCTGAAAAAGCGATTGCGAACCCGCTGTTGGACGAAATCTCGTTGGAAGGCGCGCGTGGAGTGCTGATCAACATCACCGGTGGCTATGACCTGACCCTGTTCGAGCTGGACGAGGCGGCCAATAAAATCCGTGAAAAGGTCGACCCTGAGGCGAACATCATCGTCGGCTCCACTCTGGATACCAGCATGGAAGGCAGGATGCGCGTGTCCGTTGTCGCCACAGGTATCGACGCGGCTGTCAGCAATGCAGCTACGCCACTGCCGCGTCGGTCGATGGCGTCGCCTTTGGCACAGTCCGTCTCAGCAGAAGCACCAGCGCCGCAGTCGGTTGCAGAAGCACCCGCTGTTGCTGCAACCGTCGCCGAAGAGCGTACCTTGTTCGAGGATATGGACGTCCCGCGCGCCCAGCCAGAGCCTGCGGCGTTCCAGCCGCGCGCCGAGCCTGCGCCAAGATCCGCAGCCGTTGCTGACGATCTGCCGCCGCCAGCCTATACGCCGCGTCCGGCACCCGCATTGTCCGAGGCGGATACGTTTGTTGCGCCGCGTCCATCTGCACCCGGCACACCTTCGGCAGAGGCAATGGCGCGTCTGCAAGCCGCTGTGAACCGTGCGCCAAAGCCCCAAGAGCAGCGCCGCCCGGTTGCCGCCGCGCCTGCGGAGGCTGAAAAGTCACGTTTTGGGATTAACTCGCTCATCAACCGGATGACAGGCGCACAGGCTGATGTGACAGGGCAGCAATCGTCGCGCCACCAGCCGCAGGTGACCGCGCTGCGCCAAGAGCCGGAAGCGAATGAAGATCAAGACCGGATCGAGATTCCAGCCTTCCTGCGTCGGCAGGCAAACTAACCCGGTTGCTGCATGCCGCTTTGACGTGAGGTAAATAATCTGAGAAGGCCGCCGCATGGCGGCCTTTTTTGCGTTGTAACTCAGGTGTTTACGGCTGATGTTAGGCCGTCGCCACAATATAGCCCCGCCATGTTTCAGACGGTTGCAAAGAGTGAGTTGAGACATTTTGCCCGCCGCTTTACTGCAATGGCAACTTGGAAGCCGGAAAGGGTGCAACCCCGTGCAAACAACGCTGAAATCACAGGTCGTCTTTTCTGGCGCCGGCCTCCACTCCGGCGCAGCCGCGCGTGTGGTTGTGCATCCAGCGCCGGCATCGACCGGGATTGTGTTTCGCCGTGTTGATCTGGCTGGGCAACCACAGTTGGCTGCGAGATGGGACAACGTCGTCGTGTCGCCCCTTAACACGCGTCTGAAGACTTCGGATGGTGTGACCGTATCGACAATCGAACATCTGATGGCCGCGCTTTCCGGCTGCGGTGTGCATAATGCGCTGATTGATATTGATGGCCCAGAGGTGCCGATCCTTGACGGCAGTGCTGCGACATTTGTGCGCGGGATCGTGGCGACTGGCCTGACCCGTCTGTCTGCCCCCCTGCGCGCGATTGAAGTGCTAAAGGACGTGTCGGTTGTCGATGGGCTGTCGGTCGCGACGCTGTCCCCTGCAACCAGCCTGCAGATCGAATTTGAGATTGATTTCGCAGATGTCGCCATCGGTCAGCAGCGTAAGACGCTGAATATGGCGAATGGCACCTTTGTCCGCGAACTGTGCGATAGCCGTACGTTCTGCCGATCGGCGGACGTGGATGCGATGCGCGCCAATGGTTTGGCGCTTGGTGGTACGATGGAAAACGCGGTGGTTGTCGACGGTGACAAGGTGTTGACCCCCGGCGGTCTGCGCCACCCTGACGAGGCGGTCCGCCACAAGATGCTGGACGCCTTGGGCGATCTTTATACCGCCGGTGCGCCGATCATTGGGCGTTATACCGGCAAACGGGCGGGGCATGCGATGACCAACCGTCTGTTGCATGCCTTGTTTGATCAGACAGATGCATGGCGCTGGGTCAATTGCGACGCTAAAATCGCCGCGCGTTTGCCCGGTGTAGGTGTCAGCATGGCCGATTTGCACGCGGTCGCGTGAATTTTCATAGAAACAGTTGATCTGCAGTTGCCGCAAAAGGCATTTTGCACCCGATTTTTCTATGCTAGACGATTGGTCAACCAAGGGCCAAAGCGCCCGTAACGCGAGCGACCACTTCTGGGGACATCACTAATGTCAGGCAGTCATCACACCAAAAGCCACCGGGTTGCGCGATGGGGCGCCGTTTTGGCGTTGGCGCTGCTGGCCGCTTGTAGCGGCGCTAAGGGGGTCCCGCTTGAGGATCTGACCGCGCAACAGATATTCGAGCGCGCAGAGTTGCAGATCGCAGAGGGACAACCCGCAGACGCGGCGTTTTCCTTTGGCGAGATCGAGCGGCTCTATCCCTATTCCGAATATGCAAAGCGCGCGTTGATCATGCAGGCATTTGCGTATCACCGCGACGAAGACTATCCCAACAGCCGCGCCGCGGCACAGCGCTATTTGGACTTTTACCCAGCCGAGCAGGACGCGCCCTATGCCGCTTATCTGCTGGCCTTGTCCTATTACGATCAAATCGACGAAATCGGGCGCGATCAGGGTCTGACGTTTCAGGCGTTGCAAGCATTGCGAGCTGTCATCGAAACCTATCCTGACAGCGAATATGCCCGCACGTCGGTCTTGAAATTCGATCTGGCTTTTGATCATCTGGCTGCCAAAGAGATGGAAATCGGACGGTATTACCTCAAGCGCGGTCACTATGCTGCAGCAGCGAGCCGTTTCCGCACCGTCGTCGAGGATTTTCAAACGACCAGCCACACCGCTGAAGCGCTGCACCGGTTGGTCGAATGCTATTTGTCACTGGGTCTGGTCGAAGAGGCGCAGACAGCGGCTGCCATTCTTGGCTATAACTATCGGTCAAGCGAGTGGTATCAGTCGAGCTACGTCTTGCTGACGGGACGTGGTCTTGCTGCAGACGCGGCGGGCGACAACTGGCTGGCATCAATTTACCGGCAGGTGGTGCGTGGTGAATGGCTGTAAGCATCGCGGGTTGATACCCGCCCAACGGGCTGTCACATGCTACGCGGCTTAGATATCAGGGACATGCTGATTATTGACCGGCTGGAACTGGCGTTCCAACCGGGTCTGAACGTGTTGACCGGGGAAACCGGTGCCGGAAAATCCATTTTGCTGGATTCGTTGGGGTTCGTGCTGGGCTGGCGCGGACGGGCGGAACTGGTCCGCCAAGGTGCGGATCAGGGCGAAGTAACCGCTTGGTTTGATCTGGAAGCCGGGCATCCGGCCCATGCCGTCTTGGAAGAGGCCGGGATCACCATCGAGGATGAGCTGATTTTGCGCCGGGTGAACAGCCGCGACGGGCGCAAGACGGCATGGATCAATGACCGTCGTGTCAGCGGTGAAGTGCTGCGCGCCTTATCCGAGACGCTGGTCGAATTGCATGGGCAGCATGATGACCGTGGCCTTTTGAACCCGCGCGGACATCGGCAAATGCTGGATACCTATGCCGACGTTGACGCCACGCCTGCCAAAGTGCGCGATGCTTGGCGGACGCTTGGTCAGACCCGCAAGGCGCTCCTAGCGGCTGAGGCGCGTGTTGATGCAGCCAAGGCTGAAGAAGATTACCTGCGGCATGCGGTCGCCGAACTGGATGCGCTGGGCCCCGAAATCGGGGAAGAGGCGACGTTGGATACACAGCGGCGCCTGATGCAGGCAGCCGAAAAAATCCGCACCGATATTGGCCGGGCTGGTGACGCGCTGGGGCTGAACGGGGCGGAGGGGTTGATCAACGACGCATCACGCTGGCTGCAAGGGGTGGCAGATCGCGCCGAAGGACAGCTGGACGCGCCGCTGGAAGCGATTGAACGTGTTTTGGTCGCGCTTGACGATGCGCAGCAGGGCGTTCTCAGTTGCCTTGATGCGCTGTCGTTCAACCCAGCCGAGCTTGAGGATGTTGAAGAGCGGTTGTTTGCCATTCGCGGTCTGGCCCGCAAGCACGGGGTTCTGGCGGATGACCTTCGCGGCTTTGCGGATGATTTGCGCGCGCGGCTGGCGATGCTGGATGGCAGCGCGGGCGACCTCAAGGCACTTAACGGCAATGTGCAGACGGCGCAGGCGATCTATGATGCCGCGGCTGATCGGCTAACACGGGAACGGCACACGGCGGCGTTGCGGTTAGACAAAGCCATGGCCGCCGAGCTTGCCCCTCTTAAGATGGAGCGTGCGGTTTTTGCGACCACGATCACCCTGACCGACGCTGGTCCGGAAGGCCGCGATGCCGTGGCTTTCACAGTCGCTACAAACCCCGGTGCGCCCGCCGGACCGCTGAACAAAATCGCATCAGGTGGCGAATTGAGCCGTTTTTTATTGGCGCTCAAGGTTTGCCTGACACAGGCAAGCGATGGCCTAACCATGATTTTCGACGAAATTGATCGTGGGGTCGGTGGGGCAACGGCAGCCGCTGTCGGGCGCCGGTTGGCTGATTTGGCGCAGGGCGGGCAGGTTCTTGTCGTGACCCATTCGCCGCAAGTCGCCGCGCTTGGTGGGCATCACTGGCGCGTGGAAAAGCAGCAAAACAAAGATGCGACCACATCGACAGTGGTGGCGCTTGATGCGGCGGCGCGGATTGATGAAATTGCGCGCATGTTGTCGGGTGACCTTGTAACCGATGCCGCACGCGCAGCGGCAAAGGCGCTCATCAACCCATAAAAATAAATTGGAGGCGACGCTCGCATTGCCAGCAAAAGCTGCCATCCGCATGCATCGCCTCCAGGACTTTACGGGTTACCCAACCCACTCGTAACGCTGTACGCTTCGGCCACTCACCTCCGTCACGCACATCTTTCAATGTGTATTTGAAAGGACCCGCAAACGTGTCCTTCCGAAAACATAAGCCGATTTCCGCTGTTATATGGAAGTCGACCCGTTCACTCGTTAACGACACAAGGTCAAACCGACCTCATGTATGTGAAGTAGCAGAGGTGGATAATGCAGATCAACCTGTCCCAAAGTATGTCACTATTGCTGACATAACGTCCCTGAGTTGCGCATTTTTGTCGCAATCGACGTTTTATCGCCATCTGACGGGCGGCTTTGTGAGCGTGAAAATGCCAAATAATGGGACGATTTTATCAAATTAACCACCATTCCTCACTTATAAGCGGGCTGTGGCGACATTTCGGTGGCCACTTCGCGATGCAGATGCGCAGGGTAATTGAACTCGCTTTTTAATTGCATTGCGGATGCCGCATGTGGGTTGAATGTCGGCAATATTTGATCCGTAAAACGCGCGCGCTCGCGGTTTCGTGATCGGCAACAAGCAGCCGATGGATACTTTTGGAATTGGGTGTTTCTCAAATCTGAACAAAGGCGGTGAAACCCGATGAGTGTTGGCAAGATGCGGCTTGGTCATTCTGAATTGACGGATCATCGGACATAGTTTTGTGCAATCGTACAATATCCTGATTTGAAGGCTTGGACCGCACCAGTCGATCTCCTAGAACAGGGCATGCGCGGTTTGATCTGTCCGGGCGCGGTGCGGTTCCGTTGGCCCATCAGATATAAATCACGTGAAACCAGACGCCACAGATGGGTCCGCGCGCGATGAGCAAGCCACTGAAGTCATTTATCGCGCAGGGCTTTGCGGACTTCGGCTTGGCGTGTGGTGCCGCCGTACATGTGATGAAAACGCGTGGGCCGAGCCAGGTGCAGTTCTGGTTCATTGCTCTGGTGATTGGGATTGCGGCGGGGACAGCCGCGCTATTGTTTCGTCTGGGTATTGAGGCTGTGCAATCCACACTTTACGGCACGGACGATCCCGCAAATCTGGCCAGCTTTGCCGCCGGACTTGCCTGGTATCAGATTTTGCTGATCCCGATTTGCGGCGGACTTGCCGTGGGGGTGCTTCTGGACCGCCTGACAGATGACGGGCGCGTGCGGTCCGTGGCCGACGTCATCGAAGGTGCTGCCCTCAACGAGGGTCGGGTCGAGATGCGGCGTGGTTTGGCCTCGGCGGTGGCGTCCTTGATCACGCTTTCAACCGGTGGGTCCAGCGGCCGCGAGGGTCCCGTGGTGCATCTTGCCGCAGTTATATCCACCGGGATTTGCCGTCTGATAAAGGCGAACGGGATCACAGGGCGCGATTTGTTGGGATGCGCGGTGGCGGCTGCGGTTTCAGCCAGCTTCAACGCGCCAATTGCCGGTGCGCTTTTCGCGCTCGAGGTCGTGCTGCGGCATTTTGCGATGCACGCCTTTGCGCCGATCGTGATTGCGTCGGTCGCAGGTACTGTGATCAATCGCCTCGCGTTCGGGGATGTGACAGAGTTTGTCTTGCCGGGGCTAAACGCCATCGCCTTCTATGTGGAACTGCCCGCGTTTTTGTTGCTTGGCTTGGTATGCGGTCTTGTTGCCGTGCTTTTGATGAAGGCCGTTTTCTGGGCAGACAATGTGGCGAGCTATCTGCAAGATGCTACCGGCTTGCCCCGGTTCCTGCGGCCTGCGGTTGCGGGCGGGCTGTTGGGGCTGCTCGCCATTTGGTGGCCCCACATCATCGGCGTTGGCTACGAGACGACATCGGCCGCCCTGACGGGCGAGCTGTTGTTTCACGAGGCGATTGTCTTTGTCATTCTCAAGGTGATCGCGGTTGCCATTACCATGGGCGGACGGATGGGCGGCGGTGTGTTTTCTCCGTCGCTGATGGTCGGTGCGCTGACAGGGCTGGTGTTCGGGCTGATCGCGACATCAATTTTTCCGAATGTATCCGGCGAGGGGACGCTTTATGCGCTTGCCGGCATGGGGGCGGTGGCGGCGGCTGTGCTTGGCGCGCCAATCTCAACCACATTGATTGTTTTCGAACTAACGGGTGACTGGCAGACGGGTCTGGCCGTGATGGTGTCGGTATCATTGTCGACGGCGTTGTCATCGCGTTTGGTGGATAGGTCGTTTTTCCTGACCCAGCTTGAGCGGCGCAATGTGCATCTGGCGGCTGGGCCGCAGGCATATCTGCTGGCGACGTTCAAAGTGGCCAACGTGATGCGCGCGACTGGCACGCTGCGCGCAGCACCCGAAGCGGCCTGTTGGGATTTGGTCCGCGAGGGGGTCTATATTGATGGCAACGCAACGCTTGAACAGGCGATGCCGATCTTCGAACAATCAGGACAAGCGTTTATTCCCGTGGTCACGTTGGGTGGCGAAGATACGCCGCCCGAACTTTGGGGTGCGTTGTTTCAGGTGGACGCATTGCAGGCAATGAACCGCGCACTCGCCGCCACCGCAGCCGAGGAACATTCCTGACTGCTGCAATACCTTTGCCGAAAATAGAGCGTCTGGCCTAAACCTGTTCGACAGCCACTTTGGAACTGTAGAAAGCAAGATATCCCTTGATGTCGGCAACACCGTCTTTGGGATCCTCATAGGACCAAACAGCATCTTTGATTTCGCCGCTCTTGGCAATGATGGAGTAATAGCTGGCCGTACCCTTGAACGGGCACGTTGATGTTGTCTCCGAAGCCTCAAGAAACGCCATGGCAATATCGCTTCGCGGTAAGTAGATCACGGGTGGGTAGTCGCCCTCAGTCAGCTCAAGCGCCTGCGTGCTTTCCCCCAATACAGCGCCGCCCGCACGTACAACCCAAGTTCCGGTGACGGGGCGAATTTTGATATGGTCTGGCATGACGTAAGTCCTTTTCGTGCAAAAGCGTCGATGTCTTTGTGATCACCGCAAGATGTTATCCGGTAGATGACGCTTTGAGATCAAAGCGGGGCGCAGGCCTGCGTCAGCCAAGCGTTGGTCGCGTCATCCAATAGCGGTCCAAGAAGTGACAGTGTATCGGCATGATAGTGATCAATCCAGTCCCGTTCTGCCCCTGTCAGCAACGCAGTGTCGATCAATCGCCGATCAAGCGGCACATGGGTGAGCGTTTCAAAACACAGCATCTCGCGTGCATCGGCACCGGGAATGGCCGGTGCCGCTGTCACAACGATCAGGTTCTCGATCCGGATGCCAAAAGCCCCCTCCCGGTAATATCCAGGCTCGTTCGACAGAATCATACCGGCCTCCAGCGGCACGTCTGATCGCCGCGAAATCCCCTGCGGTCCCTCATGCACGCTCAGATAACTGCCAACACCGTGCCCGGTGCCATGATCATAATCCATCCCCGCCAGCCACAGTGGCGCGCGCGCCAAGGCATCCAGATGTTGCCCGCCGACCCCTTTGGGAAAACGGATACGACTGATCGCAATCATCCCCTGCAATACCCGCGTATAGCAGCAACGGTGTTCCTCAGTCGGTGTTCCGACGATGATTGTGCGGGTGATATCGGTGGTACCGTCATCATATTGCCCGCCACTGTCAACCAAAAGCAATTCGTCCGATTGGACCGCACGGTTCGTGGTCTCGTTCACCCGGTAGTGTACAATGGCGCCGTGCGGGCCTGCGCCGCTGATCGTCTCAAAACTGATGTCGCGCAGGACATTGGTCGCAATCCTGAACCCTTCCAGTGCTTTCACGACGTCAATCTCGGTCAAACAGCCTTTTGGGGCTTGCGCGTCCAACCATGCCAGAAACCGAACCATCGCCGTCCCGTCACGTACATGTGCGGCCTTGGCACCCGCAATTTCGACCGGGTTCTTGCGGGCCTTGGGCATGATGCAGGGATCACGGCCCTCGATAATATCCATATGCCTGTCGCGCATGGCTGCGGCAACAATATCAGGACAGGATTTCGGATCAATGCGGACCGGCCCCTCCAGTTGGGTCAGCGCCGCCAGAAAGTCCGCGACATCATGCAGGGCCACATCCGGTCCCAGATGGGCACCAATGGCATTTGCTTTGCCGGGCCTGGCAAACAGATCAACCCGGCCCGTGTCATGCAAGATGGCAAAGGCCTGTGGCACGGGATTACGCTCGATATCGGTGCCGCGGATATTCAAAAGCCAGGCGATGCTGTCCGGCAGGGTGATGACTGCGGCCTTGTGCTCCATATCCGCTGCCAGCCGGGCGCGTTTGGCAGCATGGCTTTCGCCGGCATATTCCAGCGGATGCGCAGTGAAAGGGGCATCCGGCGCGCTCGGTTGAGCCTCCCAGATCATATCAACCAGATTGTCGCCCGGCAGCAGGCTGATGGTGGTCAGATTTTTGCGCAGTCCCGATATTTCATCCACCGTATGCAGCCAGGGATCATAGGCCAGCGTACCGCCATGGGGCATCTGCTCTTTCAGCCATTGGGCCAGTTGGACTTCGGGCCAGTGAACCACAGTGTAAACGTCGGCGATCTCAGATCGGACCTGCACGCGGTAACGACCATCGACAAACACCCCCGCCGCATGCTGCAAAACCACGCAAAACCCTGCAGAGCCGGAAAAACCGGTCAGCCATTCCAGCCGGGCGTCACGGGCCGCGACATATTCACCCTGATGCGCATCACTGCGCGGAACAAGAAATGCATCGACGCCACGCTTGGCCATCAAAAGCCTGAGGGCGGCCAGCCGGGGTGGCCCCTGCATTGCAGAGGATTGTGCTTCAAACGTCTGAAACATATGCGATAGGTTCCTTTTCTTATGTCCGAAAAATACTCCCGCCGGAGGCCACGATTTTTCTGGAAAAATCGTCCCCTATCTGACCTTTCGCATCCCCAGAACACGGGCGCGCTTGCGCGGGTCGGTATCAAACAGGCTTGCCAATTGCTCGGTCATTGCCCCCGCCAACTGCTCGACGTCGGTAATGGTCACTGCCCGCTCGTAATAGCGGGTCACGTCATGGCCGATCCCGATCGCCACCAGCTCGACTGCTTTGCGTTTTTCGACCATGGCAATCACATCGCGCAAGTGCTTTTCCAGATAATTGGCAGGATTGACCGACAAGGTTGAATCGTCCACAGGGGCGCCGTCGGAAATCACCATCAGCACCCTGCGTTGCTCTGGCCGGTTGACCATCCGGCGATATGCCCATTCAAGCGCCTCACCGTCGATGTTTTCTTTCAGCAGGCCCTCTTTCATCATCAAGCCCAGATTGGGTCGCGCACGGCGCCAGGGCGCATCGGCAGATTTATAGATGATATGACGTAGATCATTCAGGCGTCCGGGCGTCGCGGGGCGGCCCTCGCCCAGCCATTTTTCGCGCGACTGCCCGCCTTTCCAGGCCTTCGTGGTAAAGCCCAAAATCTCGACCTTCACATCGCAACGCTCCAGCGTCCGCGCCATCACATCGGCACAGATTGCAGCGATCGAAATCGGGCGCCCGCGCATGGAGCCAGAGTTGTCCAGCAGCAACGTCACGATCGTATCGCGAAATTCGGTGTCCTTTTCGACCTTGAACGACAGCGGTGTTGTGGGGCTGGCCACCACACGGGCCAGACGTCCCGCATCCAGGATACCTTCCTCGCGGTCAAACTCCCACGATCGGTTCTGTTGCGCCTGCAACCTGCGCTGCAGTTTGTTTGCCAGTCGGCTCACCGCACCTTTGAGCGGCTCGAGCTGTTGGTCGAGATAAGCGCGCAAACGCTCCAGTTCGACCGGTTCGGCCAGATCTTCGGCCCGGATTTCTTCATCAAATTCGGTGGTGTAGACTTTATAATCGGGGTCCGCGTCCGATACCGGCTGCGGGGCTGGCGGCTCTGGCGGTGCCTCGCCTTCGGGCATTTCGGTCTCTTCGCCCATTTCGGCGTCGGCTTGGTCGTCCATGCTGACCTGCGCCCCAGACGCGTCTTGCTGGTCCTCTTGGGACTGCTCGGGGGATGCTTCGGCATCTTCACCTTCGCTGTCATCGTCACCGCTGCTATCAGGTTCCTGATCATCCTCGCTGCCGTCTTCGGCTTCGTCGTCCTGGTCGTCGTCAAGGTTGTCGGGATCATCGCCCAACTGGTCACCGTAGCCCAGATCGCTGATCAGCTGGCGGGCGAACTTGGCAAAATCCTTTTGATCGGACAGCGTATCTGCAAGGTTTTCGAGCGTGCCACCGCATTGTTCTTCGATGAAACCGCGCCACAACTCCATGACGTTGTCAGCGCCCTTGGGCAGGTCACGTCCGGTGGCGAGGTGGCGGATTAGATAGCCCGCAGCGACAGAGAGCGGCGCGTCGGCGGCTTGGGTGATCTGATCATAGCCTTTGCGCTGCGCCTCTGATGCGATCTTGGCGTCGATATTGCCCGCAGTGCCGGGCATGTATTGCGCGCCCACGGCCTCTATTCGGGCGGTTTCCATCGCATCGTAAAGGTCGCGTGCCATCTGACCCTGGGGCATGTAGCGGGCAGCGACTTTGGGGTCGTGGAATTTGTGTCGCAGCGCAAAGGCATCGGCGGTGCCGCGTGCCAGCAACACCTCTTCGCGTGTCATCCGGCGGCTGACCTGCGGCAGGCGGATTGTATCGGCTGTTTGCCCGGCGGGATCGACGGAAAAGGTCACGGCCAGTTCCGGATCGTTCGCCATGACCTTGGTGGCCTCGGCGAGTGCCTTTTTGAATAGGTCGGCGGGGTTGTCGCTTGGTTTGCTCATGTAATTCATAAAGCACCGGATCGGTGCCGGGGCAAGAGGGGGCGCGTTTCTTCTTTCCTGCACAGGGGCTGCGCTTTGGTGTGGATTGTGCCGCAGCGGACGATCCGCGAAATAGAACGCAGAGATGTCACCGTTTTTATGGAGCCAACAATGACAAATAAACCAAAAATTGCCCTGATCATCGGATCGACCCGTGCAACCCGTTTTGCCGATAAACCTGCGGCGTGGATGCTCAAACAGGCACAAGCCCGTGACGACATGGATGTCGAACTGGTTGATCTGCGCGACTTTGATCTGCCGCTGTTTGACGAAGCGGCCAGCAATGCATGGGTGCCCTCCAGCGACGAACGCGCGGTGAAATGGCAAGAAAAAATTGCGGAGTTCGACGGCTATATCTTTGTTGTCGCTGAATATAATCGGTCGATCACGGGGGCGCTGAAAAACGCGCTGGATCAGGCCTATACCGAATGGAACCGCAAGCCGATGGCGGCGATTGCCTATGGGTCGGTCGGCGGCACCCGGGCGTTGGAGCACCTGCGCAACATCGCGGTCGAGTTGCAGATGGTCCCGACCCGCAGCGCGGTTCATATCGGCGGCAGTGACTTTTTCGCGGTACACCCGCTGGGTGCCAATGCCGAAATCGAGACGATCGAAGAACATCTGGCAGCGTCAGCGACCAGTACGTTTGACGATCTTGTGTGGTGGGCCAATGCCACGAAAGCGGCCCGCAGTTAACCAGTGACGATGTGGGGCGGGGATACCCCAGCCCCACATTTTTTCGTATAAATATCGCGTACATAACCCGTACATACCGCGCATGTACGCCGGGGCGGTTAACCCAGCAGCAGGGACGCGCACGCGCGGGTCATCCGCGCCGACGTCCGGCGCGCCCAATCGGCATCTGCGGGATCATCATTAAACGTCGCCCGGCGAAGCAGCGCCGATTGCGCTGCCTTGGCGGCGATGCGCCAATGCAGCACGGCGCGGGTTTGGTCCGGGGGCACGATGGCCGCGATCAGATCAAGCACTGCGGCGCGCTGCGCCTTGGTGTGATCAGAGGCGGGGCCGTCAAACATCCATTGATATTCCATCACCGCAGACAGGCGCCCGGCGCAGGTGGCGAAGGTGCGCAGTTGGTCGTCAGCGCGCAGCGATTGTGCCTGCGCGCATGGACTGGCGAGGGTCAGGCAAAATGTCGCAAGCAAGAGGCGTGTTTTCATACAGCACATATTTACAGCATGAGGGTAAATATATTGCCGGACAATAAGGCGTTTTGGAAAGTGTCTGTTTCGGGGTGGCGGGGAAGGCGGGGTAAACCCCGCCCTACATTAGCCCAAGCTGAGGCTTGCCGCACTTTCGGGGAGTTCTTCGTCAAAGCAGCGCTGGTAGAATTCGGCGACTGTCTGGCGCTCCAGTTCGTCGCATTTGTTCAGGAACGACAGGCGGAAGGCATAGCCCACATCCTGAAAGATGCGCGCGTTTTCGGCCCATGCGATAACGGTGCGGGGTGACATCACGGTCGACAGGTCACCGTTCATGAAGGCGGTGCGCGTCAGGTCGGCCACGGTGACCATCTGGCTGATGATCTTGCGGCCCTTGTCGGTATTGTAGGTCGGCGCCTTGGACAGCACGATGGCCGATTCGGCGTCGTGGGACAGGTAATTCAGCGTGGCGACGAGCGACCAGCGGTCCATCTGGGCCTGATTGATCTGCTGGGTGCCGTGGTAGAGGCCGGTGGTGTCGCCCAGACCGACCGTGTTGGCGGTGGCGAACAGGCGGAAGTAGGGATTGGGCGTGATGATTTCGTTTTGATCCATCAGGGTCAGCTTGCCGTCTGCCTCGAGGACGCGCTGAATGACGAACATCACGTCGGCGCGGCCTGCATCATATTCATCGAACACGATCGCCACGGGATTGCGCAGCGCCCATGGCAGGATGCCTTCGTGGAATTCGGTCACCTGCACGCCGTCGCGCAGTTTGATCGCGTCTTTGCCGATCAGGTCGATCCGGGAGATATGGCTGTCAAGGTTCACCCGCACGCAGGGCCAGTTCAGCCGCGCCGCGACCTGTTCGATATGCGTCGATTTGCCCGTGCCGTGGTAACCTTGGATCATGACGCGGCGGTTGTAGCCAAAGCCCGCAAGGATCGCCAATGTCGTGTCGGGATCGAATTTATAGGTGGGGTCGATCTCCGGGACCCGCTCGGATCGTTCGGCAAAGCCCTTGATCTTCATATTGCTGTCGATGCCGAACACCTCGCGTACGGAGATATCCTCGGTGGGTTTTGCCTGCATATCAATCGCGCCGTCGGCCATATCGGTTGCCTTTTATCAATGTCACATCGGTGTGCCTTTGGAAATGCAGCATAACGTGCAGCACTGCAAGGGGAAGGCATGCAATCGGTTTTGTGCGGCGGGGGTTTGCGCGTGCTTGTCTTTCGGCGCTGATCTGTCAAACCTGTGGCACCATGACAGAACTGAATGACATCGAAGATTATATTGCCCGCATGGCACTTGGTGACAGAGATGCCTTTGCCGCGCTTTATCGTGCGACGTCGGCGAAACTTTTTGGTGTATGCCTGCGTGTCTTAGGGGAACAGGCAGAGGCCGAGGACGCCCTGCAAGAGGTTTTCGTGAAGATATGGCATAATGCCAGCCGCTATCAGGTGAATGGGCTGAGCCCGATGACCTGGTTGATTACCATAGCGCGGAATCTGTCGATTGACCGGTTACGTGCCCGCCGCAAGGCCGGGGGCGGCTCGATGGATGAAGCCGAGGCGTTGGCCGATACACGGCCCGGGCCAGAGGCATTGACGCTGGCGGCGTCGGACCGGGGCCAGATTGTGGCCTGTATGAATGAACTGTCGCCCGATCGGGCAGATGCGGTGCGCCGCGCCTATCTGGAGGGCGAAACCTATCAAGAGTTGGCCGATCGCTATGACCAACCGCTGAATACGATCCGCACATGGCTGCGCCGCAGTCTGATGAAATTGAAAGAGTGTTTGTCACGATGACCGATGATGTCAACAAAAGCGCAGGAGACGACAGCGCAGGGATGGAGCAGGCTGCGGAATACGCGCTTGGCTTGCTGACCCCTGACGCCGCCAGCGCATTTGAGGCGCAGATGGTCACGGATCCGGCGGCCCGCGAGGCTTATGCGTTCTGGGCGACCACGTTGGCATCATTGACGGATGATATTGCCCCCGTGGCGCCGCCCAAGGGGGTCGAGGACCGCATCAACGCCGCCTTGTTCGGGGCGCAGCGCAAGCCGCGGACCATTCTGGAGCGGTTGGGATCGCGGCCTTTGGCCTTTGCGATGACGATCATGGCGCTGACGGTCTTGTGGGTGACGCTGCAACCGGATGTGGCGCCGACGGTGGTGCCGGATTACCGGGCTGAAATTGCCGCTGAAGATAACAGTCTGATTGTTCTGGCCAGTTTCGATGTCGAGACCCGGCAGCTGTTGATCAGCCGGACCGAAGGCGGGGCCCGTCCGGGGCGCACGTTGCAGCTGTGGCTGATTGCGGGCGACGCGGCACCTGTGTCGTTGGGCGTGTTGCCGGACCAGACCAATGTGACGCTTGCGGTGGGTGATGCGCTGGTCATGGCGATGGCCGAGGGTGTCTTGGCGATCAGTGATGAGCCGCTGGGTGGCTCGCCTACCGGGTTGCCGACGGGTGATGTGTTGGCCGTTGGGTCGGTCACGCGTCTGTGATCGAAAATATGACTTTTCGCTGAAACTGTTTGTATCGGACTGCCGTGCCTTGGGCATCGGTCGGGCAAAACGCCCCACCATGAACCGGAGATACAACATGACACATAAACTTATTCTGGCGGCCACAACTGCAATCGCAATGGCTTCGACAGCTTTTGCCGCAGGTCACATGACCAACCCGACGGTCGGTGGCGCCGAGATGCTGGCGAGCATGAACATTGTTGAAAACGCATCCAACAGCCCAATCCATACGACATTGGTCGCCGCCGTGGTCGCGGCTGGCCTGGCCGACACATTGGCCGGCGATGGCCCGTTCACAGTGTTTGCGCCAACCGATGACGCATTTGCCAAACTGCCCGCAGGGTCGGTCGAGAAACTGTTGCTGCCAGAAAACAAGGACCGTCTGGTGCAGGTGCTGACCTGCCACGTGGTGGGGACAAATGCGCTGTCCCAAGCCATTCAGGGGATGATCGCGGATGATAACGGCAAGCATCCGGTGCCAACGCTGGGTGGCTGCACATTGCAGGCGACGTATGACAACGGCGTGATCATGCTGGAAGACGAGCAGGGGCAGGTTGCCACGGTGACAGTCGCCGACGTGATGCAGTCCAACGGCGTGATCCACGTGATCGACACGGTCATGCTGCCCGCAACCAAGTCCTAGGTTTCATGTGGGTGGGTGGCGACCGTTTGTTTCCCAGTTTGCGTGCGCCTGCACCCGCTCGCATGGACGTGCATCGCCTGTCACAGGGCGATGCACTATACTTTTCAGCAATAACGAAAGGACATCATTATGAACCGTCGGAATTTTATGGTGATCGCCCTGACAGGCGTTGCGATGTCCGGGATCGCGCAGGCGGCCGAGACATTCGAAGTGACCCGGACCGAGGCAGAGTGGCGCGCCATGCTGACCGATCTGCAATATCAGGTCATGCGGGAAGAAGCGACCGAGCGGTCGGGGTCTTCGCCGCTTGATCGGAACTATGCCGAGGGGACGTATCATTGCCGGGGCTGTGACCTGCCGCTTTATGGGTCCGCGGCGAAATATGACAGCGGCACGGGCTGGCCGAGCTTTTTCGAAAGCCTGCCGGGGGCTGTCGCAACGAAGGCTGATCGCAGGCTGTTTTCGGTACGGACCGAGGTGCATTGCCGCCGCTGTGGCAGCCATCTGGGCCACATCTTTGATGACGGGCCCGCGCCGACGGGTAAGCGGCATTGTCTGAACGGTGCCAGCCTTGTGTTTCGGGCCTAGAGATTCGGGGATTATGCAACAATTGGACATATGGCGCGGCGACACGCCATATTTTCCACGCGATGTGGAAACGATTAACGCAATATGAACGAACTGTTAACACTTCCTGTCGCGCCTGCACGCCGCAGCGCAGCGTACGTGTCTCGGCTCATTTATAAAATATCAATTAAAATCAGTATATTATGAGTCTTGTGGCGAATTTTAGCCGTTTCGCCTTGCGATATTTTGCCGAATATGGCATTAAAGAGGCGTTCATAAGGCGTTGATATGTGCCATTTTGCACATAATGAGAACAGTCGATATGAAATTACGTGATTGTGCTATTTTATAGTTTGGGAGTAAGCGCAATGTTCGCGCAGTTTATGGCAACTATTCATTTGACACGCGGTGAACGTGGCCTTGCAATGGCATATGCGTTCGTCGTGGCGATGTCTGCCGGGATCACAATCCTGGTCATGTCGGGCCTTGATGGCGCCAATGCAATCCCGCCGGAGCCAACGCTTTATGATAATTGGGCCGTGATTGCCGGGGGCGTCAGCGCAGGGATCGCACTGTATCTCGCGCGCAGCTGGATGGGGCAGCAGGGCGTGATCGGCGTGCTGCGGGCACTGGTCGGAACGGCGATCATCACCGTTGCCGCAGCCATGATCGCAGGCACATTGATTTCACCATTGCAGGGGACCATTTTTGCGCCGTTTCTACTGGCGGTCACATTCGCGGCAAAGCCATGGTTGGCTGTCGCCTGGGTCGCTGTCACGATGTGCGCGCATTTCCTGCTGGTGATGCGGACGAATGAGCGGTCATGGGGCGCGGGCCGCGGCGGGGCGCAACGTGCGGTGTCCCAGTTGAGCAGCTTGTCGCAGGCGAACCTGTATCGCAATACGCCCAACCATCGCTGAAGACACAGATGCCGCAAGGGTTTGATCGGGGTCCAAATTTTGGGCCCCTTTCGCATTTTCAAGCAATATCAGCGCGATAAACGTTTATTTTGCGCAAATTGACTGCGTAATACCGATGCCGGTTGCGTGCGATACGTAGGGAACTAAGTGGTCGCCCTGACAGCATTTGCACCCACCATCTGCCAATATGATCGTGCAAGAGATGGGGGCGTTAAAATGAATCATGTATTGTCGGTGATCCGCCACGGGACATTGACGCGCGGCGAACGCGCGCTCGTGATGGCCTATGCGATGGTGATCGCGATGTCGGCCGGAATTACCATCCTTGTGATGTCGGCATTGGAGGGTGAAAATGCGATCCCGCCAGAGCCAACCTTTTACGACAATTGGGCCATTATCGCGGGGGGCTGTGCGGCTGGTCTGGCTTTTTTTCTGGCGCGAAGCTGGATGGGCCGGGCGGGTGTGGCCGGTGTTGTGCGGGCAGCCTTCGGGGCGGTGATCATTGCGTTTGCGGCTGCGGTGATCGCGGGCACGCTGATCGCGCCATTCATGGGCACCATCTTTGGGCCATTTTTGCTGGCGGCGGCGTTTCTGGCCAAGCCGTGGCTGGCCGTGGCCTGGGTGGCCGTGGCGATGGCGGGGCATTTTTTGTTGGTCGTCTGGTCGGGTGAGAAGACAAGCGGCAACAGCCGGATGGATCAAAGTGCGGTGTCGCAACTGAGCCGGTTGTCCCAGATGAACCTGTATCGCAATACCCACGGACGCTAGGCCCGCGCCGGCGTTTCGAAATGTGAAAGCCACGCTGTATTTTCAGCGTGGCTTTTGCGTTTGATGGGGGGCGGTCGGGCACCTAGTCTTTTTCGCGGAAATTCCGGCTGACTTTGATCTGTTCCCAAGCCCAGACCACCTCTGACAGTTGTTCTTCCTGACTGCGGTCGCCGCCGTTCATATCGGGGTGCAGGATCTTGATCAGTGCCTTGTAGGCCTTGCGGATTTCCGGCTTCGACCAATTGTCCTTCGCTTCGAGGATTTCCATCGCGCGGCGTTCGGTGGGGGGCAGTTTGCGCCCGACAGCGGCACCACGACCGGGGTTCCGGGTCGCGTTTTGCCCCAGTACCTGATGTGGATCATCGACGCCCAACCGCGCCCATGCGCGTTCTTCAACGGTGCGCTTGAACGGCTTTGTGGGGCGTTCCCAGACACGGTCCTGTTCCATCTGCGCGGCCAGTTCGGCCTCGGAGGTGGTGTCGAAGAAATTCCATTTCAGGTTGTATTCGCGCACGTGTTCCTGACAGAACCAGAAATAGTCATCCAGAATATCCGGCGACTTGGGCGCGCGGTACTTTCCAGCCTGCGCGCAACCGTCGTGGTCGCAGACGCGCATTGATGTCTCGGACGCGCCGGACATACCGCGTCGCCCGCGCGGGTTTTTCTTCTTAGAGCTCGACACTGACATGTCAAAGCCAAAGGGGTCATTTTTTTTCATGGCGTGTCTTACCTTTCAGACTCGGCCAATAAACCTTAAACCTCCCAGCGAGAGATAGAAGAGGGCAGAGGGAAAATAATGGCACTAGACACCGAAATTCGTACCGCTTTGACGGTACTTTCGCCAACCAAGCTGGACGTGATCAACGAAAGCGCGCTGCACAGTGGACATGCAGGCGATGATGGGTCGGGCGAAAGCCATTGGCGTATCGTGATCACGGCCCCGGGGTTGAACGATTTGTCGCGCATCGGGCGCCACCGCGCCATCCATAGTGCGCTGGGCTCCGATATCATCGGGCGGATTCACGCGCTGGCAATTGATATCCAGTAATTATTCGGCAGCGACGTCCGGCGAGGGCCGCTGTGGTGCGGTCACGGGGGTCTGCTGCTGCTTGGCCGCGACACGTTCGGCCCCGGTTTTTGGCGGCGCTGTCAGCGTCGGCGCCGGGGCTGCGACCTGTGGGGCCAGTTTCGTGCGGCGGAACACCAACATGTTCTGAAACACAGTCGTCTTGCCCAGCAAACCTTCGCGTTGTTCGCAGGGCAGGGTATCTGTGCGCAGGTATTCCCAGCCAAACGCTGCCAAATCGTTCATGGTCGTCTCAAGGGCGTGGGCAAAGCGGTATTCGACCGATTTGAGGCCCTTGGCCTTCACGCCGCGCATCGGCGCCGGCACGACTTTGTATTCGTATGACATCACGTCACCCCTGTTGGCCCCCTTAGGGCCTATAGCAAAAGTATGGCACGAATCCAAGTATTCGCAATGGGACCGTATGAGCGGTGCGTGACATGCCCACGCCCTAAAGCCCCAGTTTTGCCGCGACCAATTCGTTGACAACGCCCGGATTGGCCTTGCCGCCGGTCGCTTTCATGACTTGGCCGACGAACCAGCCTGCCAGCTTTGGATTGGCTTTCGCCTTTTCGACCTGCGCGGGGTTGGCGGCGATGATTTCGTCAACTGCGGCCTCGATGGCACCTGTGTCAGTGACCTGTTTCATACCTTCGGTAGCGACGATTTCAGCAGGGTCGCGGCCTGTGGTATAGCAGATTTCAAACACATCCTTGGCGATCTTGCCCGAGATGTCGCCGGATTTGATCAGGCCGACCAGAGCGCCCAGTTGCGCGGCGGAAACGGGGCTGTCTTCGATGCTATGGTCTTCTTTCTTGAGGCGGCCAAACAGTTCGTTGATCACCCAGTTGGCGGCCAGTTTGCCGTCGCGGCCAGCGGCGACCTGTTCAAAGTACACCGCATTGGCCAGTTCCGCCGTCAGCACCGAGGCGTCATAGTCAGCCAAGCCGAAATCGCGGATAAAGCGCGCCTTTTTTGCGTCGGGCAGTTCGGGCAGTGCAGCTTTGATACTGTCCACCCAATCCTGTTCGATTTCCAGCGGCAGCAGGTCGGGGTCCGGGAAGTAGCGGTAATCATGGGCTTCTTCTTTGGATCGCATCGACCGGGTTTCGTTCTTGTCGGGATCGTAAAGGCGGGTTTCCTGGGTGACTTCCTTGCCATCTTCGAGCAGGGCAATCTGGCGTCGCGCCTCGACGTCGATGGCCAGTTGGATGAACCGCATGGAGTTCATGTTCTTGATTTCGCAGCGGGTGCCGAGGTGGCTGAAATCCTGTGTCGCCTGATATTTTTCGTATTGGCCGGGGCGGCAGATCGACACGTTGACGTCAGCCCGCAGGTTGCCGTTCTGCATGTTGCCGTCGCAGGTGCCCAGGTAACGCAGGATCTGGCGCAGTTTCAGCACATATGCGGCGGCTTCTTCGGGGCCGCGGATATCGGGGCGGCTGACGATTTCCATCAGCGCCACGCCGGTCCGGTTCAGGTCCACGAACGACATGTTGGGGTCCATGTCGTGGATTGATTTACCCGCGTCCTGTTCCAGATGGATGCGTTCGATCCGCACGAGGCGTGCCTTGCCGTCGCCCATTTCGACCAGCACTTCGCCCTCGCCCACGATAGGGTGGTAGAGTTGCGAGATTTGGTAGCCCTGCGGCAGGTCGGGGTAGAAGTAGTTCTTGCGATCAAAGGCCGAGAAAAGGTTGATCTGCGCGTTCAGGCCCAGCCCGGTCTTGACCGCCTGACTGATGCAGCCTTCGTTGATGACGGGCAACATGCCGGGCATACCCGCGTCCACGAAGGCCACGTTGCTGTTGGGTTCCGCGCCGAATTGGGTAGAGGCCCCCGAAAACAGTTTCGCCTTGGTCGCGACCTGCGCGTGGACCTCCAGCCCGATGACAAGTTCCCAGTCGTGCTGCGCACCGGCGATCACTTTGGGGGTTGGGGTGTCATAGGTCAGGTCGAGCATCTGCGCATCCTTTGGTCAGGTTCGCATGCTGTCTAAAAGAACGTGGGCGCGGCTTCAAGTCGCCATGACATCAGCCAAAAATTGCCGCCGGGCGCCGGACGGTATTGAGCGGCGTGGTTTTGCGGGGCAACGTCACCGCCATGAGACAGATATGGGTCATCATCGCGCTGGTCGTAACGGCAGGGTTTGCGCAAGCCGATCAGGTGGCATCGGTGCGGCCCGTCGCCCGCCCCGATCATATGGTCCGCTATCCCGTCACGATCGAGACGCGCACGCCGGACGTGCGTCCGGTGGCCCGCGACAGTTTTCAGCCCCGCGCGCGCTGGGACAGCAAGCCCGGCGGGCGCGTCTGGACCCGGGCCGCGATGGCGGCGATTGCGGCACATGGTGCGCCGCTGGTGTCGGTGGTGCCGCGCGATATAGCGGTGTGGTGTCCGGGCTATGCCGCCGCGTCGCCGGATCGGCGCCGTGCGTTTTGGGCCGGGATGATGTCGGCGCTGTCCAAGCACGAAAGCACCTATGATCCGCGCGCCGTCGGCGGGGGCGATTCGTGGTACGGGCTTTTGCAGATATATCCCGATACCGCGCGCCGCTATGGCTGTCGGGCACAGACCGGAGAGGCGCTGAAGAACCCCGCCGAAAACCTGAGCTGTGCGGCCCGGATCATGGCCGTGACCGTGGCCCGTGATCGCGCGGTGGCGTTGCATGACGGGCGTTGGCGTGGCGTTGCTGCGGATTGGGGACCGATGACAAGCAGCGCCAAAATCAGCGAAATGGCGGGCTGGACCCGGCGGCAAAGCTATTGTGTGCCGGTTGAAGCTGTGCGCCCGGTCGCGCGCCCTAATCTGCCTGCGGCCGTTTCAACCATGAGCGTGAGGCCGCGACCAGATTGACCGCTGGCGCGTCCTTGCCTCCAAGGGCCAGCGTGGCACGGCGCAGCAGATCAATGCCTTGCTCGGCGTTCTTGGGCATGGAGGCGGCTGAAATCGGCTCGCCTATCGTGACGCGGAACGGCTGTTTGGCCTTGTTCAGCGTCTCGTGGAACAGGGTGATATCGCGCAGGGTCGGGTGCAGCAGGTCGAACAGGTAAAACAGCGCCGAATTGCGCGCCTGAATGTTGATCGGAATGACCGGCAGATCGAATTTGCGCGCCAGCATCGCGGCCGAGGCCATCCAAGGCCGTTCAAAAAGCCGCAGGCCGCGCCGTTTCGCCAGACGTCCAGAGGGGAAGATAACGCCAAGCCGCCCTTCGCTGGTGGCTTGGCGCATGTAGGCCATGGTTTCGCGGGTCTTGGCGTGGCTGCGCAGTTCGCTGCGCCATTCGACCGGGGCGATCATGCTTTCCATCTGGGGAAAGACCCGCAGGATATCGCGGTTGGCAAAGAAATATGCATCGGGCCGGGTGGCGGCGATCAGGTGGTGCAGGATAATGCCGTCGGCGATCCCCGTGGGGTGGTTCGCCACAATCAGGGCTGGGCCGTGGGCCGGGATATGGCCCAGCCCGCTGGCGGTGACATTTTGGGCCAGACGCTGTCCCATCGCCCTCATGATCGCATCGGCGGGCGCGTCTTCGAGGATTTTGGCGATGGCGACGGTGGCATCATAGCCCAGCATCTTGTGCAGGCAGCGCCGGGCGATGCGGGTGCCGGGGCGATCACTGTAAAGCCAGCGCGCACGTTCTGCGATCAGCGGGTCAATGCGATGTTCCATGGCGCATATCTGGCCACGGGTGCGTAACAGTTGCACGACATCTTGCTAAAACTTGCCGCAGCGGCGGAACGCTGCGGCAATTTCATCTTGGATCGGCCATAATCAGCCCAAAATGCGCGTTATCATCTCGGTTGTGTCGGCTGACAGGTTTGGCGTGTCGGCGATTCGCAGCAAGGCGGCCCGGATTTTGGCTTGGCGGGCACCATCATAGCGGCGCCATGTCGAAAAGGCGGTGGACATGCGGGCTGTGGTTTGCGGGTTCAGCGGATCAAGTTTGATCAACCAATCCGCGAGCAGGTCGTATCCGGCCCCACCGGGGTGGTGAAAGCCCGCAGCATTGCCAGCCAGCGCGCCGAAGACCGCGCGGAACCGGTTGGGGTTTTTCATGGTAAAGGCGGGATGTCCGGTCAATCTGGCGGCGGTTTCAGCGGCCTGATCGGGGGCGGCACAGGCAACTTGCAGGCCAAACCATTTGTCCATGACAAGCCGGTCGTTTTGCCACTGTGCCGCGAACCCGCTGAGTGCGGCATCCGCTTTGCCGGTCTTGAGAAGTGCGGTGAGGGCGGCAAGCTGCTGGGTCATATTGTCTGCGCTGGCGTATTGTGCGGCGGCCTGTCTGGCACCATCAAGCCGCGATATCAGCCCAAGGACGGTATTGCCAAGCGCGCGTCGGCCCGCAGACGCCGCATCGGGCGTGTAGGCCCCGGTGACGGTCATATCGGCGTAGACCCGTGGCAGCATATCCTGGAGATGCTGGGCGATATGGAGTTTCAGCGTTTCGTGGGCGTCGTAGATGGCCGATGGGTCGGGGGTTTCGCCCGCATCGACAAGCGTTTGGGCGGTGTCGTCTTCGGTAGGAAGCCCCAGCACCAGCGCGCGGAACGCGGGGTCGAGGCTGTCGTCGCGCAAGACCGCAGACAAACCATCGAGATAATCCGCATCCGGCGTCGCGCCGTCACGCACCATGCGCAACAGCACGTCCTGGGCCAAGGCGCGTCCGGCATCCCATTTGTTGAACGGGTCGGTGTCATGCGCCAAAAGGAACGCGCGCTGGGCGTTGGTTTGGGCATGCGCGATGATCACGGGCGCGGAAAAGTCGCGCAGGATTGATGGGATCGGTTTGCTGGCAAGACCTTCGAACGTAAAGCTTTGTTCGGTCTGGGTCAGTTCCAGCAGGGTGGTCGGGACGATCTCGTCGCCGTTGTCGTTCAGCAGACCCACGGCGACGGGGATCACCATAGGGTGCTTTTGGTCCTGTCCCGGCGTGGGCGGCGTGTGTTGGGTCAACGTCAGCGTATAGCGCCCCGCGCCCCGGACGTGATGCGGGGCCTCTGCGTCGAGGTCCCGGCTCGGGGGCCGGGACAGCTCGCCCGGTTGCCAGCTTTCGCTGACGGTCACGCGGGGGGTGCCGGCCTGACTGTACCATTCGGCGAATTGCGTCAGGTCGCGGCCAGTGGCGTCTGCAAAGACCTTGAGCCAGTCTTCGATCGTGGCCGCGTCGCCGTCGTGGCGTTCAAAATAAAGGTCCAGTGCCTTGGCGTATGCGTCTTCGCCGACCAGACGGCGCAGCATCCCGATGATCTCGGCACCTTTTTCATAGACGGTGACGGTGTAGAAATTGTTGATCTCGACAAAGCTGTCAGGGCGGACGGGATGCGCGAGGGGGCCGTTATCTTCGCGGAACTGGTGCGCGCGCAGGACCACCGCGTCGTTGATCCGTTTGACCGCATGGCCGCGCATGTCGCCGGTGAATTGCTGGTCGCGGAACACGGTCAGCCCTTCCTTGAGGCACAGTTGGAACCAGTCGCGGCAGGTGATGCGGTTGCCGGTCCAGTTGTGGAAATACTCGTGGGCGATGATCGCTTCGATCCGTTCGAAATTGGCATCGGTCGCGGTTTCGGGCGACGCAAGGACGGCGGAGGAGTTGAAGATGTTCAGCCCCTTGTTTTCCATCGCCCCCATATTGAAGTCATCGACCGCGACGATATTAAAGACATCAAGGTCATATGCGCGGCCATACACGTCTTCGTCCCATTTCATGGACTTCTTGAGCGCTTCCATCCCGAAGGCGCATTTGCCTTCGTCGTCGCCGGGGCGCACCCAGATATTCAGTTCCACGGCATTGCCGGACATGGTGGTAAAGCTGTCGGGGTGGTTGACCAGATCGCCCGCGACGAGCGCGAACAGATACGCGGGTTTCGGCCAGGGGTCGTGCCATTCGGCCCAGCCCGTGCCGCTGGCGGACGGGTTGCCATTGGACAAAAGGACCGGCAGGTCGCTTTCGATGCGGACGGTGAAAACGCTCATCACGTCGGGGCGGTCGGGGTAGTATGTGATCTTGCGAAACCCTTCGGCCTCGCATTGGGTGCAATACATACCGTTCGACATATAAAGCCCTTCGAGGGCGGTGTTGGTTTCGGGACTGATTTCGACCTCTGCCTCGAAGGTGAAGGGGCCGTTGGGGGCCGGGCAGGTCAGGCCGGTTTCGCTGACATCGGGGGTGATGGTTTGCCCGTCGATCTTGGCGCTGATCAGGGTCAGGTGTTCGCCGTGCAGAAAGAAATCACGCGCTGTGGCGTCGGGGTTGGGCCGCAAGGCAATGCGCGAGATCACCCGCGTCGCGGTGGCGGACAGTTTGAATGTCAGGTGGACGCTGTCGACCAGAAAGCTGGGCGGTGTATAGTCGCGCAGGTAGATCGTTTGGGGGGCTGCGTCTTTCATTTCGGTGATCCTTGTACAGGGTGTTTGCACGGAACCTATGTTGCCTGACGGGGATGTGCCACTGGTTTGGCGCGCAAAGCTTTTTGAAAATCATGGCTGCCATGCTAGTTTGTCGGCAATGGCCAAGATGCGCAAAAAATCGGATTTCCCGCAGAAAACCTGCGCCACCTGTGGCCGCCCATTTGCGTGGCGCAAGAAATGGGCGCAGGTTTGGGAGCAGGTGCGCTATTGCTCCGATAGGTGCCGTGCGGCGCGTCTGAAACCATAATCTTGTAAATTGGTCATTGAATATGACCAGAGACGTTGCCTATCGGAAACTTTTCTTCTAATTCTCGGGCGAGGATTGTGTGCTGTTGTATGCCGTCAGAAAATTGGAGACGTGATGACCGACCGTATTGAAAAGCATGGGCTGCAGGTAGCCCTTGAACTGGCTTCATTCATTGAAGACCGCGCCCTGCCGGGAACGGGCATTGCGCCTGACGCCTTCTGGGCTGGCTTTGCGGGGGTGATTGCGCAGATGACACCGCGCAACCGTGCGCTGTTGGAAAAGCGCGAAGATTTGCAGGCCAGGATTGATGCGTGGCATATCGCCCACCGCGACGCGCCACATGATCGCCGTGCCTATGAGGCGTTCCTGCGCGAGATCGGCTATCTTGTCCCCGAGGGCGATGATTTTGAGATCGAGACGACACATGTCGACCCTGAAATTGCAAAGATCCCCGGACCGCAGCTGGTCGTGCCGATCACCAACGCCCGCTTTGCGCTGAATGCGGCGAACGCGCGCTGGGGCAGTCTTTATGATGCGTTCTATGGCACCGATGCCATGGGCGAGCAGCCGCCCAAGGGCCCCTATGACCGCGGTCATGGTGCGCGGGTCGTGGCGCGGTCACGCGTGTTTCTGGACGAGGCGTTCCCGATCAACGGTGCCAGCCATGCGGATGTGCGCCGCTACTATGTGCATGACGGTGCGTTGCTGATTGATGATAACCCGCTGCGCGATCCGGCCAAGTTCGTTGGCTATCGCGGCAATCCAAAGGCGCCTGATGCGGTGGTTTTGGTGAATAACGGTTTGCATGTCGAGCTGGTGTTCGACCGCGCCCACCCGATTGGCAGCCGCGATCAGGCATTGCTGGCCGATGTGCGGCTGGAAAGCGCCGTTTCCGCGATCATGGATTGCGAGGACAGCGTCGCGTGCGTGGATGCGGAAGACAAGGTAGAGGCCTATGGCAACTGGCTGGGTCTGATGCAGGGCGATCTGACGGCTGATCTGCAAAAGGGTGGCCAGACGGTGACGCGGCGGTTGGCCGAGGATCTGACCTATACTGCGCCGGACGGCGGCACGCTGACCCTAAAGGGGCGCGCATTGCTGTGGATTCGCAATGTCGGCCACCTGATGACAAATCCGGCGGTCTTGGACGCCAGCGGTGCTGAAGTATACGAAGGCCTGATGGACGCGATGATCACCACGCTGGTGGCGATGCATGATCTAAAGCGTGATGGCGGGAATTCGGCGCTTGGGTCGGTCTATGTCGTGAAGCCCAAGATGCACGGGCCGGAGGAGGTTGCCTTTACCAACGACATCTTTGCCGGGGTCGAGGATGCGCTGGGCCTGCCGCGCGACACGGTCAAAATCGGGATCATGGACGAGGAACGCCGCACGACGGTGAACCTCAAGGCGTGTATCCGCGCGGCGAAAACCCGCGTTGCGTTCATCAACACCGGCTTTCTGGATCGGACGGGCGATGAAATTCACACCTCGATGGAAGCCGGGCCGTTCAGCCGCAAGGATTTCATCAAGCGCAAGCAGTGGATTGGCGCCTACGAAGATCAGAACGTCGATATCGGGCTGGAGTGCGGGTTTTCCGGGCGCGCCCAGATCGGCAAGGGCATGTGGGCCATGCCCGATTTGATGGCCGCAATGCTGGAGCAGAAGATTGCCCATCCGCAATCCGGTGCGAACTGCGCATGGGTGCCAAGCCCGACGGCGGCTACGCTGCATGCGCTGCATTATCACAAGGTCAATGTGATGGCCGTGCAGGCCAAGCTGCGCGCGGGCGGGCGGCGTGCCTATGTATCGTCGATCCTGGATATTCCGCTGGCGCAGTATCAGCGCTGGACGGATGCACAAAAGATCAAAGAGGTCGAAAACAACGCCCAAGGGATTTTGGGATATGTCGTGCGCTGGATTGATCAGGGCGTGGGCTGTTCCAAGGTGCCTGACATCAACAATGTCGGCCTCATGGAGGATCGCGCGACCTGCCGGATTTCCAGTCAGGCTCTGGCGAACTGGCTGCATCACGGCGTTGTCACGCAGGCACAGGTGATGGAGGCCATGCAAAAGATGGCAGCCGTCGTGGATGCACAGAATGCGGGTGACCCGGCGTATCGCCCGATGGCGCCGAACTTTGACGGGATCGCGTTTCAGGCGGCGTGTGATCTGGTGTTCAAGGGGCGGATTCAACCGTCAGGCTATACCGAACCTGTCTTGCATCAGCGGCGGTTAGAGTTGAAGGCGCAGCGTAATCATTAAGGATTGGCGGGGATGACCCCGCCCTACGGGAGATAACGAATGACTGATATTTCAGCGAGCAAGGCGCGGACCATCATCCGCAAGGCATTGGCCAAGGGCAATGAGATGGGGTTCAAACCCTTGTCTGTCGTCGTGCTTGATGCCGGTGGCCATGTCAAAGCGTTCGAGCGCGAGGATGGCGCCGCACCGGGGCGGTTTGGCATCGCACATGGCAAGGCCTATGGGTCGGTCATGCTGGGCATGGCGGGCACCGCGCAGATGGCAAGGGCCGAGGCGCAGGCGTATTTCATGGCCGCTGTGAACGGCGTTTACGGCGGGCAGGTGGTGCCGGTTCCGGGCGGTGTGCTGCTGCGTGACAAGCGCGGTGCGGTGATGGGTGCCGTCGGCGTGACGGGCGACACATCCGATAATGATGTCATTGCCGCGATGGCGGGCATCGAGGCGGCAGGGCTACAGGGCGAAGCCTAGGCGCCTCAATCTTCGGCAAATGCGCTATACGGACCACATGTGCGGGGATGCTGCGGCCTGTGTGCGCATGCTGTGTCTTCCGTTGCGAGAAATTCGGATGTAACAAGGGCGAAACCCGAAAGGAATGTTCATGCGGCGGCCCGTGATTGGTATTATCGGTAACAGTCATCTGATCAACGACCAATATATTGTCCATGGTGCGGGGCAGATGAATGCGCAGGCGCTTTCTGATGTTGCCGGTGCGATTCCCATCATTATTCCCACCGACCCCGCTGTGGTGTCGGTGGCCGAGTTGATGGTAACCTGTGATGGGTTTTTGTTCACCGGCGGCCGCCCCAATGTCCACCCCGAGGAGTATGGCGAAGCGGCAACCGAGGCGCATGGCGCTTTTGACCGCGACCGCGATCGCATTGCATTGCCCCTGATCCGGGCCTGCGTGGCGCAGGGGCAGCCGATCTTTGGCATTTGTCGGGGGTTTCAAGAGGTGAACGTGGCCATGGGTGGCACGCTTTATCCCGAAATTCGTGACTTGCCGGGGCGTGATAACCACCGGATGCCGCCCGACGGTACGATGGAGGAAAAGTTTCAGCTGCGCCACGAGGTGACGTTTGCAGAGGGTGGACCGTTTCATCGGCTGATGGGGACCCGCGCGGTGATGACGAACACGTTGCATGGGCAGGGCATCAAAGATCCCGGACCGCGCATCGTGATTGATGGCCATGCGCCCGACAGCACGCCAGAGGCGATCTATGTCGCTGATGCACCGGGATTTACCCTGTCCGTGCAGTGGCATCCAGAGTGGAATGCGCTGGGTGATCCGGTGTCGCGGCCCTTGTTCGAGGCCTTTGGCGATGCGTGCCGTGCATGGGCCGCCGGGGCGCTGCGCAAGGCGGGTTAGCGTCGGTTCGCACTGACCTGGATCAACCTGCGGTGCGACGTGGCGGGCATTATGGTGTCCAAACCACGTTGGAGCGCACCATGAAAATTTTGATCGCCTATGCCTCGACCGAGGGGCAGACCCGCAAGATTGTCCGGTTTTGTGCCGATTATCTGACGACGGAAGGCCACAGCGTCGAACTGCTGCCGGCTGAGGATGCGATTGATACCGATTTATCGCAGTTTGATGCGGCCTTGCTGGCCGGGTCCGTCCATGGGGGCAAATATCAAAAACCGCTGATCGCACTGGCAAGTCGGCAGGCGGATGCCTTGGCGCATATGGGTGCCGCGTTCATGTCGGTATCATTGGCCGCTGCCGGTGACGATGAAGACGACTGGGAGGGACTGGAGGACTGCGTGAACCGCTTTGTCAGTCAGACAGAGTGGTCCCCGGCAAGGGTCATGCATGTGGCCGGGGCATTTCGGTTTTCGGAGTATGATTTCCTCAAATCCTGGGCGATGCGTTGGATCGCTGCGCAAAAGGGTCAGGACGTCGATCCGCATAAGGATAAGGAATACACCGATTGGGCCGCATTGCGCATCGCATTATCCGATTGGATAAGCGCGGCTTCGTCCCGCTGAGGCGTCACAACTTGTACACCACCGACGTTTGCGGCATCAATTGCCAAGCGCTCACGGAGGTGGCATGAAACGGTCCCGCATCAACGAGATTATGGCCCAGGCGGATCAGATGATCCGGTCCTATGGCTTTGTATTACCGCCATGGGCCTATTGGACCCCCGCGGAATTTCAGGCGCGGGCCAGTGCCGCCAAGGCGGTGATCGACGCCCGTTGCGGTTGGGATATCACCGATTATGGCGCGGGGCGCTATGATTCGATGGGGTTGTTTCTGTTCACGCTGCGCAATGGGCGGCTGGCGGACCTGCGGCGTGGCGGCGGCATGTGTTATGCTGAAAAGCTGTTGATTTCAAAGCAGGACCAGATGTCGCCGATGCATACCCACGTCATCAAGGCGGAAGATATCATCAACCGGGGCGGGGCAACATTGGTGGTCGCGCTTTATGGTTCGGACGCGGATGGGAATTTTGATGAAACTGCGGGGGGCACTGTCTTTTGCGATGGGCTCCGGCGTGATTTTACACCCGGCGAAAAGCTGAAACTTGCCCCCGGTGAGAGTGTCACGCTGATGCCCGGCGACTGGCACGCGTTTTGGGGCGAAGGGGGGGATGTGCTGATCGGTGAGGTTTCGACCGTCAATGACGATGAGACCGACAACATCTTTCACGACCCGATTGGCCGTTTTGCGCAGGTGGAAGAGGACGCAGCCCCGACCCATTTGCTGGTCAGCGATTACGGGACATGGCTGCGGCAGGCGCTTTAGAGGATCAGATCGAAGGTTTTGAACAATGGCAGTTCGCGCGCGCGGATGCCGGTGAGGTCAAACAATGCATTGCCAAGCGCGGGCATCGCGGGCGGCGTGCCGGGTTCGCCGACGCCACCGAGATGCGGCGCGGTTTCGCGGATCTGCACGGCGAACTGTGGGGTGTTGTGCATGCGCAGGGCGTCGTAGTCGTAGAAGTTCATCTGTTCTGCCTGCCCGTCGGCAAAGGTGATTTCGCCCTGCATCGCCGCCGAAAGCCCATAGATCGCGCCTGATATCATCTGTGCCTCGATGATGGCGGGGTCCAGGGCGGTGCCGACGTCACAGGCGATCCAGACCTTGTTGATGCGGATGCCATTGCCGGTGTCTTCGACTTCGATCACTTCGGCGACGGGGGTGCCAAAGGAATAGGTAAAGCCGATGCCGCGCCCGATATTGGCGGGGGTTTGGCCCGTCCAGCCCGACATTTCGCCCACAGCGGCAATGACCCCCGCAGAGGGCGCGTGTTCGTCCTGCGCCAGTGCCAGCCGGAATTGCAGCGGGTCGGTGCCTGCGGCATGGGCCATTTCGTCGATGAAGGTGTCAAAGAAAAATCCGTTGAAGGAATTGCCGACCGAGCGCCAGAAGCCCAGTGGGATGTCGATTTCGGTCAGGTGGCCGGTGATCCGGTAGTTGGGGATCTTGTAGGGCTGGTCAAACGCGCCTTCGACATGGCCCCGGTCAGGGCCGGGGGGAACCTGACCGGACAGACGCATGCTTGAGTTATGGGTGACGGAGGGCGCGGCGATTTTGCCATCCACCAGCTGTGCGGCGCCATCGCGGACCACGCCGCGAAACCGGGCGCTGGCGGCGGGGCGATAGAAGTCATTGCGCATGTCTTCTTCCCGGCTCCAGATCATTTTGATCGGCGTGCCGGGGAATTCCTTGGCGATGCGGGCGGCCTGCACGGAAAAGTCAAATTCGGCCCGTCGGCCAAAGCCGCCACCCATGAATGTGGTGTGAATGGTGACCTGTTCGGCGGCCAGACCTGTTGCCTTGGCGCATTTGTCGCGGGCGATGATCGGGGCTTGGTTGCCGCACCACACGGTAAGCGCGTCGCCGGTGTAAAGCGCCGTGGCGTTCATCGGCTCCATCGTCGCATGGGCGAGAAAGGGGACGAAATATTCCGCCGTGATTTCGGTGCCGTCCAGGGCGGCGGTGACATCGCCATCGTCACGGGCAGTGCTGTCGGGTTCATTGTCAAGCGAGGCAATGACAGCCGCACGCAGATCAGCTGTCGTTTCGGGATAGTTCGATTTTTCCCACGTGATATCAACCGCTTCGGCAGCCTGAATGGCAAGCCAGGTATTGGTGGCGACGACGCCGATACCGTCACCGAGATTGATGATCGCTGCAACGCCTGCCATATCTCTGGCCACGCTGTCGTCATAAGATACCATGCCGCTGCGGCGCGGGTTCATGCGCACGGTGGCGAATTTCATACCGTCGAGCTTGGAGTCGAGCGCATATGCGGCGGTGCCAGTGGATTTGCCGATCATGTCGGTCCGCGGCATGGATGTGCCCAGATATTTCCACTCTGATTTGTCGCGCAGGTTCACATCCGGCGGGGTGATCGCGGCGGCGGCCCGGGCCAGCGCGGTATAGGGCAGGGTGGTCCCGTCGGGCGCGATCACGGCGCTGTTTTTGGTGCGCAGGGTCGTCGCGTCGACGCCCAATTGGTTGGCGGCGGCCAGTTTGAGCGTCTCGCGGGCGGTGGCCCCGGCGTGGCGCATCCGGTCAAACGCATCTTTGGTCGAGGTCGAGCCGCCGGTGATTTGCAGGTTCAGCAATTTGCCGACCATGCCAACATTCTGGCGCATATTGTGGATGAATGCGGTGTCGGCGTAATGTTTGAACGGCAGGGCAAGGCCCAGCACGGCCTGATTGTAATAGGCCTGAGCGGGGGGGCCGTGCAGGACGGTGATATCGTCCCATGCGACGTCCATCTCTTCGGCGACAAGCGCCGCGAGGGTGGTATGCACGCCCTGTCCCATTTCAGCGCGGGGTGCGATGATGGTCACACCGTCGGCGTTGATAAGGACATAGGCGTTCAACGTGGCCTCGCCCGGGCCCGGCGTCAGCGGGTTGGGGGCATCCTTGCGGATTTGGTACACCCCGAAGGCGACGCCGCCGACGATGGCGGCAGAGCCGATCAGGAAGGTACGGCGGGCGACTTTTCCGATGCTGGCCATGATTTACGCCTCTTGCAGTTTTTGGGCCGCAGTTTTGATCGCGGCGCGGATGCGGGGGTAGGTGCCGCAGCGGCACAAGTTGCCCTGCATGGCCTCGTCGATGTCTTGATCGGTGGGTCCGGGATTCGCGGATAGCAATGCCGCAGCCTGCATGATTTGCCCGGACTGGCAGTAGCCGCATTGGGCGACTTGGTGATCGACCCAGGCCTGTTGGATTATGGCCATGTCGGCAGGGGTTCCCAGGCCTTCGATGGTTGTGACGTCACCCCAGACGTCCGACAGGGCGACCTGACAGGATCGCACCGCCTCGCCGTTGATATGGACGGTGCATGCGCCACAGGCGGCGACGCCGCAGCCGAATTTGGTGCCGGTCAGGCCAACGGCATCGCGCAGAACCCACAAAAGCGGGACATCGCCGGGCAGGTCGACACTGTGGGAGGTGCCATTGATTGTGAGGGTCGTGGGCATTTGGGGCCTCGTGCGAAAGTGAACAGGTAAGTTTAGTTTACCGGAGGTTGTGGTGGCGGGCAATTTTTTCTGCAGGCGGGATCGCATTTGGCAGATCTGCGCCTCCGGCGGGGATATTTCGGCTCGGAAGAAGGTGGGGGAAATTGGGCTATGGGTGTGTGAGGCCGTTGATCTGCTCCAGAAGTTTGGGGATGTTGTCTTTGAAGCGGCTCTGTTGCACAAATTCTGTGAGGGATTCATCTAGTGAATCCAGTGTGGTAGCTGGAGGGCATGAGCAGACCCATCCCCCCCGCCTACAAGACCAGGAACTGGCCGGCCTATAACGAAGCGCTCA
>Ga0208544_10000061_pt1 | contig 76638 bp, 75 predicted proteins | sample DEB08_DNA_9_FD_184526 | JGI IMG/M metagenome (GOLD analysis project Ga0208544, IMG submission 184526) | Aqueous microbial communities from the Delaware River and Bay under freshwater to marine salinity gradient to study organic matter... | ecosystem: Environmental > Aquatic > Marine > Coastal ...
AAGGTCTGTAAAATTGTTCTTAGATGTTTTTACCATGGGATAATACTCCTGTTGTTAACAGGCAAAATCTAACAGATCTGCCCGCATCTTCGAAGGGAGCAGTCGGTCCATCCCATTAGCAGTCATTCGCGATTCTACCCCCCAATTTCCCATTGTCCTTCCCGCTCTTTCCCCGCTATGGTCACTCCAAACCAATCACCGGAGTATCCCATGTCACAATCTGCCAATACCAATCGCCGCGTTGTTCTTGCCGAGCGCCCGAAAGGCGCGCCGGACGATAAGACCCTGCGCCTTGAAACATCTAATATGCCAAAGGCTGGCGCTGGTCAGATGTTGCTGCGCACGGTCTATCTCTCGCTCGATCCATATATGCGCGGACGCATGAACGATGCGAAGTCCTATGCGGAGCCGGTTGCCATTGGCGGCGTGATGACAGGGCAGGTGGTTGCGCAGGTGGTCACGTCTGATCTGGAAAAATTCGCCGTTGGCGACTATGTGCTTCATGGCAGCGGCTGGCAGGATTATGCGGTTTCTGACGGCAAAGATGTGATGAACCTTGGCAAAGACCCGAAAAACCCGTCCTGGTCGTTGGGCATTTTGGGCATGCCCGGTTACACGGCCTATGCTGGCCTGTTGCTGATCGGCGAACCAAAGCCCGGCGAAACCGTTGTTGTTGCAGCTGCTTCCGGCCCCGTTGGCGCAACGGTTGGCCAGATCGCCAAGATCAAAGGGTGCCATGTGGTTGGCGTTGCGGGCGGCGCAGAAAAATGCGCCCATGTGGTCAACAATCTCGGCTTTGATGCCTGTATTGATCATAAGGCCGACGACTTCGCCGCCCAGCTGAAGGCCGCTTGCCCAAAAGGCATTGATGTCTATTTCGAAAATGTTGGCGGTAAGGTGCTTTACGGCGTTTTGCCTTTGCTCAATGCTTTCGCCCGCATGCCCGTTTGCGGCGTCGCCTCCTGGTACAATCTTGCGGGTCTGCCAGATGGGCCTGATATGGCACCTTCCATCATGGGAACCATCCTGCGAATGAAGGTCAAAATGCAGGGCTTTATCATTTTCGACAGCTTCCCGCTCAGCACCTACAAAGACTTTGCCCGCGATATGACCGGATGGCTTATGGAAGGCAAAGTGCAATATAAAGAGCAAGTGGTGGACGGGCTCGAAAATGCCCCCGCCGCGCTGAACGATCTGCTGGTTGGCAAAAGCTTCGGCAAAATGGTCGTGAGGGTTGGTTAGTTGATTGGGGTTAAACCCTGTTTGAATAGTCATCCTCGGGCTTGTCCAAGACAAGCCCGAGGATGACTAGATCTTTTTCTGCCTCACGCCGATTTTACAAGCCATATTCCAATAGCTGATAAAAATCCGATAAGCCTCAGCCAATCCGTATTTCGGATCATAAGCATGGACGGGCTCTGAGTAGAGTGCATTTGCCTCTAATATCTTGATATTCTTGCCCGCCAGAAGATCGTTGAAATCTGGCGCGCGAATATCAAGACGGCCATAATTATACCCTTCGAACTTATCCAGCATAGGACAGATAGCCGCCACCAGTTCAGGCGTTATCCAGTCTGATATGTCTTGAAACGTCGTGCCCAGATGATGGTTGCGCACGGGGATCAAATCCAGACTTTCACCAGCTGCAACAATGTCGTTGAGGCGGTCGCGATTGAATTTTGTGACCCGTCTTTTTGTGGCTTCATCACCCGGTGCAGAATGGATCAGGGCTTCAACAGATGAGCGTCCATCGCCCGTGACTTCAAAGCCGTGTTTCCATGTCATGGATGCAATCCGGCCATTTTTGTCCGGTGCGTCTTGGAGGTAAAATACAGCAACTTCCAATCCGCCGACATATTCTTGCAACAACCAATTACCGTTTCCTTTGATGTATTTGTTCCAAACTGTCCCAAATGCTTCAGCTGAATCTACAAAGTATACAGATCGGCCCTGAATGCCATCATCGGGTTTCAACACCACCTGTTGGGCTTGGTTCATTCTCTTTAAAAACCCGTCAAAGCGGGTTTTTGCTTCGTTGAGGGTGAGAGTGCCCTCCAGCAATATCTCGCTGGGAAGAAGAGGGTGATCTTGCGGAAACCGTTTAACAAATCCGGTTTTTGATTCCGGGAATAGCCCGCCTTTTGCAAGGCCCCAATTCGCTTTGAGGGGAGCGCTGAAGCTTTTATATCGGATCAACATGCCAAGAACGGCAATGCCAATAGGCACATAAAAAATACCCATGGGAATCTCATGCCACCAACGTCGTTGGGGTGTTACTGGAACAGGCAGAGATTGCCGTAGGGGCGGGCGGTTATGTTTCATCGGGTTTAGTTTGCAATAGTTTCAATCGACAAAAAAGGGCGCAGATTGCTCCGCGCCCCAAAATTCGAAATAATCGTAACAGATTAGGCTTTGGTTTCTTCTTCAGAAACTTCGGTTTCGCCATCAGCGTCATCTTCTGATGTTTCTTCAAAGATGTCATCCAAATCAATCTCGTCTTCTTCCTGAACGTCCAACTCGAAGCGTGCATCGCGACCGGTCAAATCTTCACCAGCTGCCTGACGGGTTGCTTCGTCTTCAGAACGGGCAACGTTGATTTTCACGATTGAAGTCACTTCTGGGTGCAGGCTGATCTCAACATTGTGCAAGCCGATTGTTTTGATCGGGTTCTGCAATGTCACCTGGCTGCGCGCCACGTGGAAACCTTTTTCTTCCAATGAAGCAGCAACGTCACGTGTTGATACTGAACCGTAAAGCTGACCGGTTTCACCAGCAGAGCGGATAACGATATAGCTTGTGCCGTTCAGTTTAGCATCAATCGCATCAGCGTCTTTTTTGCGGTCAAGGTTTTTCGCTTCCAACTCAGCGCGCTGACCTTCAAAGCGTTCCATGTTACTTTTGTTGGCGCGCAATGCTTTGCCCTGCGGCAAAAGATAGTTGCGGGCAAAACCGTCTTTAACAGTGACCACATCGCCCATTTGGCCGAGCTTTGCGATACGTTCGAGGAGAATAATCTGCATGATAAAGTTCCTTTAGTTCATGTGTTTGAAGTTGGACCGGAAGCGTTCCGGTTTGAAACGTTAAACGAGCGGAAAAGACCGATCGCGGTGAATATCAAAAGGGGTACGGAAAACAAGACGATGGAGGCATAGCTGGCCCACAACAGAAAAGGTCGGATTGGGTTTCCGCGGCTCGTAAAATGCAAATGGGCAAGTCCAATCAGACCAAAACCGCCAATGCCAATACCAAGCAATACAGCTGCAGCAAGTTGTAAGGTTCCTGGTAAAATCAATTCACCCAAAAGACCGGCAGCTAAAATTCCAGCGGCCTCTACAGGCAATCTAACCGTGGCAGCAACATCCTCTGGATCACGGGCCAAAAGACCAGATCGGCGGGTGATGTTAGCGGCGATAAAAGCTGTCGCCACATGCATCATTAGCCACAAGCATGGCAAAGCGATGGGGAATATTTTGGCATAAGTGGCCGCATGGGCAGTGTAGGTCGCATCGTCCAACGCGGGAAGATTTGGATTGGTGTTGTAAAATGCTTTGAGCAATTCAGCGAACCTGGCGGTCAGAAACTCATTGGTGAGACCGGCAAAAAGGCCAATCAGGATAAAGCCAGCTGCAAGCACCATCATCAGTCGAAAGAGAATGATCGATAGCGGAAACCAGACCACGCCGCCTTCATTGTCATTGGCAGCAGTATTCGTCGAACGAGTGCCTAGGTTTACAAGAAGTCCAACATATGCGGCTGGCGCAAATAGCAATGCGCCTGATATGCCAGCAAGCGGATAGCCGCCAAACACGCCTGCGATGACAATGCCCACTAGAGCTGCAACAATGCCCGCGGCGCTGCCCCATCCCATGGTGGCGATATAGATGGCAGCAGGAGCGGCAAAAAGCAGAAAGATAGCCAACAGACCAGCATTTAGCGCGCCAAAAATCATCAGCCCGGCAGCTACGCCAGCTAAAACGCCTGTAAATAATGCTTGGTTGTTTATCATATCGCTGTCCTGTCCTTTTGACAGTTAGGCCGCGCAGGCCAACTAGGGTGTTTATGTTTACAAAAACCAAGAAATCAAAAGATGACCAAACCTTGGGGCAACTTTTGAATCCATCTTAACATAAACATCCATTAGGGTGTCATTAATTCAAATGAACATAAACACCCATTCGGGTTTGTTTATGTCTCTATCGCAACAATCCTAATCGCCGGGATAGACGTTGTGGGGCCGAAGCCCCACATAATATTAGCTAATCACGTATGGCAACAGGCCGAGGAAGCGGGCGCGTTTGATTGCAACAGCCAATTCACGCTGCTTTTTCAAGCTAACTGAAGAAATACGTGCAGGAACAATCTTGCCGCGCTCTGAAAGATAACGCGAAAGAAGTTTCACATCCTTGTAGTCGATCACAGGTGCATTAGCGCCAGTGAACGGGCAAGATTTGCGACGACGGTTAAAGGGTCTGCGTGAGTCCATAGCCATTATGCATCTCCTGCTGGTGTTTCGGTGCGTTCGCGGCGCGGCGGACGATCATCACGGTCACGGCGTGGGCCACGATCACCGCGGTCGCCACGATCATCGCGATCGCTCTTTTTCATCATCGCAGACGGGCCTTCTTCAAGCGCGTCAACGCGAATGGTCATGTTCCGCAACACGTCTTCATGGATACGCATCTGGCGCTCCATTTCAGCCAAAGCTGCTGACGGGGCATCCACATTCATGAAAATGTAGTGAGCCTTGCGGTTTTTCTGGATTTTGTAAGCTGCGGTGCGAAGACCCCAGTTTTCAACTTTCGTTACCTTGCCGCCATTGGCTTCAAGTACGCCTTTGAAATGCTCAGTAAGCGCGTCTGCCTGCTGGGCAGAAATATCCTGCCGTGCGAGGAATGTATGCTCGTAAAGTGGCATGATTGCCCTTCCTTTCTCTTTGTATCATCAGGTATCCCGCGCGAAGCCTCCAAACCGCATTTCGAACAGTGTTGCCACCGGAGAAAGGCGTTTGGGAACGGTTGAGAGCAGAGACAAGGGAAGCCCGGATTGTTCTTAAAACCCGCTGTCATCTTTCAGCTTACTATTGACCCGTTCACTGGCCAAAACCGCTAGACAACCTTCCTTTCAGCCTCCGGCGAAAAGCCTGAAACTCGAACAAGGCGGTTTATACAGAGAAAGGAGGGAGATGCAAGACATGTTTTCGCCCTGTTTTTTAATATGCGAAAACAGTTGTCAGGCGGCAGGCATCTTTTTACTTTGTGTAAAGTGCAGAGAGCTCAAGACATGTTTTGACAAAGCAGAAACATTTCATGCTTAAGCCCGAAGACCCTCTATTTTATTGATCCGCCACCAGGCAAACAGCAAAACGTAAAACGCCGTGCCATATTGGTTGAGAAGATCAAAAATGGTTTGCATATCTAAGCCTTGGGATGACCGGACCTATGGTGATCTAGGGCTAAGGGTGAATGATTGCTAGTTTTTCGGGAGAACACGCGAATAGGCATTGCGACTATTTTCTCGGCAAAAAATGTTCTTTTGCACTAAGCTTATTGGAGCTTTGCAGTCTCTCCCAAGCAATCCGACTTCTGGTAATTGACAACATGTCGCATAGGTATGCAAAGTCATTTATATCGCTTTTTCCAAAGTATCTAGGGATATTCGCTAGAAATAGAGATAATGTCAGTCTTCTTTATTTGTCTTTTCTCCTGTAGCATCACAATTATGTGATATTGGCTTCAGGCGCTGGAACGCGTTTCTGTAGGCGATGGTTTTCCCATTCAAAACATCATGCTTGGGAGGGCTGTTCACATCAAAAAACGAGAGGCCGGTCTGCCGGCTCTGATCGTATTGGGGACAACAGGAGAACTATCAAATGACAACCAAACTACTCATTGGTCTTGATGGCCACGGTTCGGGGGAGCGCGCTTTGGCTTATGCCGCGCGCATGGCCGAGTTGATCGGAAAGTGTGAATTGCTTGTGGTCTACGTAATCGAGTGGTCACCATTTTCGTTTCAAACAGCGGAAGAAAACGCCGAGCGCCACAAGCGTCGTGAAGAGGAAATTGCAACAGCTACAAAGCGTGTGATTGATCCGGCCATTGCGAAACTCGAAAAAAGCGGACTCAAAGCCAAAGGCGTTGTGCGCCATGGTGATGTGGCGGAAACGATCAGCCGTATTGCTGACGAAGAAAAGGCCGACCAGATTATCGTTAGCCGGTCCTCAGAAGGCGGCTTTTCAAAACGCATTTTCGGTAGTTCAACATCCAATCTGGTTATGGGCGCAAATGTGCCGGTAACGGTTGTCAATTAAGGGGAGCATTATGAAAAAGTTCAATTCAATAATGCCGTCAGTATTGGCGGCAACAGGGTTGCTGGGTCTATCCAGCGCGGCTCATGCTCAAGAAGCCATGGGCATTGATGCCAAAGTAAATTAGATTTTTGCAGCGGTTACGGGACCCTTTGTGAATTTTATCTTTGCGCCATTTCCAGGCACAAGCTTTCCATGGATCGTGATGTGGTTGGTTGTTGCCGCAACATTTTTTACATTTTACTTCGGCTTTATTCAGATACGTGGTTTCAGCCATGCGATCAAATTGGTCAAAGGCGATTATTCTGATCCTAATGATGCAGGAGAAGTCAGTCACTTCCAAGCTTTGACAACAGCGCTATCAGGAACCGTTGGTCTTGGTAATATTGCAGGCGTTGCTGTGGCTGTTGGCATAGGCGGACCCGGCGCTACCTTCTGGATGATTTTGGCGGGCCTTTTGGGCATGGCGTCGAAATTCACAGAATGTACGCTCGGTGTTAAATACAGAAACGAATATCCAGATGGATCCGTTTCCGGCGGTCCGATGTACTATATGTCAAAAGGCTTTGCAGAACGTGGCTTGCCGGGCGGCAAATTCCTTGCGGTCCTGTTCTCGATCTTTTGTATTCTTGGTGCACTTGGCGGCGGTAATATGTTCCAGGCCAATCAGGCTCATGCGCAAATCGCAGGAATTGTTGGCGATTTCCCGGGTTTCATCACGGGTATCATCTTCGCAGGTGTTGTGTTTGCAGTGATCGTCGGTGGTATCAAATCTATTGCCAACGTGACCGAAAAAGTCGTGCCATTCATGGGCGTTCTTTATGTTGGTGCTGCGCTAATTATCCTTCTGGTGAACTATGACAAAATCGGATGGGCTTTTGGTCAGATTTTTGAAGGTGCCTTTACAGGTCTCGGTGTTGCCGGAGGTTTTGTTGGCGCATTGATTCAAGGCTTCAAACGGGCAGCGTTCTCGAACGAGGCTGGCGTTGGTTCAGCAGCAATTGCCCACTCGGCGGTTCGCACCAAAGAGCCGATCACAGAAGGTTATGTATCCCTTCTTGAGCCGTTCATCGATACGGTCGTAATCTGTACAATGACTGCCTTGGTCATCACCATCTCTGGTATTTTAGTGATGAACCCTGAAACAGGCCAGTTCTTGCTGAATGATGCAGGCACTTCAATCAGAACAGTTGGTGATGTATCGGGTGTCAGCTTGACGTCTGCAGCTTTTGCAACTGGCTTTAGCTGGTTCCCATATGTCTTGGCAGTCGCAGTTATCCTGTTTGCTTTCTCAACCATGATCTCTTGGTCATACTACGGTTTGAAAGCTTGGACCTATCTGTTCGGCGAAGGCAAAACACAGGAGCTGACCTTCAAGATTATCTTCTGCATTTTCATCGTAATTGGTGCATCTGCAAGTCTTGGCCCAGTTATTGACTTCTCAGACGCAGCAATCTTTGCCATGGCTGTGGTCAACATCTTTGCGCTCTACTTCTTGATGCCAATCGTGAAAAGAGAACTTGCCTCTTATATCAAACGGCTGAACGCGGGCGAGTTCAAAGTGTTCAAACACTAAACTGCTCGCTTTAGAAAAAATCGAAAGAGGCGGCCTTTTGGTCGGCTTTTTTATGCTCAGTTTTTTGTGCCAGTTTAGAGTTGATATCGACAAAAACATAACAATGGCGCACAGTGTCTTGCAGAGAACAATTTTCCATCATATCCCTTTGTTATGAAACTTCGGATTGCATTCTTTGTTATATCAAGCTTGTTTGTTCTGGCATCCTGCCAGACCTCAGACACGCTTTCTTCGGCTGCAAGTCAAGCGGCTGAACGCAAGCAGATCAGCGGGCCGCTTGCGCCACACAAGGATCCGCTTTTTGCCTATCGAACGCCAATGGAAAGCCGCGATGGCGGCGACTATTTGCGCGTTCCTTATGATGAGCAGCGCGACATCAATGGCCGCGATGAAATGCCGGTGCGTAAGGCAAAGAGCCAATATATTTCGCGGCTGGCAAAAAGCGAAATTCGCGATTTTACCTATAGCGTGGACGGGCGAAATTTGGCGGTATATGGCGCTGGAAAACTGGACGGGGCCGCGCGGCTGTCGGTGGTCTATTTGCATGGCAAAGACGGCACCCGCGAATGGGGCTTTGATGATGAACGGTTTGGCGGCAATTTCAGCAGACTGAAAACGCTGGTCGTGAAAAATGACGGGGCATATTACAGCCCTGATTTCACAGATTTTGATGAGGCTGGCCTGGCAGATATTAGCGCGCTGGTTTCGCAAATCACTCAAAAGGGTGGCGGCAAAGTCATCGTCGCCTGCGGCTCTATGGGCGTTCAGATTTGCTGGTCTCTTGCGAAAGATGCATCGGCGCGAAAACAGATATCCGGCATGGTTATTCTTGGCGGGTTTCCAGATTCGAATTATCTAAGGGCGGCTTATTCAGGCGCAGCCAAACCAGTCCCGCTTTATATAGCGCATGGTTATCGTGATCCGGTCTATGATGTGGCTGCGTTAGAAGATTTTTACAGCGCATTGAAAGCAAAGGATTATCCGGTGCGGATGACGGTATTCGATACCGGCAATCACGGCACGCCCGTGCGAATGATTGACTGGCGTCAGGCGCTCAACTGGATAATGTCAAAATCCTGAGTGACTGAACATTGGGGTTGGCGCAAAGTTATGCTCCCGCTTGGTTCTTTTGATAGGATTGCGCTTGATACAGGCGGTCAAGCAACTTCACGGACAATCGCTGGTTCCACATTTCCGGTTAAAGCGCGGCTCCAGGTCAGCAAAGATTGGATGGAACTGGTTGACCAGATGCCACAACTGATTTCGAGGCCGTTCTCGTCAACTTTGGTGGATAGTATTTCTGCTTGTGGGCCATAGGCGCCAGCCATGTTGAAAAAGTAATGTTCACACACGGCGATCACGTGGGAAATGCCATTGGCATTGCCAAAATCTGCAACCGCCATGGATAACATCAAGGTTGTGCGGTTGAGTAGATTGGATTTGCGCGATGAGATTTCCTCGTCAACGCAAAAGCGTGTAGCCTCCCAAATGTTAGGGGATCGGAAATCATTGTTATCAGGCAACATGTCGGCCCACACAGTATGAAGCAAAGTTGGTCCTGTCGATGGCATCATGCGAACCCCGCCAGCTACGGTTCCGCTTTCATCGTCAATACAAAGAATATAGACATTGAAGAGGCTGTCAAAACGATCAACTTCTTTCCCATCGGGTTTGGCTTCCACCCATCCAAGTTTGTCGCAAAAAACCCTTTTTCTCAGCGGATAATACTGGTTCAGTTGTTGGCGAAATTTGTGGCGATTAGCTGGCGTAACATAAACAATCATAAGCAGGTCCCCCGTCTTTGCCTGCAGAGGGCGCAACCTATTCACAGCCGCTCAGCAGGGGTTTGAACATCTGCAATTTTGAGTAGATCGTACGTTGAAGCACAATCACCCACATGCTACCCATGACAATGGGGCCCTCCATTTTGGGTAATTGATTTTCTATGTGTGAATGGGTTATGCGGCGCGGCGCAGTTTGATGATTCCCGCTGTTAACGCACGCGCAACTGCAGCTGAGCGACTTGGCGTTCCAAGCTTGTATTTCGCGCTTTGTAAATGTCCGGTTACGGTCCATTTCCCGATGTTTAGGAGATTACTGATTTGATCATCGGTTTTCCCCATCGCAACCCAGTAAAGGCACTCTATCTCGCGTGGGGTAATTTTGTAATCCAAATCTCCGCGCACCAAGTATCCTTGTGAATACACTTCGCTGATTTGGTCTGCATGAAATCTGAGCATTTCCAAAAGTTCTAGTTTTCTACTTGGCCATTTTTCTGTTGGAAAATTAAAAGTAGCTGACAGCACGCAATACACGTCCTGCTGAACGTGATGAACAATTGTCAGTCCGATTTGGCCAAGGCCATTCTCGATAAAATTATCCAACAGTTTTTGCTGTTCGCGACTGCGATACAAGTCCTGCCAATCTATCATACTAACGGTTCTAAAATCAATCTTGAACAACGGATCAACGTTAGAATAAAAATGGGTGATATAATGAGAAATCCAACTGATTGGATATGTCAAAAAGTGAACGGCTTCGGTCGTCGTGCTATTGTGATCAAAGAAACTGACATTGATATAAACAGCCCCGATATTCTGTTTGATTATCGCCAATTCCTTACAAATCGCTTTTTCCTTTTGATTGTCATTCTTACTAGATGTGAAGTCCGGAAAGACCTTGATGTTAAACAATTTGCCAACTCCTGCTGCGTGATAAATAGCGCGTTCCCGCGCCGAAATTTCTTTTTGGCGAATGGAACCGCGTGCCAGTAAAGCTAGCGTGGATCTAGTTTATGAATACCGCTTGAACCGCGCTAGCCTCAGTATTTTACACCGATGGGATCGCGCTCATTGCCAATTGGCGATTGGCTTTACACAGAGTTTTTTCAGTAGATCTGGATCATTGTTACCCATCATCCCGCTTTGCAGAAAACTAAAGCTGTCATTACCAGCAAGGATCAGATGATCAATAATACCAACTCCTAACCCTGCCGCGAGGCTCGTCAGGTTTTTGGTGATGAGAATGTCAGCCCTACTAGGTTTGGCTTTGCCTACTGGGTGATTATGCGCCAAGATCAAAAAACTTGCTGAATGGGCAATGGCAAGCCTTAGAACTTCTCTTGGATAAACCGTCACATGATCCAGTGTGCCAGTTTGAAGACACTCATGATGTACCAACTCATACCGCTTGTTCAGAAAAAGGCTGTGAAACTGCTCTTTCTTGGTCGCCCCAAATTGGAATTTGCAAAAATCGATTAACTGTTCATAGCAATCCAAGACTGGCAGGTTTGTGACAGATGCACGTGATACTGCATTCAAGAAATGTTTGATTTGTTTCAAATCTAACACAGCAGCGCGCGAAATACCTTTTACAGAAATGATGTCTTCGATCGGCATTTCGATAATGGTCTGCAAAGACGAAAAACGGCGTAATAACAGCATTGTTAGTTGGGACGCTAATTTAGAATCATGGTGCCTAGCCAAGATGATAAATAACAATCCTTTGTCATCTAATTTGGCTCCATTTGCCAAAGCCAGTTCTAGTTCTGCTGAAGTCACTTCTTGAAAGTCGTTTTGGTTGATACAATAACCCATACACATTTGTTTCCCCCTTGCACGCTAACGCCCCATAACGGCTTACGCTTTTTCGCCCACACGATTAGTCCTGCGTTTTGCCATCAAAGTAAGGCTAGCAATTCTTTGACGATTGGTAAGCCCCAACAAATTGGGAAAACCAACAACTTCTTGGGAAGTTTTCGGCCCTAAAGGGCCTCCCACTTGACAGGTGCAGGCAAGTTGATCAGTAAACTTCAGAAACTAATGAGAATAATCGATCCGATGTCTCGCCCTAAGCGAACTGAGATCAAAAATATGATGGGGAATGACAATGTCAGCGGCCTTTACTTTTCCTGGACAAGGAAGCCAGCAAGTCGGAATGGGTAAAACACTGTTTGACGCCTTTACTGAATCGCGTCTGGTCTTTGAAGAAGTTGACGAAGCGCTGGGAGAGAAACTCTCAGACGTAATTTTCAATGGCCCAGAGGAAACACTAACGCTGACTGCAAATGCACAACCTGCATTGATGGCTGTTTCTATCGCAGCGATGCGCGCGCTCGAAAGTCGCGGACTGAAACTTGGTGAGCATGCGAAATTTGTAGCAGGCCATTCACTCGGTGAATATTCTGCGCTTTGCGCTGCAGGCAGTATATCGATTGCAGATACGGCCCGGCTTTTGCGCATTAGGGGTAATGCAATGCAGGCAGCTGTTCCAGTCGGCAAAGGTGCTATGGCTGCGATTATTGGCCTTGAGCATTCCGATGTTGAAGCTATTTGTGCAGCAGCCAAAGGCTCAGGAACTTGCCAGATTGCAAATGACAATGGCGGCGGCCAGTTGGTTATTTCGGGCTCAAAATTAGAAGTTGAAACTGCGGCCGAAGCTGCAAAGGAAAAAGGTGCAAAGCGCGCTTTATTATTGCCTGTGTCAGCGCCGTTTCATTCAGCCATGATGGCTCCAGCTGCAGACGCCATGCAAGCAGCATTGGCTGAAGTAGAGGTGCAAAGCCCAATCGTGCCGTTAGTCGCCAATGTATTGGCAATGCCAATTTCGGATCCCGATGAAATCCGCCAACGCTTGGTCGAGCAAGTTACCGGGCAGGTTAGGTGGCGTGAAACGATAACATGGTTGGGCGAAAATGGTGTCACATCTTTGGTTGAAGTGGGATCAGGTAAGGTGCTAAGCGGCCTTGCCAAACGGATTAACCGCGATCTGTCGTCAAAGTCGGTTGGAACTGCAGACGACGTGGCAGCATTTTTCGAAGCAAACGCCTAAGGGTATTTAAAGCGTGAATTCAGGAGACTTTGATGTTTGATTTAACAGGTAAGAAAGCCCTAATAACAGGCACCAGTGGCGGTATCGGAGAAGCAGTGGCACGGGCCATGCATGCGCAAGGGGCTATCGTCGGCCTTCATGGTACACGCGAAGAAAAGCTGAAAGAATTGGCCAGCGAACTGGGTGATCGCACTTTTGTACTGCCCGCCAATCTTTCTGATCTGGACGCAGTGGATGCATTGGGCAAAAGAGCCGAAGAAGAAATGGGCGGCGTCGATATTCTAGTCAACAATGCTGGAATTACCCGTGATGGATTGTTGGCGCGTATGTCAGACGCTGATTGGGACGATGTGATCCGCGTGAATTTGACCGCAGTGTTTCGCCTGTCTCGCGCTATTGGATATCCCATGATGCGCCGCAAAGCAGGACGCATTATTAATATAACATCCATTGTTGGCGTAACAGGCAATCCGGGGCAGTCAAACTATTGTGCATCCAAAGCGGGCCTGATTGGCTTTACTAAATCATTGGCGCAGGAAATTGCTAGCCGAAACGTAACAGTCAACTGCATCGCGCCGGGTTTCATCGCTTCAGCAATGACTGAAAAACTCAATGATAAGCAAAAAGAAGCTATTATGGGCGCTATTCCCATGAAAAAGATGGGTGGCGGTGAAGATATTGCTGCTGCGGCTATCTATCTGGCGGGCGATGCTGGTAAGTATGTAACGGGCCAAACCTTGCATGTGAATGGCGGAATGGCCATGATCTAGGGCTTCTATTGAAAATTGAATGGCGCGCTTAGCCTGTTGAAAACCAGCCAAACATGCGTTTTTGAGCGCTGTTATGGTTCTCGATATAGAATTTTACTTTTATCGCCAGTTTTTATGTGTTACGCGGCTGGCAAATGCGTGAATGATCGATTGAATATACTTCGAAAGATCGTTTTCTCTTGAACTTGGCAGCAATGCCGATTAACTATTGAAAAACATCTAAGTAAGGATTGCCAAATGAGTGACGTCGCTGAACGCATCAAAAAAATCGTAATAGAGCATTTGGATGCTGACGCTTCCAAAGTTACTGAATCTGCAAGTTTCATTGACGATCTGGGTGCAGACTCGCTTGACAATGTTGAGTTGGTAATGGCCTTCGAAGAAGAATTCGGTGTTGAAATCCCGGATGACGCTGCAGTCACAATCCAAACAGTGGGTGATGCAGTTAAATTCGTGGAAAAAGCCACAGCATAATTGATGTCCGGTGTGTTTTCCCCGGACCTATGTTACTAATTTCAGGCGACCTTTGGGTCGCCTGTTTTGTATCTGGATTATGCTTTGCCGCTATGGTTTCTTTGGTAAAGGCTAGCGTTTCAGAATAACCCGCGATTCGGAAAGAGTTGATATGAGAAGAGTAGTTGTAACAGGTCTGGGCATGGTAAGCCCTTTGGGGTGTGGTGTAGAAGTTACCTGGAACAATATTCTTGCTGGAAAAAACGCAGCAGCTCGCGTCACCAGTTTCGAAGTCGAAGACATTGCAGCAAAGATCGCCTGTCAAATCCCGCGTGGCGACGGCACCAATGGAACCTTCAATCCAGATGACTGGATGGAGCCGAAAGAGCAACGCAAAGTCGATGACTTCATCATCTATGCAATGGCTGCCGCCGATCAGGCGCTCGATGATGCAAACTGGCATCCACAAACCCAAGAAGATCAGTGCAGAACTGGAACTCTAATCGGTTCAGGAATTGGCGGATTGCAAGGAATTGCTGAAACAGCTCTTGTACTTCATGAGCGCGGTCCGCGCCGTGTCAGTCCGTTCTTCATCCCAGGTCGATTGATCAACCTTGCCTCAGGTCAGGTTTCTATCAAGCACCAACTTAAAGGCCCGAATCATTCTGTCGTGACAGCCTGTTCAACTGGCGCACATGCAATTGGCGATGCAGCACGCTTAATCATGCTAGACGATGCCGATGTGATGGTAGCCGGCGGTACGGAAAGCCCGGTCTGTCGTATTTCCCTTGCTGGTTTTGCCGCCTGTAAAGCACTCTCCACTGATTACAATGATGACCCACAACGCGCCTCACGTCCTTATGATCGTGACCGTGATGGTTTCGTGATGGGAGAGGGCGCTGGCATTGTTGTGCTGGAAGAGTATGAGCATGCAAAAGCCCGTGGCGCAAAAATATATGCCGAGATTGTGGGCTATGGTCTTTCTGGTGATGCCTTCCACATTACCGCTCCATCTGAAGATGGTGATGGCGCTTACCGTTGTATGAGCGCAGCGTTGAAAAGAGCAGGGCTGAAAGCCGAAGATCTTGATTATATAAACGCTCATGGTACTTCGACCATGGCCGATACAATTGAATTAGGCGCTGCAGAACGTCTCTTGGGAGATGCTGCCTCAAAAGTGTCCATGTCTTCGACTAAATCTGCCATCGGCCACCTATTGGGTGCAGCTGGTTCCGTAGAGGCTATCTTCTCAATTTTGGCAATCAGGGATCAAATTGCCCCGCCAACCCTAAATCTGGATAACCCAGAGCGTGAGACTGCAATTGACTTGGTACCTCACAAACCGCGCAAGCGGGAAATTCGCACAGCCTTGTCTAACTCGTTTGGCTTTGGCGGAACCAATGCATCACTGATCATGCGTGCAGTTGATTGATTGGTGCGTGTTTCAAAATAAATAAAGTAGCTAAGAGTTTGAATGAAGTGGCGAAAAGAACATATTTTCGACCATATTTATTTCAACAAACCAATGTGAAGTTGTGACTGGGTTATAAGTGGAGACCTGCAATGAGTGATCAGGAAAAAGATGCTGGTGCATCTCAAAATCAAGCATTTGGTCGACGGATCGAAGCACCAAGTACTGACCAGCATGGTGCTGGCCACAACAGAGGTGCATCGGAGGGTGAGTATGTGGCCCGTTCGCCTCAAGACATTCTTCAACCCCGTGATGTTCCTGAAATCGCAAAGCGCTCGCGTCAGGCCCGAAACAAGTTTGTTGTTTTCTTGAATTTTTGTTTGAGTAGCCTGGTCATTTTAATGCTGGGTATGGGAGCTGCGTTCTACTTTGGAAAAGTTAAGTTTGACGAAGCCGGGCCTTTGCAGAAAGCCAAAACAATCGTCATCGAAGAGGGCTCTGGCCTGTCGACGATCGCTGATAAGCTTTTAACGAGCGGTATCATTTCCAGCGATTTTATATTCGAGCAGGGCGTAACAGCATCAGGAAATGCAAAAGCGCTGAAAGCCGGCGAATACGCATTTAAGCCAACCATGAGCATGCGAGAAATCATGCAAACGATTGTTTCTGGAAGAGGCGTGGTTCACAAAGTTGCAGTTCCTGAAGGCTTGACCAGTTTTGAAATCATGAAGCGCGTTGCTGATAACGAAGTGCTTGAAGGGGACATGCCTGATGAAATACCTGCTGAAGGTAGTATTATGCCCGATACTTATCCCTTCCAGCGCGGCACAACACGCGCAGAGCTAATTGATCAAATGCGCCGCCAGCAAGAGCGTTTCTTGAAAGAGATTTGGGAAAAGCGTATTGACGGTCTTCCCCTTTCCTCGCCAGAGGAAATGGTCATTCTGGCGTCTATTGTTGAAAAAGAAACAGGCAAAGCCGACGAGCGGCCCCGCGTTGCCAGTGTGTTTATCAACCGTTTGAACAAAGGAATGCGCCTTCAATCAGATCCAACAATTATTTATGGAGTTTTTGGTGGCGAAGGAAAACCAAGAGATCGGCCGATTTACAGGTCAGATATTGATGGAAAAACAGCTTACAATACTTATCAGATTGACGGATTGCCGCCAACACCGATTGGCAATCCGGGTAGGGCAGCGCTAGAGGCTGTAGCTAACCCATCCCGAACCGAAGATTTATTCTTCGTTGCCGATGGCACTGGCGGTCACGTTTTTGCCAAGACACTTGCTGAGCATGAAGCCAATGTTAAGCGCTGGCGCGCAATTGAAAAGCGGATGAAAGAAGAAGCAGAAAAAGCTGCCAGTGAACAACCTTCAGACGCAGCTGAAACCACTGAAGGGCAAGCAACCCAATAGGTGTTGCATGTTTTGCGCATAGATATAGTGCAATCAAATAAGACAGTGCAGGGGGCAAAATGACATTACAGAGCATGACTGGCTTTGCACGGGATGAAGGCCATTTGGCTGATGACCATTGGGTATGGGAAATACGTTCCGTAAATGGAAAGTCATTAGACCTGCGTTTTCGTTTGCCTTCGGGTTTGGAGATTTTGGAGCCAAAGTTTCGGGACATTGCCAGCGAAAAGCTTAAACGGGGCAACCTGCAGATTAGCCTACAATTAGATACTGGAAAGTTATCCACTGTCGCCGTGTTAAACGAGAAAGCATTTCAAGCAGCACTTGAGATTGCGCGCAATGCAGCTGAAATTTCAAATCTGCCCATGCCGTCTCTGGATAGTCTCCTGGCAATCAAAGGTGTGGTTGAACAAGTAAATACCGAAGAAGATGAGGCCGTGGTAGACGCTCGAAACGAGGCCATTCTGAAATCTTTCTCTTCTGCAATCGATTCTATCTTTGCCGCGCGAGCCAGTGAAGGCGCGGCGATTGCGAGCGTATTGCTGGAACAGGTCAACAAAATTGAAACGCTGACCCAAGTGATAAAAGCTGATCGCTCGAGAAGTGTGGAAGTTATAGCTGCCAAATTGACTGATCAGCTTTCTAAACTTCTCGGCCAAACTGATGGACTGGACGCACAAAGACTGCACCAGGAAGCAGCGATATTAGCGACAAAATCAGATCTGCAAGAAGAGCTGGACCGTTTGGATGCCCATATTGCATCGGCACGCGAGCTTTTGTCAGGGACTCCGGCTGTTGGTCGGAAGCTGGATTTTCTGTCACAGGAATTCAACCGCGAGTGTAATACCGTCTGCTCCAAGTCAAATACAGCATCCGTGACCCATGCGGGACTTGAAATGAAGGTCGTTATCGACCAATTTCGAGAACAAGTTCAAAATATTCAATAGATTCGTTTAAATTATTTAGAGTTGCTGATGTCTTTAGTTCCTATCAACGACCAAATCGAGCGCCGTGGCGTGATGTTGGTTTTATCATCGCCCTCTGGCGCTGGTAAATCCACGATAGCCCGCAATCTGCTTGCAGAGTTCCCCGATCTGACACTCTCAGTTTCAGTGACCACACGCGCCAAGCGTGGCAGTGAGATCGAAGGCAAGCACTATCATTTTATCAGCGAAAAAGAATTTCAGCGTTTGGTCGAAAGTGACGCCCTGCTTGAATCAGCAAGCGTCCACGGCAATTTTTATGGAACCTTGCGCGATCCTGCAGAGCGCACCATGCGTCAAGGCAAGGATATGTTATTTGACATTGACTGGCAGGGTGGCAAGCAGTTGATGGAAAAGGCGAGAGCTGACATCGTGAGCATCTTCATATTACCGCCGTCTATGGAAGAGTTGAAACGTCGTTTGGTACGCCGCGCAGAAGACACGGAAGAAGTGATCGCCAAACGCCTCGCAAATGCTCTGGAAGAGATTCCGCACTGGAATGAATATGACTATGTGGTGATCAACGATGATCTGGATAAGGCGTTCCAACAGGTAAAATCAATCCTCACTGCTGAGCGGCTTCGCCAAGACAGGCGGCACGGTCTTTATGATTTCACATCGAATTTGCTTGGCAGTTAAAATTTGCGGACTTGGCTGCAAGTTAATCAAGTAGGTTGGCGAGCGTCACGAATTCTTCAACGCTCAGATTTTCTGCACGCTTTTCCCCGTCGATCCCTGCCTTGTCCAATAGGGCAGAGCCTCCAAGTGACTTTAAAGACGCGCGCAGCATTTTCCGCCTTTGGCCAAAGGCTACTTGTGTGACGCGCTCAAGTTTTTTGGCCACACATGGAAACGGATTTTCGATAGGTTCAAATACAACCACCGAGGAAGTGATTTTTGGCGGTGGTGTAAAGGCTTTGGGACCAACATCAAATGCAATATGTGGCCGTGTTCGCCATTGGCTGAGGATCGAGAGTCGTCCATAGGCCTTGCTGCCGGGTGTTGCGCAAATGCGTTCGGCCACTTCCTTTTGAAACATCAAAGTCATGGACGAAAACCAAGCTGGCCAAGGTTCGCTCAATAGCCAGCCTGTAAGGAGCGGCGTTGCAACATTATAAGGGAGATTGGCGATAATGCGTGCTGGACGTGCTAGCAGATGCGCGTACTGCTCTGAGAGGGCATCACCAGAGATAATCTGCAGTTTTCCGGGATAATAGTCAGAGATCTCCTGAAGAGCTGGAAGGCATCTGGCATCGCGCTCTATTGCTATAACCCGTTCTGCGCCTTCTGCTAAAATAGCCCGTGTCAATCCGCCGGGTCCAGGGCCGATTTCCACAACGTCATAGCCAGCTAGTGGACCAGCCTGGCGGGCTATTTTTGCGGTGAGATTGAGGTCCAATAAAAAATTCTGACCTAAAGATTTTTTGGCCAACAAATCATAGCGGTCCAAAACGTCTCTTAGAGGAGGCATGTCGTCTATTTGACCACTCATCAGTACTTTTCCTTAGATGCGGAAAGGTCAGAATGAGACACCATCTCCCCAGCCATTTTTATTGCTGCTATCATGCTAGCAGGGTTTGCAATGCCTCTTGCAGCGATATCCAGCGCAGTTCCGTGATCTGGTGAAGAGCGAATGAACGGCAGGCCTAGTGTAACATTGACACCGTCGTCAAAGCTCAGCGTCTTTGCAGGAATGAGTGCCTGATCATGATACATACAGATTGCAACATCATATTGCGCTCTGGCGCTCGCATGAAACATCGTATCGGCCGATAGTGGTCCGGTAACGATTAATCCCAGATCCTTCAACTGCTGAATGGCCGGTTGAATGATGTTAATGTCTTCTTTTCCAATACTGCCACCTTCACCAGCATGAGGATTAAGGCCGCTTATCGCCAACCTAGGTTGATGGATGCCGAAGCGGCGATGTAAATCTGCCGCTGCTATCTTTCCAACTTTTACAATTTTTTCCGTGGTCAATTCACTGGGCACGTCTGCCAGTGGAATGTGAATGGTAACAGGAATGGTTTTCAACTCAGGCCCCGCCAGCAACATGACAGGTGTATCGTGTTGCCCTGTATGTTCTGCAGCCAAGCCTGCCAAAAATTCGGTATGACCAGGAAAAGAAAACCCGCTGTCATAAAGTACTTTTTTGTTGATTGGAGCAGTGGTAATTGCGCTGGCTTTATTCGCAAACACGATTTTTACGGCGTTAACAATTGCGCCAGAAACAATTTCGCAATCTTCTTGAACCATTACCCCAGGAGTTGCTTTCACACGACTACCTAGGTCAAAAACATGAAGTGCGTGATCCATTTGGTTGAGTTTGCCATCTGGATCATAGTCACAAATTTGCACATCAAGACCGAATTGCTTGGCGCAGAAATCAAAATAAGCAGGGTCACCAATCACAAAAAACGGCGATAGATTGAAGCTGTGGCGCGATAGCCATGCTTTCAATATTGTCTCAGGGCCAATTCCGCCAGGTTCACCCATAGTTACGGCAATGGGAAGGGAGGCGATATCCATGTCCTAACGATAAATAATCTTGGATTTGGCTTTTAGTTCTTCGAAATAGGCATCAGCCTGTTCAGTGCCCGTCTCATTAAAACTGTCGAAGTCTTTTTGTTGACTCACAACTGTCGCTGCGCTGTCATCAGAAACCAGTTTTTTCGAACATACTGCAATAAACTCGACGCCTTTGTCGGTGTTCTTGATAGATGTTGTTGAACCCTCAGCCGTTTCAGCCAATTCATCTTTCCACTCTGGGGGAAGTTGCTCTTGAAACGATCTTGGCAGACTGCGAACCGTTACATCGCGCAAACCCACAGCCTTTGCTGCGGTTTCCCCGCATTTCGTAAAGCCTTGTTTAAAAGCGAGCGCCTCTGTTCGACGTTGGCTTAACATCGCTTTTGATTTCCCAGCTGGAATAACAAATATCGTTTGTTCCATGATGTATTCGTAAGTCTCTGGTTTGTCGCCGCCGCTTTGGCGAATCTCGAACATGGCATCAGATGTGCTTTTGCTGACGGTTTCAGCTCTGAACTTGCCTGTAACAGTTCGTGACCAACTCATTTGTCCGCGGATAAAATCTTTGAAATGGGGAACGGTAACACCGGATTGGCCCAAAACTTTAGCTAATTGTGGGACCGACATGCGGTTGGACTTGGCGAAATTTGCAAAGGCGGCATCGACTTCTACATCCTCGGCCAATGTGCCACGGATCGCAGCCTCTTTGATTTTGATGGTCTGCTCAACCATTTCTTCAAGTGCTTTTTCTGTTCTGTTGCCGCCTACGCGTCTTAAGCCCAAAAACGCCGCCCGTCTTTGGATGTCGTAATTCGTAATCGGGTTGCCATCGACCAAAGCTTTGATATGCGTGCCTTTTTGCGTTACCGTTGATTTTTGCCGAATGATGCTGCTTTTTTCTTCTGCAACTTTCACTTCTTCCTGTGCCAGCTCCATCTCGGCAGCAGATTCCACAGCCTTTGTCGGTGTATTGCACCCGCTCAGCAATCCTGTCGCCAAAAGGCTGGCGCTCAAATAGATCGCTGCCTTAGATGTTGTTTTCAAATCGATTTGGAATGGTGATTTTGTCAATGCGTTACCCTGGACCACTACAAGCTTCAATTATTGCGATTTCGTCTTTTGCAGCAAGAATTAGGCAAAACTGTATCGCGATGGCAATTTAAAATTCGTTGTTTTCATCCAAAGTGCGTTTGAACTCAGTTTCGCCAATGGTTCTAAACCCAATTCTGAACATAACTGAGCGCTCAATTGACGATCCGTCATAGCGGTCGTCTGTTTGATTATAAGCAACTGAAAGGGAGAAGCAGCTGTCATCATAGGCGATGCCAAACCCTTTTGAAAACAGCTCTTTGTTTTCGATGTCATAGGCCGCATGACCAAACAACCGAACATAATCGCTCACACGAACACTTGCAGAGCCACGAACTTCATGGCGATCGTCTGAAAAGCCGTAATTTGGCTGAGCATCGGTGAAAATATAAGATCCACTTAGCGCCAAAGTAGGATCGACATAACGAACAGATGCTTCACCGCGACGCAAATCAGCATTGTCTTCATCAAAACGTCCTGCCAAGCCAGCCGAAAAGCCGGTCCCAGTGTTCAAATCAATTGATGCAACATAATCTGAACGATCGCTTTCAAGGCCAGACTCAAGTCCCGCATTAACAAGGTCGCGTTCAGCAAATGAGTTTTTGCCAGATAGGTGGAATGACTGACCTGCAGCAATATTGATGCTTGCGCCATTGTTAAAGCTAGCAGAATAGCGGAAGCCGATATTGGCACGGGTGCCGCCTTCAACGCGGTCATATCCAGAGAATTTGTCGCGCTCAAAAAGGTTCGTGGTGTCGAAAACCATGCTCTGCGCATCTTCATTGGGGAATTCCCCGATATGGGTTTCATCAGGACGCACGATAATTTGGGCGATTGGCTCAAAGATTTGCGAAACCATGCCGTCATTGGCAACCAGTGGATATCGAATTTCCAGCATACCAGCAGGCATCGCGCGGTAAATGTCCTGATTGGTCGTTAGCGGATTATACTCAGTGCCAAGGTTGTCCGTATCTACAAACATTGCATCGCCGCGCGCGCTCAAAGAGGCTGTTACCAAAGCGCCGTTTCCAACAATTTGCGAGGCTTTCCATTCGGCTTCAGCGCTGGCGCGGGTGTAATCGCCAGCAATGCCATGATGGCGTTCATTCGGCAGAAGGGAAGGAGTTACCAAAAGCGCATCTGGGTTTTGATAGTTAACAATATCAACTTCGTTTCTGTGAATTTTGGTGACATTTACGTCAAGCGAGACCTGACCGCCTGCTACCAGATCATCTGAAACGACATTATAGTCAAAGCTAGGTAGCACTTGAGCTTGTTGATCTTGACGTCTGTCTTTCGAACCAGGGAAAATGTTAGGGTCATCGGATTCATCAAACCCAACTGTTGCGGGGTCATCGATCGTCACATTATCAAATATATTCAACTGATCTTGAGAGCTATCCTGGATCAAATATTTCTGCGCACGAAGATCGAAATAGTTCTTCTTGTTCAAGCCGGTAAGATAAATCTCATTGGTCACCTTACGGCTGTTAAAACCATCCAAGCTGTAGGTACGGGCAAAGTTATCATCACTTTGCGCAAGTATATTCCAGCCAAATTTCCAGCGTGGATTGATCTCGAACTGGCCAGTGGACATAATTGCGCCGCGGCGTTCTTCATTGGCATCAATGAAGGTGGACTTAAATTCATCTTTGCCTTGCTGATCAATGCCTGCAAACCGGATGTCATACTCGCCCAACTCTGTACGGTGACGCCATTGAGCTTTTCCAAGGAAACCCTGCTGGGTGTAATATTTACCACCAACGGTCAGGTCGTAATTGGGTGCGAGTGCCCAAAAATAGGAGGTTCCTGCACTAAAGCCCAACTCGTCTGAACCGCCCGGAGTTTCCAGAATAAAGCCGGATTTGCGTTTGATGCTGGGATCAGCATGGGAAAACCGCGTTAGATAAGCAATTGGCGAGCCGAACAACTCAAACGACGCGCCTTCATAAGAAACCGTTTTCGTCTTGTTGTTGATGATCACGCGCTTGGCTCTGATTTGCCATAGGGGTGGCTTTTCAGGGTTTTCTTTACAGACTTCACAGGCGGTATAAACGCCATTGTTGAAAACGGCGATGTCACCGTCACGGCGTTCTGCGCTTTCGGCTGCAAAACGTGTGTTCTCCGGTGTCTCAACGCGCAAGGCGGAAACGAAACCGTCTTGAAAATCGTCTGTGATATCGATTTCTTCGGCAAAAACGCGGTTGCCATTGGGCTCAACAATTTCCACCCCGCCTTGTGCGATCACACGGCCTGTTGTGCGTTGATAAGTCACCCGTTCAGCAACCAGAGTATATTTATCATAGGCAATTTGCACATTACCCACGGCCGCAACTGAGTTGTTTGTGTCGTCATACACTAACTCATCGGCTTCAAGCAGCATCTGCGCATCAGGGCTTACTTCCCCTTCGCTGAAGATGGTATTGCCAACAGATTGGGCCGATGCTTGCGAAGGCAATGTCAGGGCAACAGAGCTCATCATCACGGCAAGCGCACATCCACCGACAAATGTTTTCTTGAGACGTGCAAGAACAGGCATGAATGGCGCACCATCTGCATTACTGTCTATTGAAAGACAGGTTTCAGCAAAAATCTTGTATCTTGGATCAGCCATTAGCCATCCTCCTGATACAATAAAACGCTCATTCCAAACAATATTGCCACCAAAGACGGAGACCAAACTGCCACACTAGGCGGAACGATTCCGTTGTTTCCCAAAGATGTTACTACTCTCGTAGCCGCATAAAGCACGAACCCGCCCATAATGCCACCCAAAACAAGCCTTCCAGCCTGTCCTGAACGGACAAATTTTAACGAAACCGTCGAGGCAATCAATACCATTGCCAGAAGCAAGAAGGGAAGGGCTAAAAGGCTTTGAAATTGAACAAGATAAGGAAGATGGTTAAGACCGGAAAGTCGAACCGTTTCAGCGGCTTTGCGCAGGCCCCAAAAATCGACAGAATCAGCATCTCCAATCGCCCCAAGAAGGTATTCTTTCGACAAATTTGTTGGAACAATAACCGATTCAACTCTACGAACTTTTTGTTCAGCATCGCTAACAGAAACATCGATCAACAACCACTCATTTCCCCGATGGATGGCAATTTCTGCCTCAATGCGCTCATACACATCACCGCCCGGATCGAACCGGATCATCTTAACGCCGTCAAGCAATGTCCCGCCTTTGCGAGAAAGCTTGGCATTGATCACGGTGTTTCCGACAATACCATCATCCTGACGCAACCACAGATCACTGCCTGATTTGATGCTGCTTCTGGAGGATTTTCCAAACAATTCAGCCTTCATATCGAGGCTTTTTTCATAAAATGAAATGGCAAGCGGGTTGTAAACCGTGGCCGCAAAAACTCCGATAACGACAGCAACGGTACTGATTGGCATCAAAAACTGCCAAACTGACACGCCAGCAGCTCTAGCAACCACCAATTCCATCTTTTGGTTCAATTGGAAAAGGGTAATCATTGCCGCAAACAAGCAGGCAAACGGAAAAGCTTTTTCAATAAAGAAAGGCGCAGTGAACAAGGCAGCGAGATAGATCTGTCCCATGGAAACATTCAGACTATCGTCGATCCGGCGCAAGCCTTCAATAAATTCCACGGTCACAATAAGAAACAGCAACAACAGCATCATCGCCACCAAAGCTTTGGTAAAATGCCAGGAAATATAGCGAAAAAGGGTTCTGCCGATCATAGGTCAAAACCTTCAAGGCGCATGTTTAGCCAATATTGGATGTCGATGCGCATGCTTTATTCCGGTTTGGCTGGTGATCTGCTGTGGAGGCAAAAACCACTCGAATAAGGTCAGTTGAGGGCGGGCAGCCTAAATAAATTCCGGTGGAATCAACAAGGTTACCCAATGTTTAATCATTAAAGCCTGAATTGGCTAAAATTGGGCAAAAAAAGCTGGTTAATGAACTGTAAACGGTTTTTTCTGATAGATGTTGCACGAAGGCCACTTGCATATTAGCTTTTGGCCTATATCCCTATGAACAAGTTCTGTTTTTCGCTTCCAAACGCCGTTTTAAATAAGTCTCACAACGTTTGATGGTGTTTTGCCAGCTTTTCGTTTTTCTGATCAGGAGTTTTTATGTCTAAATTACCAGCAATCGCTTTTTCCAAGACTGCAGCCACCAACAAAGGCACTGTTGTTTTCTTTGTCGTAGAAAAAGGAAAATTGCCGTCTGCCGCATCTGCCTTCGATAAAGATGGACGTCTTTCCAATGCAATGGCTGTTGCAGAATTTGCCGGAGCTTTTGGCGCAAAAGTCGAAATCATAGCGCCAGAAAAAGGTCTCGACCGTATTATTGTGTTGGGTCTTGGTGATTTAGATGGTGTGGATGAAGATGGCTGGATGAAGCTTGGCGGCAAGATATTCGCGTCAAAAGGAAAATCTGCAAGCGTTAGCGTAATTACCGATCTTGAAGGAAAAACGGAGCTAAGCGCACCAAATATTGCCAAAATCGCTGGTGGCGCAAAACTTCGCGCCTATTCATTCGACAATTATTTGACAAAGAAAAAAGACAAGCCAACAGCGTGCAAAATTACCTTTGTTACGAAAGACGATGCTGGCGCTAAGAAAGCCTGGAAGATTTCCGACGCAGTAACTGATGGCGTGATTTTTGCCCGCGATTTGGTAAACGAGCCAGCTAACATTCTTGGACCAGTTGAATTTGCCCAAAAAGCCGCTGGCTTGAAGAAGCTTGGCTGTGATGTTCAAATTCTGGACGAAAAGAAATTGAAATCAGAAAAAATGGGCGCTTTGTTGGGTGTTGCCCAGGGCTCTGTTCGCCCTGCAAGAGTAGTCATCATCCAATGGAAGGGCGGTAAAGCCAAAGACAAGCCTGTCGCTTTTGTTGGCAAAGGCGTTGTATTCGATTCTGGCGGCATATCCATCAAACCTGCTGGCGGCATGGAAGATATGAAGGGTGACATGGGCGGCGCAGCAGCTGTTTGCGGCGTTATGCATGCGCTTTCAGCCCGTAAAGCCAAGGTAAACGTGATCGGCATTATCGGCCTTGTGGAAAATATGGTTGATGGAAATGCACAGCGTCCTGGCGATATTGTCGTTTCACGCTCAGGCCAGACCATCGAAGTTCTGAACACAGATGCCGAAGGACGCTTGGTCTTGGCGGACCTGCTGGATTATTGTGAAGAAAAATTCAAGCCAAAATTCATGGTCAATCTTGCCACGCTTACCGGCGCGATCATTGTTGCTTTGGGTAATTCCCATGCAGGGCTTTTCTCCAATGATGACAATTTATCCAGCCAGCTGACCAAAGCGGGACTTGATACCAAAGAGAAATTATGGCGTCTGCCGCTTGGCGCTGAATATGACAAGCTAATCGACTCGAAAAATGCCGATATGAAAAATATTGGTGGTCGTCTTGCTGGTTCCATTACGGCCGCCCAATTCTTGCAGCGCTTTGTCAAAGACACGCCTTGGGCGCATCTTGATATTGCGGGCACTGCCATGGGCTCACCGAAAAATGAATACAGCCAAGGCTGGGCATCGGGCTTCGGCGTTCGATTGCTAAACCGTCTGGTCGCCAATGATTATGAATAGACTTAATTTGGTTTGTGAAAGAAAATCGTGACCGAAGTTCTCTTCTATCATTTGACCGAAAAGACCCTGGAGCAAACGCTTCCTGGGCTTTTGGAAAAGTGCATTGAACGCAATTGGAAAAGCGTTGTGCAAGTCGGGGATGCTGCCAAGCTGCCAGCCTTGGACCAACTTTTATGGTCGTTCCGTCCCGATAGCTTTATCGCTCATTCTGCCGAGCGCGATGGCAATGAAAAACACCAGCCGGTGTTTCTCACCGATGCAGATGATAATCCAAATGAAAGCGAAATCCGCTTCATGGTTGAAAATGCCGTGCCACCTTCTTTGGAAGGGTACACGCGTGGCATTTACATTTTTGATGGTCACAACGAAGAAGCACTAAGTCAGGCACGTGAGCGTTGGAAAGCAGAAAAATCAGCTGGCCATGCGGTGACCTATTGGCAACAAAAACCCAATGGTGGCTGGGAGAAAAAAGCGTGAGCGCCAAGGATGAAAACCAGCAGGTCAGTTCGGCTGAATCCAGTGATGATTTTCTAAGACGGCGAGATGCCGCGCGCCAACAAATAAACGCTATGGATAAAGATGTGCTCCATGATGAGCCGGAGCGGCAGAACTTTTTCAATGCGGTTTATGAAAATGCTAAGGGCGATCCGGCATTTGTTCCATGGGCTGATTTGAAAGCCAAAGAGCAATTAAATCAGTGGCTTGAAGAAAATAACGGAATCAAATCCTTATCTACTTTAACAGCCATGGATGTGGCCTGTGGCTTGGGAGACAATGCAGAATCCCTTGCTAAAGCCGGCTATGAAACGACAGCATTTGATCTTGCCGCAGATGCGATTGACTGGGCGAAGAAGCGTTTTCCAAACTCAAAGGTGAACTATCAAACGGCTGATTTGTTTGCTCTGCCAAGCAAGTGGCATCAAGCCTTTGACCTTGTTCACGAGTGCTACACGCTGCAAGCTTTACCGCCTGAAATGCTTGCCAAAACTTCCGCTGCAATTGCCTCGCTGGTTAAACCCGACGGTACGCTTTTAGTGTTCACCCGTATCCGCGCCGATGGAGCAGATGTGAGCGGCCCACCTTGGCCATTGGAGGAAAGTCAGATAAGCACTTTCAAAGATTTGGGATTTGAAATGATCCATGATCATCGGTTCAATTTTGAAAAAAACGATAGATTTATTCCCCATGCTTTTATGGAATGGCGAAAACTGAAAAGTTAAAATTGTGAAAAATTGGGAGGGGACGAATTGCGTAAACTAGCATTTCTATTAATGTTGACTGGCGTTGGTTTGGCCTATTTTTATCCGCTGTATCAGGAGCAATCAGCGGGCGAAGTATGGGCTGGAAAACGCATTTTTGATCGCTCATCGGGCGGATGGGAAAATGGCTGGCAAACTGTTGAAGTGGATATTTCTGAAACTCAAAGTCCGGTTCGTATTCGCCTGAAAGGATCGATCTCTTCAGGCGCTTATTTTCAAAATAATGTTCTGCCCCTCACATTGGAACTTGATGGTCCCGATGGCAAAGTTTTTGAAACAACATTGGAAATCAACAATCGTGAGAACAATGATGCTTCAAGGGGAAGCGAAAAAGCAATATTCGCGAATACGGTAGAATTTGGGATTTTTGCCAGCGGTAAACATGTGTTGACCGCAAGTACCAGTTTGGACCGCGATATCAGTCTGCTGACCATGGATGCCGCCTTTGTGGCAAATGTGAACGCGATTGATAATCAATATCGGGATATTGGCCTTGGCATGTTTGTGGGCGGCATGCTGCTTCTTATCGTAACGCGAAAGCGCAGAAAAAATAAACCGAAACCTGTGCAACCTAAATCAAGGTGGGGACGGCGAAAATAGCCTAGCTGGTCTCTAGCTCGGAACTAAGCTTTAGCCATTCGTTCTCAACTTCAACCAAACGACGCTCGAACTCCGCTTTTTTTGTAGCAAGTTCACGTATGCGGCCCACTTCGCGATTGGTTGAGGCTTGAGCCAAAAGTTTATCCAGTTTCTGAATGGCTTCCTCAGCTTTTTTCATAATGCCTTCAAGCTGCTTCACGCGCTTTCGGGTAGCATCTTGCTCCAAACGAAGTTGGGCAGCATCTTTACGCTTTTCCTGTTTTTTGACAGGTTGGGCTTCCGACTCTACGTCTTTTTTGCGCGGCTTGCTTTCAGCGTCAGGGCCTTTGAGGATCAGCTTTTTATAATCTTCCATATCTCCGTCATAGGGGCCAACAGTGCCATTATTCACAAGCCAAAGGCTTTCGGCGCTTGCCTCAACAAGGTGGCGGTCATGTGAAATTAAGATCACAGCGCCGTTAAAATCGTTAAGGGCCATCACCAATTGTTCGCGACTGTCGATATCAAGGTGGTTGGTCGGCTCATCGAGAATGAGCAGATGCGGGGCATCAAAGGTTACAATGCCCAACAAAAGACGTGCGCGCTCTCCGCCGGAAAGGTCTTGCGCCTTTGTGTCCATCTTGTCTGCCCCAAGCCCCATGCGTGCCACGCGGCCACGCACTTTGCCTTCCGGCTCACCTGGCATTAACTTACGCACATGATCGTAAGGGGATTGTTCTGGAACCAGATCATCCAGCTGGTGCTGGGCAAACATCGCAATCCGCAATTTGTCAGCGCGGGTCACAGATCCAGCCTGTTCCTGCAAGCGGTTAGACAATAGCTTTGCAAAGGTCGACTTACCGTTACCATTGGCGCCCAAGAGGGCGATCCTGTCGTCTGCATCAAGACGCAGGTTCAGGTTCTTCAAAATTGGCTTTGCGTCACCATAACCAACATTAACGCTTTCCATATTGATGATGGGTGAGGCGGCTTCTTTCTTGGGACTAGGGAAGGAAAGGGGAGCAACGCGCTCATCCACTGCAATGGATATTTCCTGCATCTTTTCAAGAGCTTTAAGGCGGCTCTGCGCCTGTCGGGCCTTCGACGCTTTTGCGCGGAACCGCGTTACAAACGCTTCCATATGCTTGCGCTTTGCGTCCTGCTTTTCTTTCATCTTGCCTTGCAACATCAAGCGCTCAGCGCGGGTGCGTTCGAACGTGTCATAGCCACCACGGTAAAATGTGAGATTTTGATGCTCTAGATGGATGATGGCATTGCAAGCCTTGTTCAAAAGATCGCGGTCGTGGCTGATGATAATTACCGTATGGCGATAACGCGCAATATAGTTTTCAAGCCAGAGTGCGCCCTCAAGATCGAGATAGTTGGTCGGCTCATCAAGCAGTAACAAATCTGGTTCAGAAAACAGAATAGCCGCCAAAGCAACGCGCATGCGCCATCCGCCGGAAAAGTCGCCGCATGGACGCTGTTGCGCTTCGGCGTCAAATCCAAGGCCATGCAGAATAGCGCCTGCACGGGCTTCTGCCGAATGGGCATCAATATCAACGAGACGCATTTGAATATCAGCAATACGCTGGGCATCCGTTGCGGTTTCTGCTTCTTTCATCAAAGCGGTACGCTCAAGATCAGCCATCAACACGGTTTCAAGCAGAGTGTCTTGGGTGCCGGGCGCTTCCTGGGCAACCTGGCCAATGCGCGCGCCTTTAGGCACTGAAATATCGCCAGACTCAGGGTGTAATTCACCTGTAATCATCTTGAAAAGCGTGGTTTTGCCGGTCCCGTTGCGCCCCACAAGGCCAACTTTGGCACCAACATCAACAGTCGCACTTGCTTTGTCAAAAAGCAGGCGGCCCATCATTCTAAAGGTAAGATCATTAATCGCTATCATGGCGCTCTAATGGCGCAGGCGCTTTCCAAACGCAAGGCCTAACAGCGTGTCAGAACGTCCTGATTACCAAGTCAGTATTTTGCTAGCCTATTGCCAGTCTTTCGCAACCGGTAATCTCAGGAAATAAACCATATCCATACTGGGTGGGTTTTCGCCAAGAACGGAAAGGATCATATGTGCATGACCCCTGTGATGAGTTTGATGATTGAAAAAATGACTGAGGCAGGGACCTAGTTTCTGGGTAACCGGATCAGGGCTGGTCATCGGCGTAAATGTGAACTTTCCGCCAAGCTGCACCTCATCAAGTGTATTCACCCAGTTGATGATCTTTTGATCTTCGTTTTTTCGAAGTTCGTTTAATGTCTCGAAGTCATCCGTTAATATAGTGTCCAAAGATGCTGGGTGCTCGCCGGTTTCCGTAAATCGTTTCATCCAAATTCGATCAGCCACAAGAACATGATTAAGCGTTCCATGCATGGATTTGAAATAGACTGACACATCTCTTTTGTATGCGTCACTACTTAACTTTCCGGCAGATCCGAAGATCAGGGAATTTGCCCATTGGTTGTATGCGGCGAACAATCTGAAATTTTGAACAATATTCATGAGATTTTTGTTTAGCCTATTGTTTCTGTGCACTTGTTGAAATCCGTCAAACAGGTTAGCAAGCCCTATATCGCAATCAAACGGATTTCCCATGGCAATTAAATTATACGAACTAGCCGGAAAAGACACGTCTTTGCCTTTCAGCCCCCATTGCTGGAAAGCGCGCATGGCACTAGCACACAAAGGCTTGGAGTTCGAAGTTGAACCCGTCGGCTTTACCCAAATCGCTGAGATCGAGAATGGTGGACAAACCATCGTTCCCCTGATCCGTCACGGTGAAAAGCTGGTCTCAGACTCGTTCAATATAGCGCTTTATCTGAAAGCCGCTTATCCAGATCGCGGCCCGGGCCTTTTCAAAGGTGACGATAGCATCGCGCTAACGCGTTTTGTTGAAAGCTGGTGTCAGACTCAAATTCATCCATGGGCCATTAAATGGGCTGCGATGGATATTTACAATATGCTCGGCGAAGAAGACCAGGCCTATTTCCGCACCAAACGCGAAGCTGCATTCGGGGTTACACTAGAAGAGTTGGTTGCAAACCGCGAAGCCAGCATTCCTCAACTAAAACAACTTTTAATGCCGCTTCGTCTTTTGCTAAAGCACCATCCTTATATCGGCGGTAAAGATCCGATTTTTGCGGATTACATTCCCTTTGGTGCATTGCAATGGCTCCGCATTTGTTCTGGCCTCACCATGATCGAAAAAGATGATCCGGTTATGGCTTGGTTCGAGCGTATGCTGGATCTCTATGACGGGCAGGGTCGATCAGTTCCAGAAGCCAAGCACTCTTCATAATCCGTAAAAGCCGTGCTTTTAAAACTTTGCTTGGCATATAAGCCATTCATGGGTATAGAGGCGCAACTTTTCCTCCCATTGAACAACTAATAGAAAGTGGACCCAATGGCCATTGAACGTACTTTTTCCATGATCAAACCAGACGCAACAAAGCGCAACCTAACTGGCGCTATCACAGCAAAACTAGAAGCTGCCGGCCTTCGCGTTGTTGCTTCTCGCCGTGTGCATATGAGCCTACGTGAAGCGCAAGCGTTTTATGCAGTACACAGCGAACGTCCATTCTTTGGCGAATTGACTGAATTCATGTCTTCAGGCCCAACTGTTGTTCAGGTTCTTGAAGGCGAAAACGCCATCGCGAAAAACCGCGAAGTCATGGGCGCAACAAATCCTGCAGACGCAGAAGCAGGCACAATTCGTAAAGAATTCGCGCTTTCAATCGGCGAAAATTCTGTTCACGGTTCAGATGCTCCTGAAACAGCTGCCGAAGAAATGGCATTCTGGTTCGCAGGTTGTGAAATCGTTGGCTAATTGGCCCAATTTGAGACTTAGTCTCTGACTGCCAAAATACCTGCAGCGCCAGTCATCATGCTGGCGCTGATTTTGTTTGTGGCTCTAACTGCCTTCGGACTTTGTAAAAATTTTCGTGCCAGGCTTGCAAAAGCTACCCAAGCGAGGTCGCTGACGATCAGGATTACCAGCATGATCGCGACAAGCATAGCCCAATCGCCAATACTGACACTGGCAAGGTCGATAAGACTCGGTAATAGCGCGATATAAAACACCATAATCTTAGGATTGCCGAGCGTAAGCGCCATGCCTGTTACAAACATTTTCCAGTTGTCTTCGCTGTTTGGAAGCGTCTGTCCGTTGGTGTCAGCTGGTGCGGTCCACATCGTATATGCAAGGTAAAGAAGATAGGCGATGCCTGCGTATTTCAGCGCAATAAAAACATAGTGAAAGCTGATAGCCAAAGCAGCCAATCCAAAAATCGCTGCAGATAACCACAGCACTTCACCGATCCAGAATGCCAATAAAAACGGTAGCAAGTTGCGCCAGCCGCTGTGCAAAACGCGAGCGACCAAAGCTGCGTTACTCGGGCCGGGTGCGCCGGAGTTGATAAACAATACACCCGCAAATAGGAGTATTGCAGCTAAAGTCATGGGTTACGGATCCTTTCAGTTGAGTCTTTAAGCTTGAATCAATCTGTTTTCCAATTGAAGCAAAGAATTGAAAAGACTCTTGAATTTACTCCCAGCGCTTTAACGCATCGTCGTCAGCGTCCTTAGCATCGACCCAGTTGCCAATCGTGCCATCCTTGCCATGCTCTTTCTTCCAGAAAGGCGCGCGGGTCTTTAGAAAGTCCATTAAAAAATTTGCGCCGTCAAAAGCTGCTTGCCGATGAGGTGAGGCCGCAATTACTAATACGATGTTTTCCCCCGGAGCAATTTTGCCATATCGGTGGATTGCAGTGATGCCTTGAAGCGACCACCGCTTGATCGCAGTTTCAGCAATGCGCCGAATTTCTGTTTCCGCCATTGCAGGGTAATGCTCAAGCTCCAAAGCGTTGAGCGTTCCGCCTTCATCACGGCACAATCCAGAAAACGTAACCACCGCGCCAATATCAAAATGATCTTCTGTCAGCTTCTTGACTTCTGCTTCAATGGAGAAGTCTTCGGCCTGTATTCTGATATCAGGAGTAATAGTCATTTTAACCACCTGTCATAGGCGGGAAAAACGCAATCTCATGCGCGCCTTCAATTTTAACACCACGATCATCTACATGTTCTTGATTGATTGCTACGCGGACGACCTTGTCATGCTGGAAAACATTTTCGAATTCTTCGCCGCGTGTTTTCTGCCAGTTGAGGAGGTCGCCAACCGTCAAAACAGTTTGCGGCAATTCTACCGTTTCATCCGTCCTATCAAGACGTTCGCGGATCCAAGAGAAATAAAGCAATTTAACCGACATCAAATGAAGCCCTGTTGGAAACAGTCTTAGTCAATCACATGCTTGATACCGGCCTTGAAATAATCATAGCCCGTATAAAGCGTGATGATCGCTGCCATCCATAATAGCGTAATTCCAGCTGTTGTCACATGAGGGAAGATTTTATCGCCCGCAGAACCTGCCAGTAAAAATGCAATGGCAATCATTTGTACTGTTGTTTTCCATTTGGCCAATTGGGTAACTGGTAGACTGACTTTCAGTTCGGCCAGATATTCACGCAATCCGGAAACAAGAATCTCGCGGCATAAAATAATGATGGCTGCCCAAAGGGTCCAACCAGCGATGGTTTTATCAGTGTCTGCAGCCAAAAGAAGCAGGCAAGACGCGATTAACAATTTGTCTGCGATGGGGTCCAACATGCGCCCGATCGTCGATGTTTGTTGCCACGCTCTTGCGAAATAACCATCAAAGTAATCGGTAATGCTGGCCAGAACAAATATGCCGAGCGCTGACCATCGGGCCAAGTCACTCGATTGCAATTTACCTTCCATGAAAAAGCACAGAACTAAAAGCGGAACAGCTACGATCCGCCCATATGTTAAAAGATTTGGAAGGGCCAGCCAATGGGCGTCTGATTTTTTTGCTTTTGTATTCATATCTTCACTGAACCTGATTTGCGGTAATACATCAATCGAAACTAATTCAATTTAGTGAGTTATGGCTGGAAATTGGAGGTATTCAACTGTTTTCGTGGAAATGATCGAAAATTGCCTTCGCCATCTCACCAGAAATACCCTCTACAGCTGTAAGATCGCTTAAAGCAGCGCCGCTTACAGCTTTTGCCGTTCCAAAGTGATGGAGAAGCGCGCGTTTTCGCGACGGACCGATTCCTGCGATTTCATCCAACGGATTTTTGACCATTTCCTTTTTTCGCCTTGCCCTGTGAGAGCCAATTGCGAACCTATGGGCTTCATCCCGCAGCCTTTGCACAAAGAACAATACAGGATCGCGCTCTGGCAACATGAAGGAGCTTTTTCCAGGCATGAAGAATTTTTCACGCCCAGCGTCCCGATCGGGTCCCTTTGCGATGCCCACAACAGGAACTTCTTTTTCTATCCCCATTTCACGCATGACATCCATCACAGCATTAAGTTGACCAAGTCCGCCATCGATAAGCAATAGGTCCGGCCATATACCAACGCTGGCTTCTTCGGCCTCGTCCTCAATTTCGGCTCCCTTTTTGTCTCGCAGTCCGTTCTCTTTAATCAGTCTTGAAAAACGTCGCGTCAGAACTTCTCGCATCATTCCATAGTCATCACCGGGAACAAGGTCTTCGTTCTTAATGTTGAATTTGCGATATTGGTTTTTCGCAAACCCCTCTGGTCCGGCAACGATCATGCCGCCAACGGCATTGGTGCCCATGATATGCGAGTTGTCATAAACTTCGATCCGGTTTGGGATTTCATCCAATGAAAACGCTTCAGCAACGCCTTTCAAAAGACGTGCTTGGGTTGAGCTTTCAGCCAAACGCCTTTCTAGCGATTCCCGAGCATTTAGTTGCGCGTGTTTCACAAGATCCAGTTTTTCGCCGCGTTGAGGTATATTAATGCTTACCTTATGTTCTGAACGCAAAGTCAACGCTTCACTCATCAACGCGTCATCTTCAATGTCATGGGACAAAAGAAGCATGCGAGGGCAGGGCTTATCATCATAAAACTGGGCGAGAAAAGCAGTTAAAATTTCACTTGGATCTAAGCCTTTATCAGCCCTTGGAAAATAAGCGCGATTGCCCCAGTTTTGCCCCGTGCGGAAAAAGAATACCTGAACGCAGGTCATACCCTCTTTTTGATAAACTGCAAAAACATCCGCCTCGTCAACTCCGCTTGGATTGATGCCCTGATGGCCCTGTACGGCAGATAGCGCAGAGAGACGGTCGCGATAAACGGCAGCCCGCTCAAAATCCAAGTCCTCAGCAGCCGTTTGCATTTGCCCTGAAAGGCTTTCTTGAATGCGCGAGCTTTTGCCCGAAAGGAACAACTTAGCTTCGCTTACCAGATCGGCATAGTCATCTAGGGATACTTCGCCTGTACACGGTCCTGCGCATCGTTTGATTTGATACAGGAGGCAAGGTCGCGTGCGACTTTCGTAAACACTGTCGGTGCAGGTGCGGATCAAAAAGGCTCGCTGCATGGCGTTGATGCTGCGATTAACCGCGCCAGCATTGGCGAAAGGGCCAAAATATTTTCGCGTCTTTAGCCTTGCCCCGCGGTGCTTGAATATAGCAGGGGCAGCGTGGTCATCGGTTACAACAATATAGGGGAAGCTTTTATCATCGCGCAGCAGAACATTATATCTTGGCCGCAGACGCTTGATTAGATTTGCCTCAAGCAATAGGGCTTCTGTCTCTGTTCTTGTGCGAACAAATTCCATGTTTACCGTTTCGCCAATCATGCGGGCAATTCGGTTCGAATGGCCGCCCGATTTGGCATAGGACGAAACGCGTTTTTTCAGGCTTTTGGCTTTACCAACATAAAGCACATCGGCTTTTTCGTTGAACATGCGATATACACCGGGCGAATTTGGCAGATGTTTCACAAATTCTGCTATAACCTCGCTGCCCTTTAGGCGCGCCTCTGATGTAACGGAACTGAAACTGTTCGTTTCTTCCCATTCAATGGCATCGCCAGTCGTAATCGACAGGTCAGGTTTTTTTGCAGGCGTATCATTCATGACAAGACTATAAGCGGTGATTTAGATTCGCACAAAGCTATTCCCGCACACCATTCACATCTGGGGTTTGCCATCCAAGATGTTGCCCGCCATCCAGCGCTATCATTTGTCCTGTTACCGATTTTGATCGCCATAGCCATGCAATCGTATCGCCGAATTCTTCCAGATCAGGTCCGCGTTTTAACAGCAATCCATCGATTTGTTTTTCAAAATCAGAAGGGTCTTGTCTTTTATTCGCCAAGGTAGGGCCGGGACCAATGCCGTTTACCCTAATCCTTGGGGCAAGTTCCTGAGCCATGGTCTGCGTTGCTGTCCAAAGCGCGGATTTTGAAAGCGTGTAAGAAAAAAACATTGGGTTGAGGTTTTTGACCCGCTGGTCGATCATATTAACGATGAGACCATCTTTCAAATCTGACTGCTTTGCCATTTCGCTGGCAAGAATTGCTGGCGCTTGTAGATGGACGGAGAAATGGGCCGCCCATAAGGCATCATCCAATTCCAAAACACTATCTGGTTCAAAAATGGATGCATTATTCACAACGAGATCAATCGCCCCAAACTTCTCTATTGCCTCCTTAAACAATCTTCTGGTTTCTGATGGATTGGACAAGTCTGCTGAAATGGGCTCGGCTTTAACGCCCATTTCTCTTATTTCAGCGCAGAGGGCTTCTGCGTCTGTATGGGAGCTGAAATGATGAACAATAATATTGGTACCGCGCTTGGCAAGCGACTTTGCGATTGCGCTACCAATGCGTTTGGACGAACCTGTGATTAGGGCATTCTTGGCGGCAGAATACTGATTTTTGACTATGTCCATCAATGGGCGTTCCTAAAAAGAAAAAGCTACCCCAATATAGATGGCGTAGGCCGATAGCATGGCAACCCCTACGCGCTTACCAATTTTCATCTTCCAATGGGCAAGGATCGCAACAATGATCGCACAGCCCAGCATCACCCAAACATCGTGGGTCAGAAAATGCGGGTCTACATCCATAGGGCTTATCACCGTTGCAATACCCATAATCGAACCAATGTTGAAAATATTGGAGCCAACAACATTGCCGATTGCCAAAGATGAAGTGCCGCGAATGGTTGCCATCACAGAGGTCGCAAGCTCAGGCAAGGAGGTGCCAATGGCAACTATGGTTAGGCCAATAACAGCATCTGACACGCCCCAGCTTTTAGCTATGATCGTGGCTGCATTGACGGTCAGTTCTGCTCCTAATGGAAGTAGTGCCAGACCACCAATCAGATAGCCTGCGATCAAAAGATTGGAAGTTGGATGATCCGGCACTTCTTCCGAAACGGCTGCGGCAGCGCTTTTGGATTTTCTTGCTGTGCGTATTTGGTCGCCAATAAACAATAGCAACAAAGCAATGAGAACCATGCCTTCAAAACGGGTCAAATTGCCGTCCAGCAGCATTGCAATAAAAATAAGTGTAAATCCGATCATGACCGCCATGTTGCGGCCTATGCCAGTATCATCGCATCTTGATGCTGCAATCATTGCGGGGATGCCCATAACCAACAATACATTGGCGATGTTCGAGCCGATAACATTACCAATCGCAATGCCTGGAGCGCCGCCTAATGCAGCTTTAATTGAGATAAAAAGTTCTGGAGCAGAAGTTCCAAAGGCAACAATCGTAAGGCCGATAATAAGAGTAGGAATGCCCAGCTTTTCCGCAAGACCTACGGCACCCTTTACAAGCGCATCACCGCCAAAAACGAGAAGAGCAAGGCCCAGAGCCAACCAAAAAAATTCCATAGCAGGATATCTCTATAAATAAATAACGCCACGTGACGTACAAAAGATAACGCCAGGCAAATGAGATTGAGCACGTCATATATGCTGACAGATTGCTGATTTAAACCCCTTTAGGGGTTTTTCTCTCGATTTAATGTCAACCGAAAATGAACGAAAATTTCTAGTTTGTCCTAGTATTGAAAAGGAAGAAATCGAACGGGTTGAATAAATTGTGGCAATGCCAGCTTGCCATATCTGCCTGAAATTCGCCTTTTTCCCGACACGCTTCCTCAAAAACTTCGCCTGAATTGTCATTCATTCAGAGTGCAGCGGAAAATGAGGATTACTCTTATGAAAAACATTTTGACATCCCTGACAATCATCTCTCTTACCACCATAACTTCAACAGGAGTTGCGACTGCTGCTGATCTATCAACCGACACAGGCACTCAACTGATTGAGCCTCAGTTTGATCCAGTTGCCAATAGTTCCATATGGAATGGTGTATATCTCGGTCTTTATGGCGGATTGGATTGGAAAAGCGTTGGAGTGATGGGATCAGGCGATATAGATCTCAATTCTCAAAAAGAGGTTGGTGGATATGTGGGGATTAATCAGGCTTTGGGTAACTCGATCATTGGCGGAATAGAGTGGTTTGGCGGTTACTCAGGTGAAAGCCAGACCAATGATGGCATTAAAGCCGAACAGGATTGGGAAACATCTTTGCGTGCAAGGATGGGATATGCCTTCGAGCAAAATCTGGTTTACGGTTTGGCTGGTGTATCAGCGACACAACTGGAACTTACAGATGCTACAGGATCTGACTCGAATTGGCTAACCGGATGGACGGTTGGCGCAGGTGTCGAGCGACAGTTTACCGATCGGATTTCCGGTCGGTTGGAATATGATTACACTGATTACAGCAAGGAAAAGTTTAACCTTGGAGCTGGATCGACAAATGCAGACATAGACGGCCACGGCCTGAAACTGGGTGTCGGTGTCAAGTTTTAAGATCGCCAATACAAGCAGTGGGTGTATTCCCACTGCTTGTATATTATCTGTTGTCACCGTCTAAAAGATTGCCCAAGCTACCCAAGACAGAGCCTTCGCCTTTGGAACCGCCGCGTTGCGGTGCTGCTTGAAGCATACGTCCAGCCAGGCGCGAGAATGGCAGGGATTGTATCCATACTTTGCCGGGGCCAGTCAATTTTGCAAAGAAAACCCCTTCGCCGCCAAAAATCATGGATTTGATGGAACCAGCGCGTACAAGGTCGAAATCAATGTCGCCAGTATAGGCCGCCACGCAGCCAGTATCGACATGCAATTCTTCGCCGGGCGCCAGAATTCTTTCAACAGTCGTGCCGCCCACATGAACAAACACCCATCCATCACCATCAAGGCGTTGCATGATAAAACCCTCACCGCCAAACAGCCCTGTCATAATCCGGCGTTGAAACTCAATTCCTAGCGATACGCCCTTGGCGGCACATAGGAATGCATCTTTCTGGCAGACCAAACGACCGTCCAACTCATCCAGTTTGAGTGCAAGAATATGACCGGGATAGGGGGCAGCAAAAGCTACGCGTGCTTTGCCGTGTCCTTGGTGTGTAAAAACGGTGGTAAACAGGCTTTCGCCAGTGATTAATCGTTTACCTGCGCCAACAAGCTTATCAAGAAATCCATTGCTTTCTTGATGCGAACCATCACCAAAAACCGTCGTCATTTCAATATTGGCATCTTTGAACATCATCGACCCTGCCTCAGCAATGGCTGACTCGCCAGGATCAAGTTCTACCTCAACAAATTGGGTCTCCAAGCCTTTGACTTCAAAATCAATATCGTCAGCAATGGAAGTAGACCGGATATGCCGTACAACTGGGATTTTTGGAACGCTGCCAAATACCATGATAATGTCCTTCGGTGTTTTCAGAATCAATGTTCTAAATCTAAGCCGCGAACTTTAAACCAAGCGTTTAAATAAATTACTAAGGCGAAATTGGTTATCTAATAGCTAGACAGTTGCCATCGTGATTTTTCCAAGGATCAAGCCCGATTATGCAATGGGTTACTTTCCAAGTAACGCCAGCAAAACCGCCGCGGTCATTGATCATGTAATATAGTGAGCGCTTTTTACCGTTTGATAGATGTGCGTGGGCCATACAATAACGGCGCGTCACAATTGAACCTTCGTGAAGCACAGTGCGGTGTTCATGTAGTCTGCTCATGGAAACCAGATAAACGCCCCGTTGCCAGGTCTTTTTCTCGGCCCATCTAAAGTCTTTGAAGATGCGCGCTTCCACTTTTGGATCGCTACATTCAGGTATCTGCGGAGAAAAAGTGAAACTGAAGGCTTGGGCAGGACCAGTGAACATAAAGGCAATAAGACATATCAAAATAAACCCAGCGACCATGCGTGCAGAATTGGTGGAACTAAATGTTATGGTGGTTGCTTTGTTTTCTCGTGTGAAAGCCATGGATCCAGTATCTCAATTCAGTTTCAGTGCATTTGTTTGAGCTTGGAGCATACCCAAACTCAATTCAAGTGCAAAACAATAGTTGGCTTGGGCGCGCTCTGGTAATCAGTTCAATTTGCCGGTGGTGAATTTACTCTAAATAAACTACGGCAGGTCCAGAGATTAAGGAAGTTGAGCTCACCGTCGAAGATTCTTGGAATACCAATGCTTGATATGCAATTGCTTTTAAATGAAATCGCTGCGGAACTTAATTCCCATACCGATCGCGGAAAGGTGGCAGATTATATTCCAGAGCTTGCAAAGGCTGATCCGAAGAACTTTGGCATATCCGTCGCAACAGTCGACGGGAAAGCCTATTCCGCAGGCGATGCAGATATCAGTTTTTCGATTCAGAGCATTTCAAAGGTTTTCATGCTGACAATGGCCTTAGGCAAAGTTGGAGATGATCTGTGGAAAAGCGTTGGGCGCGAGCCATCTGGAACAGCGTTTAATTCCATCATCCAGCTTGAGCAAGAAAAGGGCATTCCGCGCAATCCATTCATCAATGCTGGCGCGATAGTGACATCTGATATTGTGCTTGCAGGGCATCAACCAAAAGAAACCATTGCAGAAATCTTGCGGTTCATCCGAGGTCTGACAGATGATGATACGATCTTTGTGGACAAAGATGTCGCTCAATCTGAAACGGACACTGGTTTTCGAAATAGGGCCTTGGCAAATTACATGCGCGCCTTTGGCAATCTTCAAAACCCGGTAGATGAGGCTTTGGGTGTATATTTCCATCAATGTGCGATTGCCATGAGTTGTACGCAATTGGCAAAGGCTGGATTGTTTTTGGCAAATGGCGGCATTAATCCGCTGACATCTGAAAAAGTGATCCCGCCAATCAGGGTGCGCCGTGTAAACGCGATCATGATGACATGCGGCCATTATGTTGAATCGGCGATTTCGCCTTTAGCGTTGGGCTCCCCGGAAAGAGCGGCGTCGGCGGTGGAATACTTGTTATCGTGCCAGGAAAAGCATCCGTTGCCGTCTGGTCACCTGGACTTGATCACAATGGCAACTCGAAGCTTGGCAGATTGGCATTGGAAATGCTGGTTCAAAAAACAGGTTGGAATGTTTTCAGCAGTTAATTGAAAACCAACTCTCGCAGCACATCTATTCTTCTGTCAGGCGTTTGATAGACCAGCTTGCTGAATTTGGACTTGCAGCCAAAAGAGGACTAAGTTCCCTCAAGATTGTTTCCATTTCGCCTTGTAGTTTATACGGCGCATTGCGAATAATCATCCCACACCCAAAGAGTTTGGGGACAACACCTGGCCCGTCGATTTGCAATTCAAGACAAAGTAGATTTGAGATTTCCCGCTCGACCAAGAGATTTTTGAAACCCTGAAGTTCAGGGCGATGTTTTAACGGATACCAAAGGGCAACGGTTCCACCCGCCCATCTCTTACTGGCTTCTGTCACAGCCTGAGCCATACGCCAAAAGTCACCTTCAATCTCAAACGGGGGATCAATCATCATTAATCCGCGTTTTTCTTTCGGGGGAATATGGGAGCCGGGAATTAACCACCCATCAAGATCAAAAATCTTGGCTTGAAAGTTTCCGGCAAAAAGCTTTTTCAAAGCATCATATGCAGGCGGGTATAGTTCGCTAGCTGACAATCTGTCTTGTTTTCGCATCACTTTGTAAGCCAAAAGGGGCGAACCGGGATATTGCAAATCCCATTCCTGGCCATCATCGCCAAAGACAGCATTAAGATAGGGCGCCAGATGTTCTCCAACAATTTTGGATGGCTTCCAGTTGACCAAACGGCCAATTCCATCCACCCATTCAGGCGGTTTTCCCGCATGATTGCGCTGGTCTGCAGGTGGCAAAACGTAGTTTCCAGAACCTGCATGGGTATCGATTACCCTAAACGCTTTGTCTTTCGCTTTGAAGTGTTCAATCATGCGCGCAAGAACAATATGCTTAAACACGTCGGCAAAATTGCCTGCATGGAATTCGTGGCGATAATTCATAGAAAGTTCCAGTGCTTGGTTGCATAAAATCCGCGACGAAAACGATTAGCGGATATACTTCTTCGCTTCGATAGAAGGTGAAAACAATGTGCCGCCCATAGTACTCTTGTTTGAATTAGAAACGACAATACGCGAACCGCTTAGCCGCACTTTTCCAGATGCAACAAGTTCCAGTGCATGAGGGTATAAACGATGTTCCGCTTCCAATACCCGCGCGCCCAAGCTTTCATCATCATCATTTTGCTCAACGGGGACCGCCGCTTGCGCAATAATCTGTCCACCATCTAGCGTTTCATCGACAAAATGAACACTGGCGCCATGGATTCTCACACCAGCCAATCGCGCCCGATGATGGGTGTCAACGCCTTTGAATGCAGGGAGTAGGCTAGGATGTATATTGAGAATTTTGCCTCGATATTGCTTGACGAATTTGTCTGTCAGAATGCGCATATACCCAGCCAAGCAAATGAGATCAGGCTTTTCTGCATTTATCAATTCAACAAGCGCTTGCTCATGGGCTTCTCTGGTATCAAATTCTTTGTGGTCCAAAACCTTGGAAGAAATACCGTGGCGCTCGGCAATCTCTAGCCCGCCGGCATCTGGAACATTGGTTATCGCATGGGTGATGATGGCTGGATAATCCGCTGCCATGCTCGCCGCAATCAAGCTAGCCATATTCGAGCCGCGTCCTGAAAACAGAACCAGAACTTTCTTTCTAGCCTGCGCCTGTTTGGTTTCAGGCCGAATATCGCTCATTTCAATTGTCCGTCATAATTTACGGCATCCGCTTCGCGCGCGATCAAGGTTCCAAGCACACAAACTGTTTCGCCTTCGCGTTTTAAAACTGCTTTTACAGCTTCAACATTGTCAGAGGCAACAACAACGATCATGCCAGTTCCGCAATTGAACGTTTTCAGCATCTCTTTTTGCGCAATATTCCCAGTAGCGCGAAGCCACTGGAAAACAGGGGGAAGTTTTACTGAGTTGAGATCAATTTTGGCAGCAAGATGTTTCGGCAATACGCGGGGAATATTCTCTGTAAACCCGCCACCAGTGATATGGGCCATTGCTTTAATCGCGGATGTTTCGCGAATAGCTGCTAATAGTGGTTTTACATAGATTTTCGTTGGCATTAAGAGCGCGTCACCAAGAGTTTTACTGTCATCAAACGGAGCTAGAGCGTCCCATGCAATTCCTGACATCTCGACCAGTTTTCTAACGAATGAATAGCCATTCGAATGAACACCGGAAGATGCCAGCCCCAGAATGACATCACCTGCGCTGATATCCTTGCTTGGCAACAAAGTACCGCGTTCTGCAGCACCAACGGCAAAGCCAGCCAGATCATAGTCGCCTTTGGCATACATACCTGGCATCTCGGCAGTTTCCCCGCCAATAAGCGCACAGCCTGCCTGTCTGCACCCTTCAGCAATGCCTTCAACAACGCTAGCAGCAGCGGCAATCTCTAGTTTGCCTGTTGCGAAGTAGTCGAGAAAAAACAACGGTTCTGCCCCTTGCACGATGAGGTCATTCACGCACATCGCAACCAAATCGATGCCGACTGTGTCATGTTTGCCTGCATCAATGGCAATTTTGAGCTTTGTGCCCACACCATCATTGGCAGCAACGAGAACAGGATCTTTAAAGCCTGCAGCTTTTAGATCGAACAATCCGCCAAAACCGCCAATCTCACCATCCGCACCAGGGCGGCGTGTTGAGCGCACCGCAGGTTTTATGGCATCAACCAAAGCATTTCCGGCATCAATATCAACGCCAGCATCGGCGTAACTAATTCCATCTTTTTTGGTCAATTTGAAATCCTTGTCATTGGCCTAAATCTTGTCTGTGCCTGTAGCGGCCTTAATGACTGCTGATTAGCTCTGAACCTATCCACAAGGCAAGTCGAAAGCGTCCTTATCAACGGATTGATTAGAACAACATGGATATAGAAGTCTTGCTTGGAACCCTTGTAGTGGTTAAACACCCCTATGTATTCAATTACAAAAGCAGGACGTTGCGAATGAACCAAAATGAAGCAGCCCACGTAAAACGGCAATTGATATTCTGGTTTGTGACAACCGCGCTATTTTTCGGCTTCATTTGGTTGTTCAAAGATATTTTGCTGCCATTCATAGCAGGAATGGCCCTTGCCTATTTCCTCGATCCAGTAGCCGATATACTCGAAAAATGGGGCATATCACGCATAATTGCCACCTCGATTATTACGCTTTCATTTGTGATTATTTTCATTTTATCGCTAATGATCCTTATTCCTATACTGGCATCGCAATTTTCGGGATTAATGGAACGACTGCCGAGTTTGGTAAGCCGTTTGCAATCGATCATTGCGTCTACAGAAAGCACCTGGCTGCGAGATATAATTGGCATAGAAGGCAAATCCATTCAAGACAATTTGAACGAGATATTAAAACAGGGGGCTGGATTTGTTTCTACTATTCTGCAACAAATTTGGGCATCTGGAAAATCTCTCTTGAATATCATTTCATTGCTTGTCGTTACTCCTGTCGTTGCTTTTTACATGCTCTATGACTGGGACAAAATGGTCGCCAAGATTGATGGTTGGCTTCCGTTGAAACAACGCCCTGTCGTGAGAGAGATTTTTTCAGACATCGACAAATCTGTAGCAGGCTTTATTCGCGGGCAAGGCAGTTTGTGTCTGGTGCTTGGTCTTTTTTACGGAATATCGCTGACGATTGCCGGATTGAATTTTGGCCTGTTGATCGGTCTAGTATCTGGTCTAATTTCATTTATTCCTTACGTTGGCTCGCTCACCGGTCTGGTCTTGGCCCTTGGCGTTGCATTGGTTCAATTCTGGCCGGACTATTTCCCCATTGGTTTGGTGGTGATGATATTTGCCGTCGGCCAGTTTTTGGAAGGCAATGTCCTTCAGCCCAAAATGGTTGGACAAAGCGTTGGGTTGCATCCAGTTTGGCTCATGTTTGCGCTGTTTGCCTTTGGCTCGCTATTTGGATTTGTCGGCATGATGATCGCCGTCCCTGCCGCTGCCGCTGTTGGTGTTATCGTCAGGTTTGCTCTTGGTCGTTACCTTGAGAGCGATCTTTACACCAGCGGTATGGATGCGCTTGATGATCCCAAACCGCCTTCGCAGGCTTGATAGAACGCCATGCAAAAACCAAAATCTGACAACGGCCAAATACCCTTGGCGCTGCCTGTTGAGCCCAGCATTTCCAGAGAGGACTTGTTGGAAAGTCCATCCAATCAGTTGGCTGTTGATCTGGTGGACCGCTGGCCGGATTGGCCTTCAAATATCGTCATTCTAGCTGGGCCAATTGGTTCAGGTAAAACCCATCTTGCGCGTGTTTGGGCAGGCCTATCCAATGCTGAAATTATGTTGATGGATGAATTGGCGCGGCACCCAGATATTGCAAAGACACACAGTCTGGTATTAGAGGATGCTGGCAATACCAAATTGGATGAAGAAGCATTATTCCATGCCATCAACCAAGCGCGCGCCCATGGCAAATTCTTGTTGATTACCAGCCGAAGCTTTCCATCTTCTTGGGCGGTAAAATTGCCGGATTTGCTGTCACGCCTAAAGCTTGCCCATATCGTAGAATTGCAAGAGCCTGATGATGCTTTGTTATCGGGGTTGATGTTCAAACTATTTGCAGATCGCCAATTGGAGGTCTCTCCTGCGGTGATTGACTATCTGGTTAATCGAATGGAACGGTCTATGGAGATTGCAGGTTCTCTGGTTGATTGGCTAGACAAAGAGGCCTTGGCCCGCCACAGAAAAATCAATCGCGCTATGGCCAGCGAGGCTTTGACGGCATTGGGAATTTCCTGACTTTTACCTGATTGCGGTTTCAACATAGCTATCTGCCAGCCACCTCTAAATTAAATGCTTATCAAATCATCGAAGAAAAGCTGCAAACTTGATGTTGAATTTCAATTAACCGCTGTTCTATTTTGTTTGAGACAAAGCGTTTGAGAATGGCTTATGATACATCTATGAAAATCGACGTTGAAGCCAAATTTGATAATGCGCCTGTGTCGCTGGAAAGCTTGTCTGTTTCCGGACCAGCGCGCGCATTCGATGATATATTCGAAAATCCATCCCGATTTGTAAACCGGGAGCTATCCTGGCTCGAGTTTAACAGGCGTGTGCTTGAAGAAGCAGAGAACATGGCAAATCCGCTTTTGGAGCGCGTCAGGTTTCTCTCCATTTCAGCCAATAATCTTGATGAATTCATGATGGTTCGTGTGGCTGGATTAATCAGCCAAATACGACAAGGGATTGAATTAAAATCTCCAGATGGATTGACGCCTAAGGAGCAGTTGGCAGCTGTTTCAGATGCTGTTTCGAAACTTCAAGATGACCAACAAACCGTTTGGAGCATTTTGGATGAATTGCTGGAAGATGCAGGGATTATCATAGCCCATCCAAGAGAATTAAAAAAAGCAGATATTGCTTGGCTTGAAGACTATTTCATGGAGTCGATTTTTCCAGTTTTAACGCCGCTCTCCATTGATCCGGCACATCCGTTTCCGTTCATTCCAAACCTTGGCAGTGCCTTGGTCTTTGACTTGAAATGCTTGCGAGATGGCGAGCCAATGCCTGCGCTTTTGCGGTTACCGTCAGGCATGCAGCGGTTCATAAAAATGCCAGAGCGCAGAGACAAAAAAACGATCTTCATATCCATTGAGGAAGTTGTTGGGCTTTTCATTGGCAAATTGTTTCACGGCTATGCAGTGGCAGGGTCTGGCAATTTTAGAGTTATTCGCGACTCGGATATCGAGATGGAAGAAGAAGCGGAAGACATCGTTCGCACCTTTGAAACAGCTCTTAAACGCCGTCGCCGTGGTTCGGTCATTCGTCTTGAAATCGATAATGGCATGCCTGTGAGCCTGCAGAAATTTGTTCGCGAGGAACTCGCCAATGATGCCACACAAATTGCCGTACTTGGCGGCATGTTGGCGCTTCATAGCCTGTCGGAAATTGTTTCCGTAGAACGTCCTGAATTAAAGTTTGATACCTATATTCCGCGATATCCAGAACGAGTTCGTGAAATGAACGGAGATTGCTTTGCTGCAATTCGTCAAAAAGATATCATTGTTCATCATCCATATGAATCTTTTGATGTTGTCGTCCAGTATATCCGTCAGGCAGCAAATGATCCTGAAGTTGTAGCGATTAAACAAACACTTTACCGAACATCGAACGACTCGCCGATTGTCGCTGCGTTGATAGCCGCCGCTGAACAGGGGAAATCCGTTACTGCGCTTGTGGAATTGAAAGCTCGTTTTGATGAGGAAGCCAATATTCGTTGGGCGCGCGATCTTGAGCGGGCGGGCGTGCAAGTGGTCTTTGGTTTTGTTGAATGGAAAACCCATTCGAAATTAAGCCAGGTAGTGCGCCGTGAAGAAGGAAAGCTGGTTAATTACATCCATATTGGCACAGGCAATTACCACCCGATTACAGCGCGAATTTATACTGACCTTTCCTATTTTACGGCCAACCCGAAAGTTGCGCGCGATGTGGCGCAAGTGTTTAATTATCTTACGGGTTATGCTGAGCCAGAAGAACTCAAGACGTTGGCAATTTCACCAAACCATCTGAAAAACCGAATATTGCAGCATATCGACGAAGAAATCGCTCATGCCAAAGCTGGCAAAAAAGGTAGTATCTGGTTCAAAATGAATTCACTGGTGGATCCTGTCATTATTGACGGCTTGTATCGGGCAAGCCTGGCCGGTGTGAGAGTTGACCTCATTATACGCGGAATATGCTGCTTGCGCCCCAATGTGCAGGGGCTTTCGGAGAATATTCATGTGCGTTCCATCGTCGGCAGGTTTCTGGAGCACTCCAGAATATTGTGTTTTGGCAATGGCGGCGGGTTGCCTTCGAAGGATGCAATTGTATATGTGGGCTCAGCAGATTTAATGCCGCGTAATCTAGACCGCCGTGTCGAGGTGATGGTCAAACTGGAAACTGAGACGGTTCGCCGTCAGGTTCTGGACCAGATCATGGTTGCGAATTTGATAGACAATGAGCAAAGTTGGGAAATCCTGCCGACGGGAAAGTCGAGAAGGATTGTGCCAGGAAACGAAACCGAGTCTTTTAGCGCACAACGCTATTTTATGACCAATCCAAGCCTTTCCGGGCGAGGGGAATCTCTTAAAGATGACGCTCCCAAAAACTTCGCAGAACAGTTCCTCCAGTAAAAAAGCAAAAGGCCTGTCCCTCGGGCAAGGGCGGTTGCAACAGCGTAAGCCTATTGCTGTTGTCGATATAGGCTCGAACTCGGTGCGTCAGGTCATTTATGAAGGCCAGACTAGGGCACCTGCAGTTTTGTTTAACGAGAAAATACTTTGCGGTCTTGGTGAAGGCTTGGTCGCAACCGGTAAACTGAATGAGGTAGCCGTTGAACGCGCACTACGCGCATTGCGCAGGTTTGTGGCGCTTCAACGGCAGACCCATGTAGATCAAGTTCATATTTTGGCAACGGCAGCTGCAAGAGACGCCAAAAATGGTCCGGATTTCATAGATCAAGTTCGCAAAATCACTGGCAATGATGTTGAGTTGTTAACCGGTGAAATGGAAGCTTGGTATTCCGGGCTTGGTATTAAAAGCGGTTTTCACAAACCATCTGGCATCGCAGGAGACCTCGGCGGTGGATCGCTCGAGTTGATCGGTATTGACCGAAATCCCGGCGAGGGGATCACGCTTCCTTTAGGCGGCTTGCGCCTTCGGGAATTGGCGGAAGGTTCCATCGATGAAGCGAAAAAAATTGCTCAAGAGCATATTCGCCAATCTTCCGTTGAATGGCCTGGAGAAGAACGAACCTTTTTCGCCGTAGGTGGTACCTGGCGCTCGCTCGGCAAATTGCACATTGCCAACCATGATTATCCTCTTGCTGCAGTCCATGATTATGAAATCGATGCAGAAGAGATGTTGCGGTTTTGTGAGAAGGTAGCTGCAAAAGATGGCAATGATATCAGCGGCATGGGCGCAGTATCTAAGAACCGCCGCGAATTATTGCCCTATGGCGCGGCAGTATTGGCCGAAATTATTCAGCGCTATGAACCGACAAAAATAGCCATGTCATCGCTGGGCGTTAGGGAAGGGTTCTTGTATTCCCGCTTGTCCAAGCGCGAGCAAAAGAAAGACTCGTTGCTTGTCGCTGCGCGTGATTTGTCAATCTTGCGCGCGCGCTCCCCAAAACACTGTGTGGAATTGGCGGAATGGACTGGCTTAGCTTTTGCGGAATTGGGCGTTGTCGAAACAGAAAATGAGCGGCGTTATCGCCTTGCGGCATGTTATCTTGCTGATATCGGTTGGCGCGCCCACCCAGACTTTAGAGCACAACAAGCATTGGAGGTTATTTCCAATGCTGGCTTTGTAGGCATAAACCATGAGGGTCGCGCCTATCTCGCAATCGCGAGCTATCACAGATATCAGGGTCTTTCCTCCAAGGTTGGCGAGCCTAAAATCGCTGATTTAGCGGGTTCTGATGTGAAGAAAAAAGCACGTCTTTTATCAGCGCTGTTTCGCGTGTTGTATCTCTTCTCGGCATCCACATCCGGTGTTTTGCCAAAGATTAAATTGAGGTGGACCAAAGATAACAAAGCTGACTTGATCTTGCCAAACGAGCTTGCTGATTTATGGGGCGAGCGACCCGCCGAGCGGGTTAAGCAACTATCCAAAGAGTCTTGCTTCGATATCAGTGTTGTGGTCGAAGAATAACCCATTCTAGCCAAACGAAAATCTAACGATTTTGGATTATTCAGCTGCTTGGCTAGCAAGGATAGGCTCCAAGTCCACCATAACGATTTTTCTATTTTGGTAAGAAATAGCGATTTTACCATGTTTAAGGCGTAAGGCCTTTGCGCCGAAAACAGTTCTTCGCCAGCCTTTCAGTGCCATCACATCCGCATTGTCGTCGGCGGCAATTTTTTCCAACTCGTCGACTGTGGCAATGATCTTTGCAGCTACGCCATTTTGCTCGGCAACCAGTTTAAGCAATAGTTTCAGCATTTCACTTGCGGCAGAACACCCTTCCGGCGCCTGAACGGGACGAGGCAATTTAGGCAATTGCTCTTTGGTCATAGCAAATACTTCAGCCGCAACGCCGACAATGGCCGTTCCCCAACGGTTTTTATCAAAGCCACGGGAAAGGCCGCGATATTTATCCAAATCTTCAACGCTTCTCGGCGGATTGCCAGACACTTCGTAAATCGCCTCATCTTTGATAATGCGCCCGCGAGGCACGTCATTCTTCTGGGCTTCATTCTCGCGCCATTCCGCAAGGCGTTTCAGCATCATCAAATCACGGGGTTTGCGAACTCTGAGTTTCAATCGACGCCAAGCGTTTTCTGGCGGCATGTCATAGGTCTCAACGGAAGTGAGCACATCCATTTCCTCGCTGACCCAATGGGCGCGGTCCTGTTCTTCCAAGTTGGCTTTAAGCGATTGATAAACTTTGCGCAAATGGGTCACATCGGCAATCGCATAGTCCAATTGCTTTTCGCTGAGCGGTCGGCGCTTCCAATCCGTAAACCTGGAAGACTTGTCAACGGATGCACCGGTGATTTTAAACACCAATTGATCATAAGAAATACTATCACCAAATCCGCAAACCATGGCAGCAACTTGAGTATCAAATACTGGATGGGGAATTAAATTGCCGAGTTTGTAAATGATTTCGATATCTTGGCGGGCCGCATGGAAAACTTTTACCACGCTTTCATCGGCCATCAGATCAAAGAAGGGAGCCAGATCAATGCCGTTCGCCAGCGGGTCTATGATATAGGCTTCGCCACCATTGCTGTTTGGCGTAGCGACCTGAATAAGACAAAGCTCAGGCCAGAAAGTTGATTCTCTTAAAAATTCCGTATCAACGGTAACAAAGTCACTATTTGCAATGTGATCACATACGGAGCGAAGTTCTGCAGTCTGCGTAATAATATTCATTTACAACCTTTTTAGGTTTCCGGGAGACCGGACAATTGCTCAATTAAAACCATATTTGAAAGGCTTTGGCAATTGGTCGAAATCAAACAAAATATGCGTATATAAAAGAGCTGTTTTACTTCAAGAAAAAGGTTGTCCGTGTTTGGGGAAAATACAGGAGCCGCCCAAAACCCACAACATCCTTGACAAATCAGGCATGAAATGTGTTTGTCCCGTCGAATTGACGGTATAGGAAATCAGAAGATTCCCGACCGTTCCAACCTTCATTCCTGATAGATGTTTTCGAGATAACCATGACCATGCACCGCTACCGCAGCCATCGCTGTGATGAACTTCGTAAAGACCATGTAGGCCAGTCCATTCGCTTGTCCGGCTGGGTGCATCGGGTACGTGACCATGGCGGCGTTCTTTTCATCGATTTGCGCGACCATTATGGCCTGACACAAGTTGTTGCTGATCCTGATAGCGCGGCCTTTAATGTTGCCGAATTGGTTCGTAGCGAATGGGTCATTAAAGTTGATGGCGAAGTCAAAGCCAGAACTGCTGAAACAGCTAATAAGAATCTGCCAACGGGCGAGATTGAAATTTTCGCCCGCGATATTGAAATCCTGTCTAAAGCTGAAGAGCTTCCTCTGCCAGTATTTGGCGAGCCAGACTATCCTGAAGATACGCGCTTGAAATATCGCTTCCTCGATTTGCGCCGCGAAACGCTTCACAAAAACATAATGCAGCGCACACGTATTATCGCTGATATGCGCAAACGGATGAACGATGCGGAGTTTACCGAATTCGCAACGCCAATTTTGACAGCGTCTTCGCCAGAAGGCGCGCGGGACTTTTTGGTTCCTTCGCGTATCCATCATGGCGATTTTTACGCACTGCCACAGGCGCCTCAGCAATATAAGCAGTTGATCATGATGTCCGGTTTTGATCGGTATTTCCAGATCGCGCCTTGCTTCCGTGATGAAGATCCTCGCGCAGACCGATTGCCGGGCGAGTTTTATCAACTGGATTTGGAAATGAGCTTTGTCGAGCAAGACGATATTCTTTCGACCATGGAGCCGGTAATTCGCTCTGTCTTTGAAGAGTTTGCCGAAGGCAAGCCTGTTACTCAGGAATTCCGCCGTATCGCTTATGATGATGCGATCCGCATTTATGGTTCTGACAAACCAGATTTGCGTAACCCGATTGAAATGCAGAATGTTTCTGAACATTTCCGCGGCTCAGGATTTAAAGTTTTTGCTGGCATCTTGGATGCAGACGCAAAGAACGAAGTTTGGGCAATCCCTGTTAAAGGGGCTGGTAGCCGTAAACATTGTGACCGAATGAATTCTTGGGCTCAAGGTGAAGGCCAGCCGGGCATGGGTTATATTTTCTGGCGCGAGCTTGAAGGTGTGTTCAACGCCGCCGGCCCAATCGCAACAAACATTGGTGAAGAACGCTCTGAAGCGATCCGCAATCAGCTAGGTCTTGAAGTTGGCGATGCTGTATTCTTTGCGGCAGGCGACCCGAAAAAATTTGCTACCTTTGCTGGTCACGCCCGCAACAAGGCAGCTGAAGAAGCTGGCTTGATTGATCAAGACCGTTTTGAACTTTGTTGGATTGTAGACTTCCCCTTCTATGAGTGGGACGAAGACAACAAGTCGGTAGAGTTTGCCCATAACCCATTCTCTATGCCTCAAGGGGGCAAGGATGCACTGGATGCGGCTGATACGCCAGAAAAGCAATTGGCGCTAAAAGCCTATCAATATGATTTGGTTTGTAACGGGTTTGAAATCGCCTCTGGTGGTATTCGTAACCACTTGCCGGAAACCATGGTCAAAGCCTTTGAAATCGCAGGCCTCGACAAACAGACCGTGATTGATCGCTTCGGCGGTTTGTATCGCGCCTTCCAATATGGCGCGCCGCCTCATGGTGGAATGGCTGCAGGTGTTGACCGCATCATCATGTTGCTGGTTGGCGCGAAGAACTTGCGTGAAATCACCATGTTCCCGATGAACCAGCAGGCGCAAGATTTGCTTATGGGCGCACCTTCTGGCGTGTCGGCAGCGCAGTTGCGTGACTTGAATATTCGGGTCAATCCGAAGAAAAGTGATTGAGATTCTAAATCGATATTGGCTTCAAAAATAGGTGCTTATGAAAATTCAAAAAGGATTTCCACCATCGCTTAGACGCTCTACAGCAGAGCTGTATTTTGCTGCATTCGAAGGTAAAATCGGTGGAATTCTTGGCAGGACTGGCAAGGGTACTGCCTTTGTCGAACTTGTTGTCGACCCAACTCATGCCATATGCGCAATAGATGACAATGGCACAAAACTTCTTGGATTGGCCGGATTTAAAACGGCATCTGGCGCAATGGTAGGCGGAGAGCTTTCAGACCTTGCCAAAATTTATGGTTGGTTCGGGGCTTTATGGCGCGGGTTGATTTTATCAGTCTTGGAACGAGATTTAGAAGATCATGTTTTGTTGATGGATGGCATTGCAGTAGCCGACGGCGAACGCGGCAAAGGCATCGGAACCAAGTTACTTTATGCGATTTTTGCGGAAGCGGAAAAACTGGGGAAAACTGAAATAAGGTTGGACGTTATTGATACAAACCCAAAAGCGAGAGCTTTATATGAACGGTTGGGTTTTGTAGCTACCGGAAAAGAAGCCCTCGGGCCCTTGAAGTATGTTTTCGGATTTTCAATGGCAACCAAGATGGTCAAAACAGTTTAGCAAATGCAAGTGTAGCATTTTTGCAAGTTCCTGCGGCAAAGCGTTACCTAGATCGCAGATATCCAATATTGCTTGAATTTAGCCACATTCATGGTGTCGAGAGGGGAGCTTAGCGGATTCAAATTTCTGGATAATATGTTGCGACTTTTTTCATGGACACAAATTCGTGGTCTGATGGCTTTGGCATTGATGTGCCTTACCCTTTTTGGCTGCCAAACCACCAGTGATTCAGCTGCTGTTGAGTCAAAGCGGACTTATGATATTGCATCTTTGAAAAGTGCGACAATTCTATCCCGTCAAAATCTGCGTTTCTTTCCCTCCAGCGGCCAAGATATGAGCCGTCTCACTGGCTGGGCAATTACCGGAACCCCAAGGCTTGAAGACGGAACTTTCGATATGTTGGCGCTTTCCAGCGGGGGGCCTGATGGTGCGTTTGGAGTAGGGGTGTTGAATGGCCTATCGGCTGCAGGCAAACGCCCAGTCTATGAAGTTGTGACCGGAATCAGCACAGGCGCGCTTATCGCGCCTTTTGCGTTTATTGGTCCAAAATATGACTATCTCTTGAAGTCGTTATATACTGGCAAACAGATTGAAGGTTTGATTGGCGCACCTAACTATTTCCGCGCCTTGGCTGGCGGGGCCCTGTATCAACCGGACAATTTGCAAGACCTTATCCAAACGCAGATCACCCGCGATTTGATGAGTGAGATCGGTCGTTTGAACAGCCAAGGCCGCAGGCTCTATGTAGCAACGGCGAACTTAGATGCAGACGAATTGACTGTTTGGGACATGACGAAGATCGCGTCACTGGGCGATGAAGCATCCTTACAGCTATTCAGACAGATTATTGAGGCGGCGATCTCTATTCCTGGCGCCTTTGCGCCTGTTCGCATTGCCAGCATGTCACCATCGGGACCGATTGAAGAATTGCACGGCGATGGCGCAGTGCTTGCCAATTTCTATGTCGATCCGGACATGGTGCCGGATGATGCCGTGGCCAAGGCCAATATTGAAGTGATTATTCACAATCAGCTGAAACCAAAGCCGGAAGCGCAAAAAGCTTCTTTGGTTCCTTTGTTGAAAAAGTCAGTGACCTCGCTTAGCCGTTCAAGCATGATCTTGTTACTCCGTCAGGCTTGGCGAGAGGCAGAAGTTCGTAATATTCCCTTCAAATATGCAAATTTGCCGCCCCAATGGCCGAGTGTTTCAGCGCTAGATATTGATCGCGGTTATATGAACAAAACCTATGAATTAGGGTATGGTCTGGCGTTGGATGGGGCCGTATGGAATAGCGTTGAGCCATAAGAGTGTTTCAATAAGGCAACAAACCTGGTTGCTATGCACGCAATTCGCGATCGCAACTTGCAAATCCCATGCTGACTCGGCAAGTCTTGCAAAAATTTGCAAAAGATTCTGGGTCGGTTATGCAGTTTATCAAAAATACTCATCTGGTATTGTTCACGTTTATAGCAGCGCTGCTGGTTTTTAGTTACGCACAAGCCGCAACTTTGAAAGCCGATATTCCTGTTGGCGGCGGGCAATTTGTTGATGTGCATATTCCTGATGCCGCTGAGCCAAAGGGCTTTTTTAAAATCAAAAAGAAAGTGCCTGTGCTTCTCTATGTTCACGGGGGCGGTTGGATTAAGGGCGATAGACGCCGAATTTATAACCTGTCCAATTATGCTAATTCCAGAGGTTATATGTTAGTCGCTATAAGCTACCGCCCTGTGCCACGCACAAATATCGACGGGCAAGTCAGAGATGTCGCGCGTGCTATTTCCTGGACCCGCAGTAACATAGCCAAATATGGCGGCAATCCGAAAAAGATCGTTATCATGGGGCATTCTGCAGGCGCGCATCTTGTTGCAATGATCGGCGCGCAGAAAAAAGGCGGCAAGTTGCAAGGCATCATAGCCAATGATGTGCAGGCTTATGATATGGTTGCTTATGCCTCGATCCGTGGTGGCATTGATGGCGTTTATCTCAAGGCCTTTGGGTCAAACCCTGCCAATTGGATAAAATGGTCTCCCGTCACCTATGTGCGCCGAGGCGCAGGGTTTCCGCCTTTCATGGTGATGTATTCAAATTCCCACAGACCTCGCCGCGAGATAGTCTCTGTCGCTTTCGCCAAAGAATTGAAGCGGCGCGGCACAAGGGTTACTCTGTTCAATGGCAAGCGCTATAGCCACGGCTCCATCGCTACACAAATCGGCAAAAGCCCACAAGTTACCAAAGCAGTCGATAATTTCCTCAAGCGCGCTTACCGTTAAATACTAATTTGCGTCTATCGTAATACCAAAGCGGTCGATCACGTCTGATGGCGGAACATTGCCGGCTTGAACGCCTGCACCAATGCCCATGATTTCTGCCATAGAAACAGGTTCAGCCGGATTGGCGGTAACACTTAGGCTGCCCTTATTGTCCAGCGCTGAATTCATGAAAACGCCAATAGCGGAGGAAACACTGGCTGCAAATTCTGGCACATTAAATTGCGATAAAACTGCGCCTGCCATAAACGGCATGGCCACGACCAGGTCTTTTGCCTCTTGACCCGACTTTGCTGCTTGCTGGTCCATGATGCGCTTGGTCAGTGAATCATCATCCACTTTGATGGTCAATTTATTTACAGTAATTCCCGAATACATGGCCAACATTTGCATAGCCAAGGCTTGCTTGATTTCATCATTGGCGGCATTCATCTTGTTGGTTATTTTAGAAATCTGTCTGGTAAAATCACGGGTGAATCCACCCATCACTGCACTGATATCCAAAGCGAGCATATCTTCAGCGGCAAAACAATATTGCTCCAACTCCAATATTCCGCTTTCAATGTTCCAACCAACTTTCATATCCACATCAAGGTTAATCGAAGAATATCCCAAGTCTTTGAATTGCTTGCGTGAGGCCTCTTGTCCGGGTTCAACAGGGATCGCATCCATATTGACGAAAATATCATCGACCCTTGCGACGGATTCAAAATCTTCGCTGCCTTTGTCAAAGTGCGTAACAGAATTTGCGCCTTTGATAGAAAACACATCTTTGCTATCAAGATTGAACAAAACGCCTTTAGAATTGAATACCATCTCGTCTTCAGACCAAGCGATATCGCCATCTTGACCGAAGTCAGGTGAATAGAGGCCGGAGCCATCTAGCCCGTCATAGGTAATTCGGATTTTCTGATTTTTTTCATTTGTGCCATCGAAAATCATCGCTCCTAGATCTATTTTGCTCAGTGAATAACCTGCGCCACCAAAATAGGCTGCGTTCTCGAGACTAATCGGCCCAAGAACAAAAGTCCCTTCCGTGTTTTCAGAATTGATGAACGATCCAGTTGCTTCTTTTGAATCAAATGCATCGAGCGTGAATGCGTTGCCTCCGGTGCTTTTCAAATTCTCAAGGTTGATAGAAGGAAATAGAGCGGAAAACTGGTCTTTGCCTTTACCATCCATACGCACATCGCTGAATTTTCCTGATCCTATATTCAAAGGCCAAAACGAATGACTGCGGCTCTCAAGGTCAGGATAGCTAAAGTCAGTAACTTCTATCTGACCAATTTTAAGAACGTTCTCATTGTTGTTCTTGATTGACGTCATGGTAAAATCACTGGCTCGCATTTCGCCAAATTGATAACCGTTTGCTCCAAGTTTTTCAGTTCCTGAAAGAGTAAGTTCTTCGATCTTGATAACGGTTCCTGTGTCTCCGTCTTCAAGCGTTACTTGCTTTAGTATAGCGCCATCTGAACCGTCATTTTCCATGGATTGGAAAGCCAGAGAATTGCCCCTCTCTGACAGTTTGGCTTGGAGATCTTTAATGAAGTCTGATGCGTCCAAGGCCATTGCCGGTTGCGCCAACAAGAGATTGGAAGCCAGAAATCCTGTAAGAGCGGATATCACAAGCCGTCTTTTTGAGCGGCCTGACGGGAAGTTAATACTGTTCATCCTGTATCTCCAAATCCAATTGATGGTTTGCACCATATAGAACCACTTTAGGTTTATCTGGCAATCTCTATTCGGTGAATTGGTTTTCAATATGACAATCCAACGCTTGCCACGAATCGCTCCATTCGGTAACGCAAGTTCAAAGGATAGGTTATGGGACAAGATTTGATCAGCCCGCCAGGCGGCGGTTCCGAAGGTGGCGACGGTATTATAGACATTGATCTGAAATCAGCGTTGGAAGAGCGCTACCTCGCCTATGCATTATCGACAATCATGGGACGGGCCTTGCCGGACGTGCGCGATGGCTTGAAACCTGTGCACCGCCGTATTCTACATGCCATGAGGGTTTTGAAACTTGATCCCAATACCGGCTTTAAGAAATGTGCTCGTATTGTCGGTGATGTGATCGGTAAATTCCACCCTCACGGTGATCAGTCAGTCTATGATGCGTTGGTCCGTCTCGCACAGGATTTTGCTCAGCGTTACCCGCTAGTGGATGGTCAAGGGAACTTTGGTAACATCGACGGTGATAACGCTGCAGCTTACCGTTACACGGAAGCTCGGATGACCGAAGTTTCGACATTGCTTCTGGAAGGCATTGATGAGGACGCGGTTGATTTTCGTCTCACCTATAACGAGGAAGACAAAGAGCCTATTGTTTTGCCTGGCTCTTTTCCGAATCTGCTGGCCAATGGCTCCTCAGGCATTGCCGTGGGTATGGCGACCAATATCCCGCCCCATAATGCTGCAGAACTATGTGAAGCAGCCCAACACCTGATCAAATTCCCCAATGCATCTGTTGAGACATTGGTCGAGAAATATGTGCAGGGACCAGACTTCCCAACTGGCGGTACGATAGTTGAAGACAAAGCTTCCATCATTGAGACCTATAAAACAGGTCGTGGCTCTTTCCGGTTACGGGCGAAATGGGAAAAAGTAGATACTGGTCGTGGTGGCTATCAGATTATCATCACTGAAATTCCCTATCAGGTGCAAAAGTCCCGCTTGATCGAGAAGATCGCGGAACTGCTATTCAATCGCAAATTGCCATTGCTCGAAGACATCAGGGATGAAAGCGCAGAAGATGTGCGCATTGTACTCGAGCCAAAAAGCCGTTCTGTGGACCCAGAAGTTCTGATGGAATCGCTATTCAAGGTTACCGATCTTGAAAATCGTTTCTCAATGAACATGAATGTGCTTTCAGGCGGCAAAGTTCCAAAGGTTATGGGTCTAAGTGAAGTGCTGCGTGAATGGCTTGAACACCGCCGCGATGTTCTTGTTCGCCGTTCTAAATTCCGGCTTGCTCAAATCGACCGCCGATTGGAAATTTTGGGCGGTTTGTTGATCGCTTATCTCAATATCGATGAAGTGATCCGTATCATCCGTTTTGAAGATGAGCCAAAGCAGAAATTGATCGTCAAATTCGATCTGACGGAACTTCAGGTTGAAGCAATTTTGAACATGCGTCTGCGTGCATTGGCTAAATTGCAGGAAATCGAAATTCGTCGAGAAAACGAAGAGCTTTCGAAAGAAAAATCTCAAATTGAAGCCCTGCTTGCTTCGGAAGATGCTCAATGGAATGTGCTGTCAAAAGACATTGGCGATATCAAAAAGCAATTCGGCAAAGACACTAAACTTGGCGCACGTCGCACGCAATTTGGCGACGCCAACGAAATCGATCTTGAAGTTGTTATGCAGTCGATGATCGAAAAAGAACCAATCACCGTAGTAATTTCTGAAAAAGGTTGGATACGCGGGTTGAAAGGTCATTTGGCTGACTTCACGACATTTGCCTTTAAAGAGGGAGATAAACTCAAGACTGCATTCCATGCCGATAGCCATGACAAGATCATTCTATTTACAACCAGCGGCAAGTTTTTCACGATAGGCGGCGATAAACTGCCAGGTGGTCGCGGCCATGGGGAACCAATTCGTGTAATCATCGATATGGAAAACGATGCTGATGTGGTCACAGCCTTTAAGCATGATCCCAAGCGCAAGCTGCTTTTGGTTTCCCGCGTTGGAAACGGGTTTGTGGTTCCTGAAAGCGAGATCATCGCCAATACCCGCAAGGGCAAGCAGGTGATGAACGCAAAGCTGCCTGATGAAGCATTGTTATGTGCGCCAGTCCTTGAAGGTCATGACAGCTTGGCAATCGTTGGCGAAAACCGAAAATTACTTGTTTTCCCGGTCGATCAATTGCCTGAAATGACAAGAGGCAAAGGCGTGCGTTTACAGAAGTACAAGGATGGCGGCACAAATGATGCCCGCTCATTTGCCATGTCCGAGGGATTGAATTGGCAAGATTCGGCCGATCGCACCTTTACCAAGATGAAGGATGAATTAGCTGAATGGATCGGTGAGCGCGCTCAAGCAGGGCGCATGGTTCCAAAAGGCTTTCCACGGAATGGCAAATTTGGTGGGTGAGAATTTGCTGTGCAACCGCTTAGATGAAAACTTCAAATGACAAATCAAACATTTATTAAAATCGGTTGGTGGCTATTTGTTTTGTCTGCTAGCTTTTTCATTGTCGCATCTTGGCGAGCCGGAGACATGGTCGCCCTAATTGGATCATTTGCATTTTTAGCGGTCAATATCAGTTTTATGATCGCTTTATATCGCGGAGACAAAAAATGAAACTTTTCATCGGCAATAAAAATTACTCGTCATGGTCGTTCCGGTCTTGGATCGCCATGAAAGCCAAAGGTATCGAGTTTGAGGAAATTCTAATTCCGTTTGATGATGCGGGCGGCAATCCGAAATTCAAGGAATTTTCACCGACAGGAAAAGTGCCAACGCTGGTTGACGTCGATCTGACCATTTGGGAATCTTTGGCAATTCTTGAATATCTTCATGACAGATTTCCTGAAAAGGGCTTTTGGCCAAAGGATCAAAAGGCTAGGGCGCTGGCGCGTTCGGTTGCCAATGAAATGCATGGCGGCTTTTTTGGTATTCGCAACGAATGCCCGATGAATTTGCGAAGAGAAGTTCGTGCTATCGAAGTTTCAGACGCTGTTCGCAAAGACGTATCGCGGATTGAAACTATTTGGTCTGATTGCCTAAAAACTTTTGGCGGACCTTTTCTATTTGGTGAGTTTTCCAATGCCGATGCCATGTTTGCGCCAGTTGTAAACCGATTGGAGAAATATGCTCTATCTAGCCATCCTGCAGTTTTGGCTTATACCGCTGCTATGAAATCTCATCCCGCTTGGAAAGAGTGGGAAGCTGCTGCGTTGAAAGAAACCTGGGTCGTGCCAGCTGATGAGGCTTAATTTCAAGCGTTAGTTCGCCTGAGTGTGTTCTGCGCTGGTTTTTAATGGTCGCCGCAATTGCCAGATGGAATGCCCTCCAATTGCAGCCAATACCAACGCTCCTCCGACAAGCGTTTCCGTGCTGGCCTCTTCTCCAAAGGCTATCCAAACCCATACAGGCGCCAACACTGTTTCCAGTAGATAAAAAATTGCGGCTTGCGGCGCTGGAATAAAGCGAGGGGCAGCAGCCAAACAAATAGCTGCGATAGGCACTAATAGGGCAGCATTGGCGAAGACCCAAACCCAACTCTCTGGCGGCGTGAAATGAAACACAACAAGTGGCAAGGCAAACATTCCAGACACGACACCACCAAAGCCCGGCGCTAGTGACATATCGGTTTTGGATTTACGGCTAAGCGTAATTGCCAGTGCCAAGGTAAACGCAGCTCCCAAAGCACAAAAATCGCCGAACCATGTTCCAGCTTCAAGCCCGCCACCTACGATAATACCCACGCCGATCATGGTTACAGCGATAGCAATCCATGTTGCGGTTTTTGGTCTCTCGCCAATCATCCACCATGACAAAATAGCAGCCATTAGTGGGTTAAAGGCTAGAATGAAAACCAAATTTGCTGTCGATGTATTGAACACGCTGACAGAAAAGAAGATTTGTGAAATCCCATAGACAATTCCAACCTGCACCCAAGTGATATTGGCAAACGGGTTGCGGGGTGTGTCATGGAACGATTTGAACGCGAATAAAATAACGATGTAAATCGGCAATGGCACAAGGCCGCGTGCCATCATCATCAGCCACGGGTCACTCCCTGCAAACCGGATCACTGGCACATCGAGAGAAATAACCAATCCGCCGATCAAGCCAAGCGCAATGCCGGTTCTATGCTGCCGTTTTAGGTCTGCCATTGCGATATCTTTGACTTTTTACGAGAAGAAGGGGCTAATTTGAGGCTACTTGGGCTGTTCCCAACCGCTCATAGTCAAATGCTCTTGAGGCTTGAACCGTGTCTTGTAGTCCATTTTAGGCGAACCCTTTACCCAATAACCGAGATATACAAAAGGTAGGCCCATGCGTCGTGCGCGTTGGATATGATCAAGGATCATAAAGTTACCAAGCCCTCGATGGGATTCGCTAGGGTCAAAAAAACTGTAGACCATGGATAATCCATTTCCCAATACATCGCATAGGGCCGCCGCAATTAAGGGGCCTTCGCCTCGACCTGTTATACCGCTATCAATGCCCCGCTTACGATATTCGATAACGCGGGTGTTTACATGTGTATCTTCCACCATCATCGCATAGTCGAGGGCTGTCATATCAACCATGCCGCCATCCCAATGGCGGGCGTCGAGATAGCTGCGGAATACGGAAAACTGTTCTGAGGTAGGCGAGGCGGGAACTTCTTCGCCAATCAGGTCTTCATTTAATTTGGCGATGCGTTTGAGGTTTTTACTACCTTCGAACTGGTCAACAATAACACGGGTTGAAACACAGGCCCGGCAACCTTCGCAAGCTGGGCGATAAGCAATGTTTTGCGAACGACGAAACCCGCCATGGGTTAACAAGTCATTTACTTGCGATGCTTTTTCGCCAACCAAATGCGTAAACACTTTCCGCTCCTGTTTACCGGGCAGGTAAGGGCAGGGTTGCGGTGCGGTCAGATAAAATTGCGGTGTATCAAGTGAGTGCTGTGTCATAGTCCATAATGCCAAGGTCCGACAAAAGAGTAAGCGAGCCACATCAAAATAACAAGCGGAGATCCAGCCTTGATAAAATCCGAAAACCGATAATGACCGGGGCCCATAACAAGCAGATTTGTTTGATAGCCAACTGGCGTAGCAAATGAGCAATTTGCAGCAAAAATTACGCCAGCGATAAAGGCTTCCGGCGGCGCTCCAATGGCCAATGCGACCTTGATTGCGATAGGCGTAAACAAGACTGCGGTGGCATTGTTTGATAAGAAATTCGTCAGCACAGCAGTCGCTAAAAAGAACGCGGACAAAATAACTGCTGGCGATTGGCCCTCGAAAAGGGTCACCACGCCATTTGCCAGATAACTTGCGCCGCCTGTTTTCTCCAATGCCACAGCACCTGCCAAGGCGGCGGCAACCAGCATGAATATCCGCCCGTCAAAAGTGCGGGCTGCTTGGCGTATGTTCAGGCAACTGGCGGCGAACATAGCAAAGACGCCAGCCAGTGACGCCACCATTATGGGCAAAATGCCGGTTGATGCAGCAAACACAACCAAAGCAAAAATCGCTATGGCGCGCGGTGCAAAGCGGCGCATAGGCACTGCCGCGGCTGACCATTCAAGCAGTAATAGATCCCGGCTGGAGCGCAGTCTGTTGATCGCATCAACTGTTCCACCAATCAAAAGTGTATCATCTGGCTCTAGGCGAATATCTCGAAACTCACGATGTTGCATGCGGCTGTTTCGCTGAACGCCCATGACCACAACACCCTCGGTAAATCTGATATTTGCCCCTTGAACTGTGCGCCCTACAAATCGTGATCCTGGGGAGACAATGACCTCGGCAAGATTGAAATCCACTTCAATTTCTTTTTCAGCCGATGGTGTTTCTTCTTTTGGGTGTGAAGGCACATTGGCTGAACCGGCAGACAACGCTTTTGTTAGCGCTTCGCGGGTAGCGGCGACAATGATGATATCGCCAGAGGATAGAATAATATCTTCGAACGGCGGGCGGATCGGTATTTCCCTTCGAACAACCATCATGACCGTCATGTCTGTCAGTTGCGGAAACAAGCCTAACCGCGATTCAATGCCAAGCAGTGGATGGTTTGCTGTAATTTCAATCTGCGAAACAAATTGACGGCCTGAATTCAATTTCAGTTCTTCTACCATCCCCGGGCGCTGCTTTAAAATCATCGGCATGATGAAAATAATATAGAACGCTCCAACTAGGGCGAGAATTACTCCTGGAACCGTGAAGTCGAAAAAGCTGATCTCATAGCCTTCTCGGGCTGCTACGTCAGCAACCAAAAGGTTCGTGGATGAGCCGATGAGTGTTGTCATTCCGCCCAAAATACAGATGTAGGATAAAGGCATGAGCCCCTTGGCCGCATCAAAATTGCGCTTGGCTGCAATCGCCGTAAGAACAGGGATGAACATTACAACAACCGGTGTGTTGTTGAGAAATGCAGAAATGATCGCGGCGGATCCCAATAAAACGATCAAGGTACGTGTAATGCCTGTGCCACTAATCGAAATCAGAAACTTTGTCGGCCCGTCCAAAGCATCCGTGTTAAACAGCGCCTGACCGATCATTAAAAGACAAATCACCGTGATGAGCGCCGGATTGGCAAATCCTTGCACCAATTCAAAGGGCTTGATTTGTATGGTCTCGCTAGGAACCAGTGCGAATAGCAAAACGAAAGCAACCAAGGTTGCAAGCGAAATGACTTCAATGGACCATTTTTCCAAAGCAAAGCAAACCACCGACACGCCGATGATGAGCATGCTGGTCCACATTAGAAACTGTTCAGCGGATTCAAAAATCTTGAGCTACCCCATTTCATTGCGCAAATCACTTTGCTGATTTGCAGTGTTTCACGATGCAATGAAAATGGAAACGTAAAATTGCGTCACTTGAAGTAAGAATATCATGGTGAAGCTAAAGTGTAATTAAACGTCCGAGCGAAGGATAACAGTTCCCAACAGCATGTCCTGTACAAGGCGCTTTTTGGAAGAAAACAACGACAATGCCAACATGAATGGGGTCAGCACAATATGAGCAACCCAGAACATCACGCTGTGTAAAATTACCAGATATGGATCAATCTTTCCGCCGTCTTCCCGATAAATTTTTAATGCAAAAAACTGCATACCCAAAGTTGCCTGATTAGGTCCACCCATGGTTGTTGCCACATAGAAAATTGCCACAAGGGCAGGCAGCACAAAGTACAAAAGCCAAGCCAAACCAAATGTGAAAAATCCCAGAAAAAACACAACAACACCAGCCATTAGGCTCAACATCGCCACTAGAAGATAATCTACTATGAATGCAAGAACCCTGCGGGTCCGAACATTTTCAAGCCGCGCTTGGCCAATCCGGTTCTCGTCATGTGTAAAGCTTGGGTTGTCATTCCTATAGTCTTGCAAAATTTTCTCCGTTGCTTTTGAGCGCGCAATAAAAAAGGTGTCACCCATTAAGTGGTGACACCTTCGAATAATTACAAGTTCAGCAACCTTGCAGGTTAGGCGGGCATAAACTTCAATGACACGCCATTGATGCAGTGTCGTTTTCCTGTTGGCGGGGGACCGTCATCAAAAATGTGGCCTTGGTGACCACCACAGCGGCGACAATGCACTTCGGTTCTTTTCATAAAGAAGGAATTGTCTTCTCTGGTTCCCACTGCATTTTCAAGCGCTTCATAAAAGCTAGGCCAGCCAGTACCGCTATCAAATTTTGTTTTCGAATCGTAAAGCGGAAGATCGCATCCGGCACAGTGGAAAAGGCCTATCCGTTTTTCATCATTCAGCGGGCTTGTGAAAGGGCGCTCTGTATCTTCTTTTCGCAGAACCTGAAATTGAATTTCGCTTAGTTGAGCCCGCCATTCCTCTTCAGTTTTGGTAATCTCGAAATCACCTTCATTAGCGAAAGATTTTTTGCCACTTAACCCCCAAGCCAGCGCCATCACCGATGCTGTTCCTGTTAGGCTTCCAATCAATAAATCTCTTTTGTTGATGTTAGACCGCATGAAAATAAACCTTTCATAAAACTCTCTTCAGACATCTATTTAACAATTATGAAAGGCAAATAAAGTGCGGAAAATTCAAATTCTCCGCACTTCTTTGTGATCGCTATTTTGGAAGCAGCACTTTATTCACAATGTGAACTACGCCATTTGATACGTTGATGTCCGCATTTGTTACAAATGCACGACCACCGTTTTCGTCTGTAATGATCACAGCGCGTCCGAAAGTTGTCGCCACCAAAGCATCCCCACTCACGGTGTGGAAACGATAGCTTCCGCCGTGCGCTTTAATGGCCGCAACAAGATCGCCAGCAGTTACTTTTCCTGCAACGACATGGGCAGTCAAAACCTTTGTTAACTGGCCTTTGTTCTCAGCTTTTAGAAGCGTTGGAACGGTGCCACGAGGTAGAAGGTTAAATGCGAGATTGGTTGGTGCAAAAACGGTAAAAGGCCCTTTTGAAGAAAGGGTTCCTACCAAATCAGCCGCTTTAACTGCTGCGACAAGTGTTGAAAGATTTTTCGTGCCTACAGCGGCGTCAACAATCGTGGTTGCGGCTGCGCTTGTTGCCATTGGGAGTGCTAAAGCTGCTGCCAATGCAATTGCTTTGAAAGTTTTTTTCATTTTTTTCTCGTTTGGTTTTACGAAGCGATATTTCATGCCTTCGTGAATGGTTTACATTAAGAAAAAGCCGCGCCAGTTAAGTGACGCGGCAAGATCTATTAATTTTACTTAGGCAGCAGTACTTTGCTGACTGCATGAACCACGCCATTTGTGGCGTCGATGTCTGCTGCAATCACTTGCGCTGCGCCGCCGCTTTCATCATAGATCCAAACATTGCCATGAGGCGTTAGGGTTGCTGTCAAAGCATCGCCGCTAATAGTGGAAAAGTTGTAACGCCCGCCGTGAGCTTTGATCGCTGCAACCAGATCAGTAGACAAAACTTTGCCTGATACCACATGTGCTGTGAGTACCTTGGTAAGCGTGTCTTTCATGTCTGGTTTCAGCAGCGTATCCACAGTGCCTTCTGGCAGGGCTGCAAAGCCTGCATCAACTGGTGCAAACACGGTAAACGGACCTTCGCCAGAAAGCGTGTCCACAAGACCTGCTGCAGTGACCGCGGCAACAAGTGTTTTGTGGTCAGGCGAACCAACAGCTATTTCAACGACTGTCTTACCATGACCTGCAGCTAAAGCTGGAGCGGTCAAAGCCAATGGCGCAACAAAAAGGGTGGCAGCCAATGCCACATTGCGTAGTATCGATTTCATAATAGTCTCCTAAATTGAGGATATCCCTCAAAAGTTTCCTCACATGCTCTCAACATAAAGCATGCCAACAGACCGTTCATCCGGTCTTAAAAGCAATAACGAGGGAGGTTTGGAAATAGTTTCAAAAAACTTAATAGTGGGTGAGAGTGAGCAACTTAAAGTTTGATCGCATATTCCTTGCGTGTCGTTTCAACAACTTCCCAAACGGCTTTTAGTCCGCGCCTTAGGACGAAACTGTCACCAGCTTCCAGTCGGTGTTGGGTTCCGTCTGCGTCGTGGATAATGGATACGCCAGATAGGATATGGCAAAATTCCCATTCGTCATACTGCACATGCCATTTACCCGGCGTTGCTTCCCATATGCCTGCATAAATGCCGTCATCTGTCTCTTCGCAGTTCCATGTCTTAAAGCTTGGATCGCCAGAAATGACTTTTTCTGGCGCTGGCTTATTAAGTTCCGGCTCAAGTTCCGTATTAATACGTTCGAATAGACTCACGGTTTCCATCCTTTATCCAACAGCCGAGCAATATCCATCGCGAAATAAGTAAGCACGCCATCACATCCTGCACGTTTGAATGCGGTCATGGCTTCCATCATCGCCCGGTCTTTATCAAGAAAGCCTTTTTCAGCACCTGCCATGATCATCGAATATTCACCAGAAACCTGATAGGCAAACGTCGGCATTTCAAAGCGCTCTTTCACACGGTGAATAATGTCGAGATAGGGCATACCGGGTTTTACCATCAACATGTCCGCACCTTCAAAGACGTCTAGTTCGCAGTCTCGCAAAGCCTCATCACTATTTGCCGGATCCAGATAATAAGTTTTCTTGTCACCTTGCAAAAGCCCGCCCGTAGAAACAGCTTCGCGATAGGGGCCGTAAAACGCTGACGCAAATTTGGTTGCATAGGACATGATCGCAATATCATTGAAACCAGCATCATCGAGTGCATCACGAATAGCCCCGATCCGGCCATCCATCATTTCTGATGGCGCAATAATGTCAGCGCCAGCTTCGGCCTGAATAACCGCAGCGCGAGCTACATGTTCAACAGTCTCGTCATTGATGATATGACCGTTCCGCAATATTCCGTCATGGCCGTGGCTGGTGAACGGATCCAGCGCAACATCGGTAATGATGCCAATGTCAGGCACCGCTTTCTTGATCGCAATTGTTGCCTGATTGATCAATCCGTTTGGGTCCAGAATGGCAGAGCCGGTATCATCGCGCTTGGAAATGGGAATATCCGGAAATGTTGCAATGGAAGTAATGCCCAAATCATGGGCCGCTTTTGCGGCCTCAACAGCTTTGTCCACACTCATCCGCTCAACACTAGGCATGGAAGCAATAGGAACTGTGCGGTTTGTGCCTTCGACCAGAAAAATTGGCCAGATCAAATCATCGCAAGTGACTGTGTTTTCTCTTACTAAGCGGCGAGACCAATCAAAGCGGCGATTACGCCGCATTCGTTTGCTGCCTGTAATTTCATTTACACTGCGTTTCATTTGATCTTCCTATTACTTTTAATCTGGATGGCGTTTGCGTTCGCCATATCGAGGCCTAAAGAGCCACTTCTTTTTGAAATTTGCAATTGATGGTTCTGTTTTTTCGCAGCTTTTCTATACATTGTCTTTCTTTGGAGGTTCAATTTCCAATGGAATTGTTTTTGTTCATGCATTAAGTTTATAGCCTAATCGAGATTTGGTGGTCATTTTGGAAATCAGTTTACAACGCAATCAGGCTAAGAGTGGGCTTGCTAATTTGCTTTTGGTGGTTTTGCGTAGAATGATCGCTGCGTTCTTCTTGATATTCACGATTTTCTATTGGGCCAGAATTGTCGGTATCTATCCTGCCAATGGGCAAGCGTTTGATACCATGGCGACCCACTGGCAAGTTGCCAGTGTAGTTCTCTCTGTTGCCTTGCCGACTGCAGCGATCGGCCTTTGGGGTTTGTTTTCCTGGGGAACGCTTAGTTGGCTGGCGGTGATTGCAATAGAACTAACGATGTTTCTTGGAATGAGTGATCAATTTGGCACTGATCATCAAGTCGTTCTTTTTCACCTGACATGTCTTGCGGTTTATTTCGCCCTGAAGCTTTTTTCGAAAGCCCAATCCCGCAAGGCGCAAAAGGCAGGTTGAAACAACTCAATGACCATTTGGTAACCATTCTGACTAAATGTAAACGGTTACCTTTTGTTAAGTCTGCCTTTTAAATAAAATTTGACACGAAGTGTGTATGTTCATCTCAACGAGCAGGAAAAGATAAGTCCGCCGTAATAACAGAGAGGCATACCATGAATACTTCTATCGGATTGGTTGGCAAAGCCATAGAGCCGTCAGACACCGTTGAAATCAAGCAAAGCTATCTTGAGGCTTTGACGCTTGTAGAACGTCTTCATAGACGTTTGCTTGACGTGATTAAAGACGAGTTTGATCGCGAAGGTCGCAATGACATTAACGCCGTGCAAGCGCTATTGTTGCATAATATAGGAAATTCAGAGCTGACAGCGGGCGAATTGCGCACCAGAGGCTATTATCTGGGCTCTAATGTTTCCTACAATTTGAAGAAACTGGTGGATCAAGGCTTGATTGCGCACCAAAAGTCGCGCGTAGATCGCCGTTCAGTGCGTGTAAGCCTTACTGAGAAGGGCAAAGCAGTCGCAGATGTTGTTGAAAATCTCTATCAGCGCCACACAGCTTCTATTGAGAAAGTCGGCGGCTTGGGCTCAGATGAGTTTGACAGCATGAACAAGTCTTTGCAGCGCCTTGAGCGTTTCTGGACAGATCAGATTTTGTATCGTCTCTGATCTTCATATCCATAACATTTTAGAAAACCCGGCCTTTGAGCCGGGTTTTTTACATTTTTGCTCAATTTTTAGTCAAAAATCGGTATTGTACGGTTCACGAAGCTGTGTCCATTCGCCCCTTCACACAGTCATGGTTTGGCCATAAAATAACTTGATAACAATCGAAGGAATAGGTCGGTTGCGGATTCGCAGTCGGGTTCTGAGTTGTTTTTATCTGGACCGCGATTTTTTGACAGACAGATACGGCGCCATCAGTTGTAATTAACGCCATGCTAACCATATTTGATGTAAGCGTATATGTTATTTGAGAGTGGCCGGCCGAGAGATTTGCCAGAGGGCATTGGGCAATATTGAAAGAGTAGTGAGATGAAAAGACGTGAATTTATTGGACGTGCTGCCTCACTATTAGGGGCTACTGCTTTGGCATCTGTTGGTGCAAAAACAGCTACTGCTGAAACAGTTATCGATCGTTTGCTGCAAAATCCAAATCACGGTTCTTGGACCGATCAGTTTGATGCTCAAAAAGGCGATGCTGCTCTAAACTCATCCAATAGACCGATTTTCTCTGACCGCACCCCATCTATGATCGAACAAGGTATTGCTCAATATCGCAATATTGTTTCGTCCGGCGGATGGCCTGTTGTGCCAGCAAATGAGAAATTAAAGCTCGGTTCTGTCTCAAACACGATTCCGACTTTGCGCAAACGCCTGATGATTTCTGGCGATCTTTCTGAAAAAGCCGGTTCTTCCGAGATTTATGATACGTGGGTAAATGCTGCCATAAAACGCTTTCAAGCCCGTCACGGTCTGCCATCAGATGGTGTGCTTGGCAAATTTACCTATGCTGCCATGAACATCCCCGCGACAACCCGTCTTGGCCAGTTAGAGACCAATTTAGTTCGTCTGCGCTCTATGTCCGGTTACCTTGGTGATCGTTACGTGATGGTCAATATTCCTGCAGCGCATATTGAAGCTGTTGAAAATGGTGTCGTCGCATCGCGCCACACTGCGATTGTTGGCAAGGTCGATCGTCAGTCACCAATTTTGAATTCGAAGATCTATGAGATCAATCTAAATCCTTATTGGACATCTCCCGTATCAATTGTGAAAAAAGACATCATTCCATTGATGCGTAAAGACCCAACTTATCTAACCCGCAACTCGATCCGTATTTTTGCTCCTGATGGAAGCGAATTGCCGCCAGAGACTGTGGATTGGAATTCTGATGAAGCGGTAAAATACATGTTCCGTCAGGATCCCGGCAAAGGTAACGCCATGGGGTCTGTGAAAATCAATTTCTCCAATCCTCATGCCGTTTATATGCATGACACACCTCAGCAGAGCCTGTTCAGCAAATTGCTGCGCTTTGAATCGTCAGGTTGTGTTCGTGTCCAAAACGTCCGTGATTTGGTGGCTTGGCTTGCAAAAGACACACCTGGTTGGGATCGCCGTCAAGTTGAGCGCGTTATTGAAAGCGGTGAACGAATTGATTTGAAACTGGCAACACAGGTTCCTGTGTACTTTACCTATGTCACCGCCTGGGCAACCACTGAAGGCGTTGTTCAGTTCCGTGATGATATCTATCGCCGTGATGGCGTTGAAGAATTAGCCTTGGGCTCAACAACAACGCTTTAGTAAGATTGAGACAGTTTTGATCCGAATAGTTGTTTGAAACGCAAATAACGAAGTTTTTTCTCGAAATACAAATTGCAAAAGCCGCTTCTGAAACGAGGCGGCTTTTTTTTGTGGGACGATAAACTTAGAGATTATTCTGCCGCAATTTGAATGCTGCCTATCTTTATGTCTCGAGCTTCATCTTTCATATGTCCTTGTCCAACCAATGCGGATCGAACAGCTTCCTCCAAGTTGGTATGAGGCACATTTCCAATAACTTCACTCAATCTGCTATCTTTCACCTGATGCGGCGTATTCCATTGGTAAAACACTTCACTGACTTCACGCATTTGCGGGTTGAACCAGCCTAAGACTTTTATGACAAATCCGGGAAGCGCGTCGCGTTTCAAGTTTTTGCCCATGGCTACTTCGAGGGCTCTATACATTTGATCGCCAGTTATATTATGCCCATCAAAGTGAAAATTCTCGAAATTTGAGAGCGTATCCGCTTTTTCTGCAAGTTCCACAAATGCCTTCGCAACATCAGGAAGATACGCCCACGCATGGAGGATGTTCGGATTTCCCGGATAGGTAACCTTGCCTTTGGTGATTTTGTTGCTCACCACAAGATCAAACCATGAGCCTGTCCCATCACCTCCGAAAAAATCGCCCGAACGCAGATTGATGGTTTGGATATTGTCTCGTTTAGCGGCCTCGGCAAATAGGTTTTCCATTTGCACTCGAATATGGGCTTTGCCGTGATCGGGGCGGGCAGGGGTATGTGGCGTTAGTGTTTCGGGCAATGTGCTGCCGAAATTATAAATGTTTCCTGGAAATAAGTGTATTGCGCCATGCTTTCTCAAAGCAGCTAACACATTTTCAGCCATTGGCATGCATTTGCCTGCCCATTCTGTGTAGACAGGGTTCAGTCCATTAAAAATGACGGCGCATCCTAGCGTCGCTTGAATTACTTGGTCTTGGTTCATGGCATCAGCCGCGACAAACTCCATACCAGCCAAATTGGCAAGTGCTTCACTCTTGCCGTTGCGGGTAACCGCGCGCACTTGCCAGTCCTTGGTGTGAAATGCACGGGCAACCTCACGCGATAAGCGTCCATTAGCTCCAAGAACTGCGATTTTCTTTGATTGTGTCATTGGTAATCTCCTTTTCTGATAGGTTCAAACTAATGATTATAAAATGAATTGAATATATCAAATTTTTGATGTTTAATATTCAGGAATGAATTAATAGGTGAGTGATGCAAAAATTTGACTGGAACTTGATCAGAAATTTTCTGGCAGCACTCGATGGTGGGTCTCTGGCAGAGGCGGCGCGAACGACCAAAATCAGTCAACCCACCCTTGGTCGTCACATAGACGAATTGGAAAAAGTCTTGGGGGTAACGCTTTTTGAACGCGGGCGGATGGGAATGATGCCGACAAAAGCTGCGCTGCACATCGCCGATGCTGCAAGAGAAATGAAAGCGGCAAGTGCATCGCTGACCATGGCAGCGGAAGAAAATGCCCAATCGGTTGAGGGAACCGTGCGCATCACCGCAAGTGAAGTGGTCTCAACCTATATTTTGCCGCAGATCATTTCAGAATTGTTGCGCGATCTCCCACAAATTCAAATTGAACTCGCTCCTTCAAACGCCGTTGAAAATCTTCTTCAACGCGATGCAGATATTGCGATCCGCATGGTGCGCCCCACCCAAAACGACCTCATAACTCGCAAAGTCAATGACATGCAGATGGGCATCTTTGCCGATCGCACCTATCTTGAGCGCCAAGGCCCGGTCACGGATTTTGAAAGCCTCGCTGGTCACACAATCATTGGCTATGACCGAAATGATCTAATCTTGCAGGGCTTCAATCGGGCTGGCTTTAAGATCGACAGGCATTTCTTCAGGTTCCGTTGCGACGATCAAGTTGCAGCCATGGAGGCGCTTATTGTTGGCACGGGGATTGGCTTTGCGCCAAGGGTCTTGGCGCGAAAATACGCCAATCTGGTCGAGGTGCTCCATGGATTTCCACTCCCGGCTTTGCCCATGTGGCTCACCTCCCATCGAGAACTGAACACCAGCGCGAGAATAAGAGCAGTAAACGATTATATCGGTGAGCAATTGGCAAAACTCGATCTGGCATGAGAGCCAAAATGTCCTGCATACATTTAGGCCCATTTACCTTATGAAACTTCCAAACTTCGCGAATCCACCGTAAAACGGCGCAGTACGCATTGCCTGCTAATCGTTTTTGCGGTTGATACGCGCTATTGCCGCGCTAATCGGCAGCTTCTCAGTCCGGTCACTTTCAGGGGAAAACCTATGAACCAGCATCTAAATAATTTCTTCAATCAGCCTCTCGAAGAAGTCGATCCTGAAATTTTCGGCGCGATCCGTTCTGAATTGGGCCGTCAGCGCCATGATATCGAATTGATTGCCTCGGAAAACGTGACATCCCGTGCTGTGCTGGAAGCGCAGGGCTCGATCATGACCAACAAATATGCTGAAGGTTATCCGGGCAAGCGCTATTATGGCGGCTGTGAATTTGTCGACATCGCTGAGCAACTGGCAATAGATCGCGCGAAAAAACTATTCGGCTGTGAGTTTGCCAATGTGCAGGCCAATTCCGGTTCCCAGATGAACCAAGCAGTCTTCCTGGCCATGCTTCAGCCCGGCGACACATTCATGGGCTTGGACCTAAACTCTGGCGGTCACCTGACCCACGGTTCTCCGGTCAACATGTCGGGCAAATGGTTCAACGTGGTTTCCTATGGCGTTACCAAAGACACGAACTTGATCGATATGGACGAAGTGGCGGCAAAAGCTGAAGAGCATAAGCCAAAGCTGATCATTTGCGGTGGTACAGCCTATTCCCGTTTTTGGGACTGGAAGCGTTTCCGCGAAATCGCCGACTCAATCGGTGCATTCCTGTTGGCCGATATGTCTCACATTTCAGGCCTTGTGGCTGGTGGTGTCCATGAAAGCCCAGTGCCTCATGCCCATGCAACGACATCAACAACCCACAAATCCCTGCGCGGTCCACGCGGCGGCTTGATCCTGTCCAATGATGAAGCGATTATGAAAAAGCTGAACTCGGCCATTTTCCCGGGTTTGCAGGGCGGTCCGTTGATGCATGTAATCGCTGCAAAGGCCGTGGCATTTGGCGAGGCATTGAAGCCGAGCTTCAAAGAATACTCCAAAAATGTGGTGAAAAACGCTGATGTTTTGGCGAAAAACTTGCAGAAAAACGGTTTGGACATCGTTTCCGGCGGCACAGACAATCATTTGATGCTGGTTGATCTGCGCCCGAAAAACGCCACAGGCAAGCGCGCTGAAGCAGCCCTTGGCCGCGCAAACATCACTTGCAACAAAAACGGCATTCCGTTTGACCCTGAAAAACCGTTTGTCACTTCCGGCATCCGTCTGGGTTCTCCGGCAGCAACAACACGCGGCTTTGGCCCTGGGGAGTTTGAACTGGTCGGCGATTTGATGACCGAAGTGCTGGATGGTCTGAAAACTGCAAATTCAGACGAAGGCAACGCCGCCGTTGAACAGGCTGTACAGAAGAAGGTTGTCGAATTGACCGAGCGCTTTCCAATGTATGACTATTTGGGATAGATGTAGCGGGTAGTTGTTAGTAGTTAGTCGTTAGGGGGTTACAAATTGCGGTGAGCCTTCTAAGAACTAATGGCTAACTTCTAAGGACTCTTCTATGCGCTGCCCTTATTGCTCTTCAACCGACTCGCAAGTTAAAGATTCGCGCCCAACCGATGATAATACGGCCATTCGCCGTCGCCGTATCTGTAATGATTGCGGTGGGCGGTTCACGACCTTTGAGCGGGTGCAATTGCGCGAACTGACCATTGCCAAGAAGTCCGGCAAGCGCGCGCCTTTTGACCGTGACAAACTAGAACGCTCTGTGCAAACAGCACTGCGCAAGCGCGATGCCGACCCTGAGCGCGTAGAGCGTATGATCAGCGGCATTGTCCGCCAGTTGGAAAGTTCAGGAGAGGGCGATATCCCGTCCAGCGAGATCGGGCGTTTGGTAATGGAAGGCCTCAAGCAGATCGACGAAGTCGCCTATGTGCGCTTCGCCTCCGTCTATCAGGACTTCAAAGAAGCCAAGGATTTCGAGGGAATTCTAAGGGATATGGACGGGGAGTAGGGGCAGGCCACTTCGTGAGCCGAAATTGGTTGCATGAGAGTGAATGTCAGCTAAGCGGGGTGAGTTCAACGGATGATCGCAACACTTTAATCTTTGAGAAGGATTGGAGTGTTCATCATGGTTTATCGTACTCGTATTTATTATTCATCTGCTCAGCGTGCTGAGATTTGGGACCGTT
>Ga0208544_10000062_pt1 | contig 76068 bp, 48 predicted proteins | sample DEB08_DNA_9_FD_184526 | JGI IMG/M metagenome (GOLD analysis project Ga0208544, IMG submission 184526) | Aqueous microbial communities from the Delaware River and Bay under freshwater to marine salinity gradient to study organic matter... | ecosystem: Environmental > Aquatic > Marine > Coastal ...
TTGTAATTCTAGCATCTACGGTAAGGTTTGGTTCATTATTTTTTTTTCGCAAAATCAAAAATATAACCCCTTACCGTTTTTTACATATTTTTATTTCTTTAACTTACCTGTTTTGGCGATGACATTGAAAAAATTAGGTAATAACTCCTAATAATCTCTAATTTCTGCTTTTCTTTAGTGGGAAGTCAATTTGAAAATTGAAAATTGATATATTTACGCCCAAAACGAAAAACATGGATTTCCTAACTGCTTTCCCCTATTTTGGCATTATCGCCTTAATTCTAATTAATTTTTGGCTCGTCCAGCGCCGAACGATTAAAGTCGATGAATCTGACCATGAGGTTGGTCATTAATCATTAATCAAAACAGCCTTTAATAACATCTAATTACCTTCAATAACTGCCTATCCATGCTGGACTACCTGAGTGAACATTATATCGTCTTATTATTAACCACCATTTATGTTGGCGGTTGTTTATACGTTGGTTGGCATTTTAAAAAGAAAGCGTCCGAAGGCGTGGAAGGTTATTATATTGCCAAAAGAGCCATTCCCGGTTGGGTGATTTCCTTAGCTTTTTTCTCTACTTCTGCTAGTACAAATACTTATATTGGTCAAGCTGGAAAGTCTTTCGAGTATGGACTTTCTTGGGCATGGATGGGTTTTATTTGGACTTTCTTTTGCGTCGTATCTTGGCAATTATTAGGCCCTAAAATGCGCTTTCAATCCGCTCGATTAAAATCCTTTACCATTCCTGATTATTTTCATTTGCGGTATAAGAGTGATTTGGCAAAAACCATTCGGATTTTATCAGCTTTTATTATTCTATTTGCGACGATTTGGTATATGGTAGGCATTGCCAAAGGTTGTGCCCATGTATTGACTTCCGTCTTGGATATACCTTATGAATGGGGTGCTTTAGCCATTATTTTCATCACTTGTGCCTATACGATTTGGGGTGGGATGTATAGTGTCCTTTGGACGGATGCAATTCAAGGCATTATTATGTTTGGTGTAGCAATTATTATGTTGATGTTGCCTTTTATTTATGCGGGTGGGGTCGATAATCTGATGGAAAGTATCAGTCAAACCAACCATGTTTCTAAATCGGGGGAACCAATGGGCAATGGCTTAGTTACTTTTGGCAATTTAGTTTCTTTCTTATATATTTTAGGTATTGGGATGGCAGTTGGAATGAAGCAGATTTCTGAACCCAAAAATCTCATCCGATTCTACTCTATTGATAATGCTAAAAGCATGCGTTTTGCTATGATTTGGACGCCTGTATTTTTAGGTGTTTCTTTAGTCTGTGTGATGGGTTTAGGTGCATTGGTACATGGCATGGCAACCGAAGCAGAAGCCGCTTATTTAATCAATCATACCGATGAAGTAGTTGGTTTTATGCTGAATAAGTTTGATAATAAATTGGTGAATGGTATTTGTGTGGCAGGATTATTTGCGGCAGGGATGTCTTCTTTAGCTTCGGTTATTATCATCATTGGAACTGCCTTTGTCAAGGACATTTGGCATTTAATCCAACCCATGTCTGAAAAGAAAATCATTCCTCGAACTAAATGGTTTATGTTTATTTATTGCATTTTGGTTTATATTTTAACCTTATATCCAATGGCTGGCATTGTGGAATTAACCGCTTTTGCAGGCGCTGTTTTTGCGGCTAGTTTTTTCCCTGCTATTTTTGGTGGATTATATTTAAAATGGGGCACCGATATTGCGGCTTTATCTTCTATGATAGTCGGTATGTTGGTGAATATTATTTGGCGCTTTGCTTTTCGATTTGAATATGAAGGACTGAAAGATGTACATGAAATTATCCCTGCTTTTTTGGTGGCGATGGTGACTTATTTGGTGGTGAGTTGGTTGACGCCTTCTCGGCGACCTGATGCGGAGCATTTGGAGATTGTTTTCGGACTACAGGATAACCCGATTTAATAAGATTAACAGGACAGTACTATTTTAACTCCCATCCTGTTAATCCTCTCATCCCGTAGGTCACATCTTCAAATAAAAATCCTTCGTCAAAGCGATATATTCCGCAGAATATGCTTTGCCTTTTGCTTTATAAATAGCCAAATCATCTTTCTCTATGCTATCGGTAGCCGTCTTCTCAAATTGCATCAACAATCGCTCAACCGAACCATCAGGGCGAGATTTAACTTCCGTTATTTTAGTGCAATATAAAGCATAACTTTTCGCCACTTCTTCAAAACGCAAACCTTCAATCAGAGGTAAGATTACACAAAACTTACCGTCCTTTGCCAATAATTTCCGAGTAGCAATCAATAAATCACCATGCCCTAATTTTACCGTATGGCGCACATTATTTCTATCTTGATTATCTGAAAAAGTACCACCGGAGAAAAAGGGTGGATTACTAACAATCAAATCGTATTCATCTCGGCTTAATTTAGCATAATCCTGAATTGCTGCCTTTTTAGCGGATAATCTATCCCCCCATTCTGCATTTTCCATATTGTTTTTTGCTTGTAAATAAGCTGCTTCATCAATTTCTACCCCATGTATCTCTGCTTCACAACGTTGTCCTAACATCACTGCGATTACCCCACTACCAGTTCCTATATCTAATGCTTTAGTTGCTTGCGATACATCGCACCAAGCGCCTAATAATACACCATCTGTTCCTACTTTCATCGCACAATCATTTTGCTCAATAGCAAATTTTTTGAATTGGAATGGTTCGTACACTTTTTCGGTTTTTTCTGCTTTAGTCATTATTCGTAAAAAGTTTATAAGTATAAATATTTTGGAAGTACAAAGGTATCATTCAAACGAGTAGACAAGAAGGAGGTTGCATTAGTTTTATAGAATCCCATATCGGTCAAAAGTTCGCCAATATTTATCCTTGTAAATTTCAAAATCTAATTCATACCTTTCCATATAGCTTAGCTGCGTTTCATATACTACTTTTGAAGGTTTTCTAAAATCTTTACACGCAAAATAAATTTCTCTAAGGTTTCCACTTGTTTGCCGACCGATGTTTAAATAACCGTCTCCATCTTTTAATTGAGTTAATAATAATTCTTCTATTTTATCTAAATCAGTTTGTGTTTCTTTACTAGGCATCCCCTTTTCTGCTCCTTCAAATTTTATATCTATCACCATTATCCAAGGATGAGAAGCTTTGTTTTCCCATTTTAGTAAGTCTGTGTTTAATACGGCAATTAATTGACTTCCATCTTTTAGGTCTGCTGTTAAACCAGAATGATTATCTTCCGCTGTTTGATAGCGAACACCTTCATATTTTTCTAAAAATTCTTTTTGTCGCCAATTAAGGTAAGCTTTTAATTTGGAAATAGGTACTAATTCTTTTTCTATCGCCTCTTTTCCAATAACCATTAACTCATCAACAGTCGTTATCAGATTTAATTCTCCTAAAAAATTATCTAAAAAGATAAACGTTCCATTGGTGATTATCTGTTCGTTCTCTTGCTTAAAATCGTTATGAATCACTCGCAAATCAATCTCATCGGGGTAGTTACTATCTTCAAGCGCATAAAAAAATAGGTTATCGCCATTAAATTCATAAGCTTGCATTTGAATACCAACGTTTTCAATAGCTAATGCTGGTTTAAGTGCCGTAAACTTCCAGCCTTTAATTGCTGGGGCTGCTGCCACTAATTCTTCTACAAAAATTACGTTTTCAACCACTCCATCTGGTGTGAAAATTAATTCTACCGTCTCCTCATCAGCCATACCTGTCAAATAAAAAATCCCTTCTTTTATTTGGGCTAATTTTGGAGAAAGTACCTCGAAGAATACCTTTTCAATATCCCCTTTTTCTTTAATGACCTTAAAAAAGGTGCGTTCTTCTTTTTTAAACCAAACCCAAAAGTCAGCATAAGTAATAGGTGCTGCTTCTTGCATTAATTTTTTTAGAAAATCCATTTTTTGTTTTTTGGTAATTTACAAGATAGGGCGAACGAAAAGTAAAAATTTTAATATATAACTCATTGAAAAAATTGGTAGTCGATGTTTGAAGATTGCATCTTCAAACCAATATTTCAAAAGTTTTCAACTTTTATCAGTTGATTACATATTATGAAAACGACTTTTCGTTCGCCCTAATTTACAAAATTACTTTCAATCGTTTACTTCTTTGCATTCAATGCAATCGCCTGCTCGATATAATACCGAACTTCTTCTTCCTTCAATTCTTTCTGCGGTAAAACCCGAATTGCTTTTCCTTTTCCTGTTAACAAACCTAGTTTATCTTCCATTTTAGCACCTTTTAAGAAACCAAAATCTATCCCATACGGCATAGTTCGCATGTGGCAAATACCTCCTTTTTTATTAGAATAAGTCGTAATCCTTTCTTTTTTGGTCTCTATAATTCCTTCAAAAGATAATAATAAAGTTCTTCCTGCAAGGAACAAGTCTTTATGTGGGGATTGTAGGTCTTTGTCAAATTGCATGGTATGTTTTCTATTAATTGAATAATTGTTTCAAAACATTGAAGAGGTTTACTCCTAAGAAAACGCTTCAAGATATTATCTATGAATCACCAATTTTTTCGTAATTATAGTTTCGTTATTCTGAAAATACAAAAAATAAATTCCTGCCACTAGATCATTAACCGCTAATGGTATTTGGTATGCTCCAGCAGTTTGAAAAACAGGAGCTACTACTCGCTTCATTAATTTTCCATTCATATTGACCAAATTAATGGTTAAATCACTATCAACCGCTAATTTATAAGCTATTTGGGTCACATTTTTAACAGGATTAGGAAAAATCTGCAAATTAGAAATTATTTCTTTATTTTTTTTATTAGTAGGTTCAGTCCCCCAATAGTCTTTATTTCTCTGGGAAGCCATAACTTCTTCCTTCGATGAAGTCTCACAATTCTCTATTTGTCCGTTAAAAGTACTTCCTGACGCAACTGAAAACCCCGCATTCAAAGTAATAGACGTCTCCGCTTTGAAAGTTACCGTAGTATTAGTAGCAATCGTACCTGTAGCAGTAATAATCCCGCAAGAAACATAAGTTCCTTCTAGAATTGGTGTTTGGTTAAGCGACAAATTAGTAATACTATTTGGGTCAACCTCAGAACAAATTTCCAGTGCCCAACCTTCCAAACTTCCGCCATCTGTATTATAAAAATCAGTTACTGTCAAAATCCAATTGCCTGATGCATTCTCCTCATTAAAAACAGATAAATTCCCGCCCAAAGGAGAATAAGTATTACCGCCTGTTAAAGGACAAGCGTTATGCGTACCATCATCATCTAAATTCATATCAAAATCTACAGTAGATCCACATTGTTTTGAAAAAAGTATTAAGGTTGTTCCCGTTGGACTTGTAATAGAAAATTCCAAATCAGACACATAATCATGTGTCCCTTTTAAATTCTTAATCTTCACATCTGTAATTATTCCCGCTTGCGAGACATTTATAGTAGAATTAATTGTAGGCGTACCAACAGCAGAAATGGCAATAGGCGTATCCGCACTTTCATGTTCTTGGCATAATTCAGATACACAAGGGTTCGGTGCGGAATAAAGATTCGGTGCAGTAAACGTACAAGCTGAATTATCAGAGAAACTTGCGGTCACAGTAACACTATTTCCATCCGCTGCCAGGTTGGTTAAAGTAATAATTTGAGGGCTACTTGTAATTGAAAAACTTTGATTATTTACGACCAAATTTCCACTATTCGGAGGATTCGAATAAGTGACCGTAAGGTCTTGGGTATAGGTATTATTAGCTGAATTACAAGATGATTGGTTCCCTGTAGTAATAGCAGCTATAGCACATGCTGGAGCACAGGACTCAGGTGCTTGAAATAAGTTACTTTCTGTTCTTGAACAACCGAAGTTATTGGAGAAATTAGCGGTTACATTGACCATATCGCCATCCGCTGGTAAATTAGTTAAAGTTATAGTTTGTGGACTAGTAGTAATAGCAAAATTTTGGTTATTGACGACTAAATCCCCACTAGTTGGTGCGTCGTTATAGGTAACAATTACGGTTTGAGTATACTTATCATTTAAACTATTACAAGGAGAGGTAGTTCCTGCTACCAAATCCGTAATAGCACAAGGATCATTACCAGATGGCTGAATGGTAAAGTTGGTATCCGTAATATCAAAAAATACATTATCTGCACATTTAATTTTTAGCCGAGCCATACTTACATTAATATTTGGTAAAGTCACATTGCCGGCACCATTATTAGTAACATTATCTGCCAATAATTCAGGAAAAGTCTGTCCTCCATCAGTCGAAAGATAAATATCGACCTCACTACAATTAATTGGACTTGCATTTGTACCTGCCGGATCCCAAACAACCGCTATTGTTCCACTAAAAGTACCTGCCGCATTAGGTGTAGTAATCTTAAAAGGGCCTGTATTGTCCACTACATTTAAGGTAATCATATCTGAATCATAGCCGCCTATACTATTATCATCCCTGGCGATAAATTGAAAACGTAAAGTCCGATCAGTTGTAGGTAAAACTTCCCCAACACTAGTCGTATTACTCAGGATATCCGACAATTTTGGAAAGGTTCTAGTTGGGTTATTAGTAGGTTCAAACGTTCGGAAAAGAGGTGCATTGTTTCCAGGTGCATTCACATCACTTTGAGGACCCAAATCCCATTCTTCCCAATTATACGTCAAATTATCATTATCTAAATCAGTTGCAGCACCCGTTAATTCGAATGAAGTGCTGGCTGGAATCATTTTTCCATCAATTCCTTCAACATTTGCGTTGGCGGTAGGGGTTGTATTGGTAGTCGTTCCTTCTGTTCCACAAGTTCCGCCTGACCCCGTAGTTACATGGGTTCTCATTTCCATTAAACTTATTAAATGAAAATAGGGATCACTATTTGTTTGCAGGTTATCATTCCCACAAATGCCCGCATAGGCTTGAATAGTAGATCCACTACCAGGTTCATAGGCAGTACTTCCATTCCTATTCCCTCCTGAACAGCTTCCACTATCTCCATTAAACGTATGATTTCCTCCGTATTGATGCCCTATTTCATGCGCTACATAATCAATATGAAACGGGTCACCTGTTGGATTGGTCAAACCTGTTGTACCTCTTCCTTTGCCACTTGAGCAAATAACCCCTAATCCCGCTATTCCTCCGCTCCCTGTAGTGAACACATGACCTACATCATAATTTGCACTACCAATTACGGCATTTAAATTGGATGTATTTTGGCTAAAAGCAGCAGAAGTATTACTATAAGGATCGGTACTTGCATCAGTATAAATAACTTGATCATTATTAGCCACTAGCATAAAACTTACCCCCAACTCTGTTTCATATACCCCTCTGACTCTATTAAGTGTGGTGTTCACTGCCGCTAATCCACCAGCAACCGTACCGCCATGAAAAGCGGTATATTCCCCATTAGCTGCAATCGCTATTCGGTGCGTTCGCATCTTTATCGTTTCCATTCGGGCAGTTCCAATTTTTAATTCCTGATCTTTGGTAGGCATTTCATCCTGAGGTAAATCATAGCTTTTTCTAACCTCACAAGACCAATCAGCGGCTTCTTCAGATTTAAAATTTTGCCTATAATAAGCTACATAATAATTATCATTATCTTTATAATAAGGATCAATGAAAACAGCACCCGCAGGAGATAAAATCATGGCATGAAATCCCGCTGGGGTCATGTCCAAAAAGATGCTTGCAGACGGGTCGTCTATCCCCTTTCCCGAATAGGTCTTAATATTAGGAAATTTCACTGCTAACTTTGGGTCCATTATAGAAGAAGTAACTACCGAAAATTGCTGGTTGCGACCATTCGGCAATGGTATATCAATCGTCAAGGTATTCCCACTAAAATTATTTTGGTTAGGAGACTGATTTAAGATAACTTCAAAAGCAGATTTATCTAATTGTAAGGTGCGGTATTTTTGTGGAATAATCCAACGATCTGCTGTAAAACTTTGGATAGCTCCTTCTTCAATATCTATCCATAAATTAGCGCCATCGGATTGGCTCCATAAAGAAAGCGTGCACAAGGAAAATAGTAAAAAATAAATCGATTTTTTCATCAAGCGGTGTTATTAGAATGAGTGAAAACAGGTGATTTTGTCGAATAATTTGAAATAACGACTATTGCAAAGCAATAGTTAACCACATTATTGCAGTGCTCGTACCTTTAAAATCTTGGAGGATTAGGAAAACTCTTTTTTTAGTAACTATTGGAGAACTATCAAAATAGTCCCCCTTCTAATGTTACGTTTGTTGTAGGTAAGTCTAAAAATGAAAGTAATAAAATTACAGGATATCAACTGATGTCCAAAGATAGCAAATATTTAAATAAAATATATCACATAAATAATAAAAATAAGCACTGATAGCGGGTCAGGAATGATAAAAAAATAACTTTACACTCTTTCATAACCCCTCGAACGCAGCTATGCTGCTTCTCAAAGGGGTACTTAGGGGGCAGAATTTATGATTCCCCATTTGGGAATCATAAATTCTGCCCCCTAAAACCCCATTTTGGAGTCCGGTACGGACGTAAAAGTGGTTCTCCAAAATAGTAAGTTAATTTTTCAGCGTTCCTCAGCTACTAAACTCATAAAATCTGCGGGGAAATTAAATCCGTTGGGGGTATATCTTTATTTACTTGTCCGTAACTTGGGTTATTTAGTAATTCTTTAAGTTTTAAAAACGAGCAAGAAAGATAGACTAAAACTTAGTCCTGCAATAACTTCTTCAACTCATTCAATTTCATCATACACTCAATCGGCGTCATCGAATTAATTTGTAAATCTTCTAATTGTTCTTTTAATTTGCCTAGTACAGGGTCAACCGTTTCAAAAATACTTAATTGATAATTTTCTGGAGCGATTTGCCGTGTATTAGCGGAATTAGCTTTAACACCATCTACATTTTCATCGCCCTCTACGGATTTTTGTTCCAATTGCGTCAAAATATGTGCAGCTCTTTCGACAATGCTTCTCGGCATGCCTGCCATTTTAGCAACATGAATACCAAAACTATGATGACTCCCTCCAGCTACTAATTTTCTTAGAAAAATCACTTTTTGTCCGACTTCTTTGGTGGCAATATTAAAATTTTTGATACGGTCAAATTTATTCGCCAATTCATTTAATTCGTGATAATGCGTCGCAAATAAGGTTTTTGGGCGAGCGGTTCCATTATTATGCAAAAATTCAGCAATTGACCAGGCAATAGAAATCCCATCATAAGTACTCGTTCCTCTACCAATTTCATCCAATAAAATCAAACTACGGTCGGAAATATTATTCATAATACTCGCCGTCTCGTTCATTTCTACCATAAAAGTAGACTCGCCAGAAGAAATATTATCGGACGCCCCTACCCTCGTAAATACTTTATCTACTATCCCTAAATTGGCACTCGCAGCTGGAACAAAACTCCCCATTTGTGCCATTAAGCTAATCAAGGCAACTTGTCGCAATAAAGCAGATTTACCTGCCATATTTGGCCCAGTAATCATCATCAGTTGCTGCGTATCGCTATCTAAAAAGACATCATTTGGCACGTAAGATTCACCTAATTCTAATTGTTGTTCGATAACGGGATGCCGACCATCCTTAATTTCTAGAACAGTACTATCATTCATGCTTGGGCGGCAGTAATTTTGCTTCGCCCCGACTTTAGCAAAAGATAATAAACAATCTAATTGCGCAATGATACTCGCATTAAACTGAATCGGTTGAATATAGCCACTAATCACCTCTACCAACTCTTTATACAAGCGTTCTTCTAAAATTAGAATCTTATCCTGGGCAGATAAAATTTTGGTTTCCAACACTTTAAGTTCTTCTGTAATATAACGTTCTGCATTGGTTAAAGTCTGTTTTCTTACCCAATTTTCTGGAACTAAGCCTTTATTTTTATATTTATTGGTCACTTCTAAATAATACCCAAAGACATTATTAAAGGCAATTTTTAAGTTATCAATCCCCGTTTCAGCCGCTTCTTTTACCCGAATACTTTCTAGAATATCTTGGCTATTTTTAACAATATGTCTTAATTCATCCAATTCTTTATTAACGCCATCCGCAATGACGCCTCCTTTGGCTAGATTAACAGGCGGTTCTGGTTTAATCCATTTAGCCAACTGTTCCTTTAACTTTTGGCAAGGATTTAAGCCATCTCCCATTTTTTGTAAAAAAGCATTATCTGTACCCGTCAACATAAATTTCATCGGATGAATAACCGATAAAGCTCGATGAATTTGTACAATTTCTCTTGGTGCAATTTTCCCTAGTGGCACTTTTGAAATGAGCCGTTCTAAATCGCCAATTTGTCGAATACCCGTTTCTATTTCGTCCGTAATTTCTGTATGCTTCAAAAAATAATCCACCATATCTAACCTCGCTTCAATGGCTTCTTTTGATTTTAATGGCAATACCACCCATTTTTTGAGCAACCGAGCGCCCATAGGTGAAATGGTTTTATCCAAAATCTGAATCAAAGACACCCCTGATTCGTGATTACTATAGACTAATTCCAAATTCCGAATCGTAAAACGGTCTAACCAAACATATTTATCTTGGTGAATTCGCCCAATCGTATTAATATGTTTAAGGTTGGTATTTTCAGTGGTTGCTAAATAATGTAAAGAGGCGCCTGCTGCTATTTGCGCTAGGTCCATTTCTTCTACGCCAAACCCTTTTAAGGATTGAACACTAAAATGGTCTAATAATTTCTCACGGGTATAATCGGGCATATAGACCCACTCATCCAAAGGAAAAGTGTAAAATTTATCGCCGAAATTACCTTCAAATTGCTTTCTAAAATCTTTAGAATAAATAATTTCAGTCGGCTTAAAACCTTGGATTAGTTTATCAACGTAGGGTAAACTTCCCTCACTAACCAACAACTCCCCTGTGGAAATATCTAAAAAAGAGACGCCTATTTTGCCCTTTTTCCCAAAAGCAATAGACGCTAAATAATTATTCGATTTATGGTCTAGAATATTATCATGAGTTGTTACACCAGGGGTCACAATCTCTGTTACCCCTCTTCTAACAATCTTTTTTTCTTTACTTGGCTTTTCTAATTGCTCACATATTGCTACTCGATACCCCGCACGAACTAATTTTGGTAAGTAGGTATTTACAGAATGATAGGGAAATCCCGCTAATTCTATTTGACTCCCCCCATTATTACGAGCGGTTAAAATAATATTAAGGACTTTGGATGCCGTAATCGCATCTTCGCCAAATGTTTCGTAAAAATCACCTACCCTAAATAATAAAATGGCACCTGGATGCTTCGCTTTTACCCCAAAATACTGTTTCATCAGCGGGGTTACTTTCTTCGGTTTCGGTTTAGCTGTTGTCGTTTTTTTCGCCAATTTATAGGTGGAATTAAAAGGTATCTGGTGTCGAGTAATAGGTGTCAGGTTAAATATACTGCTTAATGGTTAAATTGCTATATTGTTTTATTGTTGGTGATATACATCTTTTTTCAGTAACCTATTGTTTATCAACAATATAGCCATGTAACAATAAAACAATTTTTAAAATTGAGTGTCCAATTTTTAACCTATAAGTAGTATATAAAAAACTAGAAACCTAATAACTTTTACTAGCTACCAATCTATTAATAAATGTAATTTTCTCTTTTTTATGGATTCGGAAAGCATATCAATAAAAGTCACTTCTTTCCAAATAATCGTATTATTAAACTCAAGAATCGGCCATAAAGCCATTTATTTAAATTATCCCTAAAATCTATGGCTACTATTTCTGATAATTCAAAAAAATAATCGCAGACCATTTCTTTTTCTTCGGTATCTAATTCACTTTTTTTAAGTTTTTTTAGACCAATTTCTAATGCTTTTTTAAACTCTTTTTTTGTTACATCACCATTGACTAATTGAATCAAAATTTTACCACAATCATTTAAACTCACATTCAAGTAATTCGATAATGCTGTTTCAGAAGCATTCAGTCCTCTATTATTCCATGCTTCTTTTGAAAATTTATCTTTCTGAATAAAATCATGTAATTGAGTACACAAATGTTCTTTTGATTTCATTTAATTTTAATAATTGAAGGGTTTACTTCCACGAAAATGTTCCTATCAAAAAACTTCCGCTAACAAAAGTAGAAAAAACCCGCCTAAAAATACATTTCTTTGTATTTTTGCGCACTTATTTTTAACAAGCAGGGTTGAATGATTTAGAGACTCAAAGATATAAAAGTAAAATGATTCAGCACCAATGAATCTTCAATCCACCAAATAGTTAAAAGATGGCAACAGTTTATCTTACAAGGCGAGAAAGATTCAATGCAGCACATAAATTGTGGGTAAAAGATTGGTCAGCTAAGAAAAATTTTAAAATATTTGGCAAATGTGCTAATAAAAATTTTCATGGCCATAATTATGAATTGTTTGTCACCGTAAAAGGAACGCCAGACCCCTTAACTGGGTTTGTGATGGATGCTAAAGTATTGAGTAATTTGATAAAAAAAGAGGTCACCAATCACCTTGATCACTCCAATTTAAATAAAGACGTCAAATTTATTTCTAAAAAAACTCAACCAACAACCGAAAATTTGGTTATCCTTATCTGGAAACAGCTAACACCACATATCAAAGGGTGTCAATTGCATTCTGTTAAACTATATGAGACAGAAAATATTTTTGCCGAATATTTCGGAGAATAATTGAGGTGGATAAAATAATTGAAGTTTTTAAAATTAATTATTTACACACTCCTATTATGTATACTACACAAAAGTAAAAGTGAATTACAAAAAAACAGAGAAATTCAATAAAGAAGTTACTGACAATTTATCTAAAAAATTTCGTAGTTTATTAAGCGAATTAGGGGAAAACCCTGAAAGAGAAGGCTTATTAAAAACACCTAAAAGAGCTGCTAAAGCTATGCAGTTTCTAACACATGGTTATGATATGGATGCAGCCGCTATCCTAAAATCTGCTATGTTTTCGGAGGATTATAATGAGATGGTTTTGATTAAAGATATTGAGGTCTACTCTCTTTGTGAACACCACATGCTGCCTTTCTTTGGTAAAGCACATATTGCTTATATTCCAGACGGGAAAATAGTTGGTTTAAGCAAAATTCCTAGAGTTGTTGATGTTTTTGCTCGACGACTACAAGTGCAAGAACGCCTGACACACGAAATCTTAAATTGTATTCAAGATACTTTAGAACCATTAGGCGTGGCCATTATCATGGAAGCTCGCCACATGTGTATGATGATGCGTGGGGTGCAAAAACAAAATTCTGTTACCACTACTTCTGCTTTTACGGGTGCTTTTAAAGCACAAAAAACAAGAGCAGAATTTTTGAACTTAGTGAGCGCAAAATTACACTAGTGGTTCGATTTATAAATGATTGACAACTAGTTCAGTAGGCAGTAGGCAGTTTGCAGTTTGCAGTTTGCAGTTTGCAGTTTGCAAAATTAAAAAGCACGATTTGATTATTCCAATCAAATCGTGCTTTTTTTGTAACAAATTTTCGATTTATTTTCAGCTAAAAACTGCCTACTGCCTACTGCCTACTGCCTACTGCCTACTGCCTACTGCCTACTGCCTACTGCCTACTGCCTACTGCCTACTGCCTACTGAATCAGTCTACATTAAATCGAATCCCTACCATTAAATGAAACGGCGAATCTTTTAATTCTAAATTTTTATATTGAAATAGTGCATTTCCGTATTTAAATCTTGGTTCTGCTATTAAGTGCCACTTTTTCCGCCATCTAAAACCAAATTCCGTTCTAAAATTCGCTTCCAAAGATTCTGTCGTTGTCTTTGTCGTTAAGAAAATACCCGATTTCTGTAAACTTAAGCGTTCTGAAAAAGTCTTGGTTTCTTTTAATTGGGTTTGATCTTTTATTTTCCAAACTGCAGAAACACCCAATTTAGGGGTCACATAAAATCGTTTAGACAAATCAAATCTGTAACCGCCCATTATTGGTAGTCGAATAATTTTAACAGGTTGCTCCGTACTTATTGATAATTGGAATAAATCACCATTTAAAATATCCTGCCCATCACCTTTTTGCTGATTCAAAATAGTAGCACTAACACTTACATGTCCTAAAGCACCATCAGTACGCTGATTAAATGAGTAAACATATCCGCCATTGACTGCTGTTGCATCTTCTTGCTTAAATCGAATATTATTGACACTTTCTTTGACAACAGTCAATTTATTATAATCAATCCCCATTTGAACTGACCATTTAGATTTAGTTTCAAAACCACCGTAAACACTCCAATTCCAGGACTTCCCAATACCAGCAGATTCTAATGCTACTGGCCCTATTGGATTATAGCCTACTAAATTATATTTATAACTAGAAAAAGGATTAATGGAGCCTGTCAGGAAAGAAGTCAACTCGTTCTCCTCCATATTAAGTGGTGCTATTCCTTGTGATTTGCCAAATAGGGCTACTTTTTCCGCTAAACTTAATTCAAAGTCATTTTGATCAAATATAATGACTAACGCTTTATTTGTTTTTAATAAGTCAAGGCTTAATTTTTCTTCCCCCTTTATTTCAACAGGGTCTATTTCGACCGTCTTTTCTGGTATAAAATCTCCAGTTTTACCAGCAAAAAAAGAATTCCTAATTAATTGATTATCAAATAATAATCTTTGATATTTGGATTTATTAAAAGGTGTTGTAGGCGCTAAAAATCGTTTAGAAATATCCTCAGATGGTAACAATAAACGTGGTTGTAGCCAACCGCCATCTATAGTAGTGGCAGTAGCTACAACACCTGTTTTACGGGTAATTTCCAGCTTAATGAGTGATTCTTTATCCCCATTGATGGAAGTACTTGATTTTGCTTTTTTGGGAGTATCAAAAGCTGCTTGATTCAAATCAAGTCGATGTTGGGTGATTTCTTTCTTTTTTGTATTTAAGGTTGCAATTGCAGATACGTCAGCCATATTATTTGATGCCTTCTCTTGCTCTAGCATCAATATTTTTTGTTGTAAAAATTCAATTTGTTTATTTTTCTCCACTACTTCCGTCTCCAACGTGCTTATTAACTGACTGTTCGACTGCCAGTAGAAAAATAGGCTACTCAATAATGAGCCTACCAAAAAAGCCATTGCTAACATCCATCCTTTATAAACAAAGGCAGCCGCAGTCGGTTTAGTGGGAATATTAGGGGCAATCCTGTCCCAAAAGGCCTCCCCCGGGTCTTCCTCAAATTCTCCCAATACACGTTGGAAGAATTTTTCTAAATTGTCTGGTTTATTTTTTCCTTTCATGGTATTTTTTTAGACATCAGTTTTCAATACTGACCTCTTTGAACATTAAAATTAATGCCCAATTTTGATTATTGATTTTATTCAAAATTCAACATTTAACATTCAATTTACGGTTCATCTGCTAATTCTTTTTCTAATAGTTTTCGTAAAGTAGCTTTTGCTCTGGACAATTGAGATTTAGACGTATTCACCGAAACGCCTAACATGTCCGCTATTTCTTGATGCGAATGCCCCTCTATGACATATAAATTAAAAACCATTCTATACCCCGGCGGTAATTGCTGCACCATTTTTAACAAAGCCTTTGCCCTAAATTGACTAAATAAATCTTCGTCTGTCTCTAATCGTTCGTTATAATTTTCAATCGGTGTGGTGCGTATGATTCGATGTTTTTTTCGCAAATGCTGTAAACATACATTCACCATCACTCGTCTTAACCAAGCGCCTAAAGCGCCTGTTGGTTTATATTGATATAAATCCCTATATATGACAATCATGCCTTCCTGCAACAAGTCCTCTGCCTCTTGTCTATTTTGACCATAGCGCAAACAAACGCCAAATAGCATTGACCTATACTTTGTGAAAAGCTGGTTCTGTGCTGCATGGTCGCCCTGTTTGCACCCGTCAATAATATAAGCATCCGATTTACTCAAGAAGATAGAAAGTTTTTCGTTCGTCTATTATTAAGTGATTCCCTCAATAATAAACTCGCTGGTTTTGTAAGATGATCTAATGGTCTGTATTACTATATCAACGTTAAGAAACTCGTGTCAGCAAGTTAATAGTAATCAAACCATTTAAATCATCTATTTTGATAGGAATTTAGTGAGAATTCTTATCGAAAATAGTAGTGCAAAATTACTAAATAGGGTTGCATTATCATTTTGAAATAGAAGAAAAAAAGAAAATTGTCAACGTTTTCCATATAAAGCCTATCAAATAACAAAATCCATCTTAGTTCTATAAAAAATAACACTGAATTATACTAGAAAACACTTTTTTCTTATATTACTTCTATTTTCGATATTTTTAGCACATTCTGCTACTATTTACAAGCAAAAACATCAACTATGAGAATCAAACTACACCGTCCTGATTTAGAAAATGACTATATTTTTCAAATAGTTAATCAAAAAGATACTTATCTAACAAGTGCGGATTATAGTGATAAAACAACCTGCCTAGAACAGCTACAAACTGTCTTATTAGATTTAAGAGATAATGAACAAATTGCCATTCAAGCAGGTAATAATCAGCAATATTATTTTGAGGTAGCAGGTCTTGCCCAAAGCCCTTCTTTTGAAGAGATAGAAGCTGCTAGTGATGTTTTATCTCAATTAAAAGAATTTGCACATTCCAGCCATGATTTTTCCGTTAGTTATAAAAAACCTAATAAAAAAATCATCTCTAAAAAGAAAATAGGACTTAGGACTGAAGCTTATGATTTTACTAAAGCCTCTAACAGCAAACAAGCTGGTTTTGAGTTAATTGATATAGAAGGTACTCCAGACAAGTATTTTCATTTTAATAATGCCAATGGCAAACCCATTTTATATAGTCGAGTTTATGATGGAAAAACACGTCGATTAAAAGCTATTAATACGATTATTCAACAGACGAATAATAGTAAAAATATCGAAGTCGTCAAGCAAGACGGTCAATTCTTTTTTATCTTCAAAACAACAGAAGGGTATGAAATTGCGAGAAGTAAAATTTTTAAAAGTCGTGGAAAAATAGAAACTGCTATGGCTTATTTAATCGCAGAAGCAGCCAATTATACAGCGGATTTTAAAATCCCAAAAAAGAAGAAAAAGAAACGAAAAGCCAATGAGAAATATCATTTAAAACAAGTTTCGCCACAGGGTTTAATAGGTTTTGAAGGCTTTAAAAGTGAAAAAAATAAATTGCATTATTTTCATTATAATGACAAAAAAGGGAACGCTTTACTCTTTAGCAAACCTTTTAATAAGCGAAGTAGCAGAGATGAATATATTGCCAAAGTGCTTAAAATGGGTACTAAGAAAAAGGGGTATAAAACTTGGAAAAAAAGTAAAAACCAATACTATTTCTCTATTCTTGGTGCTAAAGAAAAATCCTTTGCTAGAAGCCGGTATTTTTCTACGGAAAAGAAAATGTTGGCTGCTCTGAAAGATTTTAGAACACAATTAACCAATTATGAAGAAGGCGTCAATAAGGTTACAGTTGCTAAGAAGAAAAAATATACCATTACTTTACCAGAAAAATCAATTCCTTTTGTAGCAAAAGGCTTAGTAACTATTCCTGAAGAAGAAACAGCTATAACAGTTATTTCAGACATTAATCCTATAGATCAACCTGATATTATCCCAGATATTCTGCCTCAACCAACTATAAAAGTAGAACGAGAAATTATTGAAACAGAAGAAATTGAAGCCGAAGTCGAAGAAATCGAGGAAAAAATCACCCCTTATACGCCTCCAGTTGCCGCAGTTATCGAAGAAGAGATGCGCCCCGCTCCTATTATTTCAACGATAGAAAAAGACAATCAATCTATTCAACAACAAATAATTGAAGAAAAACCAAGTAAAGGTTTTCCTTGGCTATGGGCAATATTGATTCCATTAGCTCTTTTGGGTTTATTTTTTGGGCTAAAACAATGTAAGACAGTTGAGCCTGAGATTATTCCAGAACCAGTTCCTAAAGTAATCGAAAAACCTAGACTTCAACCAGTAGAACCCGCTAAATTAGGCCCGACTGCATTCGACTTAAACTTAACCCCTAATACGCAGAAGCTAAAATTGCTGACTTTTTAAGTACGCCTAAATTAGCCGTCCCAAAAATTTTTGTTTTGGAATCTGTTCAATTTCCTTTTAACTCTGCGGCATTGACGACTACTTCTCAAACTCAATTAGATAATGTGGTTCGAGTGATGCAGGAATATCCAAAAACTAAAATTGAAGTCAATGGCCATACAGATAGTCGGGGCGAGGATGCTTTGAATTTGGTGTTATCCCAAAATAGAGCCAATGCGGTTCAGGCTTATTTGATTGCAAAAGGAATTTCGGCTGGACGGATTATCAATGCGGTTGGTTTTGGGGAAACAAGTCCAATTTCGGATAATGACTCAGAGGAAGGGATGCAGGAAAATCGACGGTCAGAGATAGTGGTGGTGGAGCGATAAGTTAAAAAACGATGAATGATGAATGATGAACGATAAATTCGCCAAATATTAAAAAGCAATATTATTTACAAGAATCTGTTGGGTAAGCTAATCAGTTGGGTAAAATACCCACAACTGATTAGCTTACCCAACAGATTCTTATTATAGTCTCTGAAATCAATATTCATTATAAGTTCAAATGCGTATCATCACAAAAAGGACTAGCCTTGGTATGCTTACAATTACATAATTTCACCGTCCGTTTTTTCTTCATATCAAAAGCAATCGGCTTTATTTTAGTCCCATGATGCGAACCGTCGCAAAAAGGGGCATTTTTACTAAACCCACATTGACACCACAAATGCGTCCCTGCTTCTAGTTCTACTGCAATAGCTTCATTGGTCGCAGAAGATATTTTTTTATGTCCTTTCGCCAATTCACTCCCAGGTTTATCAGAGGTGATGATAGGATAAAAAAGTTGGGAGGCCCAACTGTCTTTAGGGTCTGTTTGCAAACCAAATTGAGTGGGGTATTTTCTAGTAAAAGTTGCGGTTCCAAATAATTGGTCCCAAATCGTAAAGGCATTCCCAAAATTGCCATTTGGGTCACTAATATTATCTGCTTTTGATTTTCCGTGGTGGGCATAATGAAAGGAAGGGGTAACAAAAATATGTTCAACCACCCACATAACAGGACTTAATGCTTTGATTTTATATAGATATTCATCCCATTTAAAAGTACTATGTGAACTCGCAACCACTAACTGCTTAACCATTAAACCAATAATCGTAGCAGGAATCATTCCTAAGAAAGTAAAAATAGCCGCAATCCAAACATTAGGCAAAAAGAGAAAATAAAAGGCAGAATTTCTATAAGAAACCATTACGCCCATTTGTTCCGCTGCATGATGTACTCGGTGATGCTTCCATAAAAAATTATGTTCGTGCGCAGAACGATGGTACCAATATTGGGCAATATCATCTGTAAACATATACAAAGGTACTGCTATCCATAAGGACAAATCCGCCATTGAATAATGAGCGGTCGGGAAAAATTGTTCGCCTAAGTAATTAATCCCGAATAGTCCAGCAAAACTAGCAATAGCTAATAAAACAAACCCACCAAATTCAGCCATCCAATCATGTAGCGTCCGATTGGAATTTTTTAGATGCCCTGCAAAAGTTTCTATTGCGCCAAAAAATAGTAGGGTCGCTAAAACAAAATATTTCCCAGTATTTGGATCGTTTAATAATTCTGAAATCATATTCTTCTTTTTTTTGGTTATAAATAGTTTTTTTTAGTAAGGTCTTACTAATTTGGTACAAATATAATAAAATACGCTATAAATTGTACTTTTATTACCAAAAAAAATAGGGCAACAATGATTTATTGTCGCCCTATTCAATTATGATTTAGATTTACTGGCTAACGGAAATGTTATTCAGTAAAATATTTTACCCAAGTATCTGCTTATTCGCAATAAACGGTTGGCTGTATAATCGTTCGCCTGTTGCTGCTGCGATTGCATTAGCTACAGCTGCTGCAATTGGAGGCAAGGAAGGCTCTCCCAATCCAGTTGGGTCAATACCGTTATCTACAAAATGCGTTTCAATTTCCGCTGGTGCTTCCGCATGGCGAATTAAGCGATAAGTATCAAAGTTTTCTTGATCAGGCTTACCATTTTGGAAAGTCATTCCACTAAACATGGCGTGACCAATTCCATCAATAATACCACCTTCTATCTGATTCTTTGCACTTAGTGGATTAATTACAATCCCGCAATCTACCGCACAATGTACTTTAGACACTTTGGGTTGATTGTCCTCCATGACTACATCCACCACTTGTGCCACATAAGAATTATGACAGAAATAAGCAGAAACGCCTCGATGAACACCATTAGCAGAAGCGCCATTCCAATTCGCTTTATCTTTAATCAATTTTAAGACACCAGCGTATCTTTCGGCATCATAGTCATTTTTCTCTCCAACTGGATTACTAGCTGCTCGTTCAAATAAGCCTAATCTAAAATCAATGGGGTCTTTTCCTGCTTCCTTCGCTACTTCATCCAAGAAACATTGTTCTGCGCAAGCGATGAAATTAGAGCGAGGCGCTCTCCAAGCACCTGTTGAAATATTAGATTCCTTGGTATGATTTTCTGCTAAATAATTATCTACCGCTCCTGCTGGGAATCTATCCGCAAAAACGGGGCTTCCGTGTGTGCCTGCACCTCTGACGTGGAATGCAGTCATGTTATTATCGGCATCCAAAGCAGCTCGGTAAGTTACTTTATAAGCAGGTCGGTAAGTACCTTGCGTCATGTCATCTTCTCTGGTATAGACCAATTTCACAGGAGCATTTGCTTGTTTAGAAATCAAAGCGGCTTCCATTACAAAATTGCCATATAATCTACGTCCAAATCCACCACCCATTCGAGTCATCCCAATAGATACCTGATCTTCCGTCATGCCTAATAAGGCAGCCGCAGTTGGTCGAGCAAACTGTGGTGTTTGAATAGGGCCGTTTAGTTCCGCTTTATCTGCCGTTACATTGGCATAAAAATTCATTGGCTCCATCGTATTATGCGCCAAGAATGGTGCAGAATACGTTCGTTCTACTATTTTGGTGGCCACATTAAAGGCAGCTGTTGGATCACCATCTTTTCTAGCCACTTCTTTTGGGGCTTGCGCCATGAATTTTGTTAAAGCCGCTTCGTGGTCGGCACTACTTTCTGCTTTAGACCCTGGCACCCAATTTACCGTCAAGGCTTTCTTTGCCTTCATTACTTGCCAAGTCGTTTCGCCAACAATAGCTACTAATTCTGGATAGACATTACCTTGGTCTGACCATTGCAATTTCACGCCTTCTGGTTTCGTATTGATGGAAAATACATCACTAATCCCAGGCATGGATTTAATAGCCTCTCCATCGAAAGATTTCAATTTCATTCCAAATGCTGGTGGATGTACAATCATTGCGATTTTCATCCCTTCCTCTTGAATGTCCATGCCGAATAAAGACTGTCCAGTCACAATCTTTTGACCATCTACATTTTTTCTATCAGTCCCAATAATCTTAAAATCTTTAGGATCTTTTAATGCTATTTCTTCTGGTACCGTCATACCATTCGCAGCAGCAGCAATTTCGCCATAGCCTATTTTTTTACCACTCGCTTTATGGTAAATAATGCCAGCATCCGTGGTTAATTCATCAACGGCTACTTCCCATTTTTTAGCAGTCGCTTCCAATAACATTCTTCTAGCCGTTGCACCTGCCATTCTCAATCCTTGCCATCCTTGACGGATAGACTGACTACCACCAGCTAATTGTCTAGTATATTTATCGGTATCTAATCCTGCTTGTTCTACCACTACATCTTCCCACGCTACATCTAATTCCTCTGCCACAATCATGGGCATAGCCGTTTTTACATTCTGTCCAATTTCTGGATTTGGAGACATAATAGTGACTATTCCAGTATCACCAATTTTCAAAAAAGCATTGATGTCAAACCATTCTTTAGGCATCGCTTTAACTATTGCTTCTTTTACTGGGTCAGCTGTTTGACAAGAAGCCAACCAACTAAATCCTAAAACAAATCCACCACCTGCGACGGTCGAAGTTTTAAGAAAAGATCTTCTATTATAAGACGTTTTTATAAGTGTCATGATTAATTTTGAATTTTTGAAGAAAAACCTATTCAAATATTGATAGGTTTTGAAGATAGATATTCCAAAAGACTAAATTGTTTTATTGTTTTATTGTTTCATTGTTTACTTTACATCTGTAACTCAACAATATAGCAATTTAACCACTACCCCATCTTAGTCGCCGCAGTCTTTATCGCTGCCTTAATCCTCGTATAAGTTCCACATCGACAAATATTTCCATTCATTGCACCTGCTATCTCTTCATCACTAGGATTGGAATTATTAGACAATAAAGAAGCAGCATTCATTACTTGACCTGCTTGACAGTAGCCACATTGTGGTACATCATGTGCAATCCATGCTTCTTGAAGTGGGTGATCCCCGTTTGCCGAAAGGCCTTCAATGGTGGTAATTTTTTGATCTTTGACCTTGTCAACGGTTAAGCTACAAGATCGGACGGCATTGCCATCTAAATGTACGGTACAAGCGCCACATTGTCCAATTCCACAGCCGTATTTGGTACCAACTAGGTTAATATGATCTCTTAATACCCATAGCATAGGCGTATCTGGATCAACATCTACCTGTTGCTTTTTTCCATTAATAGTTAGGTTATAAACTGCCATGTCGTGTGTGATTGATTAATAAATAAAAGATGAGTAAACCCTAAAGATAATTTTTTTATGGGTATTTCCCGTCATTATTTCCTCCTTTTTTTTAAGATTATCTGATAGCAGACCTAATTTCGGTTCGCAACAAAACTAATTCTGGAAATTTATAAAAAAATAATAGTTTCTGATTCTTGATTAATCTGCCTTCTGGCTTGTCAAGTAGCACAAAATAATACCAACTTTCTGCTATATCCTCTTCTGGGCTTTCTGCGGCATAATCGGTATAAAATTTAGTTTTATGATTCTTATAAAAATCATATAATTGGTCTAATTTTTTATCCAAGTTTCTGGTTTTCTGTATTTTATCCCATTCAAAAAGCAAATCGTCTTGATACCAAAATTGTTGCACAAATTGATTCACATAACTATCAATTTTTGCCAATCCTTCATTGGTTAAATAGCGTGCTTCGTCTTCTTGAAAATCTAATTCGGACGGTTCTACTTGGGTATTATTCAAGGTAAGAATATGCCCAAATTCATGGAGGAGGGTATGCAAAAAATCTTCCTTATTTTGCCAATCTCCTTCGGGTAAATCTGCTGGATCAATACCATAAGACCAACTTTCATTAGATTCATCAGTTGGTTTTACACCTGCTAAAGTTCCATCTGCCCCATCCGTAAATATTTCTAACTCTTTGACATATTGAGCCATATATTTTTCTGGTAAAATCGTCTTGATTTTTATCCACGTTTCCTCAATATTTTTAATGGTATTTTTTGCTTGTTCCTGTTGTAAAATAGTAGCAGTTCCTAATTTGCCTTCATTTACAGACCACTTCGCAATTTCTATCAAATCACTATCAGGCTTTTCTCCATTCCTTAAACTAAGACACTGTATCAAGAGTGCAGGAATAAAAAGTAGGTAAATCTTTTTTTTCATAATTGGATTGGTATATACCTAAAGTAACGAGTACTTTTACATCTTGTATAGGCGAATTTATTCGCTTTTGATTAAAGCATAGGTAAAGTAATAATAAAATAAATTGTTTAAGTAATCAGGGTTCGACGGGTACAAATAATTTAATCGAGGTTCGATATTTTAAGATTTTATCTTAAAATCAATATTTCACTGGTCTTTGACCACTATTTCTAATTAGATTTAGACGGAATCAACTTAATTTAAGTCGGCATAATGCTGTCAAAGACAGCAATGATATTGATTTGAAGTTGCAAACTTCAGATATCGAACACCAAAAATTTTAGCTATACTCGTCGAATTCATTCGCCGATACCTTTTAAATCTACATTTTGTTAACCATTCAACAAGCACATCAACAATTCATTCAGCAAGTAACTACTTTCCAAGGAGAAAGAGAAGCCAGAAGTATTGCCCGAATTGTCTTTGAAGACGCCTTTCATTTATTTGATTATCAATCAGCACAACCATTTTTGCCAATTGAAAAATTACAGACGATTCAACAACGGTTAGCCAATCACGAACCTGTTCAATACATTTTAGGACAAGCAGATTTTTATGGTTTAAAATTTAACGTAACGCCTGCGGTTTTAATTCCTCGCCCAGAAACGGAAGAATTGGTCTATTGGATGCTAGAATCTATTGAAAAGTCTAATTTAAAAATAGTGGATATTGGAACTGGAAGTGGTTGTATTCCTATTACTTTAAAAAAGAAAATGCCATCTGCCGCTATTACAGGATGGGAGATTAGTGAAGAAGCTTTAGAAATAGCCAAACAGAATGCTTTACTGAATCAAGTTGAAGTGACTTTTAAGGTGGTTGACATTTTAAAGGAAGCGAATTGGCCATCTTTACCAAAATTCGATATAATTGTTAGCAATCCACCTTATATTCCTCATTCGGAAATTGGCTTAATGCCAAAACAAGTCACTCATTTTGAACCTAACTTAGCCCTTTTTGTGGATAATCAAGCACCACTTATTTTTTATCAAAAGATTGCGGAATTTGCTTGGCAGAAATTAAATAAATCTGGGCAATTGTTTTTTGAGTGTAATGAGTTTAATGCGAAAGAAGTAGTGCTTATTTTGAGGCAATTGGGCTTTTCGCAAGTTGAGTTGGAGAAAGATATGGAGGGGAAGGAACGGATGGTTCGGGGGATTTTATAAATTTAAAATCTAAAATGTAAAATTCAAAATGTAAAAGTAAATGGGCAAATCCCAAGTTTCCGTCCATAATCACTCTTGATACAAAGTCACTAAAAGTAAGCCCTTATCTCCGCCTACCACCTTATCAATTTTTACAAAAAAACCAGGTTCTAATTGATGAGGTAAACCTATTTTTAATTGATTGATTTTATCTTTAAGTGCGCCTTGCCATAATAGAAACGGTTGTAATTCAGGGGCTAAATTGCCCATAAAAGCAAATAAATCAACGCCCATTGTTAGCCAATCACCATCATTAAAAGCTTGGGTATTGGAAGGAATGGTAAACTGGAATTCTTGTTTTGGTTTTTCACATCCACTTTGAATCAATTCTAAAGATAAACCGCCATCAAATTGTACTTTCTCTACGGCAGATTGTGTATTTAGCTGAAATGTATGCTGTGTAACTTTAGGTATTTTTGCGTTAAAAATAGCTTTTGGTGCGCCAAACTGGCAATCTCCAAAAGGTTCGTTAGTAGCTGATTTTTTGGTATCCCCACAAGCTAATTGGAATAGGCTAAAAAATAGTAGAATAAGTAATGTTTTATAGGAATTATTAGTCATTTTCAAATAATTATTTGTCAGATTTTTTATAGTTGATGCTTAATCAAGGTCTTTTAGTCTATCTATTTTCGATAAAAGTCTAATGGAATTGCCAATAAAAGATACAAAGTCTTACATTTGCACCAATTTTAAAATAGGAGGCTAAAATTGACGGTAAACTAGTAAATCATTCTACAATATAGGAAATAACTACACTACCCTAATTATTTTTTCCTCCCCATTATTAGCACAAAAAATTTAATTTCATACCTAAATGGATAAGACAAACCTAAATCAAATTATCGGTATTACGCTGATTTTTGCGATTTTATTTTATTGGATGAAAATTAATGCCCCAACAGAGGAGCAATTAGCAGAACAGCAACGCATTCAAGATTCTATTAGAACAGCAAATACTGAAGAGGAAACGCTTACATTAGAAGCGCAAGCACCTGTTGTTTTAGATTTGCCTGATTCCCTCCGAAATTTACAAGCAGTCGCAACGCATGGTATTTTTGCATCAGCTGCAGTAGGTGAAGAAAAAACGAATACTATTGAGAATGAGTTAATGAGTGTGGTTTTTACAAATAAAGGCGGGCGCATCAAAGAGGTCATTTTAAAGGAGTATCAAAAATCTAAGTTAGATACACAGAAAGTGGTTCAGAAAAGTGTGCTTAAATTATTGGAGGACAATAAAAATAAGTTTGAATATTTTTTACCAGTCTCTAGTTTAAATTCGGGAAGTGTTAAGACAAGTACCCTTTATTTTACGCCAACGATTAGTGGTAAAACGGTAACCTTTAGAGCAAGTGCAGGTAATGGAAAATATTTTGAACAAAAGTATACCATTAAAGACGGGACTTATAGCATTGATTATACCATCAAATTAGTCGGCTTAGATGACCAAGTAGATGCAAGCAATGTACAATTAAATTGGGTCAATTATTTAGATAAGATTGAGGAAAATGTAAAATATGAAAAGAACTATTCAAGTGCCTATTTCTATACGGTAGAAGAAGACATGGATTATTGTTCTTGTACGTCGGATGGTGAAGAAGCACCATCTGAAAGGGTAAAATGGGTATCCCATTCCAACCAGTTTTTTAATAGCTCCTTGATGGCTAAAGAAGGAAGTTTCAAAAAGGCAATATTGACAACGGAGATGCAAGATGAAAGTAGTGATAATTTGAAAAAATTAACCACTAACCTACAAGTTCCTATGGAATCTGGTGCTTTTGCTATGAATTTCTATGTAGGCCCTAATGAATACAACCGATTACAGGCGCAAGGTGATGGTTTAGAAGATATTATTCCTTTTGGCTCTAGTATCTTTGGTACCATTAATCGTTGGTTGATTCGACCATCTTTTGCGTTTTTGAATAGTTTTATTAGCAGCAAAGGAATTGCCATTATTGTCATGACCTTATTGGTGAAGTTATTGCTTTTTCCTCTGACTTATAAAATGGTTTATTCTCAGCAAAAAATGGCGGCATTAAAGCCTAGAATGGCTAAGATGAAGGAAAAACATGGAGAAGACCAACAGGCGATGCAAATGGAAACGATGAAAATGTACCGAGAATATGGCGTAAATCCATTAGGAGGTTGTTTGCCCATTGCCGCACAGATGCCGATTTGGTTTGCCTTATTTAGGTTCTTCCCTGCTTCCATTGAATTTAGACAAGCTCCCTTTTTATGGGCGCATGATTTGTCTTCTTTTGATGTTTTTGCTTGGTTACCATTTGAAATACCATTTTATGGCATGCACGTTAGTATGTTTACGCTTTTATACGCTGTTTCTATGATTTTATACACGGTTTATAATTCTAAGCAAATGGATATGTCAGCGATGGGTGGCGGACAGCAACAACAGATGATGATGTATATGCAGTACTTCATGCCTGTTATGTTTTTATTCTTCTTTAATAATTATGCCGCTGGTTTGACGACTTATATGTTTACGTCTAATATGATGAATGTCTCTCAAATGATTTTTACTAAGAAAGTGCTAATTAATAAAGAGAAAATTGAACAGGAACTGACCGCAAATAAAGCCAAACCCAAGAAAAAAGGTGGCTTTGGTGAACGATTAGCATCTGCCATGAAGGAACAACAAGAGATTCAAGCAAAAAAGGATGCTTCTAAAAAGAAGTCTCGTAAAAAATAATTACTGATTTTTTTAGTTGAAGGAAAGGTGATAGATTGGAGGAACAATTTATCACCTTTTTTTATCTCGGAGAAAATATCGTAGCTTAGACATTCTTGTCTGAGTAATATATAATACGAAGATCATAGATGAGATTACCGTAGCACGGACATTCCTATCCGAGTAATGTATGATGTAGATTATCTTGGATTTTTTTTAACAAGAAGAAGGTCTCTCAAGGAATTTGACATTAAAAATTAAATTTCACCTAGCAACTAAACAATTCGTATTCGGTATAAGTATTTAAAGTTAATAATATGGAACGCAAAGATTTAAATTTAGCAGTTTTAATTGATGGAGATAATATTCCCTCTGCCTATGTGAAAGAGATGATGGAAGAGATTGCAAAATATGGTAATCCAACGATTAAAAGAATTTATGGGGACTGGACAAAGCCGCATTTGAATAAATGGAAAAAGATTTTACTGGAAAATGCGATTACGCCTATACAATCTTATAGTTATACGGTCGGTAAAAATTCGACCGATTCTGCGATGATTATTGATGCGATGGATGTTTTGTATTCTCAGAAAGTGACAGGTTTTTGCATCGTTTCTAGTGATAGTGATTTTACTCGGTTGGCAACTCGATTGAGAGAAGCGGCTATGATGGTGATTGGCATTGGGGAAAAGAAAACACCCAATCCATTTATTGTCGCTTGTGATAAATTTATTTATTTAGAAATTCTAAAGAATCAGGTAGAAGCAGCCGAAGCAGAGGAAGAAGAGGAAGCTGCTAAAAAATCTACTGCCATAGGCACAGGAGCAGCTAAGAAAGTAATCACCAAACGCAAAAAGCCTAAATATGAGAAAGTCACGCCAAAGGTAATTCGATTGATTGCCAATTCTATCTCAGATGTTGCAGATGAAGATGGTTGGGCATTTTTAGGAGAAGTGGGAAATTTGGTGCAAAAGAAACAACCCAATTTTGATGCTAGAATTTATGGGTTTGATAAACTTACCCCATTAATTGATTCTACTGGACGATTTGAAATAGAAAGAAGAGAAAATCAACGTGGTCGATTTAAATTGATTTATGTACGAAAGAAAGTAAAAGAAAGGAACTAAACATCAACTTCAAGCGCAACTTCAACTTCAAAGACAGGAAGGAAACTCCTAATTTTTAACATTCAATTTCACAAAATTACAACTAGCTAATCGGTATCACTTGAACTCGCTTTAAATTGAAATTTTGAGGTTGATGTTGCAATTGAAGTTGAGGTTGAATTTAAATAAGTCCTCGTCCTTGCTTAACAATCACACCTTCTTGATTTAATTTCTTTAATAAACGGTCAAGGATACCATTGATAAAATCTTTACTTTTCTCTGTACTGTATAATTTAGCAATTTCAACAAATTCGTTAAGGGTAACTTTTGTTGGAATAGTTGGAAAATTCAGTAATTCGCTCAATGCCATTTTTAATAAGACCATATCAATTACGGCAACTCTTTCTGCATCCCAATTATTTAAGGTCGGCTCAATATGCTCCAATAATTGAACATCACTTTGCATTACATCTTGAAGTAAAGCCTCTCCAAATTCAGTTACGGTATCAAAACCAGGTTTTAAAGCATTAATATAACCTTCTTGTACAGGTAGCGCCTTTAACGTTTTCTTCATTGCTCCAACGACTAATGACTTATCATCCCACCAATTGGCAAAATAGTCATCCATTAAATCATTATAAATTTCCCCTGTTACGGCATGTTTAAACAAAAACAATATCATTTCAAGGTGGTCTTTATCTGTGGTATGCCGATTTTTTAAGTAAGCTTTATATTCTGGCGTCTTCGCAAAATCATTATAGAGCAAGCGCGTATTATCATCAGAAAGGAATTGATTTACTTTGCTATGATGTATAGCGGTTCTTAATCCACCATCATTTATTAAGGATTGCACGAGTGGATTTCGGTATAACTTAGCAGAAAACAGTCTATCGAAATCTGAAGGTAAGTGCTTACCTCTTCTATGAGCTTCATCCTTTAGGGCATGCTTTGTAACTTCCCTAACTTGTAACACATTGAATAAGTACAATTCGTAAGATTTACGAATTGTTTCTTGATAAACCTGTGTTGCCAAGTCCAAATTATTTGCTAATGTTTTATCCCGATTAACGGCGTACAAACATTGCATTACTTTAACTCTAATATTCCTTCTACTGAGCATACTTTTCCTTCTTCAAGGCGTTTTTGGTAGATTTGAATTTTTGGTAGTCACAATCTAAAATGAATCGCAAAATTAAATTATTAATTCGGAATTATTTTAGTTTGCAAATTGTTTGATGCAAATAAAGTCTTTTTTAGAATACTTAACTACCTTTAAGCCATAAAATTTAATACATTTTATATTTTTTAATATTTATTTTATTAATAATCAGTTTATTTTATTAATAATGATTACCTGTTGTCAGTTTTGCTAGCTGATAACTGATAGCCGACAATAAATAACATGGAAAAGATCACCTATCCTATCTTATATTATGAATTAAATGAACAGGCGTCCTTAGGTCTGTTGGTAGGCACAGATTATCAGCTAGTGGAAAAAGATATTGCTTCTTTAAAAACAGGATTACATAATTATATCAACCAGCAATATAAAAAATATGATGATTATTGGATTGTCAATATTTTAGAACCAAAGCTAAAAATAATCGAAATCCCTGTCCGTCCAACTTATCAAACAGACCAAGGCAGGTATCCAATGACCAAAGATTTAAGAATCCCTATCCCTTGTATTTATGGAGAAAACCACCAAGGTTATTTTGAATGCTATTTGCCTTTATTAGATGACCGTTTTTTCTATTATGAAGCCAAACAATTTAAGGCATTAGCGACTCATTTTTGTAAAAATGCGTTAAATCAAATGCCACCTGAGCAATTGCATCGAATGATGCTTTATGGCACGCCATTATTAGAGACTATTGTTTTAAAAATAAAGACCAATCGAGTTTTTAATTATAATTGGGGGGATGATGTTCGCCCCAAAACAAAAATTTTAAACCGATTAGCAGAAGAATACCCTTATCCCAAATCTATTACTAAAAACTCCGCTACCCTACCCGATGCGGCTTGGGAACTAACGCATTTTGTAGAAGAAATTACGGATAAACTAATTCAGCAAAATGCTAATATTATCATTGTTGGCAATCATGGGGTAGGCAAAAGTGCGGTGCTAAAACAAGTATTCAAACGCTTGGGTAATCAAGTGAGAAAAGGGCAATTGGAAGCCTCTTTTTGGCGAATTATGTCCCAACGAATTACTGCTTCGGCTAAATATCTGGGAGAATGGCAGGAGACTTGTGAAGCCTTAGTACAAGAACTAAAATTGGTCAATGGCATCCTTTGGGTGCAAGATTTAATTCAGCTAATTCGAATTGGAGGACAAGGTCCAGAAGATAGTGTTGCGGCTTTTTTATTGGCTTTCTTACAACAAGGGGATTTACAAATTATTGGAGAGATTACGCCGCAAGAATTAGAAAGCATGCGTCGTTTTCTACCCGGTTTTGTAGAGAACTTTCAGATTGTAACGATTAAAGAATTATCAGAAGCTAAAATTCATTCCATTTTATACCAGTTTGCCGAATATAGTGCCAAAAACCTAAAAATCACTATTCCAGAAGGTGCTATCAGTCTAATTTACAGGTTATTAGTGCGCTATTACCCTTATGAAAGTTTCCCTGGCAAAGCAGTCAATTTTCTAGGAAAGTGCATCAGTTTAGCCCAAATAAATCAAGAAAAAAAGGTTACCAAGACTAAAGTAATTGAAAATTTCATTCAACAAACTGGCTTGCCTGAATTATTTCTAAAAGATGAATTATTATTAGATCAAACAGATTTAAAAAATCACTTTAATCAGCATATTGTTGGGCAACAAACAGCCGTTGATAAAATGACTTCAGTGGTTAAAATCTTTAAAGCTGGCTTGAATAACCCTTATAAACCTATTCAAACCTTATTATTTGCGGGTCCAACAGGAGTTGGCAAAACAGCTAGTGCCAAAGCCTTGGCAGATTATTTTTTTGGAAAAGGACAAAAGCAATCACCGCTGATTCGCATTGACATGAGTGAATTCCAGCATCCCGGCATGATTCATCGGTTTATTGGTTCTGGAAAAGAAGTAGGTAAATTGGTACAGTTAGTTAGAGAAAAGCCATTTTCTGTATTACTTTTGGATGAAGTAGAAAAAGCAGATAGTTCCATTTTTGATGCCTTATTGACGGTTTTGGATGAAGGCATGCTAGTCGATGCTTTTGGTCGAGTAACTAGTTTTAAAAATACCATCATTATCATGACCACCAATTTAGGCGCTTCTAGTCGGCAATCTATTGGCTTTGGTGGTACTTCTTCGGACGAAAGTGCTTATTTATCAGCCATTTCGGGTTTCTTCCGCCCTGAATTTGTGAATCGAATTGATGGCTTGGTCTTTTTTAATCCTTTGAATAAAGCAGATATTAAAAAAATAACGCTCAAAGAATTAGAAAGCCTCAAAAAAAGGGAAGGTTTTGTCAAAAGGAAATTGAATTTACAGTTTTCTGATACTTTGGTAGCATATTTAGTGAGCATCGGTTTTGATGAAAAATACGGTGCTAGACCATTACAGCGAGCCATTGAGAATACGTTAGTTAATCCGATGGCTAATTGGTTATTGAATCATCCAAAGGTGGAAAATGCTAATCTTCAGTTGGGTTATGAAAGCCAGTTGACTATTAAGATTATATAAAAAAATGATGCCCATTTATCTTTCGTTTTCACAGAGGAGGGTACTTTTTTTTGCAAAGGACGACCTCTGCCATTCCAGACTAATCTCAAATGAAATATTTACTAAATCTGGCAGATTTAGCAAATCGGGAATTCCCCCCTATTTCGCACCAAGCCCTTTGCTAGACTTTCAATTTATGCCAAACATTAGATTTCAGATACCAAACCATCAAGACCAACATAATGGCCCAATAAACTATTTCTGCTGTCCAAGCCATGACTAAACCACCTTCGAAAAAGTTAATCACGGCATAAATGTAACATAAATAGCCTACTGCACACCAAGTCTGAATTTTTAAGCCATAATAAGTCGCCCCAACACCAGCTAGGCCATTGAAATAAACAACACCGATTGAATTTAGGGTTAAAATAACCATTAATACATAAAAGATAGGTTGCGCTTCTATAATTAAAGACATGTCTGCTGAACCTAATAATGGATATAAAATTTGGGTAGGAAATAACACCAAAGGAATAGTCAGCAGCATCGTAATAAACCAAGAAAACTTAGCGGTTTTCCAAATAATTGGCACCACTGCTTGCCGTTTTTGTTGACCAATAAAATGGCTAACGAGGGTATTGATGGTCGAAGCAAAACCCCAACTAGGAATTTGCAGGAATAAAAAAACCATCCGAACTAAATTAGTGATGGCTAAAGGACGCTCTCCTAAATTTTCTACAATACCAAAAAAGACAAACCAACTCCCTAAACCAACGATTGACTGAGCGACAATAGGAGAAGCCAATCTTTGCTGGTCTTTGATTAAATCCCAATCTATTTTGGGTAGCTTAAATAATCGGTATTTACGAATACCTTTATCAAAATACATATACCCTAAAAACACTACAAAAGCGACGACCTCTGCAATGGTACTTGCCAACCCTGCCCCTGCAATCCCCATTTCTGGTAAGCCAAATCTGCCACAAATCAATCCATAATTCAGTACAATATTGACGACTCCTAAAATACAAGTATCAATCAAGATAAATTTAGTCCGAGCAATGCCTGTATAAAAGGCAATCATAGCCAAGCCAGTATAGCTAAAAAAGACGCCCCAAGAGCGGTAATTTAAGTAGGCGATACTCTTATCTAAAATTTCTTTGGAATCTACAAAAAGGGTAAAAAAATAGGTGCAGCCATATTGCATAAAAAAAAAAAGGCCAATAGCTAATACCAATTCAAAATAAAGCATGGCATAGAAGGTATGCTCTACTTCTTCATAATCTTCCTGCCCTGCCCTGCGAGCAATGATGATTTGTCCACCTTTGGAAAAACCATAACCAATAGCAGCCACAATAAGATAAAATACACTAACAAAACCAATGGCTGCAAAATCTAATTCACTTCTATGAAATAAAAAAATACTATCACTTAGGGCAATAACATTTTGCGCCGCTGTTCCCAACATAATTGGCGCAGAAATCGAAAAAATTTGCCGATAAGAAGTGTTTAAGTGCATAGTTTATTTATAAGGTAGCGGTAGCAAATAGTTTCAACCTCTACCTACTAAACTTAACCTCTCATCGCCTCTACTGGATCCATATTTGCCGCTTGAAAAGCGGGAATAACACCAGCTAATATACCCGTAATAATAGAAACAGTCAGGCCAAAAATGGCATTCCCCATATCTAAGTAAAGTGGGAAGTCGATGGCTTTAGAAATGCCTGTTAGTAGTAACCAAATAAATCCCAGACCAAATAACCCGCCAATAATACAAAGGATAACAGACTCTATCAAGAATTCTATTAGAATTACATAGCGTTTTGCGCCTAATGCTTTTTTAACGCCAATTAAATTAGTTCTTTCTTTAACCGATACAAACATGATATTCGCTACACTAAACATACCTACAATCAAGGCAAATCCACCAATCATCCAGCCCGCCGAATTTAAAACACCAAACAGCCCATCTAATAGATTACTCAATAAAGATAATTCATTCAAAGCAAAATCATCTTCTTCTTTTGGTTTTAACTTTCTTCTCGCCCTGATGACCCCCGTAATTTCATCTTTCAAATCAGCGGTACTTACGCCCTCTTTGGCTTTTACACTAATCTGGGAATGCATTCTGTTCCCTTCTTTTAAATTAGCAAATTTTTTAGCCATTCTATAATTAATCATCAAGCCTTCATCAAAATTCATCGGGTCAATCAAACTTTCACCTGATTTTTTTAAAACGCCTATGACTTCTAAATTTCTACCGCCAATTTTCACCTTTTTACCAACTGCCTCAATCGAACCAAATAATTCTTCTGCTATGACCCCACCAATAATTACTTTAGGGGCGCCTGTCAACATTTCATTCTTAGAAAAATAACGCCCTTTCTCATATTCCAAGCCTAACAAAGGGCCACTGTCTTCTGTTAAGCCTACTAAGAATCCACCTTCTACACTGCTAGAGCGATATTTAGCTGTTTTCCCACCAACTACTGTAAAAAAGGAAGCCATGTCCGCACTCTTCACTTTTGTTTGAATTGCCTTAAAATCATTATAAGAAGGTCGAGGGCGCTTCATCCATTTCCAATAATTATCTCCAGGGTCTTCCGCCCAAGTAAATCGGTCTACATAAATCACATCATTTCCCAATTTATCAAAACTAGAGCGTACATTATCTTCCAGAGAATCTACTGCTGATAGTACGCCGATGATACAGAAAATACCAATAGAAATACCTAGCAAAGACAAAAAACTCCTTAGTTTATTACCCACTAAGGACTGCCATGCTTGGCGAAAACTTTCAATAATGACTTTGAATACGGTAATCATAAGATAAGATATACTAGCTCAGGTGAATAATGACTTTCTATAGTAGTATTAATAACTAATCTAAGTTGCGGAAAACACAAATGGTTATATTGCTGAAAACGACCAAAAATGTTGGTTAAAGGTAGATATTAATCTAAAACAATGTAGCAATTTAGCAATACAACAATTTAACGCAACTTAGATTAACTATTCAAAAGGTAAAATTAAACTTTTGTTTACTAAAGCAGCAAATCATTCGATAAAGGTGTTACTTTTTTCTGCTAACTAGTCAAAATACAAAGATTACGCTGTTTAAGCATTTTTTAATTTTTGAAATAGCCTATTATCAGTCAATAATATTTTTAATTCCTGCTTTGGCTATTTTTAAAGAGCTAGACATTTCTTATCTTTGCAGTCATTTTAAAAAAATGGCTTTATTTTGGTAATACATAATTCACCTTAAAAAGCATTTTTTAATAGTATTTTTAATAAAACATAATATTTGAATGAGGACTAAACTGTCACAATTCAATTTTGAGTTACCAGAGGAATTAGTTGCTAAATATCCATCCGATCAACGGGATGAATCTCGGCTAATGGTGCTACACAAAGACACGGGAAAAATTGAACATAAAATCTTCAAAGACTTAATCGATTATTTCGAAGAAGACGATGTTATGATTTTTAATAATACCAAGGTTTTTCCAGCCAGATTATATGGCACAAAGGAAAAAACAGGCGCTAGAATTGAGGTTTTCTTGTTAAGAGAATTGAATAAAGAGGCTAAGCTTTGGGATGTATTGGTTGATCCTGCCAGAAAGATTCGAGTAGGTAATAAACTCTACTTCTCAGACGAAGCTGGTAATAATATCTTGATTGCGGAAGTTGTTGACAATACGACTTCAAGAGGCCGAACCATTCGGTTTTTGTATGAAGGTACGGATGTTGAATTTCATGGAGAATTGGAAAAATTAGGCACAATGCCACTTCCAAAATATCTTGATAGGGCTCCAGAACCATTAGACATAGAGCGGTATCAAACCATTTATGCTAAAAATATTGGCGCAGTTGCTGCCCCTACAGCAGGGTTGCATTTTAGTCGAACGTTAATGAAGCAGTTAGAAATCAAGGGGATAGATTTTGCTGAATTGACCCTCCATATTGGCCTAGGTACTTTTAGAAGTATTGATGTGGAAGATTTGTCTAAGCACAAAATGGACGCAGAATACTTCAAAATTGATCAGGCAACTTGTGATCAGGTTAATGCTGCCCTTAAAGCAAACCGAAAGATTTGTTCTGTTGGTACAACATCTATGCGGTCTATCGAATCAGCAGTATCTGCAACAGATAATTTGAAGCCTGTAGAAGGTTGGACAAATAAATTTGTCTTCCCTCCCTATGAATTCAGAATCGCCAATTGCATGGTTACAAATTTCCACTTACCAAAATCAAGTTTAGTCATCATGACTTCTGCTTTTGGGGGGGCCGAATTAATAAAAGAAGCTTACGCTGAAGCCATCAAAGAAAAATACCGCTTCTTCACTTATGGTGATGCGATGTTGATTATATAAAGCGGCTTAGGATTAAATAGGTTGGCTTAAGAAAATATGCTTAAATCATTAATTAAATCCGCTATGCTGTTTTACCTAAAAGGCTATTTTGAAATCATTTCAGAATAGCCTTTTTTTATACCTATTGAACGCTTATAAAATAAAAACTGTTAGTAACGGATAAAATAACTGTGACACGTTGCATTTAATTCCCAACGGATTAGTGAAGTCCAACGGATATTACACGGTAATTAGTTAATTTCACAACACTTAAAATGTAAAGTGCTAATTATCAATAATTAATAATCAATCAACTTTTACCAAAAGTCCAATTACTTAACCTAAATTCCTTATTCTATGTCCACACACCGAAGACCAGCCGCCCATGAATCAATGGAGTATTCTAAAACTTATATTAGAAAAGTTGACAATCCTGATTTTGTAGCTACCCTAAAGCAATCACTCGCTAAAAACTTAGCCATTTTACAAACACTAACCGAAGACCAATGGAATCATCAATACGCTACCGATAAATGGACCGTCAAAGAAGTCCTAATCCATATCTTAGATACCGAACGAATTTTTGCCTATCGTGCCTTGAGAATTTCTAGAAACGATCAACTTCCTATGCAAGGTTTTGAACAGAATGATTATGTTGCTTATTATGAGGTAGCCCAACGAAGTCCTGCTTCTTTAATAGAGGAATACGAACTATTAAGACGGTCTACGATTGCCCTTTTCAAAAATATGTCTACCAATATGCTAGATCGTATAGGGACAGCTAGTGGTGGGGCATTTTCTGCTTTAGCCCTTGGATTTATGATTGCGGGACATGAAATTCATCATTGGCAGATTTTAAAGGAGCGGTATGGATTATAAATAAGTTTAAAACTTCAACTTCAACTTCAACTTCAAAACGAGTTGAAACACGGAGGTTGAAGAGATAATTAAAACGCATTTCCCTATACACCTCCCAAAATGATTTTCTTCGAAAGTGACTTACAATTTCAATTTTCGGATCCTGATTGGCAGATTAAGAAATACGATACGCATCGTTATTTCAAGATTCTAAGTAGCGCAGGATTAAAAGGAATTGATTTTTTAGGGATTTACCAAAGTAAGCAGGTCGTTTTCTTTGAAGTTAAGAATTACCATACGAACCAGCCAAATACCATTCCAAAGTATTTAATTGTCGAGGACATGCCTGCCTTTATTGAAAAGATTATTGGAAAAGTAGAAGATACGCTAACGGCTATCAGCGTAATTCGCCAATATTTACAGCGCCAGTGGTGGTATCCTGTGATTTTAAAAATACATTCCTTCCTTCCATCTTTTTTAATTCGTAGTAAAGATTGGTATTTCTGGCATCAGGTTCAGGAAATGATTGACGGAGGAACAAAATTTATTTTTATTTTGTGGCTAGAAATTGACATTTCGCTTACTTCCAATAGTTCTTTGGAAGCATTAAGTACTTCTATTCAACCTGTTTTAGAAAAGGCGTTAAAAGCTTATCCAATCAAAGTAATCATATCAAATATGCATCAACCTATTTTTAACCAATCACTGCAGGTTACTAAAAAACAAGATTGAAACTTATTCTAAGGCTACGCACCTATAGTTGTAAATAATTCAAGTTGCGGACGCTTCTTCGCGTCTTTGCGTGCGTTAAAAATTTACAATCATAGACGAGCCTATGCTAAAATAAAGCGTATAGAAAGTGCTTCCAGAACTTGTCCCGATAGCTATCGGGATGGAAGCACTATGGTTTTTAGAATAAAGTCTATTTATTTCTGATAATTCTCTGCAAAAAATAATCGATAATCATCAACTGATTTCTTTCGTAGAATTTGGCGATAATTATATTGATTCACCACAAAAAGGTCAAAACCTACTTTTACGGAAATAAAGTCTTTTAAATCGCTAACAACACCATTGTAATACTTCATGGCAATTTTCTTGTCTTTGAATTTCCGTACAATAATCACAGGCCGATTGGTATCACTTCCTAAATAAATATTAGAAATTCTGAGTCGGTCCAGTTTATGGTTTTTACGGTTATAATCAGATATATTGGCTTTTACTTTATTTAAATCAACTTTTTCATCAAAAACCACGATACCATAATGAACTTTATCTTCTTCTACACGAAAGACTTTATTCAAGTTATCCATTTTCTCTTTATCCAATAAACCACCTTCCAGCGCAGATTTATCGCCTAATAAACGAAGGATTTCCTTGGCCCTTTTCTCTTCATCTGTATTCGGAAATTTACCGATTAATGCTTTGAGTTTTTTGACATAAACTTCTTTACCCCCACCATCTTTTAAGGCCCCAGAACTCATGGCATCCAATAAGGCAAACCGAGGTTGGTGCGAATTATTTCCACCAAAAAGTCGGTTAACTTTTTCCACTCGACTCTTTACTTGTGTATATTTACCACCTGTAAACATCGCATAAGTTTCATCATAATAGCTATTGATTTTAGATTCTTTATCTTCCGTTTTAGATAAATAATCTGGGTCTTTTAATACTCGAGCATAAATAGTATTGCCATACTTCTTTAAAATTTTATCGAAATATTCTCTTTTTTTACCATTATCTCCCATATCTGCATAAGCTAAATACAAGAAGTACCAAGACTCTAATTCATGTCGGCTATCAGGATATCTTGTATTCAATTCTTCTAGCGTTAAAATTGCTTTTTGATTATTCTTTAGACGGTCTCTATACAAGGTTCCCAATTCAAATAAAGCAGTCATCACCTTATCGTTTGCCTGCTGTTTAGCCGCATCTGTAGCGGGAACTCCCGCCAACATTTGCGTAATTTCCTCCTCTGTTAACGCCTCTTCATAAGAAGAAACATCTGCAATATTATCATTAATAGACACACTTGGTCGATTAGACCGACGCCAATCATCCTCGGCTTCAAATCTTCCACCCCATCTCTTTTGAAATTCTCTATAGCCTTTCTTTTTAGCTTTATCATTATAGGCAAAGAAATTAGAATTACCAGTTTGTGGGACACCAGTTGGAATATTAGAAGGTCGACTTGCTGCACTTTTTGCATTGGTCGCTTTAGCAGCAGCCAACTTGTCATCAGCTTGTTGTTTTTTAATATTTGCTGCTAACTTTCGCTTTTCCTCAGGACTCATATCACTGACCTTCAACAAACTATCTTGTAAAGCAATGATTTCTATATTTTTCACAATATCGGTCAACCCCTTTGCCAATCGTTCAACTTCTGGATAACGTTCATCATTTTTAGATAAAGCACCCAAAGCGGCATCGTAATTACTTTTAGCTTTTACATATTCTTCAGCTTCGTAATACAAATTAGCTAAGAGGAAATGAGATTCCCCTTTTTGAGCTTGATTCAAAGAATTCGTTTCTAAAGATTGTGCTAAATATTCAATAGCCTTGGGTTTATTCCCAGCTTTCAAAGCAATATCAGCTAATACAAAATAAATTTGGTCTTGGTATTCTGAATTTTTAGCTTCTTTCAACATCTTTTCTAAATCTTTCTGCACTTGCGCTTCTGTTAGCCTACCTGTCGCCCATGAATTTTTCAAGACATTTAGCTCCGCAGAAAATTCTAATTCATAATTATTACTGTATTTTTTAGCTTGTTCAAAACTCGCTAAAGCTTCTACATTTCTGCCTGCATTTTGATGAATCTGTGCTAAAATAAAAGCATATCTCGCTTTATCATTTTTATCTTTTGCATATTCTACTGCTTGATTTAAAGGATTAACGGCTTCATCATATTTCTTTTGTTGCAAGTAAAAATCAGCCATCGCAGGTGCTAACTGCGCTTTGATGTCATCAAACGTATTTGGTGCTTCTGCTAATTCCTCAAATAAAAATTCTGCTCTGATATAATCATCTCGCTTCACATAAGTTTTAGCCAACCAAAGTACTCCCTCTTGGTAACAAGGTCTATGTTTTAGAAAGTAATTTGTTTTTTCTGCTGCTGCCTTAGCTTCCGCTTCCGCAGCTGCCTCCGATTTTTTATCTGCTGCCTCTTGTTCTGCTAATTTTTTATCCGCTGCTGCCTTTGCAGCTTTAGCCTTTTCCTCTTTAGACATTTTAGGCGCACTTGTCACTTTTTTACCCTTCGCTCTAGCTTTCTTTTTAGCCTTAAGTTCTTTTTTACGACTTTTCTTCTTCTTTTCTATTTCTTTCTTTCTATCTTTCTTACTCTTTTCCACTTCCTTCTTCTTCTCTTTTTTACCTTTAGTAGTCCGACTAGCTTTTTTATCCGCTTTCTTTCGCTTTCTACTTTGCTTCTTAGCCAAAGCTTGTGGATTATATTCTGCTACTAAATATTCTAAGGCCTCTTGTGCTGTTTCATAATCTTGTTTTAAAAACAGGGATTTACCCATCAACAAGTAACAATCATCTACCCAATCGGATTGCCGATGCAGCGAAACGACGACGGAGACTTTTTTCACCGCTTCATCCAAATCTTCAGCCACAGCTTTTGGATTACCCGCTTCTGTATATTTATAAACTGGTAATACTTTATTATAATTATCTTGTACTTGTTCGTTCATTTTTAATAAACTCTCTTCGTACAAGATATTAGCGTTAAAATAGCCGTTATATTCAGATGTTGTATTTTGATAAAACTTCTGGAATTTGGTTAAATCTCCTCTTTTCTTTTGAGTCGTACAAGCAGTCACTAAAAAGACCACTAATAAATACGCCCCTATTTTTTTCGTCTTTTTCAAATAAGTCATGAAGTCGTTTATAATTTTCAATTGTCAACTTTCAACTTTCAACTTCATTTTTAGTGAAGTTGGTTTTAAAAGTAAACATTGCTATTAAATTTCGATGCTAATCTATACGTTAAAAAACACAAAAAGTGTTTCAAAATATTAAAGCGGTAATCCAGAGAGATTATTGTCGAAAATTCATATTTTAATCCAAAAATAGATAGTTTTGAGTGGAAACCACTAATTTTTCAGCAATCCTTTATTTGAATTGAGCAAAAGCAGTAACTTTGCGTGGTTGAGTGACGGTCAAATAATAAGGCCTACAAGCGTCTTTAAGACCTTGGAGCGTCTAAACAAAGATTTATTTTTTCCTTGTTACTAAAAAAAAATATCTATAAAAAGAAAACTACATGGACGAAAATAATCAAACAGAGGGCAGTCGTTGGGAACATTGGAAAGAAAAATTAGCGACGACCTATAGATTAGTTATCATCAATGATGATTCCTTTGAAGAAGTTAATACCACAAAATTAACACTGGCTAATTTATATACCATTGCTAGTAGTATTTTTGTAGCCTTAGCCTTTATTGTCTTTTTATTAATCGTTTTTACGCCACTAAAGCAGTTTATTCCAGGATATGGAGATTTTGATGCTCAAGAAAAAGCAGCAGAATTAGAGCAACAAATTGAAGGATTAGAAAATCAAGTAGCCTCTTATGAAGCTTGGGCAACAGGGATTAGAAATATTATGGTGGGTAATGTTGATACTACTGGAGAAACAGGTGAACAAGAAATGCCAATTAGTGTCGTAGATAGAGCGTTGAATGTTGACAAAGTACCAGAAGATGAAGATTTAAGAGCAGCTATAGGTGAAGAACTCAATGGACCTGCGCCTACCGTAGTTAATTTAGGCGTACAAAATAAACCATTAGAACAATTATTCTTTACCCCACCAGTTAGTGGTACGATGACCCTCTCCTTTTCTCCTGATGAGCGCCATTATGGTGTTGATATTGCTGCCCCAAAAAATACGCCTGTAAAATCAGTCATGAGTGGTTTTGTCATTTCCTCTGATTGGACTTTAGAAACAGGCAATACTATTTGTATCCAACATAGCGATAATCTCGTTTCTTTTTATAAACATAATTCTGTATTGCTTAAAAAGGTCGGAGAAGTCGTCAAAGCTGGGGAAGCCATTGCTATTATTGGCAATACAGGCGATCATTCCACTGGACCACATTTGCATTTTGAATTATGGCACAAGGGAAAACCAATTGACCCTTGGGATTATGTGAATTTTAATTGATGCGGGTTGCCAATTGCCAGTTTCGGGTTGCGAGTTTGTTCAATTTTCAGGATAGAATTATTAAGAATCACCACGACAAATTTATAATGTGCTAGAAAAAATTCTTTGGGGTAACCAAGCGTCAAAACAAATTTGGGGTGCTATTATTGGCGCATTCTTAGGCTTATTTTTATTACTAAGTGCGATTCAATTATTCCACGATATTCGTTCTTTAACAGAAGGAAAAGGAGAAGATAGGTACGTTTTAATCAACAAAAAAGTCAATATTTTTAATACACTTGGGGCATCTTCTGCTTTCACGCCTGAAGAATTAGACACCATTGGTCAACAGGATTTTATCGCCAGTGTTGGCAAATTTACACCGAGTACTTTTCAAGTGAGTGCCTCTAGTTCTATGATGGGTTTTTATACGGAATTATTTTTTGAAGCGGTGGAAGATGAATATTTGGACATCCATCCTAGAAAATTTAAATGGAAAGAAGGGCAACAAGAAATTCCAGTTATTATTTCTAGAGATTATTTGGCACTTTATAATTTTGGTTTCGCACCAAGTCAGGGTTTGCCTCAGTTTACTCAAAATACAATTAAAAAAGTATCGGTTGATATTACTATAAAAGGACGAGGATTGCGCCAAACTTTAAGTGGGCGCATTGTCGGTTTTAGCGACCGAATCAATTCCGTATTAGTTCCGCAAAACTTTATGGATTGGGCAAATAATAAATTTGGTACTGCTAGTAAAAGTAATATCTCTCGATTGATTCTAGCGACTGACAATCCATATAGTCCTCCTCTACGGCAGTATTTGAAAGACCATAATTATGAAGTAGCCAGTGGTAAATTAATTGGCGGACAAGTCGGATTAGTGATTAATATCGTATTAGGGTTGGTTGCTTTTATTGGCTTAATCATTACGATTTTATCTATTTTGGTTTTTATGCTCAATTTTGAATTAATTATTAGTCGAGCACACACCGATATTGGTTTATTAATGCAATTAGGTTATCAGCCTAGCCAAGTTAGTGATTTATTAGTCAAACGATTATCTCGCATTTTTGGTGCTGTTTTATTGGCTGCGCTATTATTATTATTAGTTGGACATTTTTTGTTATCAAAATGGTTAATTAGTCAATCTTTCACCGTTTCTGCTGGATTACATTGGCAAGTTTATGTAGCCACTATATTGATTGGCGGATTATTTTTTATAACTAATAAAAGAAGTATTGAACAGAAAGTGATTAATTTATTTGTTTGATGATAGCATTTTTCTAAACTTTCAAATAGATACCAAAACAATCTTTAATAGCTATTCGTTATCCTTAAAAAATCCTATTTAATGAAAACATTTACCACTCTTTTTACCCTCCTTTTTGTTGGCATTACTACCATCTTGGAGAAATCATGAGGTTTTACCGTGTTGCAGTGTTACCATGTTACGTATAGAACAAGGCAATACCGCAACACCGTAACAAACTTTAGTTTTTACACCTTATACAAAACAGTACTTACATTCATCCCCGCCCCAACTGAAGCAAAAATAAGGTGATTATCTTTTGCTATAGCATGGCCTTCAACTTCTCCTTTCAGAATCAAATCATGTAAAATAGGTACAGTTGCGACTGAATTATTTCCCATTTTTTCAATACACATAGGCATGACGGAATCAGGAACTTCTTTAATATCGTATAATCGAAAGAAAGAGCGAATAATGCCCTCATCTAGTTTGGCATTGGCTTGATGAATCAATACTTTGTGAACATCCTTGACGTCCAAACCTGCTTTATCTAAACATTTCTTCACCGTAGGCGGCACATTCCTAACAGCATATTTGTATAGTTTCCTACCGTGCATTTTAATGTATAAATTATCTTGACAAGCCTTGGAATTATTGGAAGTACCCATCCATAAATAGTACGCCTCATCTAGCGTATCTGTTCGAGAAGCATGACTTAGAATACCTCTTGGAGTCTCCTCTTCCTTCCCTTCCAAAATCGTAGCCCCTGCCCCATCTGCATAAATCATACTATCTCTATCATGTGGATCTAAGACACGAGAAAGGACTTCTGCGCCAATGACCATTATCTTTTTCGCCTCTCCAGATTTTATGTAATAGTTCGCTTGAATTATTCCTTGCACCCATCCTGGGCAACCAAAAGAAATATCATAGCAGACACAATCAGGGTTTTTAATTTGTAGTTTATGCTTGACCCTACTAGCCAAAGAAGGCATAAAATCTACTCGATTACTACCTGCAATCACATCCCCAAAGTTATGGGCAACAATAATATAATCTAAAGTCTCTGGGTCAACTTTGGCAGACTGAATCGCTTTTTGGGCTGCAAAAAAAGCTAAGTCTGAAGTGTTATGTTCAGTAGCGGCATATCTACGCTCTCTAATCCCTGTTATCTCCGTCAATTTATTCGCAACCGCTAAGTTATCTTTTGTGACTTTCGCACCTCCTTCATCATAAAATTCATTTTGAAGAAAGGCTTCTTTAGTAATAATTTGGTCTGGTAGGTAATGACCAGTACCTGTAATAATTGTGTTTATCATAATATTTTACGTGAGTATAGAAATCTTAATAGGAAGTAATATGACTGCCAAAAGAACCGCACACAAAGTTAATTAATTAAAATGGAGCAGTTTTTTATAAACATAAACAATTTCTAATCTGGCTATCAATAATTTACAAATAAGTTAAAATAAAATTAATTAATCATGAATATCTATGATAATTAAGCAAGTAGTTTTTAAATTTTAATTATTGATTTTCAATTAGTTAGTATTACAATAAAATTAATGTTATTGATTGAAAACGTAAATATAAAAATACAGCGAATATTCGCTAAAATTATATTTTAGTTAAATTATTTTAATAAAAGTAGGATTGATTTATGGGCAAACTCCGACCTTCAACGACTATTTTATATTTGAAATTGAGATTCAATCACGCTCTTTTTGCTCGTTCCCATAAAACAGATTGATTGCCTTTTAAAAAACGAAAAAAGCCTCGATAGACCGCATAATGCATTACACAGAAATAGTAAGGCACGAATAAAGCTTTCAATCGCAATTGGCGTTTTTCGAGTAAATAACCAATTAAGGCTAGTACATAAAATCCAATTTGTAAGAAAAGTAAGGTTTGATAGCCTGAATGCCCTTGTTGTGCTAATATAATATTTGCAATCAAAATGATGGGCAAAGTAATAGGCACAACAATCCATCTAAAAACTCGGCGAGAAATGAATTGAAAAGAAAGGCGACCGTATTTAAAAATATTGAATAAGCGAGCTAATCTCGTAACTGATTGAAATCCTCCTGCGGCAATTCTAATCTTTCGTTTTAATTCCTCTTTTACCGAAGCAGATTGACTTTCCATGGCATAAGCATCTGGGGCATAGGCAATTCGATAACCTTCAGCGGCGATAGTCATAGTTAAAAAGAAATCTTCAATAATACTGTCTTTTGGAATTTTTGGGGATAACTCCGTTCTAATCGCAAATAATTCCCCTGCTGCACCAATAACAGAATAAAACTGCGCATCTAAGTTCTTCATAAAAGATTCATACTTCCAATAAATGCCTTCTCCTGCCGCCGTTGCATCTCCTGTTGCTTCCTGATAAATTCGTTTCTCCCCAGAAACGGCCCCTACTTTAGGATGCGCAAAATGCTTAACAATATTCCGAACCGCTTCCTTATTGACCATTGCGTTGGCATCGGTAAATATAGAAATAGGTGTTTTGATTTCGGGCATAATTCGTTCAACTGCCGCAATTTTCCCATTTCTCCCTGGTTGGTAAAAATGACGAAAAGAAACACCTTCAGCTACGGGATAATTATCAATTATATCCATTGTATTATCATCTGAACCATCTGTTACCAATAAAAAATGTAATTTTTTTGTAGGATATTCCAGAGCAAGAGAATTAGCGATTTTATCGGCAATCCATCTTTCTTCATTATAAGCAGGAATCACAAAGGTGACTTCGGGCTCATAACTTTTAATTCGATTTGATTCGTCGGGTCGCTTAAATAAGTTCCGTACTTTCACAAAAAGATAAGCCAAAACACCGTAGCCGATAAAATTATAAAACACAATAGCCATACCAGCCCAAAAAATAATTTCCCACATTTTTTTAAATTAAAATAGTTTGTAGTTCTCGTAGTAATAAAAATAAATTCAATGTAAGTATTGACAAAAAACAACTCCCTCATTTGAGTTTTTCAATTGTTTATTTTTTTGACATATTAAAAAAACAAACCATTTGAAAAAGGCAGAATTTGTTGTTCTATCGTTTCTAAAATTGAATTAGAGGGATAATTCTAAATTTAGGCAAAACTAAATTTTCCTATGAGTCAGCAATATAATTACAAATGACTTACTTTTTCAAGTAATTTTTTATAAGTTTGAGCTTATACTTAAAAAATATTGTTATTTAGTAAACAAAAGAGGCTGAATCTTTTATTGATTGCTTTTTTTCATTATTTTTTAATTAAAATTCAAAACTACACACAAAAAAAATCAACTTCTTTTGAATTGTTTACGTATTACAAATAATAATATTTATCTTTAATTTTGATGTGCTCAAATTTTTAGGCTAAAGATTAATTATTTTATACATCCAAAAATACTTCGCAATAGAGTTTACTAGAATTATCTTTTATTCACTCTATTCAGTTAACATAAACTTTTCCAAAAGAAGTAATAACTATGAGAAAAGATTATATCTGTTTATTATTCCTTATTCTCTGGAGCGGCACATTTTGGTGGCATTATGTCTTCAACATCAAGCAACTGGGTGCATCTACCCCTAAGCCTGTACCTACGGTTGTCGATACCAAGCCTGTACTTACGGCTACAAGCGAATCTAAAAAATTACAATTACTTTTCAAGCCTTCAACTTATGGTTTAATCGTCAATGGTGGAACGACTAACCTAATAGACTCTATTTTAACAATGGGGCAAGAAGGGCAATTATTGCAAATTACAGGATTAAATAGCCCCGAAGAACAAATAGGTTTAGATTATGAATTGGGCTTAGCCAGAGCGGCTGAACTAAAAAAATTATTAATCAATCAATTGCCTGAAGATAGAATTGAGACTTATTCAGATACCTCTAGCTTTTTAACCTATACCCCAGATAGTTTAGTCGAAGCCGTATTTTATGAATGGGTAGAAGGCTATACACCAGATGCATTATTGGATTATTATTTAATAAATCATCCTAATAAACGCATCAAAACTGAGGATTTTGAAGAATTATTTGATAAATTAGCCAACCGATTAATTGAAAGTGGTGAAACAGTCATTCTCAAAGGACATACAGACAGCCATGGAGGTAGCGAATTAAATTTCACAATTGCACTTAGAAACGCTAAAGATATTCGAGATGTCCTTAAAGCAAAAGGCGTACCTAAAATTCAAATAGAAACAACTTCAAGAGGGGAAGAAGAACCTGTAGGAGATAATACAACAGAAATAGGTAAACTAGACAATCGACGAATTGAGATAGATATTAGAAGATAATCGTATGGGCGAATTCATTCGACCTGTACGGATAAATAAAAGGCTTAAAAATTATACTATCAAATGACCTCAGAGAGGCCAAAAGTCTTTAGGAAATGTTAGAAAAGGTAATTTTTACGACCTCAGAGAGGTCGCATCTAGTAAATTTCGTTCGTTTTTAATATTAGACCTCTTTGAGGTCGCGAGTCGTCACTTTTGTAGCTAATTTTCTAAAAATATGCGACCTCTCTGAGGTCAGAAATAACACAAAATTAAGATACTAAAATGCTACTCATTTTATCTGTACAGGTCGAATTCATTCGTTGCAGTAATTTAGTTAACTACTCTACTGTTCTATACTTATCCATTTAAACAAAGACTAAAAATAGCCGAACCTTAAAAACTATGCATTTATTATTACAAAACACATCCGCTAATGGTTCTATTTTAGGAGCTACTGTAGAAGTTGCCTTTTTTCTTATTGGTGCATTTTTATTGGCATTTCTCTTTTATTGGACTTTCTATAAAAAAGAAGACAAAAAAGAGATTGACTCCTTAAAAAAGGCATTAGATAAGGTTCAGCCACAGCATGATGTCTTACAAAATCAGCATGAGCATTTGAAAGCAGAACATGCCAAAGTAAAGCAAGCATTGGCGGATTTAATGGATAACTATCAAGAACTCGATACCAAACACCAATCTTTCCTAGCCAATCAATCCAATACGCAAAATTTATATGAACAAGTAGACGAAGAACGACAATCCCTATTGGATAGTTATGAATCTATGGAATCCAATTATAATGCACTAGATTTAAAATATAATGGGGCCATTAATACACTTGATCGCCTAGAAGAAGAAATTGAAACCTTAAAAGAAGAGAAAGCTGATTTAAAAGAGCAATTAACTATTTTAGAAAACCAATTGGTAAAGAAAGGGGAAACGCTAGTCGCTAACGAGCCTCAAAAAGAAGGATATACCGACGAAGAGGAGGAAATAGAAAAATTAATCGGAGCTTCTCAATCTCGAAAATTAGCTAGTACTCCTGCTCCACAAATGGTTGATGTGCAAGAAGCTATTATCTTACAAAAAAACCATGAATTACAGGCTACTTATGAAGCATTAAAAGAAGATTATAACCAATTGCGAAATGAACAAACGTTATTGAATAACCGCTACCATGCTTTAAAAGAAACTCATGACCAGATGGTGCAATCGGAGGAAGCACTTGTAGATAAAGAAATAGCCACCGAAGAAAGTCAAAAAAAGCTAACCTTATTAGGAGACACACATCGTCAGTTACAAGCAGATTATGCTGCCTTAAAAGAAGAATTGGAAGAAAAGGTTTTACCTAAATTAAGAGCTACACAAGCTTTACTCAATCAAAAAGAAGAAAATCATCGGCAATTAGCGGCTAAATTGGAAAAGCAGATGGCTAAAGTCCAGTCTTCTTCCAATCAATTAAAAAGTTTTGTTGATGTCAAAGCAACTAGTCAAGCACTTTATATTAGCAATAAAAATTTAGCAGAAAAAAATACAGATTTAGAAAAGCAATACGAGAAATTAAATGTTAAACATAAAGATTTAAGCGCCCAATTTCAATTACTTAGAGAACAGTTTACTTTAGCAGAAAGTAAATTAGAAGCATTAGAAACAAATGACAAGGAGGAAACTCCAGCGTTTGCACAATTAAGTCAAAATTATGCGGCTTTAAAAGCTGAGTTTGACAACCAAACAACCAAACACTCCACAGAAAATAAACGACTGCTTGAACTAGAAAGCTTGGTTAGTACCATTAATGATAGTAGTAGTTATGGAATTACGTATTCGCCTACCAGTTTGGATATTATTGAAGGCATTCCTCCGAAAGTAAGTACTTTATTACATAAAGCAGGTATCAAAAATTGGTCAGATTTAGCTAAAACAGATGTTGACAAATTAAATAGTGTTCTAAAAAATGGCGGGAAGCGTTATGAAATTTATAACCCTATTAATTGGTCACAACAAGCCCAATTACTAGCGACTGGTCAATGGAAAGCCTTCAAAAATTTAGAAGCGGAATTAATTAGCCAACGAAAAAGAAGGGAGAAACAAATTGAATTTGATGATTTAAAAATTATAGAAGGCATTGACCCTAAAATTGAAGTGCTTTTAAATAATGCCAATATTTATACTTGGAAAAAATTATCTAAAACAGGTATTGGTGAACTAAAAAGGCTTTTAAAAGCTGGTGGCAGTGTTTATGAAGCACATGAGCCTAGTACTTGGCCAGAACAAGCTGCTCTTGCTGCTAATTGGAGTTGGACAGAGTTGGAGACTTTGCAAGCAGAATTGAAGACAGGGAAAGAGCGGGTTTAGCCTTTATCAGTTGCCAGTTGTCGGTTAAACTAGCAACCGACAACTGACAACCGCCTAAACTGGTCGTTTTCTTCCAGTCACTTTTTCATAGACCTCCCAAACATCCATATTAGGATCAGGCTTTAAACCTTTTCCCATCCGCACTAATTGAAATTGATGCCAAGGCGTTTGCAACATTCCCGTCATATCAATTTTATCCACCCCCGTCAATAAATCAGGCACCGTACAATCGGTCATTTCACCACTTAATAAATCTTTTGCCACATTTGGGAATACACAAAATGGTCTGCCTAAACCAACAAAGTCCAATTCTTTATTATCAATAGCGGCTGCCATAGTAGCGGCTGTTCTGAAACCACCAGTCAACATCAAAGGGCTTTTTATTTTTTCTCGAACTTTAACGATAAAATCCATGAAATATGCTTCTCGTTTTTTGGTAGATTCTTTTTGTTGCGTTCCTACCATTGCTGCTCTTTCATAAGTACCACCAGATACTTCTATTAAATCCATTCCTTCCGCGTCCAACATTTGAATCACTTCCATAGACTCTTCTTCCGTAAAAGCGCCTCTTTGAAAATCAGCAGAATTTATTTTAATACCTAATGGAAAATCAGGGCCTACTTTTTTCCGCATATCCCGATAAATTTCTAAAACAAACCTTGCTCTATTCTCTAACGAACCACCCCATTTATCTTTTCTAAGATTGGTCAAGGGCGATAAAAATTGACTCACTAAATATCCGTGTGCGCCATGAATTTGCGCCCCTTTCATGCCTGATTTTTTGGCAATTAAAGCAGCCGTTCCGTATCGGTCAATCAAATCATAAATTTCGGCCTCTGTCAAAGGCTTCGGTTGCACATATAACTTACTAGGCATGCCTACATTAGAAGCACTAACAGGTGCTTTGTCCAAATAAATGGGCGCTTGTCGACCTGGATGATTAATCTGCATCCATAAATGAGAACCATGTGCTTGTGCTTTATTTGCCAAAGTCGTAAAGTCATCCAAAAATTCGTCGTCTTCTGCAATCATTACATTGGCGTTCACCAAATGCGCTTTATCGACCATTACATTTCCAGAAAAAAGAATGCCTGCACCTCCTTTACCCCATTGGTCATATAAATTAAACAAAGCTTCGGATGGTCGCCCGTTTGCTTCCGCTATGCCTTCGCTTAAGGCCGACTTGGCAATTCTGTTCTTAACGGTGATGCCTGATGGCAAGGTAAAAGGCTGATTTAATGCTTCAATACTCATACTTGTGTTTAATTTTTATTTGCAGATTGTTTCAGTCCAAAGGTTTCCTTTACTCCCCCGTAATGCACAATCCACAACTCAACTAGTTCGTTTATCGAATAAATGGGTACTTTCTTCGATGTTAATAATAAATAGTTATTCGTTTGATTAAATTCGTTCTCTAACAAATTTAAACTTAGTTTTCAGTGTCTTTTTTGAAAATTACAAATTGCAAATTCTAAATTGAAAATTACAAATGACCATTCTTTTATTCTTTATTGTCACCTATTTTTTATTAAGTTTAAGTCTTTACAAAGTCTTTGAAAAAGCAGGTGTTACGCCAAAAAAAGTATTAATTCCAGGCATTAATTTTATAGAATGGTGCAAAATAGTGGGTCGTCCTACTTGGTGGGCTGCCCTATTATTAATCCCCGTTGTCAATATTTTCATTTACACAGGTCTATGCGTAGATATGGTACGGTCTTTTAAACGCTATACGTTTCTCGATAGTTTTAAAGCCGTCCTATATGCACCTTATATATTTTTCCAAATAGGGACTAATTTAAAAGATAAATATGATGGCCCTACTTTGATCAAAGAACAAGCTTACCAAACTAAATTAGAAGCGGCTTATCAAGAAAAAAACAAATATAAACTTAAAAAATTACAAGAAAAAAATCCTTATCAAAAATCGCCCTTAAGAGATTGGACGGAAGCAGTTGTTTTTGCTGTTTTTGCAGCCGCTTTTATTAGAATGTTTACAATTGAGGCGTATGCCATTCCTACTTCTTCCATGGAAGGGTCTTTGAATGTAGGCGACCATCTTTTTGTCAGTAAAGCCCATTATGGCTTGCGCACACCTTCGACCGTTTTAACCATTCCACTTTTACACAATCGAATTCCTTGGTTAGACAAAGAGTCTTATTTAAAGTCCCCTAATTTACCATCTTTGCGATTACCTGCCATAGAAAGTTTAGATAGAAATGACCCCGTTGTTTTTAATATGCCAGAAGGCGATAGCGTTTATGTGACGCCTGGGCGAACTTGGAGTTTGTATGATTATCGCAGAAATGCAATTCCAGAAAATACGGCTAAATTGATTCAACAAGGAAAATATCCGCTAACCACTAGACCAATTGATAAAATTGACCATTATGTCAAACATTGTATAGGAACACCGGGCGAAACGCTACAGATAATTAATCGCCAAGTACATATAAATGGAACAGCGGTCAAAAATTCTAAAAATCTCCAATATCGCTATTTGGTCAAGCACCCTACTCCATTCAATATGCAGCAATTTGGTGATTGGGGCATTACCGAAGAAGACCAACAATATTATAATCCGAGTAGTCCCAATCATAAAATGTTGGTGCTTTCTGCTGAGCAAAAAACGAAAGTACAAGCAATGGATGCTAACATTGAAATCATCCCAAATGAGATGTATTGGGTGAATTTTCCTGCTGGATATGATAAAACTCAGTTAGCCGATTATAAGATTGGGGATGCCAATATCCGATTAGGCGCCAGTGCCAATCGTTATTTAATGACTTTGACTTCTCTTCAAAAAGAAAGTTTATTGGCGTCTGATGAAAAAATCACGCTTAGCAATTACGACGAATCCGACCGATTATTTCCGCATGACCCTAAAAATTTTGGTGGTTGGAATGTCGATAATTATGGCCCAATTTGGATTCCTAAAGCGGGTGAATCTTTAGTCATTACGCCCAAAAACATAGCCCTCTATCAACGAATTATTGATGTATATGAAGCGAATGACTTGAAAATTGAAAATGGTCGAATTTATATCAATGGAAAGGAAACGACGCAGTATACTTTTAAACAAGATTATTATTGGATGATGGGTGATAATCGGAATAATTCAGAAGATTCCAGAATGTGGGGTTTTGTCCCTGAAACACATATTCTCGGTAAGCCACTCTTTATCTATTTTTCTACCGTAGAAAATGATATGCTCAACGGCATTAATTGGGATAGACTATTTACTTCGGCTAGTAAAGCGGAGTGAACCAGTTGCGGGTTGCCAGTTACCAGTTGTCGGTTAACTGGCAACTGATAACTGAAAAACTCATCCTTCCGAATAAATCAATACTACATTCAAAGCATCCGCTTCTTTCTGCAAACGTTCCTCCATTTCTATTTTTTCGATACTACTTGTCCAACTTATTTTTATCCATTCCTTAACAAAATCCTCCTTCAATTAATAAAAAAATCGCATCTTTGGGATGATTTGAGGGGGTCAGAAATAATCAGCAACAATCAAGTTGCCAAAAAATTACGCAACCTTTCCATTATGTCAGTAAAGTCGCTTTTTTATTTATCGCTATTCGCTATCACATTCATTGCTTGTAGTGATTCGACACCAAAACAAAATACGATGCCACCTAAACCGCTTCCTGAATTCGATTGGCAAGGTCACCGTGGGGCTAGAGGATTAGTGCCAGAGAATACCGTCCCTGCCTTTTTAAAAGCTTTGTCCTTGAATGTTCGTACTTTAGAAATGGACGCTGCTATTTCTCAGAATGGCGATGTGATTATTTCACATGAGCCATGGTTTTCTCATGAGATTTCTACAACACCAGATGGGCAAGAAGTATCAGACGAAAACGAAAAAAATTATTTACTGCATCAAATGACCACAGAAGATATTCAGGCATTTGATGTAGGCAGTCGTGGCAATGCTCGTTTTCCAGAACAGCAGAAAATGTCTATTCATAAACCGACCTTAAAAGAAGTAGTCGCTGCGGTTAATAGATATTGCCAAGAACATAATCAAGCAGTACCTTATTATAATATTGAAATCAAAAGTAAACCAGAATGGGATGTAAAATTAGCACCTATTCCTGCTAAATTTGCCAAAATATTATTGGATGAAGTCAATCGTTTAGGCATTCGCGATAAAACTTGTATTCAATCCTTTGACCCTCGTAGTTTATTAGCCGTCAACGAATTAGATAAAACGATTATGACCGCTTATTTGATTGAAAATATCAATCCTTTTGCAGAAAACATGGAAAAATTGGATTTTATTCCAACTATTTATAGCCCTTATTTTCAGTTAGTGACGGATACATTGGTGGAACAAGTACATACCAAAGGAATGGATTTAATTCCTTGGACGATTAATAAAGTGGAAGATATGCAGCGGATGAAGGCATTGGGTGTAGATGGAATTATTACGGATTATCCGAATTTGATTGGGAATTTGTAAGGATTTTTAAATTATTGAGTCCTCCAAGTTTTTAAAAAGCATGGAGGTCTCCCTAGCGAAATGATGGAACTATTCTTTCACTATCACTTATTCTTCACTCATCCTTATTTTCTTTGAAAAATTGGTTTACTAATTTCTCTTTAAATCCATTACAAGCATTCCAATTAATGCGTTTTGCCACCGCATTATTAATTGGCGTCTTACTAGTCCGTTTTTTCCACCTTTCCACTCTAGAAATCGCGCTTTATGAAGTACTACTTTTTCTAGGCAATTTTTTATCTTTTTTCTGGATTTCAGCAGGTATCAAAAGTTTATTAAGCCAATTCGCTAAAGAAAAAAACCAACAAGGGGTATTAATAAATTTAGCTTTTCTGCTTTTATTATTAGGCATTTTGGCGGGTGGTCTACTCTATTGCCTCCAAGATTTCATCATTCCTAAATTTACGCAATACGATAAATTAGCCCATCTTGAATTGATTAGTCTTTTTCTTATTTTTAATGCACCTGCCGCCCTGATTGAATATATTTATTTGGTACAAAAAAAAGAAAAGGCCATCCTTTGGTATGGCAGTTTACTTTTTAGTAGTCAATTATTATTCATTATTATTCCACTGGCTTTTAATTGGGGTTTAAAAGGTGTTTTTCAAGGGCTATTGCTTTGGAGTATTTTGAAATTTGCGTGGTTATTAAAGTTACTTTTTAGCGGAATCTCTCTCTCTAAAAGTGCTTCCAAAACTCCAAGTTCTGGAAGTACTAAGGCAGGCTTAAATAGCAGCCAATTAAAAAGGCTATTATTATTAATGTTTCCGCTAAGTTTGCACATGCTCATTGGCGGTGGTATGGAATATGTCGATGGTTTTATTGTAACCAGTCATTTTGCAGATACAGGAATGTTTGCCGTCTTTCGGTATGGCGCTAGAGAACTGCCTTTAGTGACGATTTTAACCGCAGCTTTAACCGCAACGTTAATTCCTTTAGCGGTAGAAAATCAGGCATTGGCTATTGGTAAAATAAAAACAGAAGTGGCTAAATTAGCCCGTTGGTTATTTCCTGTAACGGTGGGATTAATGTTGTTAAGTCCTTATTTGTTCCCCTTAGTTTATACGGATAAATTTGCTGAATCTGCTCAAGTTTTCAATGTCTATTTATTGATAATTTCTAGTCGTCTATTATTGCCGCAAGTCATTATTTATGCCCAGCAACACAATTTTGTTTTGGTTTGGAGTGCTATTATCGAAGTACTCATTAATGTGGGGCTTAGTCTCTATTTAGTGCAAACGCATGGTCTAGAAGGCATTGCTTTTGCTACCGTTATTGCTTACCTAGTCAATAAAATTATTTTAATTACTTACGTTCATTTTACCTTCCAAATTCCTTTAACAAGTTATTTACAGACAAAAAAATACCTTTTTTATAATATGTTTTTAGGCTTAGGATTTCTAATTGCACAACATATCGGTTAATTCAATTCCTAAGATTTAAAAAAAGGAGCAAAAATTAGGATAATTCTAAACTTATTGTCTTTTTTACACTAATTCTATTTTTACAAGCATCAACATTCAGGCGCTAAAAATATGCCTGTTTTAACAAAACTAACTTCGCAAAATGGGCTTAATTTCTTTTTTAGGATTTACATTATTGGTGGCAGGTATTGCCTGGTGGTCAACCAGAGGTACGGATGAAGATTCTTCAGACGGTTATTTTTTAGCAGGTCGTAGCTTAACCGCTGGCGTTATCGCAGGGTCTCTCTTATTAACCAATTTGTCTACCGAACAGATTGTTGGTTTAAATGGTCAAGCCTATACCGAAGGAATTTTAGTCATGGCGTGGGAAACTTTGGCCGCTATGGCAATTGTTGTTACCGCTATTTTCTTACTACCAAGGTATTTAAAAGGTGGATTAACAACCATTCCACAATTTTTAGAACGGCGTTATGATACAACGACCAAGAGTATCACCTCTGGTTTATTTTTATCAGGTTATGTGGTTGTTTTGTTACCAATTGTTTTATATTCAGGTGCAGTTGCTTTCAGCGCAATGTTTAATTTACCAGAATTATTAGGCGTCTCTAAGACCACTTCTTTATGGGTTTGTGTTTGGGGAATTGGTATAATTGGGTCTATTTATGCGGTCTTTGGCGGATTAAAAGCGGTAGCTGTTTCTGATACGATTAATGCCGTTGGTCTTTTAATTGGTGGTTTATTGATTCCTTTCTTTGGCTTAGCTTATATCGGTGAAGGTAGCGTTATGGAAGGTTTATCCAAGTTAATGGCGACCAACCCTGAAAAATTTAATTCCATAGGAGATTCAACAGCTTCTGTCCCTTTTGCTACGATTTTTACAGGGATGATGTTGGTACAATTATTTTATTGGGGTACAAATCAAGCTATTATTCAAAGAGCCTTAGGCGCTAAAAACTTAAAAGAAGGGCAAAAAGGATTGATGTTAGCGGGTTTTATAAAAGTATTAGGGCCTTTAGTCGTTGTCTTACCGGGTATCATTGCTTACCATATTTTTGAAGGAAGCTTACTTGTTCCTGATGAGGCTTATCCAAGATTAGTTGCCAAGGTATTACCTGCTGGATTAGTTGGCTTTTTTGCGGCGGTTTTATTTGGTGCGATTTTAAGTTCTTTCAATAGTGCCCTCAATAGTTCTGTGACGCTTTTTGGAGTTGATATCTACAAAGAATATATTAATAAGGATGCTACTGAAAAGCAAATTGTAAAAGCTGGTAAAACATTTGGCATTGGACTTGCCATTTTAGCGATGTTTATTGCGCCTGCTATTGCCAATGCACCCGAAGGTTTATTTGGCTATTTACAAGAAGTGAATGGTTGTTATTCCATCCCCATTTTCACCATTATTATTGTGGGGTATTTAACTAAATATGTACCCGCCATTGCAGCCAAAATTGCCATTGGTCTAGGTGTTGTTTTATATAGTCTTAGCCAATTTGTATTAAAACCAAATATGGTGGCCTCCGCATTAGCCGATGCACGAACATCAGGCATTACAGATGCGGCGGCACTAAGCGATATAGAGAAATTAGCCTATCCTCATTTTTTACATGTCATGGCTATTCTTTTTGTGATGAATGTGCTAATTATGTTAGTAATTGGTATGTTGAAACCTAGAACAGAGGAGTATGTGCAAGCATATACGGAACAAGTAGATATTACACCTTGGAAATATGTCAATCAGACAGGGATTGCAATTACGGTTATTGTGATTTCGATTTATGCTTACTTTTCCTAAGTCAGCAGCAATTAAGTAAATCGTAAAAGAGGTGCATTATTTTTAATAAATGATGCACCTCTTTTTTTGTAAATAAATAGTTAAATATGACATATATTAAAAATAGAACGACACCTCACAAGTCTAAAATAGGGATTTTAAGGGCTTTAGCCCTGACCCTGTCTGTAGAAAAAAGTAAAATATCCTTAAAATTTCAGAGGAGCTTTAGCTTCGACCCCATAAAAATTGATGGTGACGAAGCTACGCTTCTTAAAAATCTACTAAAACAGCATAATATCTACAGACAGAGCTGAAGCTAAAGCTCCTATATATGAGTCTATTCCAGAACAAGAAAATATCATTCCACAGTCATTTTTAAAAATATAATACGGCAAAATTATATAATTAGTAAAAATATACTAATTTCACCCTCGAAGCATACACAAATTTTCTCAAAATAGCTTCATGATATATTTCTCCTAATTTTTCAATCATTCATTCAATGAAAAACCTACTCAAATACGGTGCATTCTGCGCCACACTTAGTTTTTTAATGTTCAGTTGTCAGCCCGAACCAGTCGTTAAAGGTACCCTTGAACATATCCAATCCGTTACCAATGCCATAGACGATGCTGCTTTAATGAAGGCAGATATTGACGGAGATTGGCTCACTTATGGTGGAAATTACCAAGAAGACAGATACAGTACATTAAATCAAATTAATAAAGAAACAGTCAAGGATTTAAGCTTAGCTTGGTCTTTAGATTTGGGGGTTAAAAGAGGCATTGAGGCTTCGCCAATTGTAGTCGATGGCATCATGTATTTAACGGGCCCTTGGAGTGTCGTTTGGGCGATTGATTTGCGAAAAGGTGAAAAAATTTGGGAGTTTGACCCAGAAGTTCCTAGAGACTATGGCGAAAAGGCTTGTTGTGATGTCGTCAATAGAGGCGTTGCTTTGTATAAAGGGGCTGTTTTTGTAGGGACTATTGACGGACGATTAATCTCTATAAATGCAGCTACAGGCAAACCAAATTGGGAAAAATTAACCATTGATAAAAGTCGAGATTATACGATTACTGGCGCACCTAGAATTGCCAAAGGGAATGTCTTAATTGGCAACGGTGGCGCAGAATACGATGCTAGAGGTTATGTGACCGCTTATGATGCAGCGACAGGCGACCAAAAATGGCGTTTCTACACCGTTCCAGGTGATCCATCTAAGCCTTTTGAAAATCCAATCTTGGAAGAAGCAGCGAAAACTTGGACAGGCGAATGGTGGAAATACGGCGGTGGCGGGACTGTTTGGGATGCGATTGTTTATGACCCAGAAATGAATTCTATTTATTTAGGGGTTGGGAATGGTTCTCCTTGGGACCAATTGCAAAGAAGTCCAGAAGGCGGCGATAATTTATTTTTATCTAGTATTGTTGCTTTGGATGCGGATGACGGTAGTTATAAATGGCACTTTCAAACAACGCCTGGCGATACTTGGGATTATACGTCCACGCAGCCTATTACCTTAGCAGATTTAGAGGTGGACGGAAAAATGCGCAAGGTCTTAATGCAAGCGCCTAAAAATGGTTTTTTCTATGTCATTGATAGAACCAATGGGCAATTTATTAGTGGCTCTGCTTACACGCAAATAAACTGGGCAACTGGTTTGGATGAAAAGGGTCGGCCGATAGAAGCACCTGGTGCTAGATATCAAAATCCAGGAGAAAATACGGTTATTGCACCTGGGGCTTATGGCGGTCATAATTGGCAACCACAAGCCTTTAATCGAGAAACGAAGTTAATGTACATTCCTACACATACCGCTAGTATCACTTTCTCGCATGAAACCGAAGATACGTATAATAAAGTCGCTAGAGGTGGTTCTGGAACAGGTTGGAATGTCAGTTATGCAGATAAATTATACAAGCCTTTTAGTGCCAGTTCCGCAGGCGCACCAGACCCAATGAGGCCTTATGGCAGAACGATTGCTTTTGACCCAGTTACCCAAAAAGAAGTTTGGGCAGTCGAGCATCCATTAACGCATTGGAACGGCGGTATTTTAACAACGAAAGGTGGATTAGTTTTACAAGGCGATGCTACTGGACAATTCACTATTTATGATGCCAAAGACGGATCTAAATTATGGCAAAAGGATTTGTTGACAGGAATTATTGCCCCTCCAATTACTTATACCGTAGATGGCGAGCAATATGTAACGGTCGTCGTTGGCTGGGGAGGTATTGTTGGTTTGACTCGTAAATTCACCAAAAATGTGCATCCTGGACGTATTTTCACGTTCAAATTAGGTGGCACAGCGGAAATGCCCGCAGAGATGGTCAACCCTGTAGTTGCTTCTCTAACGACTTTACCACATACGGGAGAACCACTTCAAGTGGGTCGAGGACTTAATTTGTATATCAAGTTTTGTTTGACTTGTCACGGTGATGCTTTTGGTGCAGGCGGTGGCGCTTTGCCAGATTTAACGCACTCTACGGAAGGGGTTTTCAAAAACCATAAAGAGATTATTTTAAATGGCGCTTTAGCTGGAAATGGGATGCCTAATTTTGGTGACCGGCTGACTGAAAATGATGTGGAAGATATTGGGCACTTTTTGAAATATACTTCTGAAACTTTGCGTAGTGGGGCTGACCCTGTGGCTTTATTGACTGGATTGGCTGGGATGCAGTATATGGCGGATACTGCGCCTAGGAAGGATTAATAGATTGTATTATTAGGATAATAAAAAGCCCTGTTAGATTTATCTACCAGGGCTTTTTGCTTTTTGTTTTACGGGACAGTAGTCAAATAATATTTTTGGAAATTTAATTTTGTTTTGTAAAAAGCCTCACAAATGCTTGCAGTTCCTCGCAGTTTATTGCTAATGAATTCGATTATTGCTAATGAATTCGACCTCTACAGATAAAATGAGTAACATTTGAGCATCTCAATTTTGTATTATTTTTGACCTCAGAGAGGTCATATATTTTTAGAAATTCAGTTACAAACGTTACCGCTCACGACCTCAGCGAGGTCAAATATTAAAAAATGAAATGCGACCTCTCTAAGGTCGTAAAATAGTCTTTTCGAATCCTTTCTAAAGAGTTTTGACCCCTCTGAGGTCAGGTTTTTTGAACCTTTTAATTGTCTGTACAAGTGGTATTCATCCTCTAGCTACTTCAACGTAGAATTGACTTTAATCACCCTGATGAAATGAGAAATATCATCTTCTACTAAACTAATCCCAAGTAATTTGCTGCCAGCAATTTATTTATTTCCTTAAAGTAAATAAATAGAGTTGCTATTACGAATGAGGGGATTGAATCATTTCATTTTGAAACCATACAAAAATTGGTTCTACGGTGAAAACTATGGGTGAATTAAAGCCTTTACGACTCAGAAGCGTCGTGTTACTTGTACATCGCAACGATAACGGGTAATACAACACTCCTGAATTCTAATACCTTTTTAACTACCCACACTTTTTACCGTAATGCCCAAAAATTAGAATAGTGCGTAGAATCTGTCTATCGGCAGTCAATCTACGCTCAAAACTGTATGGTTTTGAATCATTTCATCAAAAAAAAAATGAAAAATCAAAAAAAAATTGGTGTAATTGATTTATGTTCTAATAAAAGTAATAAAGGGTTGTGGGCACGTTATATGTACCCCAATTACGCCTCTATTATGCCACAGGTAGTTTCCGCTTGGTGTCAGGAAGAAGGTCATTTAGTAGAATATGTTACCTATACGGGGAGTGAAAACCTTAAAAAAATATTGCCAAAGGATGTAGATATTGTTTTCATTAATTCCTATACGGAAGGAGCTTTACTTGCTTATGCACTTAGCAATTACTTTAGACATCATGGTGCAATTACGGCTTTAGGTGGTCCACATGCAAAAAGTTATCCATTGGACGCTGTAAAGTATTTTGATTATGTATTTGGTTTCACCAATAGAGAGATGATTGAGGATGTGCTTAAGGACGGTGGTCGTCAAAGACCTATTGGCATTCATCTTTCGGCATCTAAACAACCTGCACAGCTTCCAGGTGTAGTAGAACGCTGGCCATTTATAGAAAAAAACCTAGCTAAAGCTAGATTTTTTAAAGCAGTTCCAATGATAGGAAGTGTAGGATGCCCCTATTCTTGCAGTTTCTGTGTAGATTCTACAGTTCCGTACCAGCCGCTTGATTATGAGGCACTCAAGGAGGATTTGCGGTTTGTATCCAAAAAAATGAAGCGCCCTATAGTAGGATGGCATGACCCTAATTTTGGAGTACGATTTGAAGATTATATAGGCCTAATAGAGGAGGCTGTTCCAAAAGGAAGCATGCGATTTGCTGCCGAGAGTAGTTTATCTCTGCTTACGGAGAAGAATTTAAAAAGGATGAATCAGAATGGATTTGTAGGTATTTTACCGGGTATTGAATCTTGGTTTGAAATGGGGAATAAATCAAAAAGTCAACGAAAAGCTGGAAAGGAAAAACTTTTTCAAGTAGCCGCTCATGTAAATATGATCATGGAATACATTCCTTATGTGCAAACTAATTTCGTTTTAGGATTGGATAGTGATAGTGGAGAAGAGCCTTGGGAATTATCCAAAGAATATATTGATTTAGTACCGGGCGCTTTTCCTGTTTATGCCTTAATGACTTCTTTTGGCCGATCGGCCCCTTTAAATTTACAATATCAAAAGGATGGTAGAATAATTCCATTGCCATTTCATTTTTTGAATACCTTCAACGCTTTCAATGTTAGACCCATGAATTATAGTTGGGAAGCGTTTTATAAAAAAACGATTGATTTAATCTCTTATGGTTTTTCCAGAAAAGTTATTTGGAATAGGGTTTTGAATAGCAAAAGTAGAACAGCAAAAACGGTGAACTTAATTCGATCTGTATCTAGAGCTGGTCCTGTACGGGTAAAATACCTCAAAAGCGTACTTCAACAATTTAAAAACCCCGATTTTCGAAAATTCTTTGCAGGAGAATCTACCATAATACCAGCATTTTACCACCACCAAATCCAAAAGGACTTAGCGGATTTTTATGATTGGCTTCCAGATGGAGCTATTTATCATGACCCTAATGCTTGGTTGAATGAAAAAGAAAGGGAAGGTGTTTTTCAAAAATCATAAAGCGATTATTTTTATGGTAAGTACTGCTCTTTAACATCTTTATAGGAATCACCCAAGGAAAAAAAACTAATTTCTATTAGGCCTCAGCTCGCTTTAAAAAAAAAGAGAAAGTGGTTAATACTAGAAAAGCCTATAAATTTCTCTAATTCTGGTAGAATGCTAGGAGGCGAAAGGAGAAAAGAAAAAGCAACGCAAAATCCTAATAATATTAGGGTTATTAGTTTAATTACTAGGTTTGAGTAAAGCAGTAATTAACTTTCCTACTCAAACCAGCCGTCTAAGCTACATCTCTTTACTCCCCGTTGGGCAATGCCATTTCTTCACTATCTATTTTCCTAGCCTTTTCAAAGTTGTTTAAGGGTTGTTCCGACCTAACCTGTTCCAACCAAAACACGCCATCATAAGGCAGACTATTCCCTCTAGTAGAGACAAAATCTATATCCCCATCCTTATCCAAATCCACAGCAACAAATTGGTCAAACATGCCTCTTTTACGACGAGAAATGTCCTGTCTAATCCAAGTTTTCGTAGGATTATTGGGGTTTTCAAACCAAGCAATTCTACCTAAAGGGTCATTAATCGTCACTTTTCCATCGGTATCTCTTTCTCCCCTACTATAACCACCTGTTATCAAATCTTGGTGACCGTCATTATTAATATCTGCTAATTGAATACCGACTATCCAATCGGGCGCAGTGTTTCCAATGGCATGCACTTGCCAATCATCCGTCCAATTTTCAGGTTGTTCTAACCAAATTAAATATTGGAAAGATTCGGCTAAGAGGATGTCTAACCTATCGTCTTGGTTAATATCTAAAAACACCATATTAAAACCTGTGATAAAAGATTTAGAAGCCGTTTCTGTAGCTAGTTTTGTAGATATTCCCGTTCCATTTAATTTAATATCATGGGGTGTAAAAGCTATCTTTTCTTGGCTATTATTTTCTAATAAAACAATTCTGCGTTCTCCTCTTGAGCCTGCAATAATGTCTAGATCTCCATCTCCATCAATATCCACTGGTTGGGCATTAACAGGAATATTTAATTCAATAATAGGCGTTTCTATCCAAGCTTCATTATGTAGCGGAATACCCTTAATTTCAAAATAAGAAACAGGCTTTGGTCCTGGATTAACGGCAACACTTCCGTCATTGGCTTGGTCGCCTTTATTAGCCGCAATGATTTCAGGCTGCCCGTCACGATTTAAATCAGCCGCAAAAACACGAATAAAAGAGCCTCTATTTTGGGTAATTTCAGGTATTAATCTTTCCCATTTCGCTGTTTTAATATTTTTGGTTGGATTTTGAAAATAGATTAAGTGCGCCAATTCACAGGCAGCGACCACATCTAAAAAACCATCTCCATTTAAATCGGTCAAGGCAATATCTTCTGCCGCTGCCGCTTCTACTCCTGAAGCTAAAGTCACTAAATCCCATTTGTTTGGGTCAGCAGTCCCAAAAGCTATCCGAATATGACCAATTAATTGCCCATCATATTCGGTATCTGATTCATGAACAGACACAATATCCTCAAAGCCATCTTTATCCAAATCTGCCATTTGTAACCCATCACTTCCGCTAATGCCAATGCCACTTATTTTGGTATCGTCTATGATGTGTTCTTTCCAGGCTATGAATTGTCCATCAGGTGTTTTTGCCTTGGATTTGGTTTGGCTGACTATCGTATTTCCAATTGGAGTACTAGTCTTTTTAGGGGCTTGTTCTTGGCAGCTATAATCAAATAATAATACTAGCAATAGGATAGAAAACGGTTTCAGAAAGCATATGAATTTAGGTTGGTACATCATGGGTTTAATTCAAACGGTTCAAGATAGGAGGAAAATAGCCCTAGAGGCAGCAAAAGATGTAAAAGTACAAAAAACACCCTGAATAGACTTTTCTATTCAGGGTTTTCTGTCCTATTCGACCTTACTCATAAGTACAAGTCATTCTTTTTTCAAGGTAGACTAATTCTTTATTCTATCACTATTATTTTTTCCGTTTTTACTTTATCAGGCGTTCGTAACCCAACAAAATAGATACCTCCTGGCAGTTGTTCTGGTGTAAATAACACCTCTTGCCAGCCTGCTGATTGATCAGTCCCATTTATCAATTTCACCACTTCCCTTCCTTGAAGGTCATAAATGCTTAGATATACTTGACTGGATTTAGGTAATTTATAATAGATTTGGCTTTGCAATTTGACAGGATTGGGAATAATTCGCAATTGTAAGGCACCCTGAATTATTAGGTTTCGCATATCTGCAATTACTAATGCCACATTTCTAGAAGCTGCTCCTTCCTCCGTTAATGCGTTCTCACAAGCTTCAATCGTGGCGGTAAAAGTACCTTGAGCATGAAAACCTGGATTTAGAGTAATGCTAGTACCTGCTTTGAAAATAGCCGTATTATTTGTTGGAATTAAGACCGTGCCTGTGGTCGTAATTGTTTGACCTACTTGAATGGTACTACCATCTACAGGATTAGTTGTAATGATAGAATCAGTTAGACAATCGCCCGTATCCAAATCATCACAAATACCATCATTATCACTATCTCCAGTAGCATCATTGCCTTGACAAATATCACATCCATCTGGCACTGCATCATTATCGGCATCCAAATTATCATCACTTCCAGCACAGGCATCTAAAGCATCACATACGCCATCGCCATCTGCATCAGGAGGGGTACTTGAATTGGAATTAGGGTTGGAACCACAATCTAGCTCATTGGTATCCGTAAAATTATCTCCATCATCATCGGTATCCTGATCATTACAAATACCATCAAAATCTGGATCATCATTAAGGGTCAGGTTTCTTCCAGTACAATAATCACATTCATTCCCTGAACCATCTCCATCATCGTCTCCCTGAGAAGGGTTGAATAAACCAGGGCAATTATCTCCACTATCACAAATACCGTCTTGATCTGAATCTGTGCCATCATTAGCTGGTGTTTGATCTGAAAGTGGCCCAAAACCATCAACGCCTATGGAGCAATCATCACAACCATCTCCATCTGTGTCTCCACAAATATTGGGATTGGTAGTATCTGGATCAGTCGCATCTAATACCCCATCATTATCATCATCTTCATCAAGTGCATCACAAGTACCATCACTATCGGTATCCAAAGGAAGGCTATTTTCATCAGTAGGATTAGACAAACAACTTATTTCTAAATCATTTTGTACCCCATCCTCATCTTTATCCGTATCCTGATTATCACAAATACCATCTCCATCGGTATCACCAGAACTATTATCACCAATGCACGTATCACAAACATCTCCAATCCCATCACTATCTGCATCCGCTTGATCGGTATTAGCGGTATTCACACAATTATCTCCACTATCACAGATGCCATCACTATCCGTATCAGTGCCATCATTATTGGGAAGATTATCTGCCATGGCGCCAAAACCATCCACACCTATCGCACAATCATCACAACCATCTCCATCTGTGTCTCCACAAATATTGGGATTTAATGGATTAATATCAAATTCATCATCAATGCCATCATTATCATCATCTTCATCTTCATTATTACAACTGCCATCTCCATCTGTATCCATTGGAATATCACTAGCATTTAATGGATCGCTCCCACAGTTGATTTCTTCAGCATCAGTAAAAGCGTCATCATCATCGTTGGGATCCAAATCATTACAAATACCATCTCCATCTGTATCTCCACTCGCATCATCTCCATTACATATATCGCAGGTGTCGCCAACATTGTCTTCGTCCGCATCTGCTTGAGTCGGATTACTAGTATTGATACAATTGTCAATATCATCGCAAATACCATCATTATCACTATCTCCGCTTGCATCCGTCCCTATACAAATATCGCAAGTATCGCCTATACCATCTCCATCCGCATCTTCCTGATTGGAATTACCCGTATTCATGCAATTATCAATATCATCGCAAATACCATCATTATCACTATCTCCACTCGCATCTGTCCCCGTACAAATATCACAGGTATCGCCTATGCCATCTCCATCCGCATCTGCCTGATTGGTATTATCAGTATTAATACAATTATCAATATCATCGCAAATACCATCACTATCACTATCCCCACTCGCATTATTGCCCTGACAAGTATCACAACTATCCCCTATTCCATCGGTATCTGCATCTACCGCTAAAGGCGCACCGTAAACATAATTAGAATTTATGCCTGTTTTAGCGAAATTATTCAGTATCCCAGAGTTGCTATTATTACTTTGATCTACAAGTTGAGTGATAGCCGTATTATTTCCTTCGGGGCTGCCTTCCGAAAAATCATAATAAAGTGTCAATGTAGCATCAGGAGTAATGGTACTACAAGAATAATGCCCTGTAACAGCAGCAGCATCTAAAGTAACATTCCAGATACTTAACTCAGAAATGGAAAAATCAAGTGGGTCATTGGTAAATCCAATATATAAAGAATCAGCAGTTCCAGCTATGGTATATGTACTATTATCTGTACCAACTAAGGTACCATCTACATACAGTTTTTTCTCATTGCCATTAGCGGCAGTTAAAGCATAATGGTGCCATTGTCCATCATTTTGAAAAGCATCATTAAATAATATATCATCTCCCCAAGTAACAAATAAAAGGTCATCTCCATTTTGAATGTCTATGCCATAAGCCCCAACCTTCCGCATTAAAAATTTGGTGCCACTAAAAGTAGCATCACTTTTTGCCCAGAACATCCAAGAGAAATTGGAGGGTAAGTCTAGGGAGTTATCATCTTTAATTGCCACGTAATTATTTGCTCCAGCTAAATCTAGGCCCGTAAAGCAAGCTTGCACATTAACCTCTTTCTTTAACGTAATTGTTTCGCAAGAAAAGGCTACAGCAACTTGAATTATACCATCTGTTAAGTTGGGGGTAACCTCAATGGAATTAGTGGTAGAACTACCTGTCCAACCACTTGGTAAGGTCCAAGTATAGGAAACAACTCCAGAGAGGGCGGGAACAGTATAGGTGTTTGTTCGATTGACACATATAGAATCCGCCCCCGTAAATTCTAAAATGGCCTGCTCTCCTGTATTATTAATTATATTGGAAGCATTACCCATCAAAGCAAAATTCTCAAAATTGGTCGTATTGTTATAAACAGAATAATCCATAGTACCTGTGGAGGTCGTATTATTGCCACCAGCAGGTAGGTCTTCAAAAGGAAGGTAGAGTATTAAGGTTTCATCTGTACAATCTGGTCGGCAAAATAGACTTTCTTGAATATCTGCCTCGCTTTTAGTGGTTTTCCAAATCCTAATTTCATCAAAAGCTATTTGATGCCCTGTTGTTGCTTGACCAATCCGCAAAGGGTTGGTAGATTCAACAATGGTATAAGCATCATTATTAACGCCTGCAATCATGCCATCTACGTATAATTTTCGTTCGCTCCCACCACTAGCCGTAAAAGCATAATGGTGCCATAATCCATCATCTTTGAAGGTGTTTGCAAAATGGGCATCATTTCCGAAAGTAACAAAAGCCATTGTTTTTTCATTGGTAATATCTATCCCATAGTCGCCCGGTTTTCTTATGATGGCACTCCATTGACCAATTTGAGCAGAATTCGCCCAAAATTCAATGGTCATGTCAACTCCTGGATTAAGGTGGCTTTGGTTAGGAATTTCAAGATAATCATCAATGCCATCCAAATCTAGTACTTTGCTATTAGCTATAGTGCTTGGTAGTCCTGCTAAACTAATAGGGCTTACTGCCATGCTTAATTGTTCAACCCCACAGGGTAGGGTAATATCAACTGAAATATTACCATTATTCGCTCCAGCTATTGCTGTAATAGTGCTGCTGGAAGAATTACCTGTCCAACCATTTGGTAAAGTCCAAGCATAATTGGTAGCATCTGGATAACCCGTAACGGAATAGGTATAGCTACTTCCTTGGCAAAAGGAAGCCAATCCTAAATTTGAAAAACCTGTCCTTTTATCATCACTAATAATATTGGAAGTCGCACCAGTTTGCGCCATATTAACAAAAGTGGCTTGGTTTTGATAAGCAGAATAATCTAGTGGTCCTGTCAATCCCGTATTATCTCCATTCGCAGTCGCATTTTCAAAAGGAAAATAAGCCACTAATTCAGGTGGGGTACAATCTAGGCTACAATGGAATTTCGATAAAATTTCTGCTGCACTCAAGGTGCGATTCCATATTCTTAATTCGTCTAAGCCCATGGTAAGCGGATTGGAGGAGAAGCCTATATATAAATCAGCAGGATCTTGATCGGTCGTATAAGCATTGATGTTTTCTTCTAATAATGTACCATCTCGGTATAATTTTCTACTATAATTGCCTCCAGCTGCATTGGCAGTAAGGGCATAATGATGCCAAGTACCGTCATTTATCATTCCATTAGTAAAATGAGCATCATCTCCCCAAGTCACAAATACTATATCATCCCCGCCTATTATATCTACCCCGTAAGCACCAGATTTTCGTAATAAATATTTATATCCAGTAGTTTCCGTAGTTTTTGCCCAAAATTCAAATGAAAAGTTATCGCCTAATTTGAGTTGTTCTTGGTGAGGTATGACGACATAATCATCTACCCCATCCAAAGCAAGCACTTTGCTGTTACTGGTTAAGTCGGGTAAAGCGGATAAATCAGCTTGAGTAAGGGCTAAGGTCAATTGCAGTAAATCGCAGTCCAATTGTGCGGACACTTGAATATTTCCATTGCTAGCTCCTGCGGTTACTATAATAGAATTCGAGGTAGAACTCCCTGTCCATCCACTAGGTAAAGTCCAGCTATAACTACTTGCTCCGACAATAGCAGAAATCGAATACTCATAAGTACTCCCGCTACATACGGAAGTTAAACCACTAATCATTTGAACAGCTAATTTATCAGTGGTAATAATGTTGGAACTACTCCCTGTTAAACTGAGATTGGTGAAACTCCCATGGTTTTTATAACTGGAAAAATCTGTAAGTTGGGTCAAACTGGTATTATCGCCTCCTGCGATGCCTTGTTCCATCGGAAAATAGGCTAATAAGTCAATATCAATACAAGTTAATTTGCAATATAAATAATCTGTTATTTCGCTTTCATTTAACGTTCTATTCCAAATTCTTAACTCATCCATTTCCATTTCCAAAGGATCAGCAGTATAACCAATATAAAGTGGCGCTGCACTTGGCGAAAGGTCATAAGCTGCCGTATTTGTTTCCTTCAAAGTACCATCTATATATAATTTTCTTTCGGTACCTCCATTAGCCGTTAGGGCATAATGATGCCAAAGTCCATCGTTTAGGAAACCATCATTAAAAGTGGCATCATCCCCCCAGTTTACAAATCTTAGTTTGGTGCCATCAATGATATCGACACCATAACCACCAGCTTTTCTGACCAAAAATTTAGTGCCTGAAAAGCTGCTATTGCTTTTTGCCCAAAACTCCAAGGAAAAATTATTAGATACATCCAAATGATCCGCAGCTGGAATTTGCACATAATCATCTACACCATCTAGTGCCAAGCCTCTGCTTGCCAATAAGGAAGTCGGAACAGCAGAAATATCTACATCCAACAAATCTAAGGTAAAAGTGAGGGTGTCACATTCAAAAGAAACTTTGGCTTGGATACTACCTCCAGCTTGACCAGCAACCGTATTGATGCTGTTGGTGGTAGAGCTGCCTGTCCAATCAGCAGGGATAGTCCATTCAAAAGCGGTGGCTAATGGTAAATCAGGCAAAGAATAAGTATAACTATCTCCTGTACAAAAAGTTAAAGAGCCAGTAATGGCCACTTGATCTAACTTATTAGCAAGAATAATATTAGAGCTATCCCCTTCTAAATCAAAATTATTTAAGGTGTTGATATTATTATAAAAAGAAAAATCTATTAGCGCTAGGTTCGCTCAAATTTTTGATTAATACATAAATTACACGAAATAATATTCTGTATTAAAAGTATTTTTATCTTTAAAACAGTATTTTGTTCGTATTTATTTTTATTAAATAAATATAATTAAAATATTATTTTTAACCCTAAAATAATAACCTGAAAAGAGTTTATTTAAAATAAATAAAATTCTGCATTTTAAACATAAATCAAAATATTATTTTGATAATATTTTATTTTATTAACTAATTTTGGGCGAACCTAGCGTATTAGAGCTTCCAGTCCTTTATTATCCCCATTAGCTGTACCTAATTCTATTGGAAAATAGGCTACGAGTTCATTTTCTACACAATTCAACTGGCAGATGGCATTTTCTTGTATTTGACTTTGGGTTCTAGTAACATTCCAAATTCTAAATTCATCAATAGAAAAATTGAGTGGGTCATTAATAAATCCAATATAAAGCGGCTCTCCCGATTGATTGGTAGTATAAGTTTCCGTATTCGTTCCGAATAACTCGCCGTCGATATATAATTTTTTTTCATTACCTCCACTTCCTGTCAGCGCATAATGATGCCATTCTCCATCATTTTTAAAACCATTATTAAAGGTAATATCATCACCCCAAGTCACGAATTGCAAATTCGACCCATCAATGATGTCAATTCCATAGGCCTCTGATTTACGAATTAAATATTTTCGTCCGCTAACATTGCTATTGGATTTTGCCCAAAATTCCCAAGTGAAATTATTTCCTAAGTTGAGGGCAACAGAATGGTTAATAGCTACATAATCGTCCACCCCATCCAAATTTAAACCATTACTGCTAACACTACTTAATGCAAGTGGAATCTGAGAGCTGATGATAATAGGATCAGAATGAAAAGAATTACAAGTTCCGTTTTCAAAACGAGCCGTATAGCTGCCTGTTTCGGTGATATTGATATTGGAACTGGTAACCCCTTGCAGCAATTGATAATCTTTATACCAAGCAATTTGATAACCAACTGGCGGAGAATTGATAGTAATGTTTTGAATTTCTCCACAACCACTTCTAGTTAAAATTGGATAAGCTGGTGGGCAGCATAAATCAGCATTTGGGTGATTGTATAGGTTGCTTTCCCACATTCCCCATCCATAAGCAGAGGCTCGAATTTTTCCAGTACAGGGAACAATATGCATTCCGCCCCTCATGGAAGTCTTAGGTAAACCATCGTTAAATAGTATCCAATCGGGTAAGGTGTTATCCTTATACCAAACATTGCCATAATTTGAAGAGACATACATCCCTCCATTATCCGATTGATAAGCAAATCCATGAAATCCACCTAACCCTCCACTTACATCTGTCCAAGTTTCTCCTCCATCATTAGATTCAGATAATCCACCACCCCATATAAATAGATGCTGCTCATCATTAGGGTCAATAAAAATTTCTCCTCTTGGTTTATTAAATAAAGTATCCCAAGTAATCCCTCCATCGATAGAACGGTAGATTTTTTCAGTATTCGAACCTAAATACATCGTTTCAGGTACATCACTTGATACACGAAGTACCGCATAATTCGGGAAATCCAGATTGCCATTTGTTAAATTAGTCCAAGTGGCTCCAAAATCTTCTGATTTCCATATATCCTCATGTACTGCATAGACCCATTGGGTCAAAACAGGATGATTCTCCACTCTTGTAAAAAAATTTGCCGTTTGACCAGATTCTAAAACATTAAAATCACCAATGTATCCCGTACCTACTTTCCAAGTAGACATAACCCCTACTTGAAGTGATTGGTAAATCATACTTGGATCTCTTTTATTGACTTTACATTCCGTGCCATCTCCTGAAAAAGTTTGGTCCCATACGCCATTATGAAGCAGGAATGTGCCATTATCATAATTTCCTCCGCAAAATGTTTCCCCATCTAAAGAGCTATCTGTATAAAAGAAATTAGTTACAGCTAAACCATTATTTTTTCTTTCAAAAACCTGATTTTGTGATTGTTCTTTCCAAACCCCTCCATCATTGACATCCCAATATCTTTTAGTTACTGGATTCCAATCCCCTGGTGGGTGGTCGCCATGAACAGAAGAAATGGGATTTACCCAAGAAGCACCACCATCTTTGCTGTGCAGCATCCAAACTCCAGATAATACAATTTCATCTTCATTATATGGCGATACTGCTATTTTATCAGGAAGACAATACAAGCAAAAATCTGTAATTTCTCCAAGGGTTAAATCTATAAAACTACCATTAATATCTCTTGTGGGGACGTTGAAATCTTGAACAAGAGAAAAGGTTTCTCCATTATCTACGGAGCGTAGTAAACCTTGCTGGTCAAAGGCGATATTTTCATTAAAGCCCGTAAAGTAGTAAAGATGATTAGGCTGGGCAGCAGTAGTAGCAATACCGCCATATTTTGTTAAACCAGGGTTAGTTACATCGACTGTTTTTTCGATCCAATTCAAACCTCCATCGGTAGATTTAAATAGGTGGTCACCATCTTCTCTATCTTCTAGCATATAAACTACAGAAGAATTATCAGGCTTTAGGGCAAAATCAGAGGAATTGGGCGCAATTTCTGTCCAAGTTGGATTGGCGGTAAGTGCATTGGTCGTTTTCCACAAGCCTGAGCCTACATATTGAAAACTTTGTAAATAAATTATATTAGCATCATTTGGGTCAAGCTTTATTTTAAACATGCTTCCTGCAAGATTAGTACTAATATCTACCCAAGTTTGCCCACCGTCATAAGAACGTTTTAATCCAGTTGCCCCAACATGTGATCCTTGATAAGCAAACATGGTATCAGGATGATTCTGGTCAATAGCCAAAACTGATACACCGGGTTTAAGCCAATCTTCATCTTGATGAGCCCAATTATCCCCTCCGTCTATTGTTTTCCATAAGCCACTAGTTGGGGAGCCTACCCAAGCAATATTAGAATCAAGTGGATTAAAAGTAATATGTTGGGCTCTTCCAATGCCACCACCTTTGGCATCAAATGCTGGTGTTTTAGTAGGTCCTAATAAAGTCCAATTAGCTGTAGAACTACCTGAATTTAAACTAGTCGTTTTTTTGTCATAGGCATCCATCAATTGGAGTTGTTTTTCACGATCATAATCTTCTAGATAATAATTAGGAACCGTTTCCTCCGCCTTATCTTCTTTCTCAATCCAGTCTTCTAAATCTGGATACAGGAATGTTAAGTATTTTTTGTAATTAGGGATCTCTTTCTTCTTTTTACCTCTAGTCTGAGCTTCGAAGGCCTCTTTTATTTCTTTCTTCGAACAAGTAACATCTGCCAATAATTCTCGCCAATCAACTAATAAAGCTTGGTTAATCGGCAAGCTATCTTGAGATAGATCTTCGATATCAGGATGTTCTTCCGAATTACCAGTAAATGCATTATTTTGTGCGATTATAGCAACTCCAATAATTAGGGTAAATAATAGGCTGAAAAAAAGTCTTAATTGTAGGTTGAGGTTTTTCATATTCTATACTTTAAAATTAGTTATATATAATTTTTCATATCCGATAAATGGCTACATTTTTTGAATCTATATAGCGATAGCCTTATCAGTTCCAAAACTTTTCTACCCTACACTTTTTTCTGAGTCACGGGCATCCCATCCGTAAGCAGTTCGGAAGTTGACTCTTCCTCATGCTATGCTGCGTGCTTAAAATGGGTTTCCTGCCCCTCGAACTCCCTTGTATAGCTATCAAAGTCTCGTTTTTTAAAAAGTGTACGGTAGAGAATCCAAAACTAAAAAAGCAACAATCAATTAATCTTTGGTATTTATTGAGAGAAGAGCTAATTAAAAAAAGAGTAGACTTAGTAACGACGAAATAATAAGAGATTAGCCCAAAGATAGGTAAGGTCATACCAGATGAATGCGCAAATCGTACCCGATGAATGCGCAAAATGCAAGTAATTATATTGTTTTTTAAAAGGGTTTAAAAATATTCGGAAGGAAGCTTACCAAATCGCTGCTTAAATAGCTTGGTAAAATTATCAGCATCTTTGATACCTAGTTGGTAAATAATAGCTTTTACGCTCTTATATTTATTATTTTCTAATAAGCGCCGGGCTTCGACATATTGAATTTCTTGAATATATTTACTAGGAGTGAGCCCTGTAAGTCTTTTAAGTTTTAATTCTAAAGAGCGTTTACTCAATACCATTTGTTGAGCTAAATAAAGGACAGTAAATTTGAAATTTGTCAATTCTTTCATTATGGTTTGCTCTAATTTTATTAACCATTCCAAATCTTCTTTGCTAATGGTTTCACTAGAGTACAAAGGAAGGTTTTTAGATAAAGATAGGTAACTGAAACTGATTTTTTGTTTTTCTTCTACCATTTTTTGTTGGGTAAAAAAAGTTTTTCTTGCTCGGCTATTTCTTAGCAAATTATCAATTCTTGCTAAGAGTTCTTCTTGTTCAAAGGGTTTCGTTAAATAATCATCTATCCCAATTCGAAGGGCTTGTAATTTGTCTTCTAAACCAGTCAATGCGGTTAACATGATAATCGGAATCCCTGATAATGAGTTATTTCCTTTCAGCTTTCCAAGTAATTCGAAGCCATCCATCTCAGGCATCATGATATCAGAAATGATTAAAGCGGGCAAATCATTTGGTTTGTTTTTTAATAAATCCCAAGCCACTTTCCCATTTTCTGCTTTAACTAATTGGTATTTTTTTCCTATACAATAGTCCGTGCAGTTTTAAGGGTTTTTTATCCTTAAAACGCGATTGTTGAGAAATATTTGATTAGCCAATTTTAGTAAAACTGGCTAATCAAGCGGATTTTTTATAAAGAACCTGCCCTAGATTA
>Ga0208544_10000063_pt1 | contig 75786 bp, 54 predicted proteins | sample DEB08_DNA_9_FD_184526 | JGI IMG/M metagenome (GOLD analysis project Ga0208544, IMG submission 184526) | Aqueous microbial communities from the Delaware River and Bay under freshwater to marine salinity gradient to study organic matter... | ecosystem: Environmental > Aquatic > Marine > Coastal ...
CGCGAAAGCCGCATCGCCTACCTCGGCTTCAGCTATAGCCTCCGCCAGGATAAGCGCAGCAGCCGCGACCGCGGTGATCGCCGCGAAGGCGGTGGTATGGACGATGGGGGGGGTGAGTTTTAGGGGCGGAGTTCCCACACGAAAAAAATAGGTTTAAATAAGGAAAGGGCAGTGCAACCGGGGTTGTGCTGCCCTTTTTGTTGGGGGGCTAAGCATGCTTTATCGGCGTTGTAAATTTAGGGTTGTAAATTTGGTGTTAAGGAGGTAGCCCACGCCCCTCCCCCATTTTACCCTTATACAATTTTACCCTACTTTGGAAGTTACTACAATAGCCATCCAAAAAAAGAACGATGAAGTCTAAAATCCTAATCCTTTGTTGCCTTCTCTGGGGAGGAGTCGGCTGTAAAGCCCCAATTAGCAGCGAGCGGGGCCAGCAACCAGCGCCGCCGCAACCAATTGTTACGCAAGACCTGGTCAACTTTTGGGCGGCCTACGATGCGGTGCGGCGCACCACCGATACGGTGCAGCAAAAAGCCGACTTGCAGGCCTTGTTCATAGACCGGGCATCGGTAGGGCAGCAGCGCATGATGGCAGCCCGGAATTATTCGGTGGATGACTACCTGACCTCTATTAGGACTTTCCCCCAATTCTGGAATTCGCTACGCCCGCGTACCGAAAGCCTGGCAACCTGCAACAAAGTCTTACGCACGGGGGTAGACCAGTTGAGGGCCGTCTACCCCAGCCTGGAGACCGCTACCATTTACTATACCGTCGGCACGCACCGCTCGCCAGGTACGGGAGTAGACAGCCTGGTGCTCATCGGGACGGAATTTGCCCTGGCCGACGACCAGACGGTTGCCGTCGAACTACCCGAACACCTGCAGAATTATTACAAAATCAATCCCTCGGAACACCTGTCCTTTCTGGTTGTACACGAGTATGTGCATACCCAACAGCAGGAGATGGTCTACAACCTGCTGTCGCTGACGCTTTACGAAGGTATTGCGGATTTTGTAGCGGCGATAGCTACCGGGGATCAGTCGCCCTTTGCGGCGTATTCGTATGGCCCTGCCCACGAAGAAGAGATCAAGCAGCGGTTTGAACAGGACTTGTTTCGCCCAAATCTGATTTACGACTGGCTGTGGAATGCTCCTGACAACGAATTCAATACCAGTGATTTGGGCTACTACGTGGGCTACCGGATTGCAGCCAGCTACTACACACAGGCCGCCGATAAGCAAGCCGCCATCCGGACGCTCATTCAATTGGACTTCCAGGATCAGCCCGCAGTGGAACGAATAGTTGACGGTACGGGCTATTTGAGCCAACCCCTGGAAGCGTTGTACCAGGCCTACGAAGCGAGCAGGCCTACCGTCATCGGCCTGAAACCCTTTGCGAATGGGAACCAGGCCGTTGATCCGACGGTCGACCAACTGACGGTGGTCTTTTCGGAACCCATGGATGAAGCCAGCCGGAATTTCGATTTCGGCCCCCTGGGAGAAGACGCGGTGGTACGTTTCCAAAGGCTGGTGGGCTATACCGAAGATAGCCGATCGTTAACTTTTGACATTGCACCCCTGCTGCCAAATAAACAATATCAGTTGACCATCGGCAGTGGATTCCGCAACCAGGCGGGCGTGCCATTAAAGCCTTATCTTATTGACTTTAAAACGAAAAAAGAAAATACCCCCTGAAAAAACAGCCCAACAAAACCTGGTGGCTCCGCCAGGCGTGGAGGGTTAGCTCCGCTTTGGCGGGGATAATTTTACGGGCATAAAAGAGCAGCGCTGCGTAATAAATGGGATTTTTCCATTAATATAGCTTCTTCTATCTACCTACCTACCCCCACCCACTTATGACCATAACCGGGCACATCATCGACATTTTCCGCCAAACCAGCTACCCCGGCACGATCGAGGTAGCTGCTGGCAAGATTATTGGCATCCAGCCTACCGACGAACCGGTAACTCCCCAGTACCTGCTACCCGGCTTCATCGACGCCCACGTACACATTGAAAGCTCGCTGCTGGTGCCTACCGAATTTGCCCGCCTGGCGGTGGTGCACGGGACGGTAGCCACGGTGTCCGACCCCCACGAGATTGGCAATGTGCTCGGGGTAGCGGGGGTAGAGTTTATGATCGAAAACGGCCGCCGCAGCCCCTTTAAGTTCTACTTCGGCGCGCCTTCCTGCGTGCCGGCTACCACTTTCGAGACCGCCGGCGCGCGCATCTCGCCCAGCGATGTCGACTATTTGCTGGCCAAGCCCGAGGTGAAGTACCTGGCGGAAATGATGAACTGGCCCGGCGTGTTGCACAACGATCCCGAGGTATTCGAGAAGATCGCCCTGGCCCGCCAGTACGGCAAACCCGTAGATGGCCACGCGCCGGGGCTCATGGGCGAGGATGCGGCCCGCTACATCGCCGCCGGCATCAGCACCGACCACGAATGCTTCACGCGCGCCGAAGCGCTCGGAAAGCTGGAGCGCGGCATGAAAATCATCATCCGGGAAGGCAGCGCCGCCAAGAATTTTGCCGCCCTGGCGGATCTGATTCCCGACCACCACGCGGCTATGCTGTTCTGTTCCGACGACAAGCATCCGGACAGCCTGGTCGCCGGGCACATCAACAGCCTGGTCAAAAGAGCGCTGGCCATGGGCATCGACCTGTTTCAGGTCTTGCGGGTAGCCTGTGTCAATCCGGTGCTGCACTACGGCCTCGACGTCGGCCTGCTGCGGGTAGGCGACCCGGCAGATTTTATTGCCATCGACAACCTCCAGGATTTCAACGTCCTGCAAACTTACATTGCGGGCGAACTGGTGGCCGAAAACGGGGTCTCCAGACTGCCTTCCCTGAACAGTACCCACCCCAACAATTTCGTGGCCACGACCGTCGCTCCGGAGCAGTTTGCCGTGCCGCATACCACGGCCAAAATTCCCGTCATCGAGGTCATTGATGGCGAACTGATCACCCACCGACTGGATGTGCCGCCACTGGTCAGCGAGGGATGGAATGTCTCCGACACCGAGCGCGATATCCTGAAAATTACCGTCGTCAACCGCTACCAGGCCGCCCCGCCGGCGGTAGCTTTCATCAAGAATTTCGGTTTGCGCGAAGGCGCCATCGCTTCGTCGGTCGGGCACGACTCGCACAACATCATTGCCGTGGGCGTAGACGATGCCTCGCTGGCCGCAGCCGTCAACCTGATCATGGCCAACTGCGGCGGCCTGGCGGCGGTCAGCAAAGGAGAAAACCAGGTGATTCCCCTGCCCATCGCCGGCCTCATGACCGACGGCGACGGCTACGCCATTGCCGCGGCCTACATCGCCATCGACCAGCTGGTCAAGCAAATGGGCTCGCGGTTGCTTTCGCCCTTCATGTCGCTGTCTTTTATGGCCCTGCTGGTGATTCCCGCCATTAAGCTGAGCGACCTGGGGCTGTTTGACGGACACAAATTTGAATTCATTGAATAAGACACCAATTCTGTAATACCTTTGCCAACGGTACGGTGTACCAGGCAATTCAACCGCAACAAGATGATGAAGGATAAGTCCGACGCCCCCAATACGCAACCCAATAACCCCTTGCACGGGGTCAAGTTGGCCGATATACTCGACCGGCTCGTTGATGCCTACGGGTGGGAGCACCTGGGAGCCATGATCAACATCCGCTGTTTCACCCACGATCCCTCCATCAAATCTAGTTTGACGTTCCTCCGCAAGACCCCCTGGGCGCGGGAGGAGGTGGAACAGGTGTATTTGCGGTTGTTGCGGCGCAAGTAGCTGCTTGCTGCGTCTTCAGCGCGGGCTGCGCGCTGCGCAGGCAGCCTCGTGAAGGAGCAGAGCCTGCCCGTACCGCTGCTTGCTGCGCAAGCGGTCTCCTGGAGGAGCAGGCCCGCCCGCTTAGACGCGCGTGATCCCCTGATCGCATGGGCTGTATTCATTTGGGTGCTCGCAGCAAATCCTGGAAAACGAATACGCCTGACGCTTGCCTGCTCCCGCTTTTACACTTTTACACGCGCCTGCCACGTCTTTAGCGTTGCCTGCCACGTCTTTAGCGTTGCCTGCCACGTCTTTAGCGTGGGTCTAAAACTTCCGACCTCCCACTGCCGATTTCCGATTTTGAGTCACCTTTACACGGTCTAAAACTTCCGACCTCCGATTTCCTACCTCCGATTTCGAGTCACTTCCGACTTCGAGCGCCTTTCCTCCTCCGGCACGCCCGGGCGTGCCACCTCCTCCAAAAGAGGACTTTTGACCGTCCGTATTCCGACTTTCTGTTTACACGTTTCCACCTTTACACGGTCTAAAACTTCCGACTTCCCACCTCCGACCTCCGATTTCGAGTCACTTCCCACCTCCGATTTCGAGTCACTTCCCACTTCTGCCGCCTTTACACCTACCCAACCTTTACACGTTTACCCGTGGCCCATAATACTTCCGCCGCAACCAAAAGGCAACATTCACCAGGATAATCAGGGCTGGCACCTCCACCAGCGGGCCGATGACGCCGGCAAAGGCCTGCCCGGAGTTGAGTCCGAAAACGGCGATGGCCACCGCAATGGCCAGTTCAAAATTGTTGCCCGCAGCGGTGAAAGCAATCGCGGCGTTGCGGGGATAGTCGGCGCCCAGGGCCTTACCGATGAAGAAGCTGATGAGAAAGATGAGTCCGAAGTAGATCACCAGGGGCAGGGCAATGCGCAGGACATCCAGCGGGATTTGGACGATCAGCTCGCCCTTGAGGCTGAACATGACCACGATGGTGAACAGGAGGGCGATGAGTGTCAGGGGCGAGATGCGGGGAATGAATTTTTCCTGGTACCAGCTTTCCCCTTTGGCTTTTACCAGCAGGGTACGCGTCAGGAAACCCGCCAGGAAGGGCAGCCCCAGGTAGATGGCCACACTTTTCGCCACGGTGCCGATGGAGATGTCGACGAGGGCGCCGGGAAACCCAAAATAGGGCGGCAAAACGGTGATGAACAGCCAGGCGTAGAAGCTGTAGAAGAACACCTGGAAGATGCTGTTCAGGGCCACCAGCCCGGCGCCGTACTCGCGGTCGCCTTCGGCCAGGTCATTCCAGACGATGACCATGGCGATGCAGCGCGCCAGGCCGATCAGGATCAGGCCCGTCATGTATTCCGGGTAGTCGCGCAGGAAGACGATGGCCAACAGAAACATGAGTACCGGCCCCACGATCCAGTTGAGCGCCAGCGACAAACCCAGTATTTTGACGTTGCGAAACACCCGTGGCAACAACTGGTAGTTCACTTTGGCCAGCGGTGGATACATCATGAGGATGAGCCCGATGGCAATGGGGATATTGGTGGTGCCCGTGGTGAAACGGTTGACCAGGTCGGCCGTTTGCGGTACGAAATAACCCAGCCCGACCCCCACGGCCATGGCCAGGAAGATCCAGAGGGTGAGGTAGCGATCGAGGAAAGACAGCTGCCGGGGCGCGCGGGTAGGGGTTGTTTTATTCATGATCGTTGACGTGGTCTGGGTGATGGTGAATTACTAAGTGAAAAGCATACAACAGTTCCCGTCCGATTTGGGCAACCCGCTCGTCGTAGCGGTCCGCTTCCGCAGGGGTATCGTCGGCTACCTTGGGATCTTCGTAGGTGAGCGCCAGGCGCCAGGCCGCCCCCGGCACGAGGGGGCAACTTTCGTCGGCTTCGGCACAGGTCATAATGGCGGCAAAACCTGTTTGGGGATTACGGCCGTCGCCGATGGTCTTGGAAAAGCATACCAGCGGTGGCAGGTCGGACCCGGCCTGCACCTGGTAGTGCGGATTGTCGCCACCGGGGTGGGTGATGCGGAATCCCACCCGCTCCAACGCCGCCACAGCCCGTGGGTTGAAGGCCGTGGCTTCCGTACCTCCGGAGTAGGTCGTGAGGTTGGGGATAGCAAAATATGCAGCCGCCGTAGCAGCCCACACCTGGGCGATCTGGCTGCGGCGGGAGTTGTGGGTGCAGATAAAATGCAGTGCCAGGGGTGCCTCGCGGGCAGTTTGCTGCCGAAGGTAGGCGGCTAACTGCTGCAACAATTGTTGCCGCGCCGGCGGAATGAGGGGGGCTTCGGCCAGCAGCTGTACCACGTGGGCTTGCAGTTCCGGAAATAGAGGAATGGACATAATGGGTTGGCTCTTTTGTTTCGTTTATGGTTGGCTAGCAATCAATGGGTTATACAAACAGACTCGTGCTACAGGAAGCTGTTTTAGCAAAACGAGCTCATCTTATGCGGAGCAAAGCTGATCAACACCCGCAGTCCTGTTCGGCTACGTAGGTGTCGAAAAGGCCATTGAAAAGCTGCTGCACCTCCCGCCAACGCGCGGAATTGATGCAGTAGTTTACGCTGGTTCCAGAAATGGTTCCCTGTAGCAACCCAACGGCTTTGAGCGCTTGCAGGTGCCGCGATATGGTGGGCTGGGCCAGGGGGATTTCGGCGACCAACTCCCCACCAATACAGGCATTGACCTTCAACAGGTGTTGCAGGATGGCGATCCGCGCCGGATGCCCCAGGGCCTTGGCCAACGCGGCCAGTTCGTTCTGGTGGGTGGTAAAATTTTCGGTCTTGGTGACGCCCATGCTTTATTTGTTTATTGCAATATTACGATATAATTTGGTGCCTGTGTGAAAATATTCAAAAAAAAGCATGCCACGCCTTCATCTTGACAATACCCTTACGCAGCTGCCCCAACCAGCAACCCGGCCTGCAGTTCATGCGGGGAGCGAATGGACTGCTTTTTAGCCCCCAGCGTACGCTTTCCTCACTTTGGACATCCCTCCGACAAGAAAAACAGCTTTAACGCATTACCTTTAGTACTTTTGGCAAGAATACTAAAATCTACCTTATGCTGCGACTACTACTCCTGTTCACCCTCTTTGTTTCCGGTATCACCCTCCACGCCCAGGATACCATCCGGGTGCAAACCCTCACCTGGGCCGACCAGGCGCGGTCGGGCTACTTCCAGTTCCCCGCCGTGCCGGGACAGACCTACGAAAAAATCCTCATGCGCTACAACATGCGCTGCCACAACGCCGCCGTGGGTAGCGGCAATGTAGGTTGCCGGGAGTGGGACTACAGCTGCAATACCTTCCTCACCGACCCTACGCAGTTGGATTCTACCCTCAGCAAGCACCCCTCGCACCGCATCAGCGGATTCACGGGTACCGCTTTCCCCTACACCGACCAGCCGTACTACAACTATACCCAGTACGCACAAACGGCGACCACCTTTGCCGATACCAGCAGCTGGAGCGTAGCCGAGGTAGGTACGGGCGCTATTCCGCTGACCCTGGGGGCGCAGGCAGGCCGCTCGCGCGAGCAATACCTCTACCCGGCGGCCGACCTCCTGGCAGCAGGCCTGACGGCGGGGCCCATCAGCGCCTTGCAGCTCAACGTACTGGTTGCCGGCGGCACGGTCCCCTTCCTGAAACTGGCCTTGCAGCAGGTGAACCTCCCGGTTTTGGATCCGCTCGCACCCGTCACCGACGGCTTCACCGAAGTTTATTTTCGCACCACTACTTTCGCGGCAACAGGCTGGACCAGCCTTCCCTTTCGGGCGCCTTTTACCTGGGACGGCACCAGCAGCCTCCTGCTCGACGTGAGCCAAACCGGAAGCCCGGCGGCACCTCTGGTAGAGTTTGCGGGTACCCAGACGCCGGCCTTATCCGGTGCCGCTCCCGCCAGTGCCAACCGCCATTACCTCGGCTTGCAGGGCACCGGCAACCTGGCTATTCCTGCCGCAGCGCTGGGTATGAACCAGGCCGTGACCATCGCCTTTTGGGCCTACGGCCTTCCGGCAGCGCTGCCCACTACGACCTCGGTGATGGAAGCCCGCGACGGCGCCAATCGCCGCCAGATCAACATTCACCTGCCCTGGTCTGACGGCGTCATCTACTGGGATTGTGGCAACGACGGCTCCGGCTACGACCGCATCTCCAAAGCCGCCAGCCCCAACGACTTCGAAGGAAAGTGGACCCACTGGGCGTTCACCAAGGATGCCACTACCGGCCGCATGGAAATTTACCTCAACGGCGAGTTGTGGCACAGCGAAACCGGTAAAAACCGCGCCATCGCAGCCACCCGCATGCTGGTTGGCTCCGATGCCGATGGCAACTGGCCCTGGCCCGGCAACCTCGACCACCTGAGCCTCTGGCAAACCGCCCTGACGGCTGCCGAAATCCAGCAGCTCATGTACCAGCGCGAGGTGCCCACCAACCACCCCGCCTACGCGGCCCTCCTCGCCGACTACCCCCTCAACGAGGGCACCGGCCTGCTGGCTACCGACGCAGCTCACGGCTTCGACGCCGAACTCTTTGGTCCCAACTGGCAGACCTACCGCGGCGAAGACCTGCGCGACGACTGGTTCGCCATCCCCTACCGCTACTCGGCGCGTTGGGAGCAGGGTGTCCATAGCATCGTGAATACGACCGAGCTGGCGCTGGATTCCACCCTCGTCAATCCCAGCTCCGTCAACGCCTACGCGGTAGACGCCAGCAACAACCTGGTGCTGGCCAACACCTACCAAACCTACCCCGCCACGGCCAGCTACCTGTACAACGAAGCAGGCACCGTGCTCGAAACCTACCCCCTCGCAGCCCAGGGCACGATCAATATTGTCGACCTGACCTACCACCGCAAACGACCCGCCAAATTTGAGTTGCTCTCCCTGGTTACGCCCTACGGCAATGGCCTCGACCTCGGACAGGCGGGCAAGACCTTCACCTTCGACGTGACGGACTTCGCGCCCATACTCACCGGCGAACGCTTCCTCTCGATGGAACTCGGCGGCGAAAACCAGGAACAGATGGACATCTCCTTCCTCTTCATCACCGGCACACCCACCCGCGACGTGCTGGCGGTAGAAAACGTCTGGCCGTTTGCCCGCGGTGGATACGATGCTATCCAGGCCAATACCGTCTTCGAACCCCGCACCCTGCGCCTGCGCCCCGATGCCGACGCCGTCAAGCTGCGCAGCAGCATCACCGGGCACGGCCAAAACGGTGAATTCGTGCCTCGCCAACACTACCTCAACCTCAATGGCGGCAGCCAGGATTATACGTTCAACGTCTGGAAAGCCTGTGCCGAAAACCCCATCTACCCCCAGGGCGGTACCTGGATTTTTGACCGCGCGGGCTGGTGCCCGGGCATGGCCACCGACCTGCACGAGTTTTTCCTGCCCAGCAACCTCGGCAACAGCCTGGAAATCGACTACGGCGTGAATGGCGCCTCCCTCACCGAGGCCAACTACCTGGTGTCGACCCAGCTGGTGAGCTACGGCCCGCCGAATTTCACCCTCGATGCAGCCCTCGTCGACATCATCCGCCCCAGCAAGCGCGTAGAGCACGAACGTTTCAACCCCGCCTGCAACCAACCCCTGGTGGTGGTAAAAAACAACGGCCTGACGCCGCTCACCGCACTGGATATCCACTACGGCGTGGCCGGTGGCAGCTCTGCCGTCTACGCCTGGACCGGCAACCTGGCACTGGGCGAAACCGCCACCGTGGCCCTGCCGGTAGACGACTACCTGTTTTGGCAAAGCAACGCCGCCGAGCCGGAATTTGTCGTCACCCTGGCCGCACCGAACGCGGAGGCCGACGAATACCAGCCCAACAATACGATGCGAAGCCCCTTTACGCCGGCGATCGTCTTCGATTTCGACAACCTGCTCCTCCAGGTACGCACCAACAACCGCCCCGCGGAAAACCGCTACACCATCAAGGACGCGGCCGGAGCGGTGGTGCTGGCCCGCACCAATATGGCGGCGGCTACGACCTACCGCGACGACATCGTCCTGCCCCCCGGGTGCTACAGCCTCGAATTTGAAGACGATGGCGGCGACGGACTCGACTTCTGGTACTGGGCTGCCGTGGGCCAAAACGTAGGCACGGGCACCCTCTCCTTCCGGCGGCAGTTCAACCAAACCGTGGTACTGGGTGTCCGTACCCTCAACCCCGACTTTGGCGGCAACCTGCACTACGATTTCATCATCCCCCAGGCGGTGGCCACCGAAGAGGTACTGACCGAGCCCCGCCGGTTCAGCGTCTACCCCAACCCGGCAGCTACCCAAACGACCATCGAGCTGACGGGCTTCACGGGCGAAACCGCCAACTGGGAAATACGGGATATGACGGGCCGCACGGTGCAGCAAGGCCGTACCGCGGCACTCAGCCAACTGCACACCGAGCAGCTGGACGTCAGCAGCCTGCCCGCCGGCATGTACCTGGTGCAGGTATTGCTGGGGCAAAAGGTGTACACGCAGGAAATTGTGGTGCTGCCAAAGTAAACTGATTATTTTGTTCCATGTCTTGTTCTGCTGGGTCAGATTGGTTAACCCCGATATGATGCCAGCAGAACAAGTCTAATACCCTGCCCATGCCCGCCCGTTACCTCCTCCTCGGCCTCCTACTCCTCGGCGGCCTCACCACCACCACTAAGGGGCAATCCCTGAAGGTCATGACCTATAATATTCGCCTGGATTTTGCCGGCGACGGCGAAGATGCCTGGCTCCACCGCCGGGACAAACTGGTGGCCCAGATTCAGTTTTACGCACCGGCCATCATGGGCATCCAGGAAGCCCTGCCCCACCAGGTCACCGAACTAGCGGCAGGCCTGCCGGGGTACGCCTATGTTGGCCAGGCCCGGGACGGGGAAGGGAAGGGCGAATCGTCCAATATTTTTTACGACCAGGAGCGTTTGACTATCCTTGAAAACCACACCTTCTGGCTGTCCGCAACACCCGACACCGTCTCCCGCGGCTGGGACGCAGCCTGCAACCGGGTGTGTACCTACGCCCGCTTCCACGACCAGGGCAGCTCCCGGCAATTCTGGGTGTTCAATACCCACCTGGATCACGTCGGACAGGAAGCCCGCGCCCGCAGTGTGGCCCTGATCCGGGCTAAAATTAAAGAAGTGAATACGGGCGACGACCCCGTCATTTTTATGGGCGACCTCAATGCCGAGCCCGCCAGCGAACTGATCGCCGAAGTCCGCAAAGACCTCGTGGATACCCGCGAACGGTCGGTAGCGCCGCCCTTCGGGCCCGTGGGCACCTTCAACGGCTTCCAGTTTTGTGAACCCGTCACGCGGCGGATCGACTACATTTTCATCTCCCCGACAGCAAGCTGGGTCGTCAAGAGATACGCGGTCCTCAGCGACTCCGACAACCTGCACTACCCTTCCGATCACCTCCCCGTTTTGGTGGAATTAAGTACGGTGACCCATTAAAAGAAGCCTTTAAACAGGTTAAATTAGCTGTTCCGCAGCTTGCTGCCCACGCGCAGCGCCCGCCAGAAGGCGATACCAAAAAATAGGGCTACGCCCATTCCGATCCGACTGAGGGTCGGCTCCCCTTGCCGCCACAGCAGGTAGGCAAAAAAACTGGCGGCACAAAACAGGATAGCGAAACTCAGCTGCCGCAGGCCGTGGTACACCAGTTGGCCGCTTTGGCGGGTATCCACCGAGGCGATGTCCAGCTGGCCCTGCCGGGCGAGGGTCAGGAAAGTTTTCAGTTCTCCCGGCAGCTGGATCAACTCGGTGGCCGTATCGCGCAGCAGGTGGCGGGCCAGCGTGAAGAGATCATCCCGGCTGTTGAACACAAATTCCTCCAGGTAGGGCTTCACCACGTCCAGGGGGTTCAGCTTGGGGGCCAGGGTACTGCTGATGCCCAGCAGCAAAGTTGCCATGCGGTTCAACAGCACGTATTCCTTGGGCACTTGCACGGTGGCCGTGATGCCGCTGAAGCCGATATTTTTGAGTAAAGAAAAAAGGCTGTTGTTGAACGGATCCACTTCGATCTCCCGGAAGTTGAGCCCCTCCAGTTTGATTTCGTCGCGCAGGAAATTGCGCATCGCTTCGATAATCTGCTGGGCTACGCGTTCGGCTTCCCGGCCAGGCGCCACGAAGCCCATTTTGCGGGACGCTTCCACCATGGTAGCCACGTCGTTTTTGATGGCGGCTTCGATGAGTTGCGACAAGCTCGCGCGCATGGCCACGGGCAGGCGGGCTACCGCCCCGAAGTCGAGCAGAACCAGGGTGCCATCTTCCTGCACCAGGATATTGCCGGGGTGCGGATCGGCGTGGTAGAAGCCGTCTTTCAGCACCATCTGGCAGTAGATGCGCAACAGGCGCACGGCGAGTGCTTCCTGGTCGATGCCCCAGGCTGCCAGTTGCTGGGTCTTGTTGATCTTCACCCCACTGAACCAGGTGGTGGTCAGTACCCGTTGGGTGCAAAACCGGGAATGGATAGCGGGAATCACAAACTGGGGTTCGTCGGCAAAGGTGGCCGCTATGGTCTGCATGGCGTGGGCTTCGGCCACGAAATCCAGCTCCTCCTCGATCATCTGCCGCACCTGGGTGTAGACGTGGTCCATGCCCTTGATGTCGAACCACCACGAGATCATCTGCTGCAGCCGGTTGATGATGCGCAGGTCGACCTCGGCTACCGTCTCGATGTTGGCGTGTTGAATCTTCACCACCACTTCGGTGCCGTCGTGCAACCGCGCCCGGTGGGCCTGCCCGATGGAGGCGGCGGCCAGAGGTACCGCCGAGAAATCGGCAAAGAGGGTGGCCGATCCTTCGCCGAATTCGGCCACGATACGCTGCTCCACTTCGGCCAGGGGGCGGGCGGGTACCTGATCCTGCAAGCTATCCAGCGGTTCCTGATAGGCTTCCGGCAGGAAGTTGGTGAGGATCGACAACAATTGCCCGACCTTGATGAACAGCCCCTGCAGCTCCAGCACGGCGGTTTTCACGCGTTCGGCGTTGCGCACGTGCAGGGCGCCAATCCGGCGTTCGTAGTACCGCTGCCCCAGTATTTTCTTGCGCCAGTAAAGCCCCAGGTAGCTGAACGCCACCACCAGGGCCGTCCAGTAGGCCTTGCGGATGCGGCGCCCCGGAGAGCTCAGTAGTTTATTCGCCATGGTTGGTTGCGGGATTTTTAGCAGGGGCAAAGGTAAGCATTATTGTGGCGGCTCACCTAGGGTGGAGAGGAGGCCGCGTGTAAATGGGAAAAAGTGGGGCAAGTGTAAAAGTGGGGTAAGTGAAAAAGTTGAGGAGGCGGAAGTGGTAGACCTCCGAGGTTGAAACCATTCATCGGAGCGCAGAAAGTGAAGGTATTGCTTCGCGGGGTGGGCAAACCTCGGAGGACGTTTACCCTTTGAGTGAAAAAACCAAGTGATTAAGACCCTGTATATACAAAGAATTCAAACAATGTTGGCTGTATCTCTACCGTACAGGCGCAACATTTTGGTTTGCACCCTTCTGAAGGTGCTTTACAAAGCTGAAAAAAAGAGGTCAAATTAGTATTTTAACACATTTGACCTCTAAAGTCTTACTTAAACAGCCTTTTTAGTTACACCGGTCGGAGAAGAAAAGGATTAGAAATTGACTTACGACCAAACAAACGAAGTAACTCAACTTCATCTGTTTCATCAATATGGCGTATCCTAATTTCCTCTTGTACTTTTGGTTGTTTTGGACTTGGTATCCGATGAAGGAAGAAAGGGTATAATTCCTCGCTTCGATAAACCTTCTCTACATTAGGAAAATCGGGCAACGGCTTTATTTGCTTTTGCTGCTTAAATTCTTCGGTATACTCAAACACCCACTTCCCACTATCCAATCGCAGGATACCAACAAGAAGTTGCTTATAACTCAAATTGAATACTATAACTTTTCCTTTCGGAGTGATCAACTCCTCTTGGCCTTCCGTCTTCCATCGATTAAGCCAATTTAACATATTGATAAATTTTGGTTTTGTACAGCCTCGGTAAGTAGTTGGAATCTTCTTTTCAAACATTCCTTTACTAACAACAACCGTTTTTCAGTGTAAAATGTTGTGAATTTTTTATCAAGAACATCTATAACGTTCTGTAAATATATGGGATTTAAGTACTCAGTGCAAATATTTCGATATTCTGGGAAAGTTTGACAAATATTACATATCAATTGAAAATGATTGATTTCCTCTAGGCCATCCCAACCAATTTTTGGGCGCGACAGATTAATATACTTATCTAAGTAAACCCTATTGATTTCAATTCCAGCTTTTTTTTTGATAAAGTACTTACTTTCTAAGGTTTTTTCATTAGTGTTCCAAAATAATCCTCTGGCAGAATCATAAATTGGAGAAAACCTAGGCGGTGTACTACCTTCAATATGTGTAATGACTCCCCAATTATAAAAATGTCTATCATTATTCCCTGTAATTGCATCTAATAGCAGCATCTTCACAAGACTCTCCATTATTTGCGGACTCTCTAAAGGAAACAAAAATGCTATAGCATTTTTAGTAACTTGAAAAGTCAAAAGTGATCGGGCCCAATTTTGTCTCTCTATTTCTTCAACAAAATGTATGTCGGTTTCATTTAGATACGCCGAATATATCTGCGCTCCGTGCATCAAATTTTCCTCAGGTTTTAGGAAATACTCACTAAGAAATCGAAGCTGTCCATGCCCAATCCGTAACATAGAATTAGCCATTTCTAAGCCAAGTTCTTCTCCAATTTGATTCAAAAGATATTCAGAAATACCCTCTAGTGGATACCATTTATGGCCAACTTTTGCAATGTATTTACGACAAACTTTTTTACGAGTCCTTTTGTTCCTCTCGTATTCCCATATTTTAATAAAGTCCTTCGGAGCATCTCCCCCTACTACATTTGTTAATACTTGATAATGACGTTTACGCAAACACTTAACACATCCATGTATCTTATTTAAAGCAATTCCTCCGCTATAATTTTTGATTATATCGTTTCTGTTTTGATCAGACTCTTCATCCTCAACTAAAGTCCAATTCATTGATTTATCATATCCATATACTTTACGACTATACCATTTTAATATGGTAAGTTTTTCATCCTTTCTAGTCATTTTTCGTGGCAAAAGGCAGCGCCAAAAGCCAGGCCTGTGTTCAGCATAAGGTGTAGACCTCCAAGGTTGAAACCATTCATCGGAGAGCAGAAAGTGAAGGTATGGCTTCGCAGGGTGGGTAAACCTCGGAGGACAGTGCCCTTAGAGTGAAAAACTACCGCGCCCAGCGCCAACTCCCGCCGCGAGTCGCTGCTGCATGGCGTCGCCCACGCTGAAGACGTGGCAGGTGCGAGACCCCCTGGTTTATATAAATTATCAGCGGTTGTGGTCGCGAGCTACCAACCCAAAGCTACAGCACAGCTATACCACTATACCCCAGCTCCTCACATCCACTCTTCCTCATTCGCGGGCAGGCTGGCGGGGCCGCTCCCGTCGTCGTCGGTATTGGTGAAGTCCCAGTTGTAGGTATCCAGGCTGCTGATCGACAGGCGCAGCAGGTCGATGCAGTTTTGGATGTCGCCCTGGTGAGCCATTTCGATGGTCTGGTGAATGTGGCGCAGCGGAATGGAGATAGCGCCGGCAATGGCGCCTTTTTTACCGTAGCGCTGGAGGCCGGCCGTATCGGTACCGCCGGCGGGCAGCAGCTCCGACTGCCAGGGGATGTGGTTTTCGGTGGCCAATTTTTTCAGGTAGTTGACCATCCGAAAATCGCTGATCACGGTGCCGTCCATGATTTTAATGGCGGCTCCTTTGCCGAGTTTGGTCACCATCTCGTGGCCCTGGGCGCCCGGCACGTCGAAGGCGATGGTCACGTCGAGGCCAAAACCGAAGTCGGGATCAATGAGGTGAGCCGCCGAGATGGCGCCCCGCAAGCCCACTTCTTCCTGCACGGTAAAGACGGCGTAGAGGTCGTAGGGAAGCTGCTCCTGCTGCAAAAGCCGCAAGGTTTCCAGCAGGATAAAGACGGACACGCGGTTGTCGATGGATTTGCTGTTCACGCAGTCGCCCAATTCGATCAGGGCGCGCTCGCGGGTCACGGGGTCTCCTACCCGCACGATCTTCCGGACGTCTTCCTTGCTCATCCCCAGGTCGATAAAATAATCGTTCAGGGGTACTTGTTTGGTGCGTTCTTCGGGCTTCATGAGGTGAATGGGCTTGGAACCCATCACCCCGATCACGTCGCGGCGGCCGTGTACGATGACCCGCTGCGAGGTCAGGGTCTTGGGGTCGAAGCCGCCCAGGGGCAGGAAGCGAAGGAACCCTTCGTCGTCGATGTGGTTGACGATAAAGCCGATCTCATCCATGTGGGCGGCCACCATTACGCGTTTGCGCTCTTTTCCGCGCCTGACGGCAATCACGTTGCCCATGTTGTCGATGGAAACCTCATCTACCAGCGGCGTTACTTCCCGCAGCACCAGTTCGCGAATACGCTGCTCAAACCCTGGTGCGCCGGGCGTCTCACATATGGCTTTCAAAAGTTGGATGTCGATCATGACCGCTATTTAATTTTTGCGAATGGAAGGCGAAGTTAAAATTAAAATTGGAATACATTCGTGTTTTGCGGTGCTTCCGTGCGTTCTATTTTGGTACTTTGTGCCGCAATTCCAAGCAAGACCAAATGGCATTACTGAAAAAATTAGCGGGAGAAACAGCTATCTACGGCCTCAGCAGCATTGTGGGCCGGGTCGTGAATTGGGTCATCCTTACTCCTTACCTGACCCGGGAATTCACCCTCGACGAGTACGGGATCGTCAATGACCTGTATTTCAACATCGCCTTGTTGCTCGTGTTTTTTACGTACCGGATGGAGACCGCGTTCTTCCGTTTTGCCAGTCGGGCCCAAAAGGAACAGCTGGCTGGTGGCGCGACAGCTGATACGGCCGACGCCGTTTTCACCACGGCTACCCTTTCCATTATCGCCTCCACGGTATTGCTGACGGCCTTGTTGTGGGTGCAGGCGCCCGCCATTGCCAACTACCTGCTCTATCCGGGGCGGGCGGATTACGTCCGTATTTTCACCCTCATCATTGCCTTCGACGCGCTGGCCGCTATTCCCTTTGCCCGCCTGCGCATGGACGGCCGGCCGCTGCGGTTTGCCTTCATCAAAATAGGGGCCATCGTGGCCAATATCCTGCTGGTTTTCTTCTTTCTGGAAGGCTGCCCCTGGCTCATCGACCACGGCCAGCAGTGGGCCACCCTCCTCTACCAGCCCGAGCGGCGGGTAGCGTACGTGTTCTGGACCAACCTCCTTGCCAGCGGCCTCACGCTGTTGTGGCTGGCTCCGCTGTACCGGCACCTGGCCTGGCGCTTCGTGGGCGAACTGTGGCAGCGCATGCTGCGCTACGCGCTCCCGCTGGTGGTGGCCGGGATGGCGGGCATTGTGAACTTGCTGATCGGGACGCCCATGCTGAAGTACCTGGGTGGCGGCACACCGGAAGAAAACCTGGCCCTGGGCGGCTTGTACGCCGCGGCCACCAAGCTGGCGGTGCTGATGAGCTTGTTTGTGCAGGCCTTCAATTACGCGGCCGAGCCTTTCTTCTTTCGCCACGCGGCGGAGTCGGATGACCGGGCGGTCTACGCCGATGTCGCCCGGGCTTTTGCCCTGGTGGGGAGCCTGGCCTTCCTGGGCATTATGCTTTACCTGGAGGTCATCCAGTATTTTTTGGGCCGCGACTTCCGGAAGGGTTTGGGCGTTTTGCCGATTGCCCTCATCGCCAATTTTTTCCTCGGGCTGTTCTACAACTTTGCCATCGGCTTCAAACTCACCGACCAGACCCGCTGGGGGGGCTACATTGCCCTGGGGGGGGCCGTCATCACCATTGTGGTCAACGTGGTTTTCATTCCTTCCCTGAGCTATTACGCACCCGCCTGGGCCACCCTGGCCTGCTTCCTGTTTATGACCACGGCGGCCTATTACTACAACCGCCGCCGCTGGCCCGTACCCTACGCCGTTGGCCGCATGGCCTACTACCTGGCGCTGGGGCTGGTGGCCTGGGGCAGCTCGCTGCTGCTGGCCGGCTACCTGCCCGACGGCCTGGTTTACCGGATCGCGGTCAATACTGTTTTACTGGCCGCTACGCTGTTGGTTCTTTTTAAAACCGAGGGGCCGTGGTTGAAGAGCGTGTTAAAGGGGTAGTGTCAAAAAAAAATCGCACCCGCCGCTGGTCAGAAGTGAACCATTCCGCACGAGATACGTATACTATGCAGTCAAGCATTTGATTAAGTTCTATAATTTTAGCAACTTGCGCCTTCTTTGTCAAAGCGCTAAAAAAGAACTTTCCCTGACTGCTGCTGGTAGCCCGGTCAGCGGTCCAAATTTAACCCTCAAAAAGACCCCATGGCAGAACATAGATCAGATGTAGAAGCGGTAGATGCCCTTGCACTGGCTTATCGCAATTTGAAAGCAGAAATTGGTAAAATTATCGTCGGGCAGGACGAAGTTGTCAGAGCGGTAATCATCTCCCTTTTCAGCAATGGTCACAGTTTGCTCGTAGGGGTACCCGGCCTGGCCAAAACCCTGCTGGTGAGCACCATCGCCGAAGTGCTGGACCTCGACTTCAAGCGCATTCAATTTACGCCCGACCTGATGCCAACCGACATCACGGGTTCCGAAATTCTCGGCGAAGACCGGCATTTCAAATTCAACCGCGGACCTTTGTTTGCCAATATCGTGCTGGCGGATGAGATCAACCGGACGCCCCCCAAAACGCAGGCTGCTCTGCTGGAAGCCATGCAGGAACGCTCGGTAACCGTCAGCGGCGTACGCCACGAACTGCCAGCTCCTTTCTTTGTGCTGGCTACCCAGAACCCCATCGAGCAGGAAGGTACCTACCCGCTGCCCGAAGCACAGTTGGACCGCTTCATGTTCAACATCCCCCTTACTTACCCCTCTTACGAGGAAGAAATAGCGGTCGTAAAAACCACTACCGGCCAGGAGCGCAAGCAACTCAAAAACATCTTGAGCGCAATAGAGATTATCCAATTCCAGCAATTGGTTCGCAAGATACCCATTGCCGACAATGTGCTCGAATACGCCGTCCAACTGGCTACCCGTACGCGCCCTGGCACCCCCCAGGCCACCAGCGAAGTGAATGAGTACATCAGCTGGGGAGCTGGCCCGCGGGCTTCGCAGTACCTCGTACTCGGCGCCAAGTGCCACGCCGCCATCAGCGGCAAGTACTCGCCCGATAAAGAAGATGTCCAGGCTATCGCCAACTACGTACTGCGGCACCGGATCGTGCGCAACTACAAGGCGGAAGCCGAAGGCATTTCTGAAGAAGATATCATCAGCCACCTGATGTAACAACGCAATTTTGCTCCTTCGCTGCTCCGGGGCTCGAAGGAACAAATGGCTGGCCAGGTAAAACAAATGCGTAGATGGGCACATCCTGTTTACGCATTTGTTCGTTTAGAATGCGCCAAAAAAAAGGGTTTCTTCATCTTAAAGGTAACGCCTCTTTTGTATCTTGTAACCAGGAGGAGTTTACTTAAAAAAAGCATACATGCAAACGGAAAATAAGGTGTCCAGCCAGAAGTTCAGCAACCGCTTGCCAGTTACCTGGCTGGTGGTTATCGTACTGGCGTTGAGTGGTTGTAATTCGGAGGGTTTACAGAAAAGCATGGAGGCCGAACGCAACGCCTTCGGCAAGATCAACCAGGTGAATGTCCTCTGCGACCAGGCTCTCTGGGACGGCCCGCTGGGCGATTCCCTCCGCTACTACTACGGAGCAGCCTACCCGATCCTGCCCCAGCCCGAACCCATCTTTGACCTGCGCCACCTGACCCTCGAACAACTGCGTCAGGATCCCCTACGCAAGGAACTCCGCACCTACCTGATCGTAGGCGATCTGGCTGACGAACAGTCCGAAACTTCTGCCCTGATCCGCCAGGATGTGGGTAAAGAAAAGATCCGGACGCTGGCAGCAGAAAATGGCTACGGCAACTCCGTGGCTAAAAACAAATGGGCCCGCGGACAAACCCTCGTCTACCTCTACGGGCTAACCGAAGCCAAGCTGCTGAAAAACATCACCTCCAGCTTCCCGGCAGTAGCCAAACGACTGCACCAGGCCGACGAACGCCTGATCGAAGCGACGACCTACTTCAGCGGGGAAGACCTCACGCTTTCCGAAGAAGTACGCGCCAAAATGGGGGTTAGCATACGCCTTCCCGAAGCCTTCTACACCGCGCTTGCCGACGAAAAGGTCATGTGGTTGCGCCGCGAAACCAGCGAGATCAGCGCCAATATCCTGATTACCAAAGTACCTTATACCGACCAGTCGCAGTTGACCCGCGAAGGCATCAAGGCTATTCGCAACGAGATCGGTAAGGAGTACGTCTCCTCCTCTATCGCCAATACCTACATGCGCATCAACGATGTGGATCTGCCCCTCTTCGTGGAAACGACCCGCATCAATGGCGACTACGCCCTCGAAGCCCGTGGAATCTGGGATATTGTCAACGATTTTATGGGCGGCGCTTTCGTCAGCTACCTCATCTACGACCCCGCCAAGCCCGACCTGCTCTTCATCGATGCTTTTGTCCACGCGCCTGGCAAGGAAAAACGCGACCTGATGCAGGAGATGGAGTACATCCTGCACACGGCGAAGTATTAGTAGAAGGGAAAAATTGCTGCTTTAAAAACACTCGTCGCAGCTCCCCTCCACCACCAGATGGGTCTGCTTCACGCGAAAGCCGGTAGGAACCTGCACCGTGGCGGTGGCGGTGGCCTCCAGGCAAATGGTCTTGCCGCAATCCTGGCAGTGGAAGTGAGCGTGTTCGTCGTGGTGCTGGTGTTCGGTGCAGCTGTCGGGGCACAGTGCGTATTTGGTGGCTAAGCCGCCGTCCACGACCTCGTGGATGAGTCCCTTTTCGGCAAAAGTTTTCAATGTCCGGTACAGGGTAATGCGGTCAGCATGGGGAAGCCGGCGCTCGAGTTCCGGATGGTCGAGGGCGCGTTTATTGGCCGCAAAAAAAGTACGCAATACTTCTTCTCGCATGGTGGTACTGCGCAGGCCGTGTTTTTTTAATAAGTCTGAAATACGGTGTTCCATAAAGCTATACGCTACTCAACTACAAAGATAGAAGATATTCAGTAAACCTTTTCATTTGCAATATTGTTGCATTATCCTATCTTTGTGCTTTTAGAAAAGAAGTTTCATGCGAATTATCAGGACTTATCTGGATCTGTTTGGCTTTTCGGCCTCCTTCCTGTGTGCCATCCACTGCATGCTCATGCCGTTGATGTTGTCGTTCGGTTTGGCGGGTGTATTGCCCTGGCTGCACAGCCCGTTTCTGGAGTGGGGGCTCATCCTGTCTACGTTGGTGATGGCTTCCTGGTCGCTGGCCGGTTCGGTCTCCCGGCACCGCCAGCTGAATCCCATGCTGCTGGCCGCTGCGGGTTTCGGCATCATCCTCACGGTGCATCTCTTTGAAAGCACCCTCGAACACTACCTGGCTGCCGTTGGTGGCGCACTTATTGCCTATGCCCACTACCGCAACTGGTTGTTGCTGGGCAGCATGCAATGTAAAATCACGGGTACTGAAAGGAAAATGGATACCTCCAAGGCCAAAGTGGCCTAATCGATTCCCCGCTTGCGGTCTTCCTAATCTTTTTCTTCTACCTCTACATCAACCGGTAGCGGAGTGGGGTCCTTTTGCAAGGCGAAGGGTAGCATAATGGCCAGTCCGACCATAATGGATACGTCGGCAAAATTGAAGATACCGGTGCGGAGGCCGAAGAGGCCCATGTTCATAAAGTCGGTCACCTGCGCGTAGAGGATACGGTCGAAGACATTGCTAATCCCACCTCCGACGATAAAGCTCATGCCAACAATCTGCCACTTGTTCAGCGCCTTAGACAACATGACGTAAACCGTCAGTACGGCCAGCAAAACCGCAGGAAAAAAGTGTAAAATGGCCATGCGAACATCTTCCGAAAGGTCAGAGCCCAGGCTCAAAAAAGCACCTTTATTCTCCACGTATACCAACCGAAAAAAGTCATCCCAGTAGGACCGGCTTGGCCGGTATTGCAACGTTTGCCGGGCCCAAACCTTGGTCCATTGATCCAGCCCGATGTTGGCGGCCATGATCACCAGGACAATGACAATGCGATTCCATTTATTTTTCATACAGTAAAGATAAAAGTTTTTGGCTTTTCCCGGCACCTGTTCACCCGTGCCTGCGGGAGGGTGGAGGCACCTCAAATCAAACCAATTTCTCCCGCAATAAGTTGCGCCAGCGCGAATTTACCGGTTTTTCAAATACTGCTCCACCAGCCGCTGCTCTTCGCCATTGAGCTGGTACAGCGCTACCAGTTCCTTGAGCTGGGGCCGGAAATACAGAAACACCACCAGGCCCAGGCAGAAAAAGAGGAAAGGCATCAGGCTGCGCTCGAAAAGGGCCATGACCAGGCAAAACAGGTTGCCCGCTTCCACCATCGCCGAGCGCATGGCGATACTGGTGCGGTAGTGGAGGAGTTTGCCTTCGAAGTTGGGGCGCAGGATGGGGATCTGGTCCTGGCGCAACTTGTTGACGTACCAGGCGGCTCCCGCCGCGAAGAAGATGACCAGCAGGGCTAAAAAGGGGTACGCCGACCCTTCGTTGAGGGTGCTGCCGGGCTGCGTAAGCATAAAGATGATGACAAAACTCAGCAGCACCTGCCCTAGCAAAAGAGCGATGTACAAAAGATAAGCCGACCGCAAAAGCTCTTTGGATGCCCGATTTCTGGGTAGCATAAGTAGTTGTTTTTTTGTGGAAAAGGGAAATCGCAATCCCTTCTCTACAAACTTAACAAAAAAACTGCGGAAGGAATACGGCTTCCTCCGTCAATTACCCATTAGTTGGCTGCAGCCTGCACGCAGCGAAAGCCCGTGTGGATGCTGCCCGTATCGTTGGCGGAGCTGGCCCGGCGCGTAGTGAGGTAGCCGCTGCAGTAACTGTCGTTGCACAAAAAAGAGCCGCCCCGAATGACGTATTTGTTGCGGGCGTAAGGCTCCTGAGGATCGTAAACCTGCGCCGGTCCTTGCGGATTGCTCACCCTTTTGCCCGCTGCCGCGGCCAGTGCATAGGCCTGGGCGTGGTATTTGTCAGAGCACCATTCCCAAACATTCCCCCCCATTTCGTACAGCCCATAGGCATTGGGAGGGTAGCTTTTTACGGGGGCCGTGGTGAAATAGCCATCTTCGAGCAGGTTGTCGTAAGGGAAGGCACCCTGCCAGAAGTTGGCCAATTTAGCCGCTTCGGCAGGCGGATCATTCCCCCAGGGGTAGCGCTGGTTGTCGGTTCCGCCCTGGGCTGCCCATTCCCATTCTGCTTCGGTTGGCAGGCGCTTACCCGCCCAGTGGGCATAAGCCTGGGCGTCGTCCCAGCTGACGTGTACCACGGGGTGTTCTGGCCGGTCGGTAATATCGCTTTGCGGTCCTTCCGGATGCCGCCAGTTGACGCCGGGTTGCCAGGCCCACCACTGCAGTTCGTCACGCAGATCCACCGGTGCGGAAGTGGCGCGAAAAACCATCGAACCAGCGGCCAGCAAGGAATCCGCAGGGCGGGGAATATCGGTAGGTAAATCCTTTTTCAACACCTCCCAGTCGGTCGCTTTTTCGGCGGCCGTCAGGTAGCCCGTAGCCGCCACAAAAGCAGCAAACTGGGCATTAGTGACCTCGGTTTCGTCCATAAAAAAAGCAGCTACGGCAACGGGTACGGGCGGCCATTCATCTGCTTCGGTAGCGCGCTGCGTGGGGCCCAGGGTAAATTCGCCACCAGGAATGTATACCATCCCCGTCGGGGCGTCTGGTACGGGAGGTCTCCCTTCCTGTCGCGAACAGCTGCCGAAAACGGCCAACCACATTACCAGCAGATAGGGCAGGCGCTTGCGCAAAACCGGGGTAGTCAACTGGCTGGTCGGGCAGGTTAATCGGTAGCACGGGTGGGTTGCCTTCATCTGCTTAGTCGTCAAATTATATAAATTACGTCGTTAAAACACCCGCACCAACAGACTCACCTGAGCTGAAAGGCCCCGTCCGTTAGAGAAAGTGAACGAACTGTTATTTGTTGAAAAAATCCCCCCCAGAGCAGATCGGTAACGACCGTCGAGCTGCAGGGATACCGGCCCCAACACGACTTCCAGCCCCAGGCCAGCTGCCAGGCCGTATTGCAAACGTTGGGGCAGGGGCGTGCCATAGTAAGCCTGGCGATCGGGTTGCCAGTCGGCGGGGATGGTTTCGGTTTCTCCAATGGGGTAACTCAGGTACGAACCCAATAGCAAGAAAGGTCGTACCACTCCTTTTCCTACACTGAGGTGCGAAAAGATGGCCAGGTCCAGGTAATCAATCTGGCGGGTATACCGCGTCGAGAGCGCGTCCTGTACTTCGGCCCAGCCACGCTGGTCGTAGGCAACCTCCAACTGCACCCCCAGGTGGGGTTCGCCCACGTAGCGCAACACCGCTGCCAGCCGTTGCCCCACCAGGAACCCTTGCTGGATGGCCGGCGAAAAATTTACCTCATTCCAGCTCTGCCCGTACTGCACCCCCAGGTAGGTGACTGGGCGAAAAGCCGTGCTGTCGGCCTGGGCCACCAATCGGCAGCTGCCCAGCGCCAGAGCGGGCAAGAGCGCGTAACAGCAGATGGCCCGCAAAAAAGTATACCCCATTGATTTGTTCATTTACCGTCGTCGTTCCGCTATTCTACGTATGCCTGACGAACTACCAGCGTAAGGTAGCCATTGTCGCGCTCGGTGTAACCTTGTTCGTAAACATATCGGTAGACCGTCCCCGTGCGGGTTACGTATTCATTGGTAAAATAACGAAAATTAAAACCCATTTCCAGGAGTTTGTCGCGGTGAACGGTTGCCTTTCCTTCGGGGTTGAGCCCTTCCAGGATACGGCGGTTCTTGCGCAGGGTATTGTTGATGTTTCGAATAAAGTTGGTGTGGTCGCTGTTGTGGCGGTTGTGGTGGGTACTGCGGCAGTTGTCAGAACAAAAGCGCTTGTCTGGCCGCCCGGTGATTTCGTCGCCACAAACAATGCAGGTTTTTTTCTTGGTCGTTGCCATAAAGAGCGAGTTAAGGCATGGTCAACTAATAAATGGAATTACAAGATAACAAATCTCTACCAAACGCTGGGTATCACGAACCTTTATTTACCGCCGCGGCTTCGCTCACCAGCATAAAGTTTCCGCCCACATCCAGGCAGTGGGCTGCCGGGAAAGCAACCCGAAAAACATCGGTATAAAAAGCCTGGCTGCGGGTGCGGTCCTGGGGCGTAGCCGCTAACCGGTTGAACAATAAAACACCGTTGGGACGCAGCAGGCATTTGGCGTTTTCCAGAAAAGCCAGCGTTTCGAAAACCGGGGGCACGGTGTCGTCGTCAAAAACATCCACGCAGATCAGGTCGTAGGCTTCGTCGGGCAATTGCTGCACCACGATAGCGGCATCGGCAATGATGAGCTGCATGGGGTTGGATAAGCCGGCGAGCACGTAGCGGTTGGCCAGATCCACCACCTCTTCGTCAATTTCTACGGCCGTCAGCTGGCAATCCCGCTGGTGGGTCTGCTCCAGGATGACGGGAATACTGCCCAGCCCCAAACCGAGGACCAGCACGTCATCCGGCGGATAGGCCTGCCAGTTCCACTGGCGAAAAGTGCGGGCAAAATTGGTGTACAAATCCCCAAAGGAATACACCGCATGGGCCGTACTCAGCTGGTAGCGGCCGCGGCGCAGGCTAACGTAGAGGTGCGGGTTGTAGTCGCTACTCGCACTTTCTACGTGGAGCTCGAACAAGTAACTGAGCAGAACTTTCCAGCGCGGGATCATGGCTTGTGGATGGTTGAGGGAAGGTTAGCACGGGGCTGGTGATCCGGGAAGGTACGTCTATTTATCCCAACTCCGGTACTGGGCCGTATCCTCAAATACCCGCAATAAGATCAGGCGGTCTTGCACACTGAGTTCCTGCTGTCGGCGCTCAAGCACCCGCTCCATCATGGCGAAAGCTTTGGCGGTGCGGTAGGTGGAAAGGCCCTGTGGCCCACCCCAGGAGAAAGAGGGAATAAAATTGCGGGGAAAGCCTGTCCCGAAAACGTTGGCCGCTACCCCGACTACGGTACCGGTGTTGAACATGGTATTGATCCCCACCTTGACGTGATCGGCCAGAATCAGGCCACAAAACTGCAGCCCCGTTCCTAAAAAACGACCCGCCGGGTAGTTCCACAGTTTCACTTCCTCGTAGGTATTCTTCAGGTTCGAACAATTGGTGTCGGCCCCAATATTGCACCACTCGCCCAGGACCGAGTTGCCAAGGTAGCCATCGTGTCCTTTGTTGGAATTGGCCTGCAGGACGGAATTGTTGACCTCGCCACCGACTTTGCAACCGGGGCCCAGCGTGGTGGCACCGTAGATCTTGGCACCCATCTTGATGACGGCGTCTTCACCCATGGCAAAAGCACCACGGATCATGGCGCCTTCCATCACCAGGGCATTGCGGCCAATGTAGATCGGTCCGTTCTTGGTGTTGAGGATAGCGCATTCTATTTCGGCTCCCTTTTCAATAAAAAGACGCTCCGCCGGGCCAATGAGCCGATTGGACGCGGAGAGGGGCGCCGACTTGCGGCCCGCAGTGATCAGTTGGAAATCCAGCTCCAAAGCGGCCTGGTTGAGCTGAAAGATATCGTAAACCCCGCTCAGTTTCAGCACCTCGGTATCATTGACTTCGTAACCCGTCAGGTCGCCGAAATCCTTGTCCTGAATCAGCTGTTCGATCTGCTTGCCCGTCAGCTTGGCGGCCAGCAACTCCCCATTGAGGAGCAGGGCGTCACTGAATTCCATCTGCTGGATGAGCCGCACCATCTGCGGCGTAGGCAACAAAGAACCGTTGATGAGCAGGTTCTCCTCCCCATAATCCATTTCGTACTTATCGCTCAGGTAATCCTGCGTTAGAAAGGATACCGGGCAGGCCAGGGTACGCTCCCACTTTTCCTGGATGGTCAAAATACCTACCCGCAGGGCACCCACTGGCCGTAAAAAAGTCAGTGGTAGAAGTTGTTCACGGATTTCGTTATCAAAGAGGACAAGGTGCATCATTAGTCAGCAGCGTAAAATTGGTTGGATGGTTTCCGAACGAACACAAAATTAAAAAAGTCCCAGACAGCAGCGGCTGATCGGGACTTTTTCTTTCCAGAACACAGTTAATTAATGCCAAATTGGCTTACTGCTCTTTGGAAAACTTCGCAAATTTCTTGTTGAATTTGTCGATACGACCTGCCGTATCTACAAACTTCATCTTACCCGTGAAGAAAGGGTGCGACTCGCTGGAGATTTCTAATTTCACCAGTGGGTACTCCTTGCCATCTTCGAACACTTCTTTTTCGCGCGTCGAAGCACAAGAGTAAGTGAGCCATGACTTATCTACGGATATGTCACGGAAAACAACAAGACGATAATTATTTGGATGGATATCCTTTTTCATGGCGGTAATATTTCCTGTTCAAATTCGGAGGGCAAAGATAGCTTTATTTTTTGTCTTATCCCCAAATTGTTGGCAAATTAATTTACTACTGCGGGTGTTTTTTGCCCGCTGCGGGCCCGTTGGGAAGCAAAAGTTGGTTCAAGCTTCCACTTTAACCCACCCAACGGGCCGGCATGGGCCCCATACCCGACCCGTGATTACTTCACCGATTCCCCAGCCCCGTTATCGATCGTAGCGCCAAAAAAGATGGCGTTGGCCAACAGCTTACTCGTCCCGAACCAGAAGGCGCGAAAGGCCGGTTCGTCCATCATGGAGATGGTTCGCCCCCGGCCCCGGCTGCTCACAATGATTGCCGCGGACTGGGCAATAGCATCCAGGCTGCTGCGGTGCACGTAGCCACTGAGCAACGGGCTGGCCGTGTAGCGCAAGGGAGTGGCGTAGGCATTCTGGGCGGGTTCGTAAAAGAGGTTACCGCGGTGAAAAACCGGCAGTGTACTGCGCGAGTAACCGTAGAGCAGGGGGTGGCTGAGGTCGCCTTCGGCACGAAAAATGGCGCCGCCGAGTTCCCGGCTCCGTTCGTCATCATCGAGTGCGCCGTAGGGGCGTTGGCTGCGTTTGTCGCTGGCGGTCTTGCGTTCGGTGAGTTGTGCCAGTTGGTTGGCTGCACACCAGCGGTTGGCCGATTTCTGGGCGATCAGCGTGCCGCCGTTGCTTACCCATTCCCGCAATTTATCAGCCTGCCCGCCCGCAAAGCGGTAGTTGCCATTGGGCATGATGATCACATTGTAGCGCGCCAGGTCGGCCCGCCCAAAATTATCGGTTGGCAACTTGGTGATTGGCATTTGGTAGCGCTGATCCAGCAGGTGCCAGTTGCTGCCGGCCTCGTAGTTGGTCACGCCGTCGCCCACCAGCACGGCCACCCGGGGCATTTCCAGGGTTTTGTACTGGCGGCTGCCCAGGTCGGGGCCCTCCGAACTCAGGCCAGTACCGACGGCTACCATGGCCACGCCGCTGGCAGCCACCCCTTCTGCCACCAACTGGTGGATTTCCGCTGCCGTTTTATCCTGGTTGGCTACGGGTAGGAAGATCGTTCCCGCCGGGTATTCGCGGCCGTCCAGCATCGACGTCTCGGCCGTCACCTTCAGGCGCAAGCCTTTGTCCATGAGAAAATACGCCAACTGGGGGGCATAAAAATCGGCCCAGGGCAACAGGTAAGCGTAGTTGCTCATGGCCGGAGCTGCCGGAGCTGCCGCGGGGAGGCTTTGCAGCTGGGGCCCCAGGCGGGGAGCGGTCGTCAGTTCGCCGTAAGGCAAATTGCAGGCCATCGGCAGGGTCCAGGTCGAAATATCGTAGAAGAGGCTGTCTTCAAAGGTCAGAATGGGTTCAAAGATGGCCTTCACCAGGCGGTACTGGTTTTGGCGCAGGGGCACGACGTAGGCGTGGCCTGCCCGAAAATCCTGGCCGTCGGCCCTGGCATTGCTGGCCAGGGGATAGACGGCGATCTGGTGGAGGGCCAGCATATCGAGCAAATGGCGGGCACGGCTGGGGTCGTTGTCGGTACCGAAAACGTAGCCGTAACCTTTGTCGGTCTGGGCATCGCGTTGGGCGTCGCGGTAAAAATCGCGCTGGTAGCCGAGAATGTCGTTCTTCAAGGTACGCACGGCAGCGAAGGTACTCAGGGCCGTGGTCACCTGGTTGCGGATGGTAAAGGAAAAGCGGAGGAGCCCGTTTTCACTTTCCTGCAGATGCCCCCGTGAGCTGGCTTGTTCGAAGAGGATGCCGATGCCGCCGTTCAGGTCGGGGTAGGTCGATCCTTTGCCAATGAAATAATCGTCATACCCTTCTTTGGAGTAGTAGAGGGAGCCAATGCCGTCGAGGGCTTTGGCGTGAAAGTTGCCAATTTCCTCCGTCAGTTCCTGGTTGCGGCCGGGCGTGAAGGGGTGCACCCGACTGGGTTCGCCGGGCATGAAGAAGAAGGTGGCGTTGGTGCCCATTTCGTGGTGGTCGGTGAGGACATTGGGTTTCCAGGCGTGGAAGGTAGCCAGGCGTCCGCGGCTCTCGGGATGCTGCACCGGCAGCCAGTCGCGGTTGAGGTCGAACCAGTAGTGGTTGGTGCGGCCACCGGGCCAGCTTTCGTCGTATTCGCGGTCCTGGGGGTCGCCGGTGAGGTTGAGGTTCTTGTGTTCGTTGGCCCAGGTGCTGAACCGCTGGAAACCGTCGGGGTTGTAGCAGGGGTCGAAGAGGATGATCGTCTTATCCAGCAGCTCTTCGATCTCGGGGCCCTGCCCGGCTGCCAGGTAGTAGGCCACCAGAGGAGCGGCGTTGCCACCGCTGGGTTCGTTGCCGTGGATACTGAAGCCCTGGTACAGCACCAGGGGCGTATCGTCGAGCTTGATCTGCTCCGATTTTGCGGGGTCGCTCAGGGCCACGTGGCGCGCTTGCAGTTCGGGCAGACGGCTGTGATTTTTCGGGCTGGTAATGGTCAGTACCACCAACGGACGCTGCTCGTGGGTACGTGCGTATTCGGTTAGGGTGATCCGTGGCGAAGCTGCCGCCAGCGCGCGCAGGTAGCTCAGCTGCAGGTCGTGGCTGAGGTGCCATTCCCCAATTTGCCACCCCAGGAAGGCTTCTGGCGTAGGAATACTGGGGTCGTAACTGATGTCTGGCAGGTAATAATTGAGCGCCTGCTTTTGGGCGTGGGCAGAAAAATAGAGACACGACAGCAAAAGCATAGCTGTCAGCACAGGCATAGATCGTTTCATACAAGTCCGTTTGTTAGGATAACGTGAAATTTTCCGCTAATTAATTGGTTTTCAAAAACCGGCACGTGTAAGTGCGGCCCCGGAGAGGTCGCACACCAGGCGCAAACCGCACGTGAGGGTTGTAAAAGTAGAAAAAACAGGGTGTATTTTCACCCTTCTACCGACTTAGCTGCGCTTTAACGACCGGGTAAGTGACCAAAGCACCCGGAAATTCACCTCAGCTGATGATCAATAAGGGTATTTTTATGCGGTGCCGCAAGGCATCCACCGTCGTTCCGAAGAGGAGGTCTTTGATTCCCCGGTGGCCGTGCGCACCCATCACGAGGAGGTCGAAATCCTGGGCAGTAATAATTTTCAGCAGCTCTGACACGACGCCCCCGTAGCCAATCTGGATATCTACTTCGTAACCTAACCCGATCAGACTGGCCTGGTACTTGCTTAAACTTTCGCGGTCCAGTTGGGTTTCGTAATCCCTCACCTGTTTACCCAAATAACGGGCGGCGGCGCTTTCTACAATGTGGATAATGGTGTACCGGGCCGATTTACCTCCCTGGTGAATGGCATTTTTGATCACCTGCTGGTCGTTGCCCGAAAAGTCGATGGCGATGCCAATATGCTGGTAAGTGATGGGGGCGCCCACCGAAAAATCTTCGGCCTGCCCGTGCGGCAGCGGGTGTTTCTTTTGTTCGGCGGCGGTAAGGAAAGGGTGCACAAAGACATAGCCCAACAGCAAGACGCACCCCGCTACCACGGGAATGACGAGGGCATAAATGAGCAGCTTGTAGTTGCCAGCGGCACCTAGCCAGCCCGAAATTTCTTCGATGACCAACTGGATATTGAGGTAAACAATAATGGCGGCGCTGGCCCAGGCCAGGAACTTCACCCACGGTTGGATGGCGAACCCCTGCATCCGTTTTTTATCGGAATTGAAGTGGATCAGCGGAATAACGGCAAAGCCCAACTGCAGGCTCAGCACCACCTGGCTCAGGATTAGCAGGCTACCCAGGGCTTCGTCGCCGAAATAAAGGATGGTCAGCAACGCTGGAATAATGGCCAGTAGCCGGGTAATCAGCCGCCGCAACCAGGGGCGAATCCGCAGGTTGAGGTGCCCTTCCATGACAATCTGCCCCGCCAGCGTGCCCGTGATCGTCGAGCTCTGCCCGGAAGCAATCAGCGCGATCGCAAAAAACGTAGGAGCTGCTTGTCCGAACAAATTTTCGAGCAACCGCGAAGCGTCCTGGATTTCGGCCACCTGGAAATAACCGTTGGCATAAAACGCGGCGGCGGCCAATACCAGGATAGCCGCGTTGACGAAGAAAGCCAGGTTGAGCGCAATGACGGTATCGATGAAGTTGGACCGGATGGCGTGTTTCATCCCCACAAATGTCTTTGGAAAATCCCGGGTTTGCACCAACGAGGAGTGCAGGTACAGGTTGTGGGGCATGACCGTAGCGCCGATGATGCCAATGGCAATGTAGAGGGCGTCGTTGTTGAGCCGGGAGGGGATAAAGCCTTTGACGACATCGCCGTAGACCGGCGCGACGATGAACATCTCAATCAGGAACGAAAAGCCGATAATGAAGACCAGGGAAACGATAAACACTTCCATGATCCGGATGCCTTTGTTCAACAGAAACAACAACAGGATGGTATCCAGGGCCGTAATACAGATTCCCCAGATGAGCGGCAGGCCGAACAGCAAATTCAGGCCGATGGCCATGCCCACGATCTCGGCCAGGTCACAGGCCGCAATGGCTATTTCGGCCAGGATGTAAAGGGGAATGTTGGCCCAGCGGGGATAGGCGTTCTTCGAGGCTTGCGCCAGATCCATGCCGCGGACGATACCCAGGCGGGCACTGAGCGACTGCAGTAGCACCGCAATGAGATTGGACATGAGCAACACCCAGATGAGCTTGTACCCAAACTGGGAGCCCCCCGCAATGTCGGTAGCCCAGTTGCCGGGATCCATGTAGCCCACACTGACCAGGTAGGCTGGCCCGATAAACGCAAAGACTTTGCGCCAGCCTTTTTTGTCGGTAGGTACCGTGGCGTGTATTTCGCTGAGGGAATTAGAACTCATGGACAAATGTAGGTACGCTTGGTTAAGTGTTCCAACATACGAAACATTTGGTTGTTCTTAAAATTTTGGCCAGAAGGGTTTAAAAACGCTGGCTTTTTTTGGGAGGGCTTAACCAAGCGCCCTATTTTTTGGTTCGCTTACGCTTGGGCACCATGCTCGGCGCCATCCCGAACGCAGTGTGAAATACCCGGGAAAAATATTTCGGACTACCAAATCCGACGGCGTAAGCGACTTCCGAAACGTTCATATTTGTGATGGACAATAAGGTTCGTGCCTGCTCCAGGCGCCTGTTCCGGATGAAGGAAGTTGCCGACTGGCCAGTGAGGGCCTTCAGTTTGCGAAAAAGATTAGAGCGGCTCATGTTGAGGGCCTGGTTGAGTTCGCGTGATCCGAATTTTTCGTCGGCCAGCCGTTCTTCGACAATACGGATAACCGCTAATAAAAACGCTTTATCCTGGTTGTTGATAATCGTACTTTCGGTGAGACCCTTCGGCAAATCTTCCGTTAAGCCGTCCAGGTAGCCGCTGATATCACTTTGTTCCGGCAGCGGGAGCCGCTCGCCAGATTGGATTACCGACTGGTCCTGCAACTGGTGGAGGAGTTGGAGGAGTTGCTTGCCTTTTTGCCGGAGCTGAAGGACTCCCTGATAGAACCAGCGAGTAGAATCTTTCTCCATGTTGTCAGTCACCTCTAGCATGGCCCGGATTTCTTTTTGTAAAACCCGGTAGAGCCACGCATGGGTCTGTTCAAACTCCCGCAAATACCTGATTTCAACCCGGTGTAACTTGCGGCTGAGCCAGCAGCGGTAAGTGCCATAGGCAACCGACAGCAGGAGCAATACGAGAAAAAAATAACTACCCCACCTCCCGTACCGAAGTAAGGAGCCTGACGCGGCTTGCGCGCTAAGTAGGGCTGCTAACAGGAGCAACACCCACGCAGGCAGGTGGTACTGGTTTTTCAAAAAACAGGGTTAAATGAGGTGTTTATGTTATTTTAGTAAAATAAGGAAAATAATCCAGCGCCGCTGGAATTTTATCTTTTTAAAATGCGGCCGACCCCTTAATCCTTCACCAACTTACCGGTGTAACAGCGGTCGGCGGTTGTTGCCGTCAAGGTGTACATCCCCTGGGACAAGGACCGCAGATCGAGCAACTGACCACCAGCCAGCACCTCCCTTCGCAGCAATCGGCCCTGGGTGTCAAACAGGTTTACGGTGAACGAATTGCGACTGTTTTCCGGTAGCTGAACCTGGACAAAATCCCGGGCGGGATTGGGAAAAAGCGATACCTTCCCAGCGCTGACCTCGTGGGCGTTCACCACAAAAGGGCTCTCAAAGGCACCAATATCCACCACGCCTTGCTGAATACGGTCATTACCCGCCAAATCGTACAGTGCCGTGACCCCTTCGTTGATACCCGCATTGATGAGCGGGCTGTTTGCTGCGGGCTCGAAACTGTCTGGTATAAAACCGGGAGAGATTCCGTGTTGATCGAAGGCCGTCAGGTAGTTGTTCAAGCTTTCGTCCAGCACCAGATTACCGCCGTTCGACCGAACCGCAATGCGGACGGCCAGGGTAGCGAATTCGGCAAATCCGGGATTGGCCAGGACGGTGTTTTGCAGGCTGAGGCTACTGTGCCGGTTCAGAAAAATACCCGTACCGTTATTTTCGGCCAGGGTACAATTGATCAAATTCAGTTGGCCCGTTTCCTCGAGGTCGATAATACTACCGCCGGTGTTGCCCTGCAACAGGCAACTTTCCAGGGTAATATCGGCAGAATTGACGAGCTGCGAATCCGCATTGGTGAGCCAACCAGCGATTGCAGCACCTACCGGACTGGTGTTGTTGGACAGCTCCAGGTTCCTGCCAAGGATTTCAACATCAGGATGGCTAACAACGAGCCATATCCCGCCACTGCTGGTACCGGCCGTATTGGCTAAAAAAGTACACCACTCCAACTGAAACCGGGAAGGACTTTCGCCGTGCAGGGTCAGGGCGCCGGATCGATCCGTTGCTTCGTTGTCCATAAAATGGGAGGAAAGCACCTCGTACGCCATCAGCCCCGTCGCTGCAGGGCCACTTCCTATACTTAATCCGCCGGAAGAACCGGCACTGTTGTTATTGAACGAACATTGACTGACCGACACCTGGCCACTGCCGTGGCCAATGATCCGGGCGGTGCCATCTTGCTGGGCATTGTTGTCGTAAAACAAGCAACTTTCTACCTCCACTTGCCCGTTTTCATCGGCCAAATCCAGGACAAGGCTACTGCCGTTACTCGTGGACGTGTTTCCCGAAAAGGTGCAATTACGTATCGCTATGGTCCCATTTTCGGTGCCACTGTACGTTTTACCCAAAAGCCCGCCACCACCTTCTCCCATTCCGGGTTCCATTTGCGCAGCATTCCCTGAAAAAGAACAATCGGCGACCAAAAAATTGTTGTTGTTCGCATTGAACTGCCGAAAATGTAGGCCACCGCCATGACTGGCCCGGTTGTTGTCGAAGCTGCACCCCAGCACCTCCAGCGACTGATCATCCACCTCCGCACTGTAATTAAAACCGCCACCCTGTAGCAGAGCGGTATTGGACTGGAAAGAACAATGGGTCAACTGGCAGCTGGCATGGTCTACCTGCAATCCGCCGCCGCGGGCGGAAAGGTTGCCCAAGAAACGACAAGAACTAATGGCCAATAGCTGGTCCCCTCCGTAGTTGATATAAACTCCTCCACCCCTGAATGCAGCGTAATTGTGTCGAAAAACACAATGTGCTATCGTCGGGGTTCCTGAACTGTGCAAGCCGCCGCCGTTGCGGGCTGGGCTCAAAGAATGGGAATCGCCATCAGCCTGGCCACCTTCAATGATGAAACCATCAATTAAGGTAACGCCAGTGACCATTTCTTCAACGGTCAGGATGGTGCGGGCATTATCGCTCCGGTTCATTCCGAAGTCATCGACCACATCGTCTCCGTTCAGATCGCCGGAGAGGACCGTTTTGTAGCTTTTCGGATTATTTTCGTCGGGGTCATCGCCACTACCGGCGAAGCCGCCGAGCAATACCAGGTTTTTGTCGATCAGAAAAGTAGCCCCACGATCTCCGCCCGGGCTGGCGGGCGCATACGTGCCCTGGGCCACCCAGATGGTACTGCCCGTTTCGGCATGGGTCAGCGCATCCTGCAGCTGGGTGTAGGCGTCCGCCCAACTTTGTCCGGTGTTGGCACCAGATGCCTGCTGGTTGACGTAAATGACTTCCTGCGCCTGGGTAGCAGGCAGCGCAAAAAAGAACAACGCAAAAATGGAGAACCCGACATTTAGAATGGAGTAGCTATCTTTCATGGTATAAGGTTTTAGGTAAAAAAAACAAGCCTATTATCATGTAGGAATTTACGCCACTTCGCCTTTCAGCGGGCTACCTTATGTTGCAAATACAGCCCCAAATGTTGCAGAACGGGGAAATTCTGCAACATTTGGGGCTGCGCCAATGAATTACTTGCTTTTGCGGGAAGGTCAGAAAAAGCCAGGTTTATTGGCTACACTGGGCCGCGGGCGGGGCCAGGCTTGCCAACCTCAGATGATCAACCGCACCCCACCAAGTTCATCGATTCGATAAGGAAAATGGTCGCCCGGAGAGCCGACAAACATGAAATTGACGGGAATTTTCCACTCCCCGGACAGCCGGTTGATCAGGTCGGGGCCGAAACGTAAAGGCAGGAGGAGCTGATATCGTTGCCAGAAATAGCCGTGGCAGCGAGTTCGTTTAGCTTCTTGGCGGGTGCTTTCATCTGGAGCGGTGGTTTTTGGGTCCGGCCTGGCGCAAAAAAACAATTCCTGGGGTTCCGCAATGAACAACGAAGATCCGCTTAATATTTCGCCGGCTGGTTGCCCGGCAGCCCGGCTTTGATGAACGACCGCAGGTCTTCATTTGCTGTTTTCAGATCCTCCAGCCGCAGGTACATCATGTGCCCGCTCCGGTAGCCGCGAAAGCTCAGCCGGTCGGCCAGCTTTCCGCTGGGGTCGATCTGCCACATGGTGTATTTCGAGTTGAAATAGGTACAGGCCCCGTCGTAATACCCGCCCTGGAACATCACGTTCAGGTAGGGATTTTCGGCCATGGCCTGGCGCAGGTTGTCGCGGGTATTGTTGTTTTGTTGATCCCAGGGAGAGACCGGCCCAAACATATTGTATTTGATGTCGGTCTTAAAATTCAGGTGTTCCCGGATGTAGTAATTGATGGCCGGCGTAAAGGAATGGAGCCAGGACGTCAGCTCGGCACTGTAATCGGGCGCTACGCCAGCTTCCTTTTTGTCCAGGCCCAGGTAGCGCGAGTCGAGCCGGCCGATGGTGTACCCCGATTCGTCGCGGAGGAGCTCTTTCCAGAAAAAGCGGGTCGGCACATCCAGGTTGTTTTGCAGGATGGCTTTTTCCGACAGCCCGGAGTAGTAGGCCATCCGGGCGGCTACTTCCTGCCGCTCGGTGGAACTCAGGGAACCGCCGCGGGCCAGGGCCGGCATGAGGGTATTGAGGGTAAAAGCTTCGGCTTCGGGTAGCACGTCCAGCAGGTCTTTGTCCTGGAGGGCAGCGGGCAGGGCCCGGTGGTACCAGGCAGCGGCCGTGAAGTAGGGAAAGTTGAGCGCCGAGGAGATGGGGGCGTCCGATTCGAAGGCTTTGTAATCGGCGGGCGAAACCAGGATCACCCCGTTGAGGTACATCCACTGCCGCTCCTGCAACTCCAGCGCCAGGCCCGACACCCGGGTACCGCCGTAACTCTCGCCGATCAGGTACTTGGGCGAAGTCCAGCGTTCGTGGCGGGTGACGAAGGTATTCAGCCATTCGGCCAGGTATTTGATGTCGGCGTTGATCCCGAAAAAGCGTTCCCGCTTCACCTCGTCGCCCGTGGCGGGAATGGTGCGGGAATAGCCCGTGTTGACCGGGTTCACAAAAACGATGTCCGCTACGTCCAACACCGAATAAGGGTTTTCGTGTACGCCGTAGGGCTGCACGGGGTAGCCTTCGTCGTCGATGTTCAGCACCTGGGGGCCCGTGTAGGCAATGTGCATCCACACCGATGCCGAACCCGGGCCGCCGTTGAAGGAGATCAGCAGGGGGCGGTTGGCTGTATTGTCCGTACCCGTTTTTTTGTAGTAGGTGTAAAAGAGCGTCGCGATGGGCTCACCGGCTTCGTCCCACACCGGTTGGGTGCCGGTAGTAGCGGTGTAGGCCACTTTCACGCCGTTGATGGTGGTGGTGTGGTTGGTGATTACCATGGTATCTACCGGGATGCTCCGGCTCTGCGCCTGGATGAGCAATGTTGATGAGCAGCATAATAAAAGGAGTATCAGCGTTTTTTTCATACTTGCAAGTTTTGCAGCAAGTTAGGATTTTCTGGTGGCAAACGGAGGAAAATTGACCACCCAGAAAGGGCATTTAGCGGTTTTGTTTTCCTTGCTTGGTTGTTGGCAGTGCATAACTGGCAGCAATGGTGGTGGTTTGCCCCGTATGAACAGTGGGTCAAAAAAGGGGCTGGCGTTCAGGCCCTGAGGTGGGGCCCTCCCAAAGGGGGCTGCTATGCCCCGGCGAGAAATTCCCCGGCAAACTCCCCTGCTTCAATCACTCAAAATCGTCGCAGGCTCCAGCCTTCGATGAAGGGGCCGTGCCCCGGCTCAGGCCGGGCCACCGGGTCGTCCGCTTTTAGCCCTCCTGCGTCGGGCTACCGCTACCACCCCTCGTCCAGGGCTTCGTGCTTTAGCGCAAATTAGGTTTCCTCCCATATTTTCAGGCATTCTTTAGATCCGCTAGTGCTTCGTCAATTTCATATTGAAATACAGATACGCCATACTTTCCCAATAATTCCAGGAAGGCTTTCTTAGAAAGGCCAACCATCTCAGCTCCTTGACCAGAGGAGATAATCCCCTGATTTAAGCCTTCCTATCCATCAAATTTCCCCCTGCTAAAAAGCCACCTTGCCCGCCAGGACGACATTGCGCCCCGCCGCTGCTATCCCCGAGCTGTAGGGGCGGTAGCGCTGATCCGTGAGGTTTTCCAAGCCGCCGCTGAGGGTCAGCAGGGGGCTGACCTGGTAGGTGGCCTTGAGATTGACGGTGTACCAGGCTGGCGCATAGGGGTTGCCGTTGGCGTCGGGGGCGTATATTTCGGGCTTCCCGCGCTCTTCCTCCGGCAGGTTGGCGAAGGTGCGCTGCCCACTGTACTGGGAATAGGCCTGAACAACTAGTTTTTTATGCTGGTAGGTCAGCCGCGACACCCCAAACCAGGGCGCAGCGTGGCGTGCCGGGCTGGTGGTGCCGTCGTCCAGTTCTTCCTCGCCGTGCTGGTAGCTGAAGTCGGAGCTGAACCGCAAGCCGGCGACCAATTGTACTTCCAATCCCAGCTGTACGCCGTAGACCCGGGCCTGGGCGGCATTTTGCACGGCTTGTACCTGGCTGGGGGTGCCGTCGTACAGAATACTGTCCTGACCGTTGAGTGTAAAATCGCGGCGGACGAGGGCGTTGTCCAGCAGGGTGTAATATAGGCTAACATCCATTTTCAGGCGATCGTTGAAGACCTTGGCCACGCCCACGTCCACGTTGTAGGCGTATTCGGCCTGCAGGTCGGGGTTCGGGATGGTGACGGCACCCGCCTCGGAATCGAAGACTTTACCCAGGTCGTCGACATTGGGTGCGCGGAAGGCCGTGGCCAGGTTGGTACTGAGCAGCCAGGAAGCCGCCGGGCGGTACACCCAGCCGATGCTCCCCGTCAGGGATCCCTTGTTCAGGTTGGCTGTGGTGAAGGGGAACGGGTAGAAGGTGGTATCGAAGACGGCATCCAGGGTAAACTGGTTGTAGCGGATTCCGGCCTGCATATCCACTTCCGGCGACAGGCGGTACTGCCCCAGCAGGTAGGCCGCGTACGACGCCCAATCGGCCTGGGGGTAACGGGCCGGGCCGGGCACGCTCACGCCGCTGACGATGCTTTCATCTACTCCGGTGGAGGTAACCTGGTTTTGCACCGCTTCCACCCCGTAGAAAATTTTGGCCCGCTGGCCCAGTTGTTTGAACAAATCCAGGTTGAGGGAATAGGCTGCCACCGCCTCGGTCCGCCGGTGGCGGTCGGGCTTGTTGATGTCGCGGTCGATGCGGCTTTCGCCAAACGATTGCTGTGCCAGGCGCAGGGTCAGGCCGTCGAACAAGGCGTTGGGGGCCGTATAGCTGGCACTGAGGTTGTTCATCAGCCAGGTCTGCGGGCCATAGTTCCATTCGCCGTAGCGGGGTAGTCCGTTCCGGAGGCGGATCTGGCGGTCGTAGCGGGCGTAGTCCGAGGTCTCGGAGTAGTGGAATCCGTACTGGATATCCCAGTGGGCACTGGGCTGAAACCTGACCTTCTGCAGCACGTTGAACTGGGAATACCCCGAGGGGCGCTGCACGCGTGGATCGTCATTGGGGACCACCACGTCGGCCCCTTCGCGGCGTTCCACGTAGAACGGGCGCAGGTAGGCATCCGGGCCGTGGCTGCCCATGCGCAGGTCGCCGTAATCGTTGGCGGTGACACTGGTAACCAGGGCCCACTTTTTCCAGCCCAGGTTAATATCGGCGTGCCCGGTGTTTTCCTGGTTGGCGGTGGCGTAGCGGCCCAAGACCTCCCCGCTCACCCAGAGGCTACCCGTGTCGGACAAGCGGGGCTCGCGGGTCTGAAAACCCATGACCCCACCAATGGCGTCGCTGCCGTAGATGACCGACCCCGGGCCAAAGCATACTTCCGTGCGTTCCACGGCAAAGGGGTCGAGTGAAATGATGTTCTGGATGTTGCCCGCCCGAAAGATGGCCGTATTCATCCGCACCCCGTCGATGGTGTAGAGCAGGCGGTTGGTCGCAAAACCGCGGATCATGGGGCTGCCGCCGCCCTGCTGGCTTTTCTGAATAAACACCTTGCCGGAAATACCCAACAGGTCGGCAGCCGTCTGCGGATTTTGCAGGGCCATTTCGGCGGGGGTGATGGCAGCTATGGCCTGGGGCAGGTCCGTTGACAATTGCTGCCAACGATTGGCCGACACCACCACGCCCTCGAGGTCAAAGGCCTGGGGCACCAGTTGCACCACAAAACCCGCCGCTTCGATTTCAGCGTAGCTGAGTTCAACGGAGGAATAACCCAGGCAACGGATGGTAATGCCCACTGCCGCTTTAAAAGCGCCGAGTGCTGCCTGCCCACGGGCATCGGTAGCCGTAGTCAAAGCAAAATTTTTCGCCGAGAGGGTAGCGCCGGCCACGGGCGCGCCGGTAACCTGGTCCTGGATGGTGAGGGTTTGTGCCGGGGCCAGCAACGTGCAGCCCAACACCAACCACAAAACGGTTAGGTACTTCATAATAAAACGGAGTTGGACCCGCAATATACAAGGATTGCCTACTTAAATAAATACCCGCCCACCGAGGTGATGCACAATGTATCAGTGCTGCTGCCAGTACCGGAATTTTATGCTTTTCTTGCTGGCGCCAAAAAAAACGGGGAACCCAACTGGCGTGGATTCCCCGGTATAATTTAATCGGTGGCCTGGCCACCAGCTGGGTCCCAGGCACCCAAAGCTGCGTTTAGGTTGCGCTACCGATGGGCTGCGCTACCGGATAGTCCGTATACCCTTCCGCTCCGGGGGTATAGAAAGTCGGGTAGTCGGGGTCATTCAGCTTCAAATTGTGCTGGAAACGATGAACGAGGTCTGGATTGGCCAGGAAAGGCTGGCCAAAAGCCACCAGGTCTGCCTGGCCTTCCTGTAGCACTTGCTCGGCGCGCGCTTTGTCGAAACCGCCGCTGGCGATAATCGTGCCACCGAAGGCTTCTCCGATGATCGCTTTAATTTTGGCAGGAACAGCCGGAGCGCCCATCGACGAGTGGTCGACTGTATGGAGGTACACGAGGCCAATTTTGCCCAATTCCGTCGCCAGGTAACGATAAGCTTCCTCGATATCCGCAAAAGGCTTCATGTCGTTGAAGACGCCGTAGGGCGAAAGGCGCATACCCGTGCGGTCGGCACCGATAGCGTCCGCTACTTTTTGCGCTACCTCAATGGCAAAACGCGCCCGGTTTTCGAGCGAGCCCCCGTAAGAATCGGTGCGTTGGTTGGCGGCCGGATTGATAAACTGATCGATCAGGTAGCCGTTGGCACCGTGGAGTTCTACCCCGTCAAAACCTGCGGCCATCGCGTTCCTGGCAGCCTGCACGTATTCCTCCTGGGCTTGTTCGATGTCGGCGAGGGTCATGGCCCGGGCCGTGGGGTACGCCTGCATGCCCTTGGTGTCGGTGTACATTTCACCACTCAGCGGTACCGCCGAAGGCGCTACCAGCTCGGCACCAGCCGGTAGGTTTTCAGGGTGAGAAACACGGCCCGTATGCATCAGCTGGATAAAGATCTTGCCGCCTTTGGCGTGTACCGCATCCGTTATTTTTTTCCAACCCACTACCTGCTCCTGGCTAAAGATGCCTGGAATGCGCGGATAACCCAACCCGTTGGGAGAAGGCGAAGTACCTTCGGTAATGATCAACCCGGCGGTTGCCCGTTGGGTATAGTATTCCACCATCAGGTCGTTGGGAACATGCCCGATGGCCCGCGAGCGGGTCAGGGGTGCCATGACCATTTTGTTTTGGAGCGGCGTGCTCCCAAGGGCAAAAGATTCAAATAATTTCATCGGTTCTTGTATTTAGGTTTTAAAAAACGCCTGCTCTGACAATTTCCTTATTGACACTCCAATCTCCAGGATTAATTGTTATTACAACTAATGCAATAACACGCTTTGACTCGCTAAAGTTTGCTACCAACCGAGAGCAGGAGAACCGATGTAGGCAGTTGTGCCTATCCGTTGCGCGTAGGTGAGTGCAGGCTGCCGGGGGTGGAAACGCGGAAGTGCCGGGACAATAATAAATTTACGTGCTCAAATTATTCGCGAAGGAATAAGCGATTAATAATGAGCGGTTTCGAGCTAATCATTTGAGTCAAAAAATGTAAATTTATTATTGTCCAAATACTTAGACGGGAGGTGGGAAATCGAAGAAAAGAAATCCATCGCGTAAAAATGCATCTTTACGCAGAAGATCGAGACGTAAAAAAACAATGGCCGATTTTGGATTTTATTCAATATGAGGTTACTATTTGTAGATGGCGCTTTGCTCACGTCACCGACCAGTAAAAAAATCGGGTACTACTTCAACTATCCAGGCAAGCTACCCATCTTCTTCAACTGGAAATAGCTGCAGCAGCCTTTTCAATGGCTTGCTGGATATCCGGCAGGACAAACGCTTCGTCGATGACGGTAAATAGCCCGTTGCGGGCAAAATCCTGTGCCAATTTTTCGCTCACCCCCGAGAGGATCACCTTGATCTTGCGGGCCTGGTAAGATTTGATAATCTCCTTCAGGCTCTGGTAGCCCGTAGCATCGATCAGGGGTATGTAGCGCATCCTGATGATAATGGCCTGCGGCTTAGCGTTGGTATTGATGAGGGTTTCTTGAAATTGGCGGGCAGCCCCAAAAAACAGGGGCCCATTTATTTCGTACAGCAACACGTTAGGTGGTAAATTCTGCAATTCGCGCTCGAAGAGGTACTCCTGGTCGCGGGAATCGAGGGTAATCGTTTCGATGTCGACCGACTCGCTCATGCGTTTCATGAACAAGAGGCTGGACAGTACGATCCCAACTTCGATAGCCAGGATCAGATCGAAGAACACCGTTAAAAAAAAGGTGGTCAGAAGGATAATAATATCCATGCGGTTGCCGCGCAACAACGATCGAAACTGCCGCCATTCGCTCATATTGTAGGCCACCACCACCAGGATTCCGGCCAGACACGGCATGGGAATGAGCTTGGCATAAGGTGCAAAAAGCAACATGATTGAGAGCAGTACCAGCGCGTGCGCAATACCTGCAATGGGCGTTCGACCGCCATTTTTAACGTTGGTGGCCGTACGGGCAATAGCGCCGGTAGCGGGAATCCCCCCAAAGATAGCTGTGGCGATATTGGCTACCCCCTGGGCCACCAGTTCCATGTTGGGCCGGTGCTGCCCGCCGATCATCCCGTCGGCCACGGTAGCCGAGAGCAGCGATTCGATCGAGCCCAGCAGGGCAATGGCTATGGCGGCGGGCAAAAGAGCCCGGACGGTAGCAAAATCCAGGTGGGGCAGGTGAGGTAAGCTCAGGTGGTTGGGGATTTCACCAAAATTACTCGCGATGGTGTCTACTGGCAACGCCCAGAAGTGTACCGCCAGGGTCGCCAGCACAATAGCCACCAGGGAGCCGGGCAGTTTATTCGTCAAGGCGGAGGTGTAGCGCGTTGTCAGTACCGTCAGCACGCTGATCGCTACGGCGTACCCGTTGAGTTTGTTCGCGGCCGAAAAGTACAACTGCCATTTGGCCACAAAATCTGCGGGCACCTTACTCAGGTGGAGGCCCATAAAATCGTTGACCTGCGAAGAAAAAATGATGAGTGCAATGCCGCTGGTAAACCCCACGATGAGGGAATAGGGAATGAATTTCAACAAGTCGCCCAGGTGGGCGAGGCCCATTCCGATAATGATAAACCCAGCCAGAAAGGTGGCAATGGTGAGTCCGTCCACCCCATATTCCTGTACAACACCGTAAACGATGACGATGAAGGCGCCTGTAGGGCCACCAATTTGCACCCGGCTTCCGCCGAAGGTGGAAATGATTATCCCTGCAACAATGGCAGTAACAAGCCCCTTCTCCGGTGAAACGCCCGAAGCAATGGCAAAAGCAATAGCCAATGGCAGAGCTACAATACCCACAATGAGGCCCGCGACGAGTTCTTGCCGAAGTTGTGCCCAACTGATGCCTTCCTGAAGCAAGGAAAATAGTTTTGGAACGAATTCCTTTTTCATGGTCTTTGCTTGGTTTTACCAGTTGCTACAGCCAACCGAGGTACCTGATTGGTATAGAATTAAAAAAAATGAAGGTAGCCCTATTTAAAAAGGCACGGATGGTGATTTTTGACAGGGGCAAGGTAATCATCCATTATCCCCCTTTCTACTTCCAGTCGGGAACGACCTGGCACGCGGGAATCCACAAAAAAACACGACCCGCCACAACGCTTTGCCACCCCTGTGCGTTAATAGTGCATCTGACTGCGTATGATGAAGGGTAGTTTCCAACTAGGGCGTATTGCGCGCATTCCTATTCAGTTTCACTGGACATTCCTGCTCGTGGGGTTATGGCTGTTGTACGACAGTTGGCAACCCGGCTACGGCATGAACTGGGACAACTTCCGCTGGCTGTTCACTTGGGTAGGGATGGTTTTTCTGGCGGTGCTGTTGCACGAACTGGGCCATGCCCTGATGGCCCGGCGCCTGGGCATTGGCACCGAACGGATCGTGTTGTATCCTATTGGTGGTGGTGCTTTCCTGGAAGAGTTGCCCGAGGATGCCCGCCGCGAAATCCTGATTGCCCTGGCTGGTCCGGGCGTCAATTTCGTACTGGCAGGGATGGTAGCGCCTTTCTTATTTGGCCTGGGAGACACCAACCTCCCCCTGATCTTCCAACTGCTGCTCAACCCCAACGGCAACATCGTCATTTTCGATGCCAGCCCCTGGGAGTACCTGGTGGTGGTCTTTTTCCTGCTCAACCTGCTGCTCGGCGTCTTCAACCTGCTGCCAGCCTTTCCGCTGGACGGGGGGCGGGTGCTGCGGGCACTGCTGAGTATCCGCTGGCCCCGGGGCCAGGCCACCATCATTGCTGCCCGCGTGGGGATGGTGGGAGCCGTCTTGCTGCTGGGCGTGGGCGCCTACCTGCAGGATGTTTTCTTTGCGCTGGGTGCCTTCCTGATCTTTGGGTTGGCTCGCCTGGAGGTGCAGGTGCAGCAGCGCCGCAACCGCCTGGCCCAGGCCCGTGTGCGCGACTACCTCGACGCCGACTACCGACGGCTCTACCTGGCGCCCGACACCTCGCTGACGATGGCGCGTGAAACCATCGCCGACTGGTCCGATGGCCCTATCGTCCTGCTCGATGTGTGGCAGCAGCCCCACGGCGTCACCAGCAAAACCGCCCTCCTGGCCACCAACCTCGACAATTTTGCCCACCGACCCATCGGCGATCTCGTGGGTAGCCCCCAGTGGGTAGGCCTGCACCCCGACGAAGACCTGCTCCGCGCCGCCGAAAAACTCGACGAACACAAACTCTTCGCCTTCCCCGTCATCGACCACTACGGGCGCATCCTGGGCTTGCTCGATCGCCAGGTGGTTCGCCGGGTGATGGAAGGAAAATAATTATTCCCCCAACGGCGTTTTCCAACAGGATCAAATTATTCCTTTTAAGTAAAGTTCTTTCCGATGAAAGTATGGTTACTCCCCTTGCTGAGCCTCGTCCTGGTGCTGGCTACCTGCTGCGACGATGACCAACCCAACCCCGAACCAGCCGCCGAACTGGCCCTCCACCTCGTCACAGGCATCCGGACCACCGACGCCAATGACCAATCGCTGGGCACCTACGGCAACCCCAATACCTTTCCCGGACAGGTAGCAGTTTTCCCCAACCCCAGCAATGGTGTCGCCTTGGTACAGTACGTGGGCCAGGCAACCGGCACGGCTGCCCAGTTGGAGCAGGTCTGGATCTTTCCCGGCACCCGGTGATTGGTAGGCACGACTTTGCCACAACCGATGTCCAGCTGGCGTTGTTAGCTTAGCTAAAGCCAAGCTAACAACCTTAAACAAAACCAACCATGCGCGATCCCGCCCAAGAAATTGCCGATCTCCTGGCCGACTACCCTGAACTGGGCGCGGGCCTCGACGAATTTCTGGCTACCGGCAGCGACCCCCTGGTAGGTATGGCGGGAATCCTGGTGCTGCTAAAACTGCGGGTGCGCAACGTGCTGGCACTGCTGCCCCAGCCTGCACCAGCTGATGACGCACCACCGGGCGGACGGTAAGCTCGCCCTAACCCGGAGGGTGGGTTAGCCCATTAACTTTTATTTGCGAACTTTGCCCTCCACCAGAACAGAAAACGCTTTGGACAAAAACAGCCCCATCCTCCTTACCGGCGCCACTGGCTTTGTGGGTTCGTACGTGGCACGCCAGCTTGTGCAGGCGGGTTATACCAACCTCTATGCCACGCGCCGGGCCGACAGCCAGCTGGACCTCCTGGGTCCGGCCGCAACAGCCCTGCAGTGGCGGGAAGCTGATCTGGCCGACTATTTCAGTATCGAGGACGCCGTGGCGGGCATGGCTGTGGTTATCCACTGTGCGGCGTTGGTTTCGTTCCTGCCCCAAGACAAAGAACGGCTGTTGCAGGTCAACCGCAACGGGACGCGCTACGTCGTGAATGCAGCCCTGCACCACGGCGTCCCGCGCCTGATCCACGTGAGCTCGGTAGCCGCGCTGGGGCGCAACCAGCGCGGCCAGCTGATCGATGAGAACGCCAAATGGGTGGATGGGCCAACGGTGAGCAATTATTCCCGCAGCAAGTTCCTGGCCGAGCAGGAGCTGTGGCGTGGCCAGGCCGAAGGGTTGGCGGTAGCAGCCGTGTATCCCAGTGTGGTACTGGGCGCCGGTCGCTGGCAGGAAGGAACCGCAAAAATGTTTGCCTACGCCCAGCAGCAGCCCACCTTTTATCCGGCAGGCAGTACCGGTTTTGTGGATGTGCGCGACGTGGCCCGGGCCGTGCAGTTGGTGCTCGAGCGCAATACCGACGGCGATCGGTTTTTGCTCAACGGGGAACACCTCACCTTCCAGCAGTTGCTCACCCTCATGGCGGAAGCGTTGGGGCATCCACCCCCACAAAGATTACTGCCAGCTGCCGCCGCCCGCCTGCTGGCCTGGCTCGAAGGTTGGCGCTCCTGGCTGCTGGGGACAACCCCACTGCTCACCCGCGAAACGGTGCGGGCTACCTACTTCCGACACGTCTACGACAGCCGCCGCTCAGCAGAAGTGCTCGGCCTCGAATACCGCGACCTGGCACAGACCATCCGCGAAACGGCGGCACTCCTGCAAGCTGATGAGGCGGCGAAAAGCGCCATTTTTCCCTTGCCGGGAAGGCTTGATTAGAGGTGGGAATATAGGAAAAGTCGGAGGTGCGAAGTCGGAAATCGGAAGTTTTAAACCGGGGAAAGGTGTAAAAGGAAGGTGTAAAAGGGGAAAGGTGTAAAAGGGGTCACGTGTAAAAGGGGAAAAGGGGAAAGGTATAAACGTGGGGTAGGCCAGTGTCAGCGGATCTGAATTTTAGTAACCGCTGCGCGCACCCAAAATGCCTTTTAAGCTGGGATTACTTATGCGCCACACAATATTTAAGAAGAGCGGTATAACGCTGAGATCTTGATAAATGACCGCAGCGCGGTCAAATTACGTTAGCCCTAACATCGCCAATTTTTTCCGACCCGACCCCAGCGGGGTCGCACCAAAGGCTATAGGCATTGTGCTATAAACATGGAATCCCTTCAGGATGCAGCGCCGCTGAAGAGGTGGAATTGAGTAATCCTTAGTGAAAATGCTGGTTACTCGCCGAGGGCAGCGCCGGGAAGGATGCTGCTCCTTAATATTAATTCCCCTGCAACTTGTGTAATAGCAGTCCTGAAGGCGACCGCTTGCGCAGCCGCGTCTTCAGCGCGGGCTGCCGCGAGAACCCTAATGCAGACAGGCCCTCCGATCAAAGGAACACCTGCACTTAAATATTTGGCAATAGAAACGTCCTCCATGCCGATGATTTCCACGTACTGGTAGATTAACGTGGGGCGAACTTAGCGGCGTTTATTATCTTGTGCCCACAATTCACAACCATGACTTACGATAATTTTACGACGCGGTCTCAGGAAGCCATCATGCAGGCCCAAAAGGTAGCTGGCAATTTGAGCCAGCAGCAGGTAGATACGCCCCACCTGCTCAAGGGGGTGCTGGATACCGACGAAACCGTAGCGCGCTTCCTCCTGGAGAAGTCGGGCGTAGACGTAGAAGAACTCAGCCGACGCCTCGACCGCCTGGTGCGGGAATACCCCAAGGTGTTGGGTAGCGACAAGCAGTTTCTGACCGATGATGCCAACCGGGCACTGGCGCGCGCCAAAAAGATGCTGCCGGCCTTTGAGGACGAATTTATTTCCATCGAACTCATCCTGCTGGGCATCCTGCAAGGCACCGACAAGGGCGGGCAACTACTCAAGGACCTGGGGGCGACTAATGACAGTATGCAACTCGCCATCAAGGAGCTGCGCAAGGGCCGCAAAGTGACCGACCAGAGCGCCGAAGAAACCTACAACTCCCTGAAAAAATTTGGTATCAACCTCAACGAGCAGGCCGAAAGCGGTAAGTTGGACCCCATCATCGGACGCGACGAGGAGATGCGGCGGGTGCTGCAGATCCTGTCGCGGCGCAAGAAGAACAACCCCCTCCTCATTGGGGAGGCTGGCGTAGGTAAAACCGCCATCGTGGAGGGCATTGCCTGGCGCATCGTCAAGGGCGACGTGCCCGAAAACCTGAAGAGTAAGCGCATTTACGTGCTCGATATAGCGGCCCTGATTGCGGGCGCCAAATACAAGGGCGAATTTGAGGAACGCCTCAAGGCTGTGATCAAGGAAGTGACGGAGTCGAGCGGAGAGATCATCCTCTTCATCGACGAGATCCACACCCTCATTGGCGCGGGTGGTGGCAACGGCGCCATGGACGCCGCCAACATCCTGAAGCCCGCCCTGGCGCGCGGCGAACTGCGCACCATCGGCGCTACCACCCTGGACGAGTACCAGAAATATTTCGAAAAAGACAAAGCCCTCGTGCGCCGTTTCCAGACGGTACTCATTGAGGAGCCGAGCGTGGAGGACACCATCTCCATCCTGCGCGGCCTGCAGGAACGCTACGAAGTGTACCACAAGATCGAGATCCTGGACGAAGCGCTGGTAGCTGCCGCCGAGCTGAGCCACCGCTACATTGCCGACCGCCAGCTGCCCGACAAGGCCATTGACCTAATCGACGAGAGCGCCGCCCGCCTGCGCCTCGAGTTGGACAGCGTGCCCGAAGAGGTGGACGAATGGGAGCGCAAGGTGCGCCAGCTCGAGATCGAGCGCGAAGCCATCAAACGCGAAAAAGACAAAAACAAGCTGGCCACCATCACCGAACAGATCGCCAACGCCAAAGAAAAGCGCGACAGCCTGCGGGCCGCCTGGCAGGGCGAACGCGAGATCGTCGACCTGGCGCAGGGCATCAAACAACAGATGGAAGTGTTGGAACAGGAAGCTACCCGCGCCGAGCGCCACAGCGACTTCGAAACGGTGGCCAAGATCCGCTACGGGCTGCTGCAGGAACTGCAGCAACAGCTCACCGCCGCCGAACAAAAACTCGCCAAACTGCCCGACGAAAAACGCTTTACCAACGAAGAAGTGACCGCCAATGACATTGCCGAAGTGGTGGGGCGCTGGACCGGCATCCCCGTGGCGCGGATGTTACAAAGCGAGAAAGAAAAACTGCTGCTGCTAGAAGATGAACTCCACCAGCGCCTGATTGGCCAGGACGAGGCCGTCCGGGCGGTAGCCAACGCCGTTCGCCGCAGCCGCGCAGGCATGCAGGACGCCGGACGCCCCATTGGCTCGTTCATCTTTCTGGGCCCCACGGGCGTAGGTAAGACGGAGCTGGCCAAGGCCCTCGCCGAGGTGCTGTTCAACGACGAACGCGCCATCACCCGCATCGACATGAGCGAGTACCAGGAACGCCACGCCGTGAGCCGCCTGGTGGGTGCCCCTCCGGGCTACGTCGGCTACGACGAAGGGGGCCAACTGACGGAGGCCGTGCGCCGCCGCCCCTACAGCATCGTACTGCTCGACGAGATCGAAAAAGCACACCCCGATACCTTCAACATCCTCCTCCAGGTGCTGGATGACGGCCAACTGACCGACAACCGCGGCCGCGTAGCCAGCTTCAAAAACACCATCATCATCATGACCTCAAATATGGGTGCCGAGGTGATCCTGGAGAACTTCGAAGATCTCGACGTGGCGGGCGAAGACCGCCGCCAGGAGATCCTGGACGCGACCAAAGAGGAGGTCTTCGAGACCCTCAAAGAAAACCTGCGCCCCGAATTCCTCAACCGCATTGACGAGCGCATCATGTTTCTGCCGCTCACCCAGGACGAGATCAAACAGATTGCCCGCCTGCTGTTGCGCAAAACGGAGAAAATGATCGCCCAGAAAGGAATGGTCATCAAGGTGAGCGAACGCGCCCTCGACTGGCTCGCCCAGCGGGGCTACGACCCCCAGTTTGGTGCCCGCCCCATGAAGCGCGTACTCCAGCAAGACCTCGTAGACGGCCTCGCCCGCGAACTGATCGCCGACACCTTCACCTTCGGCGACACCATCTACATCGACCTCGGCCAACAGGTACTCACCTTCAGCAAAGAACCCTTCGACCCGCGGGCCACCTACACATCCCCGACCCTGGAAGCACCCGCCAAAAAAGGCCGCTCGCGCCGCGCCGGCAAAAAACACACCGACACCCTCGATGAGCTCAAAAAAGCTACCGATGATTTGAATGATGCGGTGGAGGAGGTGGAGAAGGTGTAAGGGTGTAAAAGTGTAAGGGTGTAAAAAAAGGGCCAAATAATTGTCAGGCGTATCACTCTTTTTACATTCGCGGTGTATCGCCACTACGCCGCGTCGCCCACGCTGAAGACGTGGCAGGCGCGAGAACCAAAAATGCCGACAGCCCCCGCGATCAAAGGATCACGCGCGTCTAGGCGGGCGGGCCTTATCCTTTAGTACTACGGCTATCACACAAGTTGTAGATAGCGCCATAAATGACGCTGAACCCGCAGGTTGCCCGTGCTTCAGCGCGGTAGAATTTGTAAGTAGCACCATAGATGGCGCTGTACCGCTGCACTCACACCAGTCCCGGAGGGACGACACATTTTTGCCAGGGTCGTCAGACCCTGGACCCGAAGCCCCCGAGAAAAGGAGTCCTGTAAGGACGAAAGCCCCCTCAATAGCATCAATGGAAATCGAGCCTGTTCATTAACCACAGCGCTGAATCTATTCCCCCTGAACCGCTAAAAGTTCTTCGATCACCAACTGCGGATGCGTGGCCTGCAAGCGTTCCCGCTGTGCCGGTGTAAAACGAAGATCCGATCTCAGGAGCCGCAGCGCAGTTGCTTTTTGCAAAAAGATATCCATGGCTTTCAGGTTGGGGCAGTCTTGGATGTAGAGTATTTCCAGGGAAGATAAATTTTGCAATTCCAGCGGTAAGGATTCCAGGTCTGCGCAATTTTTAATACGCAGACTTCTCAACTTGGTGAGGCTGCCAAATGCCTCAGCAGGTAGTCGCAGGCCATGGCCCTGGTCGATCATCAATACTTCCAGGTCTGGAAAGGAGGTCAGACTCAACAAGTCGAAAAAAGGAATATTGGTCAGGTGTAATTCCCGCACCTGAGGGACATAAATTTTCGCCGAGGCGATATCTTTGAAGACCGTGGCTGCTGCCGAAGGTTCGTAAATGACCTGGCCATCCAATTTCGCAATCTTATGTACCGTGATTTGGTCAAATATTCCCTTGGTCTGGTAAAACAACAAATCCCCGTCAATATGGGTGTTATAGGGCATTTGGCTCACCTCCAATCCTGGTTCCAGGGTTTCCAGGTCAAAGAACTGAAAACTTCTATCACCTGCTGAGGTGATCTTTTCTATTAGCAGATATTGAGCGCGAATTTCCAAATTCTGGTAGGCCGTACCCCCTGGCAGCTGCAGTTCCAACGGTTCGTACAAATGATTGTAGACCACCAATTTTTTGCGACCAGATTCCGGATGTTGGTCCTCCAACAGGTAATACCCCTTGGTGGCCGTTTGGTAAAATTGCGGGAAAAAAAACAGCGGCATTCCACCTATCCGTTCGCGTATGGTTGGATGCACCGCCAGGCCCGTATTTGGTAAATCTCCAATGGGTTGGGGTACCTCAGGTGCCCGCAAGTCTTTATAATTGGCACTACTGGCACCGTCCCGGCGCACATACCAGCTGACGTACCGATTGTCTTTTTTGACGCTAAGTTCCCAAAGGCCATTTTCCGGCAACTTGTAACTCCGGATTTCAACCGGGTATGGAATCAGAAAGATTGGCAATGGGATGCCCCGTAAGATCAATCAACAGCCAATCGTCCGCTGTATCCGGCTGAACGATGGCCACCCCACTCACAAAGGGGCTGCCCTCCCAAAATCGCTGCCCATCGAAACAGGGCTTACCCGTTTTGTCCAGATAGACAACCCAGGACGCATTGCGCCGGTTTTCATAGCGCTCATAGGCCCGGAAATACCCCTCTTGAAAGGGCGACACCCAATTGAGGCTATCCGGTAAATCGGCGATTTTATTTCCTTTGATATCCATCAGGTAGTAATGCTCGCCATACTGCACCGGCAAGCCCCCTTCGGACAGGTTCACTTTGTAAAAATTCCCCAACCGAATCGACTCCCTATCCTGGCGTACTGTTGGCTCGTGCCCGGGAGGCAGTTCAAACAGGTGATTTCCGGCATCGTCTATACCAAGAAAGCCCTGTTCATTGGATTGCCGAAGCAGCATGATTTGTGGCTGGGACCAAAGCGTGGACACGCCCATCAAAAAGAGAGGAAATAGGAGCAAAATCGGTCTCATCGTTTCCTAATATTTAGCGTAGGTCTTTGGGCGTAAGTGCCGGGACAATAATAAATTTACATTCTCAAATTATTAGCGAAGGAATAAGCGATTGATAATAAGCGGTTTCGAGCTAATCATTTGAGTCAAAAAATGTAAATTTATTATTGTCCAAATACTTAGGTGTGGTAAAAGAGGTGCTTATCCTGGTCACTGTAAACAAACCGCTGGTCGCTCTGCCATGCCGTATTCTGCCATCAATTCCTGCAACCTTTTTTTATAAGCATCGGGTGCTTCTATGCGGGCCAGCTTCAGCAATGCCTCATGGCGGCAATCCCAGACCTTAATCCGTAAACGCTGAACCCGACACTCCAGTTCTTCCGCAAAAGTGAACTCAAAAGTATTTTGAAACGCTTCAATTTGCGCCAGATACTGGTGCCCTTCCTCGCAGGTACCAGCAAGCCCTTTCATGGTCCAGTCTTTGACCTGGTGGATGTTGTCACAATAAAATTCCGCCGACTCGTAGTTCGTTGAAAGTTTGTCGCCTTGTGCAACAAACCTGTTCCACAGCTGCTCAATTTTCATCCCGTTGGCTTGATACTGTTCGTTCAACGCGGCCAGTTCGTTGATCTTGATCATCGTAATCTCTGCCAATGGCGTTCTGTCCGACTGTTGGAGGGCATCAATTTTTTGCAACATTTCTTCTGCCATTTCGCAGACGTAAGCGAAGCCATCCATAATATAGGCCCGAATCAATGGCTCTTTACTACAATATTCATAACCATAGCGGCCCATGTGTTTCACCTTATTGTTCGGAATAAAGGCTGCCCACGCTTCATTCAAAGCAGCAAGATTGGTCTCGTTTTGGGCAATGGCCGCTTCCAGCTCCTTCACTTTTACCGCCAACTCTCCAGCAGGTGCGACTCCGCTTTCGGCTTGCAATTTTTTAATTTCCCCCAGCGTCGCCGGGCCCCGATTACACAGATCCCCTACGCCGTTTAAAAGCAATACCTTCATATTGGGTATAGGGTTGCAGCGCAACAGTGGCAGTTCAATGTCAAAGCCAGGAGAAACGTCGGTGTCCATATAGGTCTTCCAGGCAACATCCAATTCGGACATGTTCTGAAACAGGGATTTCATCCTGGCTACCTCTGCGGCCAATCCTTCGACATCGGCTACCCGCAGCGTGGTCTTTTCCGTTAACCGGAGGGTGCGATTTTCAAAAATATCCATTGACTTCGGGACATTCCCCTGGCAAAAATGCGTGTAAGCCGTCATGTAGGAATACTTCGCCAGCGTTCTTTTTTCACAGATCGTTTTCGTGGCTTTGACGGCTTCCAATTCTTCCAACGTGACTTCTTTGGTGACCAAAAATCGTTTCCAGATCGCATCAATGGTGTGATAGGCTTCGATTTTTGTTTCCAGGTCATCCATTTTTACCACAAACCCCGGAATCGACTGGTGTACCCGGGCGTCTATCCCCTGGATTTCTGTCATTAAGCTTTCTGCGTCCTGCATGTCGCTTTGGCAAAAACTGGAGTTGGTATTCATCAATAAATATTTGGCGTAATCCGGTTGATCATACCGTTTGTCAGGTTTGATCAATTCGCTCATGTTGGAAATTTTGTCATTTTCCAAAAATTCTTTCCAGGTTTCGTCAAAGTTGGCCGTCTGAGCAAAAGTAGTAGTAGAAATAAAAAAAATACTGCTGACCAGGCAAAATAAAGAATAGGTTGTTCGCATCACGATTCGGAATTTAAAGAATTTTTATTTTAGGAATCAGGTGGGTTGGAGTGGGTTCTTCCCCCTCTTCTCTGACAATTGCTGTTTTTTTTATTGACTCGAGTTACAAAAAATGTCAGCGAATCATAAACCCAGAGGATAACGTTTTTTTACGCTTAATTATTAGACTTATTCTAATGGGTTAGATTGGTGGGAAACCACGTAGTAGCCGCGAAGCGAATTGATGCATTTTCGACCACGCGAAGGCTTTTTTGTGGAGCTTAGCCATAGCTAAGTTGCGCAAAAAAGGCACAGTGTGAGAAGACCACGAAGTAGGCGCGAAGCGAAAAGGCGCGATTTGCCCTCGATATAATCCCAGCAGAACAAGTCTATTCCTTAAACTGAATACTCCACATCCCCCGCAAATCGCCGAGGGCATAGCCGATGGCCTGGTCATTGGGATAGCGCTGGTGAATGACCGCATAATCGGTCGTTTCAAGGGTTTCGCCGAGCCGGCCATGACACTGCAGGCACAAGGGTTGAACACGGATAGGGGCCGCGAAAACCACGGTGCCGTCGGGTAGCTTTTGCACCAGCGGTTGCAGGTCTTCACCGGCCTGATCGGCAGTAGCAAACTGCTGGAGCAGGCTCGTTTCCCAGGCCAGCGGAGCATCTGCCGGATTGCGTACCCGCAGGCTGGTCCGGCGGATGATGACGTTATTGGCCCGCCCCATGCTATCGGCCAGCGGCAGGGCAACCTGGCTGCAAAATGGTACGGCATACGCTACGCCACCTTGCTCCAGCGCCGCCGCCAACCGGCCACTCAACTCGGCAAAGGTTTCGGTGGCGATCTTTTTGCCTTTGGTCAGGAAGGTGCTTTTTTCTGCGGCCGTCAGCCCGGTTGGCTGACCGGACGGACTTTGGCACTGGGCCAACAACAAAGCCAGGGTTACCAACAGGATGAAAATAAGGGTCGAAGGTTTCATTGTATTCCTATTTTAAGTACCTAAATAACACCTTTTAGCCCAAAAATCCAGTGACCTGGATCACCAGTGGCCATTTTTTCTGCCGGCCGACCCCACCAATACCCTGGCTAGCCGTCACCCGGCCAACCTTTTGCCAGACGGCTACAAAATTGGGAAAAAGGCCGACAAATAAAACAATCCTACGGCCGAAATTCGGCCAGGATTCCAGAAATTTCGTCAAAGAATACTTACTTTTGACACCCAGAAGCCTATCCAATTCCACCGTAACATTTTATCAGTAATCCTGCACAGCGTGGGCTGACCCGATTTAACCATTGGTCAGCAGTCTTTGCCTGGCAAGAAAAAAAGCACAACAATGAAAAACTTGTTTCTACTCCTACTATTAAATGTTTTGAGTGTGGGTATTTTCGCCCAGTTCATCACCCTTACGCCAGCGGGCGCTGGTGGCGATGACAGTGTGGTACTTACCTTTGATGCCACCCAGGGCAACGGCGAGCTGGTAGGTGCCAGCAAGGTGTACATGCACCACGGCGTGATCACGAGCAGCCCCACGGGTACGGCCTGGCAGTACGTCATCGGCAACTGGGGCCAGGACGACGGCATTGGCGAAATGACGCCCGTAGCCGGCCAGCCCAACAAGTGGCAACTGGCTTTCACTCCTTCCGTTCGCACCTACTTCAACGTGCCCGCCGGCGAGAACATCTTCCGCATCTCGGGGGTTTTTCGCAGCGCCGATGGCAACACCAAAGGCACCATCGCACCCGGCAACTACGGCTGGGGCACTTGTGCCGACAACCTCGATTTGTACGTCAACCTCAACAACGCCAATTACCTGCAAATCAATGCCCCGCTCACCGACGAAAGCTTCATCTTTCAGGGGCAACCCATCACGATCTCGGCCACGGCCTCCAGCCCCGTCACCAGCATGAAGATCTGGATCGATGCCGGTAGCGGCTACGTGCAACGCGCCGCCGTCACCTCGGGCACCACCATCCAGCATGCCTATTTCCCGACGGCCTCCGGCAACATCAGCATCAAATTTACGGCTACCATCAACGGCGAAGACCTGGAGATTGTCCGCCAGCACAGCATCGTCATTTTGCCGACGTCCGTCATCCAGCCACTGCCCGCTGGCGTGCAGGCCGGCATCAACTACAACGCCGCCGACCCTACCCGCGCCACCCTGGTGCTGCAGGCGCCTGGTAAATCCATTGCCTACGTGGCGGGCGACTTCAACAGCTGGACCACCCAGGCTGCCTACCAGATGAGGAAGACCCCCGACGGCCAGTTCTTCTGGCTGGAACTCACCGGCCTCATCCCCGGCCAACCCTACGTCTTCCAGTACTGGGTGGATGGAACCATCAAAATTGGTGACCCCTACGCCGACCAGGTTGCCGACCCCTGGAACGACTCCTTCATCGATGCGGCTACCTATCCCGGCGGGCTCCCGGCCTACGACCATCCCGAGTTTGGAGTGGCTACCGTGCTGCAGACCGGACAAACACCCTACACCTGGGCGGCCAGCGAAAACGCCTGGCAACGCCCCGACATCAACCACGCCGTCATCTACGAATTGCTCATCCGCGACTTCATCGGCGACCACACCTACAAGGGCTTGCGCGATACCCTGGCCTACCTCCGCAACCTCGGCGTCGACGCCATCGAGATCATGCCCTTCAACGAATTCGAAGGCAACGAATCCTGGGGCTACAACCCCAACTACTTTTTCGCAACCGACAAATATTACGGCCCCAAAGAAGAGGTCAAGCGCCTCATTGAGGCCGCCCACCAGGAAGGGCTGGCCGTCATCATGGACATCGTCATGAACCACGCCTACGGCACCAACCCCATGGTGAAGTTGTACTTTGACCAGGCTGCCAACAAACCCGCCGCCAACAACCCCTGGTTCAACCGCGACCACGTGGGGCAGTACCAGTGGGGCTACGACTGGAACCACGAGTCGGGCTACACCCAGGCTTTCCTCGACCGCCTGAACGCCTACTGGATCGAGGAATTCCACATCGATGGCTACCGCTTCGACTTCACCAAGGGCTTCACCAACTACGCCCCCAATGGCAGTGTGGATGGCTTCGACCAGTCGCGCATCAATATCCTCGAACGCATGGCCGATGCACTCTGGGACGTCGACCCCGACGCCTACATCATCCTCGAGCACTGGAGCCCCCAGGCAGAGGAACAGATCCTCGGCAACTACGGCATGAAAATGTGGGCCAACCGCAGCTACGACTTCGTGCCGGCCGTGACGGGTACCAATACCGGTAGTTTCCAAAATTTAAATACAACGACCCACGTCCAGTTCTTCGACAGCCACGACGAACAACGCATCGCCTGGCACGCCCTCAATGAGAGCCTGGCCAACGCCAACTACGACGGCCGCGACCCCCTCATCGCTTACGAGCGCCTGAAACTGGCCGCCGCTTTTGCCTTTCTGTCTCCGGGTCCGAAGATGATCTGGCAGTTCGACGAGCTGGGCTACAACATCGACATCAACTTCAATGGACGGGTAGGCAACAAGCCGCTGCCCTGGGGCCCCGACGGGCTGGGCTACTACGAAGACCCGCTGCGCCGCTACATCTACGATGCCTACCAGGGTATCCTGGACGTGCGCCGGGCAATGGGCCCCGCCAACCTGGCCAGCGCCACCACCAACCATAAGTTTACCGGTGAAACCCGCCGCCTGAGCTACGACATGAGCGACACGGACCTGGTGCTGATCGGCAACTTCGGCCTGACGGCCAGCGCCATCAATCCGGCATTCACCCAGACGGGTACCTGGTACGATTACTTCTCGGGCGAAACCATCGACGTCACTTCCACCACCGCCAACCGGAACCTGGAAGCGGGCGAATGGCACATCTACACCACCACCCGCCTGTCGGACGGGCTGCCCAACGTGGTAGCCACCTACAGCAACCCCGTGACCATCACCCCCTACCCATTCACCCAGAACCAGGAAATCACCATCCGCTTCGATGCCACCAAAGCCTTTCCTGGCGAAACGGCCGGGCTCGTCGGGGCGGCAAAGGTCTACATCCACTCGGGTGTCGTGCTCGATCCCGCCAGCAATGACCTCGTCAACGTAGTGGGCAATCTCGTCGACGACGGTGTCGGCCAAATGACCGAAGTGTCCGACGATATCTGGGAAATCACCCTGACCCCCGCCGCCTACTACGGCCTGACCGAAGACCAGGAAGCCCTACAGCTGAGCATGACCTTCCGCGACGAAGACAATACCAACGTCGGATTGGGCTTCCGCAACAGCGTCATTTATTTCAACGTAGAATCAGACGATCCCTTTATCACCATCGAACCCGCCGCCTTCACCATCGACGACCCGATCACCATCACCTTCAACGCCCAGCGGGGCAACCGCGAATTGGTAGGCGCCAGCAAAGTGTACTTCCACTCGAGTGTAGATGTTACCGACACGACTACTCCCTGGAATACGGGCTGGAACAACGTAACCGGCAACTGGGGCCAGGACGACGGCGTCGGCCAAATGACCCAGGTGCCCGGCCAACCCAACAAATGGCAGATTACCCTGACGCCCCGCAGCTACTACGGCCTCAACACCGGCGACGTCGTCTACTGGATACCCGCCGTATTCCGCAATGCCGACGGCAGCATCAAAGGCACCGGAACCCCGGGGCCGATCGAGCATGGGTTGATCCACACCTCCCAGGATTTTTTCCTCCGCAACCAACTGGTGGTGGGTACGGATGACGCCCTGCACGCAGGGTTGGACTTCCGGCTCTACCCCAACCCCGCCAAAGGCGCGGTGCAGGTTGTTTTGGATGGCTTCGAGGGCGACTACCAATTGCAGGTGCTCGATCTGACCGGCCGGCCCCTCCACCGCGAACGCCTGCAACTCAATGGCTTTCCCAACCAGCAACACACCCTCCAACTGGGCAGTATGCCCGCCGGCATGTACCTCGTGCGCCTGGTTGGCGACACGCAGACGGTCACCAAGGAGTTGCTGAAGTGGTAATATGAGGTGGGAAAGGTGTAAAAGTGGAAACGTGTAAAAGTGGAAACGTGTAAAAGTGGCGGGACAATAATACTTAAGTGCCGGCCTGATGGCAAGTAGCGTAGGCGTCTTTCCCGCTTTTGGGGAAGGACGCCTACGCCCTTTTGGGGCCGCCGGGTGCTTTGTGCTTTGTGCACAAAGAAATTCTACGCCAGCCTATCTTGTCGTCAGATCCAGCCTACGACAACTTTGGAGGGGATAAAGTGTAGCCGATCTGTTACGCAAAACAAACTAATTCCTTATCTTCGGCGTTGTTAACAACAATGCCAGGTCAGCACCGAAAATATCGCCCCGGGGCTATTCTTTTAGCCTTACTGATGTTTACCACCTCAGTAGGTATTCCTATGGACATGCACTACTGCGGCGGGCAATTGAAGTCGGTGGCCTTTTTTGGCAAAGCCCGGCGCTGTTCCGAGCTGGCGGTACCCGCAAAAGGTTGCCAGTTCCACCAGGTCCCGTCTCAGGCGGAACCCACCCTGGCGCGCAAGAAGTGCTGTACAGACAAAACCGCCTTCCTGGAGTTGGATCAGAACAAGGAAATCAGTCCTGTGCCCCAACTTTCTGCCCCCCAACAGCTCTTGCTCACGGCCTACGTTCTGGTAAATTGGTGGTCGCCCACTGCGGCCAGCAACGAAGTAGCTTTCCACCGTTATAAACCACCGCTTCCACCCCGCGACATTCCCGTCTGGGTGCAATCTTTCCGCTTATAGATTTTTCTTTCTTTTTGCTGATTTTGCTTTGCAAACAGAGGGATAAGCACGTGCGTACAAGCTGCGGCTGTCCTTCGTAACAAGAAAGATATGCTGGCTGGAATTATTCGTTTTTTTCTGGAAAACAAACTGGTGGCCTACCTGCTGCTCCTGCTGTTCATCGGCTGGGGCCTGGCTACGGCACCCTTCGATTTTGGTATCGCCGGCCTGCCCCGCGACCCGGTAGCCGTGGATGCCATTCCCGACATTGGTGAAAACCAACAGATCGTCTTCACCCAGTGGCCCGGTCGGTCGCCACAGAACATCGAAGACCAGGTCACCTACCCCCTCACCACGGCCCTGCTCGGTATTCCCGGCGTGAAAAGTGTGCGCAGCAATTCCATGTTTGGCTTCTCCAGCATCTCCCTCATCTTCAACGAGGAGGTGGAGTTTTATTGGAGCCGCAGCCGGATTCTGGAAAAACTCAACTCCTTGCCCGCCAATACGCTGCCCCCCGACGTACAGCCGGCTTTGGGCCCCGACGCGACGGCACTGGGCCAGATCTACTGGTATACCCTGGAAGGGCAGGATGCCGACGGGCAGACCACCGGCGGCTGGGACCCGCAGGAGTTGCGCAGTATCCAGGATTTCTACGTGCGCTACGGGCTCACGGCCGCAGCGGGCGTGGCGGAGGTTGCCTCCATTGGCGGCTTCGTCAAGGAATACCAGATCGACGTTGATCCGGCCGCCATGAAAGCCAACAACATCAACCTGGAGCAGGTGATGCAGGCCGTCCGGAGCAGCAATATCGACATCGGCGCCCAGACCATCGAAATCAACCTGGCCGAGTATTTTGTACGGGGGCTGGGTTACGTCAAAAATATCGGCGACCTGGAGAAAAGCGTCATCAAGACCGTCAACAACGTGCCCATCCGGGTGCAAGACGTGGCCCACGTCAGCCTGGGGCCGGCCACGCGGCGAGGCCTGCTGGACAAGGCTGGCGCCGAAGCGGTGGGCGGTGTGGTGGTGGCGCGCTACGGCGCCAATCCGCTGGAAGTCATCGACAACGTCAAAGCCAAAATTGCCGAACTGGAACCGGGCCTGCCCCGCAAAACACTGGCGGACGGCACCGTCTCCCAGGTCAAAATCGTACCCTTCTACGACCGCACGCAGCTCATCCACGAAACCATCGGCACCCTCGAGGAAGCCCTCACGCTGGAGATCCTCATTACTATCATCGTGGTAATCTTGCTGCTGCTCAACCTGCAATCCTCGCTGCTGGTGGCCGGAACATTGCCGGTGGCCGTACTGATGTGTTTCATCGCGATGAAGTATTTCGGCGTCGACGCCAATATTGTGGCGCTGTCGGGCATCGCCATCGCTATCGGCACCATGGTAGACATGGGTATTGTGCTCATCGAGAGCATGGTTCAACGCCTCAAGGAAGCCCCCCCTGAGGAAAGTCTGTTTACCAGCATTTTCGAGGCTACCACCGAGGTCGCCTCGGCGGTAATCACGGCGGTAGCCACCACGGTCATCAGCTTTTTGCCCGTCTTTACGATGGAAGCGGCCGAAGGTAAGCTGTTCCGGCCGCTGGCTTACACCAAAACCTTTGCCTTGCTGTCGGCGATTTTCGTGGCGGTGGTGCTCATTCCGCCGCTGGCGCATACGTTGTTTTCCTTTACCAATCGCAAGAAAAAACGGCCCTACCTGGCCAATGGCCTGGCGGTGGTGGGTGGCATCCTTATTGCCAGCCTGGTGCAGTGGATTCCGGGGTTGGTGTTGGCCGTGGTGGGGCTGACGGGTTTGCTCAAGGAAGCACTGACGGCCTACGCTTCGGGTCGCCAGGTGGTGTACGCCGACGGGCTCATCAACATCGGCTACGCCCTGGTGGTAGCCTGGCTCCTGGCGGGGGTGTGGATGCCGTTGGGCGTCACCCAAAGCCAGTTCAGCAACTTCTTATTCGTGGTCATCATTGCGGGTACCTTGCTCACTTTTTTCTACCTCGTCATCTATTTTTACGAAAACATCCTGCGTTTTTTGCTGCGTTTTAAAATCCTCTTCCTACTGGCCGTCGGGTTTATCGTTTTCCAGGGCTGGCAAGTGCTGGGTACCATTGGGCAGGAATTCATGCCTGCCCTCAACGAGGGCTCCTTCCTGCTCATGCCCACGGCCATGCCACACGCTGGCGTAGCAGAAAACACGCGGAATCTGCGCCTGCTGGATATGGCCGTGACGGCTATTCCCGAAGTAGAAAACGTGGTGGGCAAAGCAGGACGGGTGAACAGCGCCCTGGACCCCGCCCCCTTGTCGATGTACGAAAATATTATCCTTTACAAATCGGAATACAAGACCGACGCCGACGGCCACCGCCTGCGCTTTCGGTATACCGATGGCGCTTACGAACGCGACGAGCAGGGCGAGCTCATCCCCGACGACGACGGCCGTTACTTTCGGCAGTGGCGCGACCACATTCGCAGCCCCGATGACATCTGGGACGAAATTGTGCGGGCCACCAAGCTGCCCGGTGTCACCTCGGCACCCCGCCTGCAACCCATTGAAACGCGGCTGATCATGCTGCAAACAGGCATGCGGGCGCCCATGGGCATCAAAGTGGCGGGCACCGACCTGGCCGCCATCGAAGCCTTTGGCCGGGAATTGGAGCGGGAGCTCAAAAACGTGGAAGGTGTCAAAGCCGCCACGGTCTTTGCCGATCGCATTGTGGGCAAACCGTATCTGCTCCTGGACATCAACCGGGAAGCCATCAGCCGCCACGGTCTCACCATTGCCCAGGTGCAGCAGTACATCCAGGCCGCCATCGGGGGGATGAACATGACCACAACGGTAGAGGGCCGCGAGCGGTACAGCATCCGCATCCGCTACCCGCGGGAACTGCGCAACGACCCCGCTGCCCTGGAACGCATCTACCTGCCCACCGCCAGTGGCCAGCAGATTCCGCTGGGTGAGCTGGTCGACATCCGCTACGAGCAAGGCGCCCAGTCGATCAAGAGCGAAGACGGCTTCCTGATCGGTTACGTACTCTTTGACAAAGAGGCCGCCTACTCGGAAGTGGAAGTGGTGAACAAGGCCCAACGTTACCTGGCGGAACAAACCACGCGTGGCGAACTCGTCGTACCCGCCGGAATCAGTTACCGTTTTGCCGGCAACTACGAACAGCAAGTGCGCTCCAGTGAACGGTTGCGCATCGTAGTGCCTATTGCACTGGCCCTCATTTTTCTCATCCTGTACTTCCAGTTTCGGTCGGTGATCGTAGCGATGATGGTCTTTACCGGTGTTTTTGTGGCCTTCGCGGGTGGGTTCCTCATGCTGGACTTCTACGCGACCGACTGGTTCCTGGATTTCACCTTCCTGGGAACCAACCTGCGGGATTTGTTTCAGATACACCCGATCAACCTGAGCGTAGCGGTGTGGGTGGGCTTCCTGGCCTTATTTGGGATTGCGACCGACGATGGGGTACTGGTGGCTACCTTTTTGCAGGACAGCTTCCGCAAACAACAACCGACGACGGTACCCGAAATCCGGACGGCCGTGGTGGCTGGTGGCCAGCGCCGCGTGCGCCCCGCCATGATGACCACGGCAACCACCATCCTGGCCCTGCTCCCCGTACTGACAGCCACCGGACGCGGCGCCGACATCATGCTCCCCATGGCGATCCCTTCCTTCGGCGGGATGACCCTGCAGGTGATTACCATGTTTACGGTGCCAGTGCTCTTTTCGCTGTGGGAAGAGGTGAAACTAAAATTTAGAGCATGGGGCGTATAACCAAAACAACGATGAAAAAGATCAGCCTACTTATTGTCTTCGCATTTACCCTGTCTGCCGGGCAGACGCAACCGTGGGCGACGCTGCTAGAGGAGTTGCCCGCCCAGAACCGCGAATTGCAGGCGCTGCACCACGAGTATCTGGCAGCGCTGGAGAAAGCCCCCCAGGTGAATCGGTTGCCCGATCCGGAACTGGGTCTGGGCGCCTTTCCCCTGCCGGTAGAGACCCGCCTGGGGCCGCAGGTAGCGCGGTTCAGTGCAACCCAAATGTTTCCCTGGCGGGGAACCCTGGAACGACGGGAAACCCTGGAAAATGCCCGTGCACAGGTGCGCTACGAAAGCATTGCCATTCGGCAACTGGACCTGGCCTACGAACTGCAGGGAGCCTGGTTGCAGCTTTATGAGATCAGGCAGCGCAAGGGCTTGCTGGCGCGCAACATCACCCTGCTCGCCGGGCTGGAACGGCTGGCTCTGGCACGGGTGGAAAGCGGCAAAGCCAATGCCGCCGATGTACTGCGGGTGCAGTTGAGCCGCCGCGAACAGGAACAACAACTGGCGCTACTGGAGCCCGCCGAGGTGTCGCCAACGGCCATCATCAACAACCTCCTGTACCGGCCACTGGACACCCCCGTGGTCATCAGCGACAGCCTGGTGCCAGCCGTCCTGGTCTACGATGCCGCGGCTGTGCTAGCCCAAATCCAAAGCAGCCACCCCCTCGTGCGGAGCCTGGCGCAAGAGCAGGTCGTTGCACAGGAAAATATCGCCCTGAATACACTGAACGGCAAGCCCAGCTTTGGCGTAGGCGTGGATTATATCCTGGTGAATCAGCGCGACATGGTGGAGCTGCCCGACAATGGAAAGAATATCCTACAAGTACGGGCGACGATAAAAATACCGCTCAACCGGGAACCCTACCGGGCGAAGGAACGTGAAGAACGTCTCCGTATCACGGCCTTGCAGGACCGGACGGCCGCCGTGGAATCCAACCTGGCCACCCTCCTGACCCAGGCGTACGCGGAGTTGGCTACGGCGCAATTGGAGGTTGACTTTTTAGCGGAACAACTGGTCATCACCCGGGCGGCTATCCACATCCTGACCACCGCCTACAGCACCGGTGGCCAATCCCTCGACGAATTGCTGCGCCTAGAAAAAGAAAGCCTGGCCTACGAAATCCGTTTACTTCACGCTACCGTGGCCACCCACCTGGCCAAAAGCAAGGTAGAACGATTGATCCCTAAATTTTAAAAACATGAATGACAGCATAAAAAACATTGGCCTCCTTGCCGCCGCCCTGCTCGTGGGCCTGGCAACGGGTTACTTGATCTTCAACCAGGCACCGGCAGGGGAGCACTCACCCGCCGGGGAAAGCGCGCTGAGCGAATCTGCTGAAACCATCTGGACTTGCTCCATGCACCCCCAGATCCGGCAGAATGAACCGGGTGATTGCCCGATCTGTGGCATGGAGCTTGTTCCACTTGACGTCAGCAGCAACAATGGCGACCCCCTGGTTTTGCAAATGTCTCCCGCAGCGGTGCAGCTGGCAGGTATTCAGACGACCACCATCGGTGAGGTGGACGGTAGGAACGGAAAAACCTTGCGCCTGACGGGCAAAGTACAGCCCGACGAGCGCCTGGTGGCGGCGCAGGTGGCCCACGTTTCCGGGCGCATTGAACAACTTTTTGTCACTTTTACGGGCCAGGCGGTAAAAGAGGGGCAGGTGCTGGCCAGTATCTATTCGCCAGAATTGATCAGTGCGCAGCAGGAACTCCTCGAGGCCCTGAAGATCCAAAACATCAACCCCGCCCTGGTGGACGCTGCCCGCAACAAGTTGCGTTTCCTGAAGATCAGTTCAGCAACCATTGCCGAGATCGAGACCCAGGGAAAAATACGGGAGTCTTTTGTGTTGTTGGCCGATGCCACGGGCGTCGTCACCCAGCGCAAGGTGGCGGTTGGCGACTACGTACAACGCGGGCAGCCCCTCTTCGACCTCCTGAACCTGCGCAAAGTATGGGTGTTTTTCGACGCCTACGAGGAAGACCTGGCTCATATTGCCCTGGGTGATCCGATCGAATTCACGACCCCCGCACTGCCCAACCGGACCTTCCGCACCCGCGTGGCCTTCATTGATCCGCTGATTGATCCGCGCACCCGCGTGGCCCGCGTCCGCACGGAAGTAGATAATGTGGGTGGTGTACTCAAGCCCGAAATGTGGGTCACCGGCCAGGCCCACCACCGCGCTACGGGTGCCAGCCAGCTCACCGTACCCAAATCGGCGGTGCTCTGGACCGGCACGCGCTCGGTGGTATACGTGCAGGTACCCGATGCCCCGGTTCCGTCCTTTCAGTTTCGGGAAGTGGAATTGGGCGAAAGCCTGGGCGATAGTTACCTGCTGCAGGCCGGACTAAGCCCCGGCGAGGCGGTGGTGACCAACGGCAATTTCGCGATCGATGCGGCCGCCCAACTCAACAACCAGGCTAGCATGATGAACCGCCACGTGACGGTGAGGGGACAGGCCCAAGACACGGCTACCACCGCGGTGCCCGATTTTCGGTCGGCCACGCCACAGGCCTTCCAAAAACAATTGGCGAACCTGGCCACCACCTACCTGACCCTCAAAGATGGCCTCGTCGCTACGGATGCGGCCGCGGCCCGCACGGCCGCAAAAACACTCCTGGCAGGTCTGGGAAAGGTAGACGCCAGCGCCCTCCAGGGCGAAGCGCTGACGTACTGGACCGAACAGGCCAGCCACCTGCAAATGCACACGGACATGCTGGCCAAAACGACTGATATCGAAATCCAGCGGCAACAGTTTCAGTTTCTTTCGGATGCCCTGATCCACAGCGTCGCTGCTTTCGGTACCACGGGACCTACCCTCTATCAGCAGCACTGCCCCATGGCTTTGGATGACGATGGCGCCGACTGGTTGGCCACCGAGGCTGCTATTAAAAATCCGTACTTTGGCGAAAAAATGATGACTTGCGGCGTGGTAAAACAGGCGTTAACCACCCAGGAAAATTAATTTTACCTTTCATTAATATTTAAAAAAAATACCATGAAGAATTTCCGTTTTCTGTTTTTCCTAGCCGCTTTCGCGGGATTGGCCACCTTTGCGGCGTGTAGCCACAGCCACCAGCATACGGGTACGGACGAAACGACCGAAACAACTACTGAGCAGCAAGGAAAGGAGTACACCTCCGCCTACGTCTGCCCCATGTACTGCACGGGTAGCGGTAGCGAAGAGCCCGGCAAATGCCCGGTCTGTGGGATGGATTACGTGCCCAACCCCAAAAACCAGGAAAGTGAAGGTCACGAAGGGCACGGGCACTAAGATTTGCTAACTTGCTGTGCGACCTCTCCGAGGTTGCACGGCAAGTTAGCCACCAACCTCACCCTTTAAATCCGCAATCCCCCCTGTTCCTGCCAGGTGGCCCACCCGCGTGCTGCCCAGTAGCGGGCCAGGTAGGCTTGTTCGGTCTGGCCGGGGGTGGGTACGAGCAGCGCATTTTTTTGCCAGTAATGTAGGTCCATAAGGCTGCTATAGCCCGACCGGCATACCAGCTGCTCGGCCGCCATTACCTGGCGGTGGAGGTCGGCACCGAGGAGCCAGTCGACGGTATCAATGCCGGAGGGATGCCGCTGGATGGTGGTGCTGCCGGGCACCCCGCGCACGAGCAGCGCGCGAACGCCCGCCCGGGTGAAGGCCGTGCGGATTTCCTGCTCCAGCAGACTGCGTTGGGGCTCGGGGCCCGACAAGAGGGCCAGCCAGGGATAGGTGGTGGTGGTGGGAGCAGCAGGTACCGTTTGCGCAAAACGCGACAAAGGCCCCAGGTACCGGTGGGGCAACCGGGCTACCGGCCGCGACAACTGGCCCGCCAGACTGGCTTCCCCCGCCCAATCCGGTATCCAAACGACCTGAAAATGACGGCGCAGGTAAGCGTGGTAAACGGCGTTGGCTCCCTGGGCCAGCACCGGTTGTGGGTACTGAATATGGAGTTGGTGCGCCAGCCAGATGCTCTCTACCGCAGGGTGATAACAACCGAACCGGCCATCCGACACGACCTGGTCAACCGCATGGGTGCGCAAAAATTGCTGCAGCATCCGGTGCTCCTGCCCGATGACCCGGGCGAGGCGCGGACCCTGCTGTGCCATATTCCAGACCATGTTTTTTCCGGGGTAGCGCACGGCGTAGGCGGGGAGTTCCAGGAATTCAGCCGCCGGCACCGAGGCTTGCAACAAAGCCAGCGCCGGACCCGCCGAAGCCACCGTTACGCGGTCGCCGGCAGCCCGCCAACGTTCAACGAGTGGCACACAGCGACTGGCGTGGCCCAGGCCCCAGTCTAAAACGGCGAGCAAACGGTGAGAAGTTGTTATATTTGGGAACTTTACGTGGTTTATTAATCACCAAAAATAAGCAAAAATGAAGCACCAGCGCCTGGTATTTATCCTGCTGTTCCTGGTTTTGGCCTTCCTGACGGCCTGCCGTACGACCAACTGCGGCTGCCCGATGCACTAGTATCGGTTTAAAAATTATAAGCCACTTTCCCGCGGATGCTGAACGGGGCACCTGGGGTAAAGTGAATTTCTTCCACGGGAACCAACTCGTTGGCCAGCCGGGTTTCGGTCGCAAACTGGGCTTCGTTCCATTCTGTATTCAGAAGGTTCTCTACCGCCAGCCCTACGTAGTAATTTTTCCCTTTGTAGCCGAGGTTCATATCTACCAGGGTATAGCCGGTAGCGGTGAGGGTGTACCCCTCGTCGGCGGGGCGATCGCCCAGGAAACGGTAGCGCACCGAAGCCTGCCAGCCCTGGTTGGGCGCATAGCTGAGGCCGCCGGTGCTGGTCCAGGTGGGTGCCAACGGGATGCGGTTGTCGGTGGCTTCGGTCACACTGCGGGCGTTGGTATAAGTCAGGTTGACATCGGCAAAGAGGAATTTGCCCAACTGCCAGCGCACCAGCCCTTCCACGCCCCGGCGCAGGCTCTCCCCGCTGGGTTCCACCACCCCTTCGTCGCCGACGTAGACGAATTCCTGATCCAATTGGAGTTGCCAGAGGTTGACCTGCCAAACCAGCTGTCGGCCCGTGCGGAAGAGCGCGCCCACATCGAAGCCGTTGCCGGCGGGCAGGCTGCTACCCACGGCCTGGCTGAGTACCAAACGGGCATCGTTGGCGTGAAACCCACGGCCGTAGCGGGCGAATAATTGCCAGCCGGGTTGGACGTCGTAGAACAGGCTCACCTTGGGGCTCAACAGCCCGTTGGTCGCACTGGTAGGACGGTAGGTCTCCTGGAGTTGGTTGAGGTACTGGAACCGGAACTGGTCGTAGCGCAACCCGGCCTGCAAGTTCAACTTCGGCGACAAGCGCAAGTTGGCTTTGGCAAACAAGGCGGCGTTGAGCTCCGTCACATCGCCCAGCTGTACGTTTTGGAGGGTAGTTTTGCGGTCGCGGGTGTAAGACAGTTCGCTGCCCTGGGTGCGGTCCAGGCGAACCTGCACGCCCACCTGCCCGTCAAAAGGCAGCCCCAGCAGGTTGCCTTGCTTCAGCAGGCTTGATTCGTAGCCCACCAGGTCGCGGCTTTCCCGCTGGCGGATCTGATCGCCATTGACCGGGTCGCGGGCGAAGAAGGTGAAATTGGAGTAGAGTTCGAAGTTGTATTTGGTATAGTAGATCTGGCTCTTGAGCTGGGTGGAGGGGTTGATCAGTTGCTGGTGCTGGAGGTTGAAATTGATCCTGCTGGTGGCGCCGCCCTCGGTATCGTCGATGGCGCCGAAGCGGGTGATGAGCCCCTGCCGGACCGCCCGTTCGGGAATCTGGCCCGAAGCATCCCAGCGACTGGTGAAGGCCGAAAAGGTGGCCGTCAGGCTTTGCCGCCCGTCGTAGGGGTTGTAGTACTTGGCCCAGGTGTTGAGGCGGTTGAAATTTTGTGGCGAATCGAAGTAACCGTCGGTGAAGAGCCCTTCGGCAGCTACGTAGGCGCTGGCGCCATTGTCACTGCGGGTAGGCAGCAGGTTCAGGCCGCTCACCAGGCGGTAGGTGTCGAAGGAGTCGCTTTCCAGTTGTACAAAATTTTGCGCCAGCCGGTTGGTGGTGGTCAGTTCTACGGCACCGGTGGTCGCAAAGTTGCCATCTACCGCATCGTAGGGGCCTTTGCGGATATTGACCGACTGGATGAGCTCTGGAATCACAAAGTGCATATCGGCATAACCCTGTCCGTGGGCGTGGCTGACCATATTTACGGGCATCCCGTCCACCTTGATCGCGAGGTCGGTACCGTGGTCGATGTCGAAGCCGCGCAGGAAAATCTGTTCGGCTTTGCCGCCGCCGGCATGCTGGGCCAGGAACAGGCCGGGCACCAGGCGCAGCAACTCTTGTCCGTTGTTGACGGGCCGTACCTTCAGGTCCAATTGGGAGATCGTCGCAAAAGGATCGATAGCCGAGGCGCGCACCACGACGTCGGGCAGGTCAATGTGCATCGGTACCAGGGCAATGCGCACGGGTTGGGTGGCATCGTCGGTGACGATGATATGGTCAATCGTAGCCGTTTCGTAGGCCAGGTAGCTCACGCGCACCGCGTAGGTGCCGGCGGGTAGTTTGGTGAAACTGAAGTAGCCCAGCTCGTTGGTATAGGTTACCTGTTCGGTTTCCAACAGTTCCACGGTGGCGCCGCCCAACTCGGAGCGCGTGCTGCCGTCGCGTACCACCCCACTGATGGAGCCATTGTGAAGGGAGCCGGCGGTAAGGAGGTTGGCCCAAAAGCAAATACCCAACAGCAGACAGGTGCGGAGTGTTAAGGAGTAGGAAGTTTTCAATGGTATAGATTTTAAGAGGTCCGTTAAAATCTACGTAGAGGAGTTCAATAGTGGATGTTGGATGCTGCTTTTATTGGTTCTGAATTTAAGCCCAGGCCCGTGAATCGGGGCATTACAAGTAGACTTAATCTTGGCCTAAAGCACAAGACCCACCCGCCGGAAAGACTTTCCTTGACAGGTTTGTTTAAGCAAATTCCACAATCGTCAGCATTAATCCCTATTTTTGCCATTCAACTACATTGTGCTGCCCACGGTATGGCAAAAAGGAAAAAGAAAGGTCAATTAGCGCTGCGTTTAGGATTAAATGACGAACGGCTCCCTAAGCTCTTGGGATTGTTGTGTCTGTTTACAGCAGCCTATCTGTTTGTAGCATTCTTTTCGTACCTGTTTACCTGGTACATCGATCAGGATCGCATCTTCAATTTTTCGGGTTGGGCCATTCTGCGCAGCAACATGGAGATGGCCAACTGGCTCGGGCGGCTCGGAGCGATTACGTCTAATTTCTTTTTCTACTGGTGTTTTGGTATTCCTTCCTTTGCGTTGGTCTACCTATTGGTGCGCATTGGTTTCAACCGCATCTTCCGCCAGCCCTTTCTCAGCCTCATGCCCCGCATCAACTATACCATTGTGGCGATGATTGTGGCTTCGGTCCTGCTCGAATTTATCGCCGGTGCCGATGCCCAGTTCCCTTACGGCGGTGCGGTAGGCGAAGGCATTGCCAACTGGCTGCAGAATTTTGTCGGAACACTAGGCCTCTGGTTGCTCATCATTGCCGTGGTCATCGGGATGGCCGTGTGGCGAACCAACCCCAATTTCAACGAACTCACCCTCGATAAACTCATCGAATCCACCGTCGACTATTTCAGCGACCTGTTCAGTGGTGCCAAAACCCGCCGCAAAAAACGCGATGGCCTCATTGCCGGACGCCAGGAACGCGAACGCGTGGCCCTTGGCGGGGACGATGACGACTTTGACGACGACTTTGGCGACGATATCCACGGCCTGGAAGCAGACGAAGCGTCGCTCCTGCCCGGTGGCAGCCAACTCGCTTTCGAGCTGAACGAAAAAAACCGCGCCAACCGTCCCGCCAGCCTGATCGCCGGCGAATCGGAGCTCGAGATCGAAGATAACTTCACCACCGACCGCGAGCCGGATATGAACCCCACGGGCCAGACCCTGCCGTTCCAGGCCGAAAACCTGGATCACTCGGAACCGTATGACCCTACGCTCGACTTGTCGACCTACGAATACCCATCGGTGCAACTGCTCGAGGATTATTCCAACGAGAAAGTAGAAGTCGACCGCGCCGAACTGGAGGCCAACAAAGACCAGATCATCGAGACCTTGCTGCACTACAAGATCGAGATTACCAAGATTCGGGCGACCATCGGCCCTACCGTGACGCTCTACGAGATCGTGCCGGCTCCCGGGGTACGGATCTCCAAGATCAAAAACCTGGAAGACGATATTGCATTGTCGCTTTCGGCGTTGGGTATCCGCATCATTGCGCCCATCCCCGGCAAGGGTACCATTGGTATTGAAGTGCCCAACAAGAAGACCCAGATCGTGTCGATGCGGGAGGTCCTCAACCACGAAAAATTCAAGCAGGCCAAAATGGACCTGCCCATTGCCCTGGGAAAGACCATCAGCAACGAGGTATTTGTGGCCGACCTGGCCAAGATGCCCCACTTGCTCATGGCTGGTGCCACGGGCCAGGGCAAATCAGTAGGGGTGAACGCCATCCTGATGTCTTTGCTCTACAAGAAGCACCCTTCGCAGGTGAAGCTGGTCCTCATCGACCCGAAGAAAGTGGAATTGTTCCCCTACAGCAAGCTGGAGCACCACTTCCTGGCTTTCCTGCCCGGACAGGACGAACCCATTGTGACGGAAACCAACAAGGTGGTTCACACGCTGAATTCCCTCTGTATCGAAATGGACCAGCGCTACGACCTGCTCAAGAAAGCCTCGGCGAGAAACATCAAGGAATACAACGAAAAATTTGTCGCGCGCCGCCTCAACCCCGAAAAAGGACACCGCTTTTTACCTTTCATCGTACTGGTGATCGACGAATTTGCCGACCTCATCATGACGGCAGGTAAGGAGGTAGAACTACCGATCGGCCGCCTGGCGCAGTTGGCCCGGGCCATCGGCATTCACCTGGTGATCGCTACCCAGCGCCCGTCGGTGAACATCATTACCGGTGTGATCAAAGCCAACTTCCCCGCCCGGGTGGCTTACAAAGTGACGGCCAAGGTCGACTCCCGCACCATCCTCGACGGTGGCGGCGCTGACCAGCTCATTGGCCGCGGGGATATGCTCCTGAGTGTCGGTGGCGAAATGGTGCGCGTGCAGGGTGCCTTCGTGGATACCCCGGAAGTAGAACGGGTGATTGATTTCATCTCCAACCAGCAAGGCTACGCCGAACCTTATCTCCTGCCCGAATTCCACGGCGACGAAGACCTCCAGGGTACCGCTACCCTTTCCTACAAAGACCTGGATGAGATGTTCGAAGATGCTGCCCGCCTCATCGTCGGCCAGCAACACGGCTCCACCTCGATGATCCAGCGGCGGATGAAACTCGGCTACAACCGCGCCGGCCGCATCATGGACCAACTGGAGGCGATGGGCATCGTAGGACCATCCGAAGGCTCCAAAGCCCGGGAAGTGCTCATCTACGACGAAATAGAGCTCGAAAGATTTTTGCAGGATCTACGGGACAAACGGTAACAAACAAAAACAGGTACCCGACGGCTACCGTATTCCTCCGGATCTACCATTACCGGCCCTACCGGATGGCTCTCTTTACGGCAACCATTCGGGGCTATACCTTACGGCGGGCCAGCAAGTTCTTGCTGATCGCATACACCGAAGTGATGGCCCAAAACGTGTTGACCAGGATAAAGGGATAAGCCCGAGAATAATAGGCGTTGATCAGTAAAAAGAGGGCACAAACCAGGTTGATGACGTGGTAGAGAAGACCCTGGTTGTCCAGTTTACCGTTTGAGGATAAAACAAAGGCTGCCAACAAGCCTGCCGCACCTACCCATCCAAGAATATCTACCATTCGTTAAGTTTGTGAAACTGCAAAGATCGTTGTTTCTTTGAGCTTTTCATGGGTTCAACAGGTAATAATCAGATGCGCAATTGGTGGTTTGTATTTTTAGTACTGGTGTTGTGCTCGCAGTCGGGCACGCAAGGCATTGCCCGGTTTACGCCGCCGGTGCGCGGTAAGATCGAATTGACGGGCACCTTTGGGGAGTTGCGCAGCAATCACTTTCACGGCGGGCTGGACATTCGCGGCGAGATCGGCCGGCCGGTTTACGCCATTGCCGACGGCTATGTGTCGCGCATCCAGATTACGGTGAGTGGCTACGGGCAGGCGCTCTTCCTGGAGCACCCCAGCGGCCACACCTCCGTTTACGGCCACCTGGACCGCTTTCGCGACGATATTTCAGCCTACGCCAGGAACCGCCAGTACGCACAGGAAAATTTTGTGCTGGAAGAAGAACCAACACCAGACCGCTTTCCCGTCAAACAGGGCGACCTCATCGGCTTCATCGGGGCCCGGGGCTTCGTTTCGGGGCCACACCTGCACTTCGAAATCCGTGACACCTACAGCGGGCGGATGCTGAACCCCCTGAATTTCGGGGTGTCGGTATCCGACCATCGCCGGCCCTTCATCAGCGGTTTGCGCCTCTACGAACTGGACGAACGCGGCCGCGTGCTGGCTGGCACCGACGTAGGAGTGCGCAGCCTGGGCAATGGCCAGTACCGCACCACGCCGGACACCCTTTACGTGTCGGGGCCCAGCTTTGGGTTGGCCGTTAAGGCCTACGACCAGCAGGATGGTCGCCCCAACTTCAACGGCATTTACGGCCTGGAACTGTGGCAAAACGATACCGCCCGGTTTGCCTACCACCTCGACGATTTTGCCGGCGAGGATACCCGCTACCTGAACGCCCACCTCGACTACGCCGAACAACGACGCCACAGCAGCTGGCTGCAACGTGCTTTCCGCATGCCGGGCAACCCGCTGGATATTTACCGGACAGGTGCCCAGGAAGGCCGCCTGCACCTGCAACCCGGCGAAGTGGCCCAACTGCGCATCCACATCACCGACCATCCGCAGAATGCCGCCGATCTGAATATCCTGGTCAGCCGCCGCCAGGTGACTGCGCCCCTGCAAAACCCCGTCTACACCTGCCGGCTCCCCTACGACGAAGAAAACCTCATCGATGATCGGTCCGTGCGCGCCCATTTTCCGCCCGGTGCTCTTTACGAAGATTTGTTGCTCGACTACGACTTCCTGCCCGAACAATCGCAAGGCCTCTATTCCCCCGTGCACCGCCTGCACCGCTCCAGCACCCCGCTACACCGGCATTTCGACCTACATATCCGGCCCAACGCCATCCGCGAAGACTTGAAAACCAAGGCCATCATCACCCACTGCGACGACGGCAAAGACCCCACCAGCTACGGCGGCGAATGGACACCCGACGGCCGCCTGCGGGCGCCCGTGCGGACGTTCGGCAATTTTGCCATCATGGTGGATACCACGCCACCAAAAATTGTGGCCGAACGCTTCGGCGCAGACATGCGAGGCTGGGATCGCTTTAGCTTCCGGGTAACCGACAACTTCCCGACGGCGGGCAAAGCCCGCGACCTCCGCTTCCGCGCCGAAGTTGACGGCCACTGGATCCTCCTGGAATACGATGCCCGCAAAAACCGCCTCTACCACGACTTCGACGGCCGTATCCCCCCCGGCGAACACCTGCTGGTGCTCCGGGTGCAGGACGACCGGAATAATGAAACGGTGGTGGAGTTGGGGTTTAAGAGGTAAAGGTGTAAAGGGGGAAAGGTGTAAAAGGGAAACGTGGCCAGCCCAAAATCTTAAATTTTAAATCGTACATCTTACATCTTAAATAATTCAAGATGTAAGATGTCAATGGTACGCTACAATTTAGCTAGATTATAAAAAAAAACGGTAAGTCCGTAGTTTGTGGATATCTACAACACACAGACTTATGACCTACCGTACGAAAATCGAAATCCTCGCAGAACAAATATTACTAAAAATTCCGGCAGTT